>Ga0302215_10000327_pt1 | contig 35723 bp, 21 predicted proteins | sample II_Fen_N3_1_FD_194580 | JGI IMG/M metagenome (GOLD analysis project Ga0302215, IMG submission 194580) | Peat permafrost microbial communities from Stordalen Mire near Abisko, Sweden - II_Fen_N3_1 | ecosystem: Environmental > Terrestrial > Soil > Wetlands > Permafrost | place: Sweden: Abisko... | reverse complement strand
TTCTAAAAAACCCTTTAAATATTAAAATTATGAAACAATTGTTTTTAATCTTGCTATGCTTATCATTTGCAGGAGTCAGGTCTCAGAACCTATTGATTAATCAAAGTAATGGCACTAAAACTGCTTATTTATTGAGCAATTTAAGAAAAATAAGCTTTGATTCAGGTAATCTTTTAATTCAAAAAACTGATAATTCTATTGGTGAATTTATCATTAGTGGTCTAAGAAGTTTAAACTTTTCAAGCACAACAACTGGATTGATTAATCCATTTGTAAAACTTTCTAAAACAAGTCTAAATGTTTACCCAAATCCTGTAGTAGATGTTTTGAATATTGATATGTCAAGTATTCAAAATCAAACAGGAAAAATATGCATTTATACTGTAGAAGGTATGTTAATGCTAACTCAAGTAATTTCTAATGAAAGTATAGTTCCTATTAAACTTAATAGTTTACAAAATGGCATTTATATCTGTAGATTTGGTAATGGAGAAGAATTTAAAACAACAAGAATAATAAAGAAATAACAGGAGAACAATAATATGAAAAAATCAATTTTAATGATAATGGCCATAGTTGGAACATTTATGTTATGCCAGGCCCAGAATGATACTTTGTATATAATGAAAACTGGAGTAGCTTCAGGGAAATACAACATTAACAATCAGATTGATAGTATGATGTTTCGTCAAGCCCAGAATGATACTTTATATATAATGAAAAGTGGAGTAGCTTTAGGGAAATATAACATTAACAATCAGATTGATAGTATGATCTTTTATAAGCCAATTTCTTTAAAAGACGGCGAACCAGCAACTGTGTTTGTTGAAGCCGGTGAGTTTATGATGGGTGCATTAGGTACCGATCCTGGCATGAACACAAGAGAAACGCCCAGACATAAAGTTACACTAACCAAGAATTACAAGATTGGCAAATATGAAGTAACTCAACATGAGTGGGAAAAAGTAATGGGCGTTACATTTACTCCTTCACAAACAAATAGAGGTATGGGGCCAAATTACCCAGTATACGATATTTCATTGAATCAAATAATGGGCACATCAGGTGCATTAATAAAGATAGATAATGTAACATATTATGAGGATGGATTTATTTATAAATTAAGAGTATTAACCGGAAAGCCATATCGTCTTCCAACAGAGGCTGAATGGGAATTTGCAGCCCGTGGGGGCAAACAAACTCACGGTTATTTATACAGCGGCAGCAATAATCATGACGCTGTTGCATGGTGGAATCCAAATTCTACCGGCTGGACTTCACATGAAGTTGGAAAATTAACACCGAACGAGTTAGGTATTTACGATATGTCTGGTAATGTGCATGAATGGGTTGGTGACCTGTGGATGAATTATACCGCAAATGATCAGGTCAATCCTATTTGTATATCGGGAACCAACGAAACTTATAATGATAATAAAGGAGGAGGAGTGGTTAATGTTCGTTTACACCGTGGTGGTAGTTGGGCTGGATCAAACTCCACAGCAGATGATTTTCGTGTTGCCTTTCGTCAACGCCTCAACTATGCTTACAAAAGTGTATATAATGGCTTCCGTGTCGCCTTGGATGTAAACTAGTTATAAAATCAATAAAAATATAAACAACATAATTTCTCTTGTATTTAATGTAATAAGGGTTATTCTAAGTTGTTTATATTTTTATTTAGTAGATACTGTTAATGGGTTTTACATCATTTTCAGAAGCAAAGATATCATCCATCTTGATATTGTTGAATGGCCTATTGGTAGAGGACGAGAAATAAGATCTTCACCGAACCCTTCTTTGTAATGTAATTTGATTACTTCATCAAAATATATCAATTGTTTTTTTTGTTCGAAAATGCATTGTTAACTCTTTTGTCAGTCAACTTTTTTCAGAGAAAGACAGTTTTGAATATAGGCGTCAATATGACTGAAATATCTCCAAGCTCAATAGGTTTCTTTATCAATTGCATCTGTAAAAAACAGTTTTTTAAATTCTATAATTCTTTTCAATCTGTATTTTGTAATAATAGTATCATTAATGGATAAGAAAATGTATTTAATGCAAACAATATAACAATATCTTTGCAACATAGAAAAAATACATTTCGTGAAATTTACAACCGTAATAACAAATTCTAATTCCATGAAAAGAAAACTTCTATAATTTTCAGTGTTTTTCTTTCTGGTAGTATCCTTGGTTACTGCTCAACAGAATATGTTTATTTCTGGGATTGTTACAGATGCAAATGAAGGAAGACCATTAATTGGAGTTTCAATTCAAGCAAAAGCCTTAGTATTGGTTCAGAAGGTTTATAGGGATGTGAAGGAGATATAAGTTTATACGAACAGATTCACTCTGTTTCGAATATCGATTATTTGTCTATACATATATGACCTAAGAATTGGAAGTCGATTAATATAACTGATATGAATGGTTCTTTCGGAAATTACATTGCTAATACTAATGAATATATTGAAGAACACAAGGATTGTATCTTGTTAGATTGTTTGAATTCCTGAATGATTTGCAGGGTCGTAATGGCAAAATGATTCATTTAATTTTTAGAATTTTTCATGAACATTCTGCTAGTTGGTTCTGGTTTGGTGCAAGACAATTCACCTTAGAAGAATAAAATAAAATTTTAATATAGTACGTAGATATGAATGAATTTGAAATGGCTTTAAAAAAAATGGAAGCCAAATATGAGGAACTTATTGCAAGAAAAAATACATTGCAAGATGATAGTAATGGAATCTACAATAGATACGTAAATCCAATAATTACAAATGAACATGTACCTTTAAATTGGAGATATGATCTTGATCCTGAAACTAATCCATTTTTACTTGAAAGAATAGGAGTAAATGCAACTTTAAACTCAGGAGCGATAAAATGGGATGGAAAATATTTACTGGTTGTTCGTATTGAAGGTAATGATAGAAAATCCTATTTTGCAGTTGCAGAAAGTCCAAATGGGATCGATAATTTCCGTTTTTGGGACGAACCCATCACACTTCCTCAAACTAATGTTCCAGATACAAATGTATATGATATGAGACTAACTGCTCATGAAGACGGTTGGATCTATGGTGTTTTCTGTAGTGAACGAAAAGATCCGAATGCTCTACCAGGAGATTTGTCATCAGCTGTAGCTTCAGCTGGTATTGTCAGAACAAAAGATTTTATCAATTGGGAGCGATTAAATGATTTAAGATCTAAAAGCCAACAACGTAATGTAGTATTACACCCTGAATTTGTGGACGGGAAATATGCTTTGTATACACGCCCTCAGGATGGATTTATTGATGCCGGAAACGGTGGCGGAATAGGGTGGGTGCTGGTAGATGATATCACGAATGCCGAAGTAAAAGAAGAAAAAATTATAAACCATCGTCATTATCATACTATTAAAGAAGTGAAAAATGGTGAAGGACCACATCCTATTAAAACAGAAAAAGGATGGTTACATTTAGCTCATGGAGTACGAAACTGTGCTGCCGGATTACGTTATGTATTATTCCTTTATCTCACAGACCTTGAGGATCCTACTAAGCTAATAGCAGAGCCAGCTGGACATTTTATGGCACCACAAGATGATGAGCGAGTTGGGGATGTTTCAAATGTCTTATTTACAAATGGTTTGATTGCAGACAAAGATGGTAAGGTCTTTATATATTATGCCTCATCAGATACACGTATGCACGTTGCAACTTCAACTGTAGATAAGCTTTTAGATTATGTTTTAAATACACCGTCAGAAAAATATAATTCGGCAGGTTCTGTACAAACCATAAAGTCTTTGATTGCTAAAAATAAAGCAAAGATGTGTATAATTTAATCTATTATACATTTTGGCCAAAGCGTCGGGTAATGATTTTCATTATCCGTTTTTGTTAAAGGGCAAAATGAAAGAATAGTATGACTAATAGTTGAAAGAATACTTTTTTAGAACTCATTGTTATTTGCGTCTTTGCATACATAAGAAGGACTAAAAACTTGGTCATTTTTAAAAACTTATAAAATATAAGATTTACATTTACAAATTAAATTTAATTGTTCATTTAGTTACATTGCAGAAAAAATCGAATACAAAAAAATATTTTTGAAAATGACAAAGACAAATAATATAAAGATAAGTTTTAAGGAAAAAGTTGGTTATGGCTTTGGTGATGCTGCTTCTTCTATGTTCTGGAAAATATTCGGAATGTATTCTCTGTATTTCTATACAGATGTTTTTGGCTTAACAGCAGGAGCTGCAGGAACAATGTTCCTTGTTGCCCGGTTATGGGATTCATTTTTCGATGTTTTTGTAGGAATTATTAGTGATCGTACGAAAAGTAAATATGGTAAATACCGTCCATATCTTCTATGGTTTGCAATCCCGTTTGCTGTAATGGGTGTTATCACGTTCTTTTCACCAGATTTTGGACAAACAGCCAAATTAGTATATGCATATGTCACATATTCATTGATGATGATAGTGTATTCATTGATAAATGTACCCTATGCATCATTATTAGGAGCAATTTCTTCAAATACTCAGGAACGGAATTCCTTGTCATCTTACCGTATGTCTTTCGCGTTTATCGGGAGTTTTATAACCTTTATGTTATTACAACCTTTAATTGATTTTTTTGCATTACATTTTGGAAACAATGAAAATTTCCAGTCTGCCAAAGTACTTGAAAATTCAGTAAGTACCTCACCAATAGGATGGGTGTTGGGGGTAGCTGCAATTGGAATTATTTGTGTGGTTTTGTTTTTACTTTGCTTTAGCTGGACGCGTGAACGAGTAACGCAAATAAACAATGTAGAAGAGACTTCCATCAAACAGGATCTGAAAAATTTGATGCACAATTCTCCATGGTGGATTCTGGTTGGAACTGGTTTGGCTGCATTGCTTTTTAATGCCATGCGTGACAGTGTTGCCATATACTTCTTTCGTGATTATGTGAAAGTAAATTACAAAATGGCTGGAACAGGTTGGGATATGACTACTATCTACTTCATGGTTGGACAAGCTGCAAATTTAATTGGGGTAATGCTGGCTCCTTCTCTTTCAGCTAAATATGGAAAAAAACGCACCTATATGATTGCAATTCTAATTGCCGGGATACTAAGTGCAGGTTTTTATTTTATACCAAACAATATTGTGACAATTCTGATTTTCCAATTTATAATCTCTGTATTTGCAGGATATGTATTGCCTTTGCTTTGGTCGATGTTTGCTGACATTGTTGATCATCAGGAGTTATTAACTGGTCGTAGGGCAACCGGATTAATATTTTCATCATCATCTATGTCTCAAAAATTGGGTTGGGCTCTTGGAGCAGCAATGAGTGGATGGATTCTGGCTGTCTTCCATTATGTCCCGGATGCCATTCAGCAAAGCGAGCAAACAATATTTGGAGAACATATCATGATAAGTCTTTTTCCTGCTGCATGTGCATTATTATCCTTTGTCGCGATGATATTTTATCCTTTATCGGATAAAAGGGTAAAAGAAATAAGCGTTTCACTTGAAGATTTGCGGAAACAAAAAAATAGTTAGTTTTCTCATAATACTTTAAAGTTTTGAGGTTTGAATTTGGTTGTGTCACCGGAGTAGAATTTTATTCTGCTCCGGTTTATTGAAACAATAAACAATCGATTTAGATAGAATTTATATATTTGAGTCTGAAGTGCATCAAGAACTTACTGATAATACTCTTGTAAATTGGTCTGTGAAGATGGTTGATTCTGATCATGAAACTTATGCGCCTTTTAGTGTCATGCTTTTAGAGTAAAAACAAGAACATTAATATTGTACTTTATTTAAATTAATAACTATCAAAATACAATGTGAAAATATGAAACGAATAACAACTTTCTCATTAATGTTTTCGTTTTCAAAAGAAGTTGCATTCGGGCAAACCAATTACAGACCTGCCACATTTGAATCGAATAATTACAGCATTTTAAAAAGTTACACTTGTTTATCAAAGACAAGAGTTAAATAATCTATTTTGTTATCAATGCCATATAGATTATAGCTACCCGCTTAAATTTGAAACTTATATATTGTTGTCCGATAAAGAATAATATTGTTGATAATCATTCCGTATCTGTCTGAAAATTAGATATTGGATTTTTTATTTATAAAACCAAGACCCTATGTTGGAAAGTCACTTAATTGCATTTCTCGTTTGTACACTTCGTTCTTTTCACTACAGGTTTTCTCGGGACCATTGAGGAAGCTGTATAAGTTGATAAAATTCATAAGTTGTCCGCGTAAGAGGCTTGTCATATTTGATAACGCCCGGTGAGGTTTTACTTTACTGCGAAATAACAATAGAAGCAGATTTGCTATCATGGCTGTCCATATTTGTATTTCTATGGCATTCACATTGTCGCTAAGAAAATGCTTCAATGGAAATTTTGTTTCATTTGTTTGAATAAAAGCTCTATTTGTCAGCGTCTTCGATAGATTTCAATTATCATTTCAGCTACAAAGTCATTATTGTTAGTCAAGATCACCAATCCTTTTTTCTTTTTCTCAATTCAATAAGCTATTCTTCTGGCAGTATGAACAAGTGCTTTTCCCTTGCCAAATCTAAGTTCAATAATTTCATCAATCAGAATTCCATTGTCAGCTGCGTCTGGAATGTCAATCTCCTGAGCAGTACTATACAGAGCATTATTTTTGAGTTTTGTTACATACCAGACACCTTAATCAGTAAATTGCTCATAGGCAGCACAATTTACATACCCCTTATCGAATACAATGATAGAACCTTGCGTTAAGTTTATTTCCTTGAGTAATATATGATCATGTGTTGCAACACCGGTATATCTAATCAGACATGGCGTATTCTCCGATGCTTTAATCAGAGTATGTGCCTTTATTCCACCTTTCTTTTTACCACTTTTACTGTTCCGTCCGACACCTTTTAAAATCTCTTTAAAGAGCGTTATGGTCGTGGAATCCATTATCTACAGATGCTTCATAACGGCTTTACTCAAGTGGCTGTCCGATAAAAAAGAGTCATATTGCCTATAAAGCATTTTGTAAATGCTGCCAAAGAATGAACTATCTCGTCGTTTGTTTGCATCGGTTAAAGTGCTGCGCTTAGCACTGTAATTTATACTCAGATGAGATAGTTGGTTGCATTAGACAGCAAATTGATAACTACTTCCCGTAATGAGTCAAAACCACCAATAACTGCATAGAGCATTGTAATGAAATGCGTCAGACCATCGAGCTTCTTTATATATCTATCAGCTTGTCGGGACTTAGCAAGCTGTCGAATATCTCCTTTATCAACAAAATTTAATAGTTGTCCGAATATAGGCTGTCCGATAAAATGTTTATCCTTGATCATGGTATATTTTGAGTGTGGTAACTTCAATTATTCAACTTTAGAGATGATTTGAAAAAATTGACTCCTTTTTTATTGTTACGGAGAACTTATATCGGATAAGAATAAATCTTTTATAAGAAACGTATTTGGAATGCATTCTGCTGACAGAGGATAAGTTTCCTTGATATTAAAAGATATTTTAATTGCAGATGGAATACATTTTGTTGCAAAACTGAGAAGCAATATGAAAGACTGTGAGATTTCCGCAAATGACAGGTTTATGTTACGCAAGAGATCTGTAATCAAAAAACGTCAATGAAGAACTCAGAAATATTTGTATGATTGAGCATACCAGACACAGATGTTTCGCCAGTTTTATTACTAATCTTATTGTAGGAATGCTCGTTTACAGTTTCCTGCCCAAGAAACATCTATTAATGTTGACTTTGTTGATCAAAATCAACTATGTTTATTTTAAATTTTTATATCCAATTCACGCTAAAATTAATAATAGGTAATGATACCATGTGGATTATTAGATAATATTAGCCTTCAGTTGTTTCTTTTTATTACTTTGTCGCCGACTCCATATAATTTACTTAGAATAAGGCATCTTAAAAAAAATAGTTTTTAATTTTATAATTCTTTTCAATCTGTATTTTGTAATAATAGTATCAGTAATGGATAAGAAAATGTGATTAATGCAAACAATATAACTGTATCTTTGCCATATCGAATAATATATTTAGTGAAATTTACAACCGAAATAATAAATTCTAATTCCATGAAAAGAAAACTTATATTATTTTCAGTGTTTTTCTTACTGGTAGTTTCCTTGGTTACTTAACAGCAGAATATCTTTATTTCTGGGATTGTTACAGATGCAACATTGTCGTCCATTACAATTGAGTACAGGATTACTGAAACCCAACTTACAATTCAGGTTCAACCAACTATTATGTTGAATTACCCGGAGATTTTTGTATATCTAAAAAATTATATATAATTTTTTTTTCTATGAAGAATGATTTTATATCTTTGAAGGAAACAGATAGTAGTAAAGAAACTTACAATATGATTCATCCTGGAATTTTACATGAAATTACACCACTTTCTGACAAAGATTGTTTTTATATTGTTGAAAGAAATAAGTCGGAATTCACCTTTCCATTACATAATCATTCAGCATACGAGTTAAACTATGTGGAAAATGCCAAAGGTGTTCAAAGGATAGTTGGAGATTCAGTTGAAATTATTGGCGACTATGACTTGGTACTTATTACTGGTCGTGAACTTGAACATACATGGCAAAACCATGCTTGTAAATCAACTGATATTAACGAAATTACAATACAGTTTTCAAGTGATTTTTTCTTAAGAAGTTTTATTGAAAAAAATCAGTTCAGGAGTATAAAAGAAATGATTGAAAAGGCACAAAAAGGAATTTCATTTCCTACTTCTACCATTTTGAAAATAAGACCACTACTCAAATCTTTGTCTCATGAAAAACAAGGTTTTTATGCTGTAATTACTTTTCTGACAATTTTGTATGAATTATCTGTTTGCGATGAAAAAAGAACTTTATCAAGTTCAAGTTTTGCATGTATTGAACAATCACATGATAGCAGAAGAATTAAAAAGGTGGATGATTATTTGAATCGCCATTTTAATGAAGAAGTAAGACTTTCTGTTCTTGCAGAATTAATTAATATGAGTGAGGTTTCCTTTAGCCGTTTTTTTAAACTTAGAACAGGGAAAAGTTTAACTGATTATTTGATTAATATTCGTTTAGGACATGTAACCCGATTTCTGGCAGATTCAACTCAGACTATTGCTGAGATTTGTTATAACTGTGGTTTTAACAACCTTTCTAATTTTAACCGGATTTTCAAAAAAAATAAAGGCTGTACTCCAAAAGAATTTAGAGAAAACTACAAACGAAAGAAAATAATTATATAGAATCATTAATGTTGCTAAAAAAATATCGATACAATGTCAAATAGAGCAACTTGCTCCAAACTTGCAACAAAATCCTCACCATAAAAAATATCTGAGTTTCCTACAAAATAGAAACCCATTTTTTACTAACGAAATTAACACAAGAGTATGATAAAGTTTTTGTATTTACAAACAAATAGGAATAGTTATTTATTAAGATTAACATGTGTATTTCTTAAAAATACGAAATTGTTCTTTTTTTTAATTTGTTTGACCACAAGTATTGCCTTCCCAGAACTATTAGTTGCACAATCGGCCAAGTTGTCAATCGATAAAAACGAGATTGTTGTCACGGGCACAATTACCGATATTTCAGGGGTTACGATGCCAGGAGTGAGCATCTTTGTGAAAGGCACCAAGACTGGTGCGATTTCAGACCGAAACGGACAGTATTCCGTAAAAGTGCCAAACAAAACATCAGTACTGATATTTTCTTTTATAGGTTACAATAAGCAAGAAATTATTATTGGGAATCTACGTGAAATCAATATTGCTCTGGCCGAAAACATCAAACAAATGGATGAGGTGGTGGTGGTCGGTTATGGCACTTCAAGGAGAAGGGATCTCACCGGATCGGTATCATCAGTTACGGCAAAGCAACTGAAGGATATACCTATATCTTCTGCAGCTATGGCAATTCAAGGTAAAATGCCGGGTGTACAGATAACACAAACAGAAGGTGCGCCAGATGCAGAAATAAAAATTCGTATACGAGGAGGAGGTTCAATTACTCAGGATAACTCCCCATTGTATATCGTAGATGGCTTTCCGATTGATAATATGTCTGTAATCACTCCTTCAGATATAGCTTCTATAGATGTGCTGAAAGACGCTTCTTCAACCGCTATTTATGGTGCACGCGGAGCAAACGGTGTTATTATCATTACCACAAAAAGTGGTTCAGAAGGGAAACCAACGGTCAGTTATAACACGTATTTCGGAATAAAAAATGTAACGAAAACTTTAGATGTATTGGATCCTTACGAATATGCTTTTTGGCAGTATGAGGCATTTGGCGGTGGTGGGATGTACTATGAACAATTCTTGGGTCGATTTGAAGATCAGAAATTGTATAATAATATGGAAACAACCAATTGGCAAAAAAAATGTTTCGGGCGTACCGGAAGTACCTACTATAATAATTTGTCAGTAAACGGTGGAAGCAAAGTCGTCAACTATAACATTAGTGTAACCCATGACAATAGCAAAGAGATCATGGTTGGTTCAGGGTCTACGAAGACAAATTTTTCAGCAAAATTCAATTTTACTATCACAGACTGGATGTCATTAGAGTTGAATACTCGTTTGTCGGATCAAATAATTATGGGGGGCGGGACAGACAGAAGCGGACGGTTGCAAAACATAATCAATTATCGTCCTGTTGAAGGTATTGCAGGTTTGGTTAACATTCAGGATCAAGGAGATTACGAAATTGTTAATCAATATTCGATGAATCCCTACAAGCAAACATTAGATGACTATCGTAAAAATAGTGCACAGACTTATAACTATAATACGGCTTTAAATATTAAACTGAATAAAAATCTTACGTATCGTTTTTCTTATGGCATGCAGTACGGTAAACAAAATATTAATTCATTTTATGGTCTTAACACATGGAATGCGTTAGTACAGGGCGAACAGCCAATTGCCATTAAAGATATATATGATAGACATACTTGGCAAATAACAAATACATTAAATTTCACTAAAAAGAATTTATTTCCTGATCATAATTTAAACGCAATGATAGGACAGGAATTAAATTATAGCGATCAGGAATTTTTAAGAGCAGAAGCCAGATATTTGCCCAAATATATTGACCCTGAGGGTGGATTAGCGATGATGGACTTGGGTAATCCACAACCATTAATGACAAGAGTTAGTGCACCTAATAAAGGATCATCTTTTTTTGGGCGTGTTACTTATGATTATAAAGGGAAGTATCAAATCAGTGGAACAATCAGAGCGGATGGCTCAAGTAAATTTGCACCAGGTAACCAATGGGGCGTATTTCCTTCCGTTGGCGCTTATTGGCGAATTTCCGACGAAAGTTTTATGACAGAAACGAAAAAATGGTTGTCTGACCTGAAATTGAGAGCTAGTTTCGGACAAGCGGGTAATAACCGCATCAGTGATGATGTGTGGAGGAAAACTCTTGGCATCAGTTCTGGCACTTTGTTTATTGATAATTCCTTGGGTTCACCAACACCAACGTTAGCGACAACAGGTACACTTGATAATCCTGAATTGAAGTGGGAGACCACTATAACCCGAAATCTTGGATTGGATTTCTCCTTGTTTAATCAAAGATTGTCTGGAAGTATTGAGGTTTATAAAAATTCTACAATAGACTTGTTAATGGCGGCAGCCATTCCAGCCCACACTGGATATACAACTCAATGGAGAAATATAGGACAAACTTCCAATAAAGGTCTTGAAATATCACTAAATGGTATCATCATAGATACAAAAGATTTCAAATTGTCAGGTTCTTTCAATATCGCATTTAACAAAAATAGGATTGATAAACTTGGAAAAAGCAAAAGACTAGAAGCATCAACCTTCTGGGGCGAAAGTTCCGGTACAGATTATTTAATAGAAGAAGGTGGAAGTGTAGGATTGATGTATGGTTACGAAACAGACGGAATGTATACCCAGGATGACTTTACATATAATCCAAATGCATCGGCAGCCAACAAATACACTCTCAAACCCGGAATAGCAAATAACAATACAGTAGTCAATAACACTTACTTTAGACCCGGGAGTCTTAAATTTAAAAAGCAAAACATACCAGAGGATACATCAACTTTACCAAACTCATGGTGGACAGTTAATGCCACTGATGACAGAGTAGTATTGGGTGACGCGAATCCAAAACATACCGGTGGATTCAGCCTAACAGCCGACTGTAAGGGCATAGATTTCACAGCATTCTTTAATTGGGTGTACGGCAACAGTATATACAATATAAATAAGTTAGCCAACACAACATTACTCAACAATAGGAAATACAGAAATCTCTTGGATATTATGGATTCCAGCAATAGGTACATTATATATAACCCGGAAACAGGTGCGTATTTAGCTGACCCTGCCGAAAGCGCGAAATATAACGAAGGCAAACAATACTGGATTGCGTCAATGGCAAATGCACCTTTACATTCATGGGCAATTGAAGATGGATCATTTTTACGGCTGAATAATGTGACAATTGGGTATTCATTACCCAAATCATTAATCTCAAAGGTAAAATTACAACAACTTAGAATATATGTAACAGGGTATAATCTGTGGCTGTGGACGAAATACAGCGGATACGATCCCGAAGTGGATATGATACGCTCAACGCCACTTACTCCTGGTGCCGATTATAACGCATACCCAAGAAGCAGATCATATAATTTAGGACTAAATTTAACTTTTTAATCAGAACAAATGAAGAATATGAGATATAAAGGATTGACTATAATTTTCATTACAATATGTAGCATATTGTTGTTTCCGTCATGCGATAATTATCTGGTAACTAGTTCAAAATCAACGTTTACAGAACAAACGGTATTTGAAAATATTGATTATGCTGACAAAGCACTCTATGGCGTTTACGATGTCATGACTGACAACAATATGTGGATGTATTCCTTGATGTTTACAATGTTGGATACCGATGTAGAAGTTAATCATTATGGGGTAGACAACGGTTTATCAGCGTTAGGTCATTACAAGGGAAATCCCAGTAACACAGCGGTGGGTCCAATATGGACAAGATTATATCGTATGATAGATCGAGCGAATTTAATCATTGATAATTTACCTAATGGACCGCTATGGAATGGCGCGAAACAGAAGGAAGCGCGAAAAATCTATGGTGAAGCAATTGTTCTTCGAGCCTATGCTTATTATTTGTTGACAGGTTTATGGGGGGATGTTCCCTTTCCGATCACATCAACCAAGGCTGGCAGCAATTTTTATTTACCCAAGACATCCCGTGATGAAATATATCCGTATTTGATACAAGATCTTGCTGATGTACAGGAATATTTACCATGGTCGTCGGAAGCTGGGACAGTGAAACGTGTTTCAAAAGGAGTAGCCAAGGGTTTGAGAGCGAGACTTGCGTTAATGCAAGCAGGCTATGGTTTACGAGGCGAATCGGAAAACTATATAACAAGGCGAGGGAAGGACTATAAAAAATACTATCAAATAGCTCGTGATGAATGTTATGAAATGATGAACAGCGGGATGCATCAATTGAAGCCTGATTTTGAGTCTATTTGGAAAGACCTTCATAAATATTCAGAGGACATTAGTTATGGGGAAATTTTTTGGGAAGTTCCTTTTGGTAGAAGTGTTAATGGGCGTGTGGCGCAATCTATAGGAATTAAATTTCAGACAAATCCTGCAGATCCCACATACGGGAGAGCAGAGGGAGAGATAAAACTTGCCGTGCAGTATTATTATACCTTCGATAAGTTAGATAAACGACGTGATATTTCAGCAATGCTATCTGGATACAGTACTACATCTAAATGTTTTGTACCAATACACGCCATTGGTAGAGAATTTTGCCCTTCCAAATTTCGACGTAACTGGATTGTTCCAAATATGGGGGGGGCCGAAAAGGATGTGATGAATACGGGCGTTGGCTTTCCTCTGATGAGGTACACCGATATTGTATTGATGTTTGCCGAAGCAGAAAATGAAATAAATGGACCTACCGACCTAGCGAAGAAAGCGTTGGCTTCTGTTAGACGACGTGCTTTTTCACAGGAAAACTTGCAAAAGAAAGTAATAGATTATGTTGACTCTGTTTCTGCAGACCATAATACATTTTTCAAAGCAATTGTTAATGAAAGAGCATGGGAATTTGGAGGAGAATTGTATCGAAAATTCGATTTAATCCGCTGGAATCTACTTGCTGACAAGAAAGATGAAATGAGAGCAATAATCGACAATATTTTTCTAACCCCCAATGTTCCGCCTTATAATTGGGTGCCACAAATGATGTTTTGGAGAACAGCCTCTGATGGCGAAACAATAGAAATTCTTAATCCTGATTACCGGATTGACAGAGATTATATACCAGGATATACTGCTATACCATGGTTAAGTGGTCGTCCGGAAGGGGAAATTAGTTCAGGTTATACATTTTTCAATCAGGTTATGGATGGTTATAGAAGAAATTTGAATAATTATATATACCCGATTCCTCAGTCAGTAATAGATGCCAGCAACGGAACATTGAAGAATGATATTTGGCGTCCATAAAATATGAATTAAAAATGATGGTTTAATAAATAAAAAAAATATGTGGAATAATTTAAAAATAATATATATTTTGTCACTTGTAATGACGATTTTTACGTTATCTTCTTGTAACAGTCTGGATGATGAAGCTGTTACTCCTGCAAAATTGACTAAATTATTTCGTCCGTCAAATTTTACGGTTGATAAAGTGATTGGCAATGTAATGACATTCAAATGGACTCCAATCGCTGGCGCAAATTATCAGCTGCAACTAAGTTTGAACAACGAGTTTAGCGACAATCTACCAATCATTCTCATTCCAAATGAAATTGTAGGTACCGTATACAAGACAACTAGTTGGGACGTTGATGGTTTAGTGAGTAACGTCAGATATTACGCAAGAATAAGATGCGTTAGCATGAATGGACAACTCGAAACTTCAGGTTGGAGCGCAGTTGTATCAGAAAACACTAAACAGGAAAACATTTTTTACGATCTTTCTTCAAAAGATGTTGGCAATGATTTTATCAATGTAAGCTGGGACAGCACTCGAGTAGTGAATCAGATCTACGTTAAAATCAAAGAGAATTCAGATTCAGTTAAATATGAATTAACTGGAAACGAAATAAAAAGCGGGAAAAAGTTATTTCCTGATTTGCTATCGAATACTACCTATATCTTTACAATATATGGCAAAATTTACGGAATTCCATTAGTACGTGGAACAAAAGAAATAAAAACAAATACTGAAAATATTTTAAACCAGTTAAACTCGACGGATATCGGAAGCACTTGTGTTCAGTTAAGTTGGGATAATACAAAAAATCCCGATAAGATTGTTGCTTCAGCTTCAGGCAAGCTGGATGTTACTAAAAACATCTCCGCCGAGAATGGTTCGACACAATTTTGCGGATTAAGCGCTGAAACAGGTTATACTTTAACAATTTATACTGGCACTATAGCTCGTGGAATCGTAAACTTCCGAACAGCAACCGATTATAATATTGGCAATATACTGTTAACTCCGCAGGCAGGGGATATTGGAAAAACTGATATCAATCTAAAGTGGAATGTCGCTTCATTTGATGTAACTCATATCATTGTTTCATCGTCAGTAACTGGAGTGCCAGATTTCCAAGTCAATCTGACTGAAGATGATATTTCTGCACATCTGAAGTCCATCGAGGGTTTACGCAGTAATACAACATATACTTTTAGAATTTATAACAATAATTATCCGCGAGGGGAGATTGTAGTTAAAACGATATAAATTATTTCACTATGGAACTTCGAGTAATTGAGCATAATGAGCTTAAATTAATACTAATTTTGAATTAATAAGATATTATTATATGCATATGAAAAATAAATTTTTTATTTTAAATCTGTTATGCTTGATAAGCATTTTCACATTTTCGCAATGTACGGGACCTGAACATCTTATCGTGACTTTCAACTCAAATGGAGGCGGTGAAATTAAATCACAGGTTGTTAACAACGGCGAAAAGGCGGTTAAACCTGAAAACCCTATACGGGCAGATTATGTTTTGACTGGATGGTTCAAAGATGTGGAGCTTCTCAAAGAATGGTTCTTTGATTTCGACATTGTAACAAACGATATAACACTGTTTGCCAAATGGAAATCTGCATCAACGTTTAATGTTACTTTCAATAGTTTAGGGGGCAGTCCAGTTGAAAAAAAAAATGTTATAGAAGGCCAAAATGTAACAAAACCAGAAGATCCAACAAGGGCTGGTTATATTTTCGGAGCATGGTATAAGGAACCTGAGTGTAGTAATAAATGGAATTTTGAAAACGACGTGGTCACAAAAAACACAACATTGTTTGCGTCGTGGTTTATAGTAGATTATGATGTTACGATTTTGCCGGAAACTTATCAAACAATCAAGGGATGGGGTGTTTTTCCTTCAAGCGTGAGTTCATCATGGAGCAACAAGACAGCGGCGCACACCGCTATTTACAGGGAGCTCGGTATAACCCAGTTTCGTATTGAGTTAAGAGGTCAATACGGAAATGGTGACGGCTCCTTACTTACGGGCCCAAATGGTATGGATAATTACCTCGTAATGTTAAAAGTTGCAAAAGATAACGGAATTGAAAAATATTCAATGCACGTGTGGTCACCTCCACCTGCGATGAAGAGTAATAATGCTATTTCCTGTTATTATCCAATTGAGGGTTTTGAGAATTTACTTAAAACAAGTGAGCAGGATTTTTGTAACTGGATGGTAAATGCAATAAAATATTCAGAACAGAACGGATATAAAACACCGATTGCAGTTAGTTTTCAGAATGAACCCGACGTATGCAAGGATTATCAGTCTTGCGGATATGGAAAAGATCAATATATTAGAGTTGCCAAACTTTTACGTACAACGCTAAATGAAGCTGGTTACAATAATATAGTAATAATAGGCCCTGAATCTGGGGGATATGTATCAAGTTTCAGGTGGTTGGGAAGTAATTTTGAATCACTTGATAATGATCCCGAGTTTGCAAATGCATTGGGAGCTTTTTGTTCTCATTCGTATGCGCAAACATCCAATTCATGTGCTTGGTGTACAAATGATTTGCATGTACAAAACTATATTAAAGGTTGTGATAAATACCCAGCAAAGGATAGATGGCAAACGGAATTTTGCATGGCGACAAGACCGTCAAGTTCTCAAACGCAGCGAGCGATTGATTGTTTCAGAATTTTCGCATCCGACATGGGTTATGTCAGAGTAAATTATTGGAATTGGTGGATTGGACACGATATTAGATATTCTCTTAATGCCGACGGTCAAGAAGTATTGCTCGGAGGCAGCGGAATATCCTCCGTAACCAAAAATAGTTTTTATTATTTATTTCAGAAGATATTTACAAATGTATTGCCGGGCTCCAAAATGCAACTAATGAGCACAACTGATAATACTATAATTAATAGGGCTGGCGTATTTAATAATATGGTTGCGTTTAAAACTGAAAAAGGTACAGTCGCCCTGTTCATTAACACAGGGGTTAAAAATAAAACGTACAGGTTTTTGGGTTTAAAAGGTAATTCCTCGAAAGTATATTCTGCAAATAATGATAAAGATGTACTGGACGAACTGGATGTATTAAATGGCAGCGGTAGCGTTGTTGTTACTATCCCCGCAAATAGTGTTAATATTATCGTTTCAGAATAAGTTAGTAAATAAGTGATAATTGTTATAGTTCTTTAATTTAATTAAAATATATTATATGAAAAAACATTTTTTTTCTTTGATGTTGCTTAGTGTGCTAGCGCTAGGTACAATGGTAATGAACGGATGTAAGGTTGAAGATCCTGGTTTTACTGTAACGTTCAACATGAACGGTAGTAATGATGGTAGTGCATCCCCCCAAACCGTAACTGGTGGTGAGAAAGTAACAAAACCGTCAGATACGACACGAATAGGTTACGTCTTTAAAGGATGGTTCAAGGAGGTAGGCTGTACCAACGAATGGAATTTTGATGTTGATGTGGTAACTGCCAATATAACACTATATGCTAAATGGGAACAACTCATTGACCCTGTATATTTCACTGTACTGTTTGAAAGTAATGGCGGTGGTGTTGTTGCCTCACAATATATATTAAGTGGCAGTAAGATACAACAACCAACGATGCCGAGTAAGGAAAATTACGATTTTAAAGGGTGGTTCAAGGAGGCATCATTTACCAACGAATGGAATTTTGCTACCGATATGCTAACAACCGACATTACCTTATACGCCAAATGGGAAGCAACTGCTATAAAAGACGGCGAACCTGTAACGATGTTTGTTGAAGCAGGTGAGTTTAAGATGGGCGCAGCCGATGCCGATCTGGGCATGAACGGAAGAGAACAGCCCAGACATAAGGTTACACTAACCAAAAATTACAAGATAGGCAAATATGAAGTAACGCAACATGAGTGGGAAAAAGTAATGGGCGTTAAATTTACTCCTTCACTAACAAGTAGAGGTATGGGGCCAAATTATCCGGTATACGAAATTTCAATGAATCAAATATTGGGGACATCAGGTGCATCAATAAAGATAAATAATGTAACGTACTTTGAGAATGGATTTATTTATAAATTAAGGGTATTAACCGGAAAGCCGTATCGTCTTCCGACAGAGGCCGAATGGGAATTTGCAGCCCGTGGGGGCAAAAAAAGTAAAGGTTATTTATATAGTGGCAGCAATAACCTTGACGATGTTGCATGGTGGAATCCTAATAGTACCGGTTGGACTTCACATGAAGTTGGACAATTAACACCAAACGAGTTGGGCATTAACGATATGTCTGGTAATGTACATGAATTCGTTGGCGACCTTTGGCTTAATTATTCCGCAGATGATCAGATCGATCCTATTGGTATAGCAGGAACCAACGAAATTTATGATGATGGCAAAGGAGGAGGACCGGTTAATGTTCGCGTACACCGTGGTGGTAGCTGGATCGGATCGAACTCCACTTCTGATGATTTTCGCGTTGCTTTCCGTCAACGCCTCAATTTTGCTTATAAAAACATGTATATCGGCTTCCGGATTGCCTTAGATGTTAATTAGTTTTTGTTGTTCTGTAAAAACAAACAAAAATTCAAATAACCCGTAGTACATTTAGTATACAAGTGATATACTAATGTGCTATAGGTTATTTTGAAACATAATTAATAGCAAATTAATCTATTAAAAATAATATCATGAAAATAAATACTATATTGAAATCTACAATACTCAGGGTTAATTGATAAAGACACATGAAGTATCTGGCAGTTCAATCCAAATTAATAACCTCAGTCCATGAATTTAACCTGTGAAAATCACAACTAGTGATGGTGAAGTGATTACCAACAAAATCGTTGTAAAATAATCCATAGTACATTTAGACAACAAGTGATATGATGTTGTTTATATTTCTATTTAGTAGTATGTTTTTCATTTGTTTAAGCGTTAATACTGTAATTAATGTTTATAAAATATTAAATTAGATTACATATCCACATGAACCTATAAAATCATTTATTTACATGATTAACTGATGTCTTGTGGGAATGCAGTTATGAAATTTTAAAATTTATATAATGAGAATAATCCTTTTTATTTTTTTGATTCTAAGTTCTAATCTGACTTTTGGTATTAATAAATTTCAATTAGCAGACTTTGCCATACAATTGGAGCAAATCACTTCCGCACCTACCCACGTTTGGGTATCGAGTGGGTTTACCACCGTGAACCCCCAATATCATACTGTTGTGGGTGTTAATGAATTTTATGCTCCGCCTCTTGCAGCAAAAAAATTCAGTTTGAAAACGGATATCCGCATTGGCCAGAACATTATTCCAGACAACGGAAGCGAGGGCAAAGGCGATGTTGGGATACTTTATGCAGGCGGGGTATGGTATCCGCATAAGATTGTCCGATACGGTACTTATCATCATATGAAGGATGGCAAATTAGTTTCGTTGGGCGTTACCACCGAGTTAATCCCATTATTCGGTCACGCAGGATTTATCGAAAAAATCACGATTAAGAACAGGACATCGCAGGTGATTAGTTTGGAAATTGTATCAGAAGCGACTCCCGGAACCCCGGCCGAAGTACCGCTCCGAGAATGGGGATTCTCTCCTCCGGAGCCGAATGTATCGCAAGCACAACAAACTGGCACAGATAGATGGGCAAACGAATCGGCAGTCATCGGCATATATCGTGATAACGCAACCATGACCATCGAGCCGGGACAATCGGCTGTTTCGACCATTACGATTGTGATGACTGCAAAAAACAGCAAACTGCCTGAGCTGGTCAATGCAAAAATCTTTGAGGCGGAATCGGTGAACGCTTGGCAACAACGACTGGATACTTATACGAAAAATATTCCATCGCTTTCGAGTAATATCGAAGGATTGAATGATTATTATAAACGTTCGCTGGTCAGCGGATTGGTTTGTATCTGGGAAAATCCCACCTTCGCACTAAACCCACATTTCGCAACTTCAGGTATCGATGGAGGTTCACTTTGCACATACTTATGGGATAATGCAGGGTATAATCCGCAAACGGTTGCCCTGATGTTCGATACCAAAACCATCGACTTAGCTAAGAAAATGGCTTCTATTGACTTGGAAAAATACAATGCATTTGCGGCGGACGGGTCGGGTGTTGGGGTAAAATATTCGTACAGTCCGATGTGTTTCATTGGTCTGGTAAACGCTATTTTCAAATACATTGGGCCAGACAAGGAACTGTTTGAATATGGTAAGTGTTTGATTTTGAATAACGAGAAGCGCAAATCGAGTAATAACCTGATCGATTACGGATTTCAACATAACCTGTTGGAAATGCGCGGCACAGGTTGGGAACATATGGTAGTGAGTCCCAATACCGAACGCAGTTGGTGTTTGAGGCAATTGTCGGATATGGGAAAGCTTACGGGAGCAAGCCAGGCCGAAAGGACAGATTGGGAACAGCAGGCCGACAAAATCATTACTTCTGTGCGGAAGGAATTGTGGGACGAAAAAGCACAGTGGTTTGCATGTCTGTACCCCGACGGATACAAGGATTATGTGTATTCAATCCAGGTTTATGATGCATTATACGCGGGAGCATGTACTCCTGCTCAGGAAAAGGTTTTAATCTCGCAACTAAGGGACGGTGCATATCTCGGAAAATACGGAGTCTCAAGTATTTCAAAGACCGACAGTGTCCATTTTGAAGTGGTCGATACCGATTGGTCGGGTGGCGGCGCTTATTCGGGTGACGGACCCCAATTGGCGTTAATGATGTATGAAAAAGGTTATTCCCAAATTGCTTGGGATGTATTGAAACGCCATTTCTGGATGGGCAAGCACCAAATTTATTTCCCGCAGGAACATTATTGCGACCGCCCGATGAGTCCAACGAACAAACGAGCCAACATTGCAGCGGGATTGTGCGGTGTAGAGACCATTCTTTTTGGTTTAATCGGCTTTCAACCTCAATATAATGGCGAATTGTACATCAATCCGCAACCGAACAATGAAGGGAATATCGATATAAAGGGATTTGTCTTTAGGAAAAACACTTTCGACATAAGTCTCTCGGCCAAGAAACTTTTCGTCCGCCGCGATGGGAGAACTGTTTACGAGGGAGTTCCAAAACGTGTAAGAATACGTTAAAATGTTTCAGGGAACTATCACACACATACAACGGATGTCGTTACACGACGGCCCGGGCATACGTACCACCATATTTTTCAAGGGATGCAACATGCGGTGCCGATGGTGCCACAACCCCGAAACCTTAGTATCAAATATCGAAACTGGGTTGGCAAAATCTAAATGTATCCATTGCGGTGTATGTCTTGAAAAATGTCCGCAAGGTGCATTGTTTTTCAAAGACGGTGAAATCGTCAAAAACTTTATCCAGTGTACCAGTTGCGGAACATGTATCGATGAATGCTGTGCAAGGGCACATTACCTGATTGGAACGGTGTATTCGGTTGATGATTTATGCACCATTTTGGAAGAAGATCGTGGTATCTTTGAACTATCTGGAGGTGGGGTCACTCTTTCGGGAGGAGAACCGACTGTTCAATACCCATTTTTAAAAGCGCTTGCACAAGCATTACACGCCAGGGGTTTTCACATAACGCTTCAGACCAACCTGGGAGCTGATTGGGAAAAATACGCCGCTTTATTGCCATTTATACATCATTTCATGTGTGATTTTAAGCTTTTGGATGCAGAAGCACATCGATATTGGACGGGAAGGGACAACCGACTGGTTTTGGAAAACATCCAAAAACTCGATGTATCGGAAGTGTCGTATCGCTTGCGTACGCCTGTTATCCCTGGTGTGAACGCAAGCAGGAAACAATTACAACAAATGTCGAATTTCGTTTCGCGATTGATCCGTATGGAAAAATACGAATTGATTCCTTTTCACCGGCTTGCATCTTATAAATATGAAAATTTGGGATTGAGTTACGAATTTGAGAAGGTTAAAGAAATTTCCGGAAATGAATTTTCGGAAATAAAAGAAATGTTTGAAATAAACCGATAATCAATGGATACATTAATAGCAGGATACAAATATCAAGAGCGTTTGGATACGCTGAAAAGAAGAAAAATGGAACAGATCAATGAAAAGTTGACTGTCGAAGGTCATTTGGACGAAGACGATTACGGAAGAGTCGTTCCTCCGAAAGATGCATGGAAAACCATACCTAATCGACCCGACGGGAATTTTTACGGGCCAGATGGATGGTGTGAAAATTTCGTATCATTGATGGAAAACCACCCGGCTTACGTCGACCCTAACGATGCGTTTGCCGGACGGTGGATGTACTTCATGTCGCGGATGACGGGAAAATGGAATCCCGACTATCCCTACACGCATCTCCAGGAGAACATCGATAAATACAACATCATTTGCGGTATAGGCGACGATGCTCATTTCGCCCCAGACTACCAGCTCGGCCTGTCGCTTGGGTGGGGCGGAATTTTAGAAAAATTAGACCGTTACGAAAAAAAATACGAGGACGATTCCGAAAAGAAAAAGTTCTACGCATATCACCGGGCTGCGGTTAAAAGTGTTCAAGTGTGGATCATGCATCATATCGAAGTCATTGAAAACATGATCGCCGTTGAAACGGATTTCGAGAAAAAACAAAACCTGTTAGAAATGGCAGAAACCAACCGGAATATTCTTTCGGCTGCACCTTTAACCTTGCGTGAGGCTTGTCAATGGATAGTCTGGTACCACTTGGCGTCAAGGACCTACAATCGTGATGGCGCAGGCGGTCAAATCGACACACTGTTGCAACCATATTATGAGAAGGATATGAAGAACGGGCTTATTGACAAGGACAAAGCTGTGTATTTCCTCGCATGTTTTCTTATCAATGATCCTGTATACTGGCAGTTGGGTGGTCCCAACGAAAACGGCGAAGACCAAACTTCAGAAATCTCGTTTTTGATATTGGAAGCCGCCGACAAAATCAATACGTCCCTGAATATCACCATAAGAGTGCACCCTAAACTGGATCCGGATTTGATGAAACAATCGCTTGAATACTTGGTCAAAAATAAAAACGCATGGCCACGCTATTCAGGTGACAAAGCTTTGGTTGAGGGTTTTATGCGTAATGGATTTGATGCTTCATTGGCTCGCAAACGCATCGCCGTAGGATGCAATTGGATGTCGTTGCCCGGGTTGGAATATACTATGAACGACCTGGTGAAAGTGAATATGGCAAAGGTTTTTGAGGTGGCGTTGCAGGATATGAGAAACAAATATCCTAAAGAAGAATATTCTGTCAAGCTGCTTTTCGAAATTTACCGGAAACACTTGGACATTGCTGTACATACTGCTGCCGAGGGTATTCGCTTTCATTTGAAAAATCAGAAATACAACGAACACGAACTGTTGCTCAATCTATTGAGTCACGGTCCCTTGGAAAAAGGATTGGACGTAAGTGATGGTGGGGCAGAATATTACAATTTGGCAATCGACGGAGCTGGACTGGCAATAGTTGCAGACTCGTTTGCGGCTGTAGAGCAAAGAGTTGAGAAAGAAGGGAAGATAAGTTGGGCGAAATTATTCGAAGTCTTGGACAATAACTTCGAAGGTATCGAAGGTCTGCGAATTAAAACTTTATTAAAGAATGGTCCCCGTTTCGGGCAAGGTGGTACTCGCGCTGATGAGCTTGCTCGGGAATTAGCCGCTGAATTTACTGAAACAGTAAGAATGGAGTCGAACGAATCGATAAAATATGTTTTCATCCCAGGCTTTTTTTCGTGGGCCAACACCCTACAATTTGGGCAGGCGGTGGGAGCTACACCTGACGGCCGCGCCAAAGGATCACCGATTTCGCACGGAGCGAATCCCTTCCCCGGTTTTTCGGACGATGCTACATCACTTTTGCAGGCAAGGGCCATTGCTTCAGTACAACCTGGCTATGGAAATACCGCGCCCATGCAGTGGGAAGTTGACATCTCGTTTATTGATAAGGACAAACAAACCACATTCCTGGAAACGATTATCCTGACACATTTTGATATGGGCGGCACGTTGATCAATGTGAATGTGGTCGACAAAAATAAAATCTATGAAGCCCATAAAAATCCGATGCTGTATCCTGAATTGGTAGTGAGGGTTACAGGTTTCACGGCATATTTTTCCATGCTAACGCCAGAGTTTCGGCAATTGGTGATTGACCGTTTGTGCGAATGTTAACTAAAAAACATTCATTGATATGCATTATAGAATTAGGAAAATACGACATTGAAACATTTAAATTGAGATACAAATGAAGAAAATCGACCAAATAAAATTTCTACCCGTTTTGTTCGGGTTCTTCGTCATGGGCTTTGTCGATGTGGTGAACATTTCCGTCAGTTATGTCAAAGAAGATTTTGCGCTGAACGACAAATCGGCCAACCTGCTGCCAATGATGGTTTTCCTGTGGTTTGCAGTGTTATCGTTACCTACGGGGATCATCATGAGCATAATCGGCCGCCGGAAAACTGTGTTACTGGGTGTCGGCATTACTACCATAGCCATGCTGATTCCGTTATTCGTATACACCTTTCCCGTCGTATTGCTTGCTTTTGCTTTGCTTGGAATAGGGAATACTATTATCCAAGTGACCTTGCCACCTTTAGTAACCGATGTGGTGCCCGAAAAACGCATCACGAGCATGCTCACCTTGGGGTATTTCGTCAAAGCTGCGTCATCCTTTCTGGGCCCTGTCTTCGCAGGTATTGCTGCCGCTTATTTCGGCAACTGGAAACTGATATTCCCCATATACGCTTGTACTGCCCTGCTGTTATTGGTTTGGCAGGCCGCAGTGCCCATTCGTGAAAGTGAAATAACACAAGAAAGTGCAGGAAAAAAGATATTCGCTTTGCTGAAAAACAAGCCGATACTCATCCTGTTTTCCGTTATTCTAATGAGTGTAGGGTTCGAAGTTGGCCTGATGACTGCAACACCCAAGTACTTGCTGGAACACTGTAGCATGCCGCTCGAAAAGGGTGGATTGGGATGCAGCCTGTTTTATGCGGCCAAAACTGTCGGGACATTCATCGGGGCCATTGTATTGGTGAAGGTTTCGTCGCGCAAATTTCTCATATCAACCGTAGTAGCCGCAATAGCGACATTCATCATCATGATGTTGTCTACCAATTCATGGATCATCATGGCTTGTCTTTTAATCCTGGGTCTGACATGTGCCAACATATTCACCATATCACTTTCTTCAGCTTTGCGCACAGACTCGACCAAAGCCAACGAAATATCGGCATTAATGATCACAGGGATAGCCGGTGGAGCTTTGGCACCTCCCCTGATGGGAGTTATTGCCGATTCAAGCAATCAATTAATCAGCCTGTTTGTTCCGCTTGCAGCTTTAGTCTACATACTTATTGCAGCAATCTACGCTGTAAAGAACTGACACTAAAAAACGATTTTATGATAAATCAACTAATTGAAGAATACAATCACGGAGGAAATGGTTATAATCCATTCCTGATTCGTAACAACTGGCAAGTAGCGCAATTGAATTATGAAACGGGCCAAGGGTTTGATGCTATTGAGAAGATTGATATTCATTATAATACCGATGAGGTTTTTATCCTGCTCGAAGGTCATGTTGTGCTGATTGCTGCCGAAAAAGACGGTGACCAATTATCATTCCATACAGTAAAAATGGAAAAGGGCATTACCTACAACATTCCAAAAAACACATGGCACAACATTGCCATGTCACATAACGCGAAAGTGATTATTGTTGAGGATGCAAATACGCACCTTGGCGATTTCGAATTTTATTACATGAATCCTATGCAGAAAAAAGAACTGTTTCAAAAAATCAAAATAATTGTATAGAATCAAGGTTAGGATGTGCAGAATCGTTTTACACCGAAAGAATATTTTGAAAGAAAGTTATAAGAATACAATTTTATTTCTCACAAAAAACATCATGATAATCATGATAATCATGAAAAAAAGTAATTTGACTATCCTTAGCTTGATACTACTTCTAAGCGGTTGTTCAATAAAGGAAAAATCATCGTTCAGGTTTGTGAAATATGTTGATACTAAAATAGGTGTAATAGACAATCGCAGTAGTAATTGTGTAATTGGACCCAAACTACCTTATGGCAGTATTAATCCTTCCCCACAGACTATCGAGGGTGGCATGGATGGTTATAATCCACATAAACCTATTCGTGGCTTTGCCCAATTGCAAGCGAGCGGTACAGGCTGGGGCACTTATGGCCATTTTCTTATTTCCCCTGCCACAGGGGCATTAAATGTGGAACTAGATGCTCACGATTCGCCACATAGTGAAGATATTACACAGGCGTATTATTATAAAACAAAGTTGGAGCGTTATGGTATAAAAGCCGAAATCGCGCCTTCTCATTATAGCGCTATTTATCGCTTTACTTTTTCGAAATCCGAAAAATCACATCTGATATTCGATGCCTCACAGGCCATTCCTACTGATATTGAACCCAAGATGAAAGGAAAAGTATTGGAAAGCTCGGCAAGCATAGAAATAGAGAAACAGCTAATCCGTATGAAGATAAGATATCTAGGAGGGTGGGCAGAAGAACCTTATGACCTTTATTTGGTCGGAAAGTATAATAAACCTGCTGTAGAGTACGGAATATGGAAAGGTGATTCCATCTTTTCCAATAAGTTGGAATTATCAGCCAATGATTCACTTCACCATGTAGGCGCCTTTATAACTTTTCCGACAAAGGATAAGGAAGAAGTCTTACTTAAAGTGGCTATTTCATTTAATAGTTACGATAAAGCAGAAGCTTTGCTTACGCAAGAAATAGCCGATTGGGATTTTGAAAAGATAAAAAGTAAAGGTGCAGAAAAGTGGGATAACAAACTAAGTTGCATCGAGATAGAAACAGATTCAGATAAGGAGAAGACGATTTTTTATTCAGCACTATACCGCTTTTTCACATTAGCATCTGATCGTAAGCTGGATAGTCCAGATTGGGCTACTGGAAAACCGTATTGGGATGATCTTTACGCTTTTTGGGATACATTCCGCAGTGCATACCCTTTGATGATGATTGTTGACCAACAGGCTTTCCGTGATAATATTGAAGCAATGATCAATCGCTTTAACCATAATGGAGTAGTATGCGACGGATTTATTGCAGGTCACGAAAAATACGAGGAACAAGGTGGTAACAATGTTGATAATATAATTGCTGAAGCATGTTTAAAAAATATTCCCGGAATGAATTGGAAAAATGCATATCAAATATTGAAACACAATGCCGAGCATCGCCGAATTGGCTACCATACGATTGCTATGAAGGGTGATGGCTTCAATCGCTATAAGGAGTGGGGCTGGATTCCCAATGGTGTGATGAGCACATCCCAAACAATGGAATTTGCCTATAATGATTACTGTGTGGCAATGATGGCTAAAAAGTTGGGATTTCAAGGGGATTACGAAAAATACCTGAGGCGTAGCCATCAGTGGATTCATCTTTGGAATCCGAATCAGGAAAGTGATGGGTACAAAGGTTTTGTTGATGCTCGTGATGAAAATGGCAGTTTTGCATTCTATGATCCTAAAAAATACGGAGGCTCATGGAAAAGACCTTTTTACGAAGGATCACCCTGGACGTATAGTTATTTCGTCCCACACGATATTGATACGCTGATTCAATTAATGGGCGGAAAAGAACGCTTTGCAGAACGGTTGAACATGGCGCATAAAAAAAAACTGATAGATTATACCAATGAACCCAGTTTTCTCGCTACCCGTTTGTTTATTCATGCAGATCGTCACGATCTTACTTCCTATTGGGTTCATAAGGTGATGAAAGAAGGATACGACCTAACTGGTTATCCACAAAACGATGATACGGGTGCTATGACTTCTTGGTATGTTTTCAGTGCTATGGGACTGTTTCCCAATGCGGGACAGGATTATTATTACTTAAACGCACCATTGTACCGCAAATCGGTAATTCATCTGAATAATGGTAAAATATTAACCATCAAAGCAAACAATGTGTCAGAGAAAAATATTTATATGAGTTCATTCAAACTGAACGGAAAACTTTTAGACAAGCCTGTCATACGACATCAGGATATAGCAAATGGCGGTATCATAGAAATCAATCTGACAAATCAATTTTTAAATAAAATCAACAATAAGTGATGATACTAAATGGAATTTTAAAATTGTATTGACATTAAGTTGTTTGTTTTTTATTGCATTCTCGCCGACTCCATATAATTTGCTATGAATAAGGCATCTGTAAAACAAACATGATTATTCGCATAATGTCCTAAAATGTAATTTTTTCCTTTAACTTTCGGTGCTCTGCGCCTTTTTATTGGTTCTTGATTTTTAAATCTACCAAACTATCGGGACTCTGTCCCTTTTCAATGCCAACACCACGAGTATAGCTCCGATTTTTTGGTAGTTAGGATTTAAAAATGAAGAACAATTAAAGGTGCAGAGCACCGAAACCTATTTTTTTCACTTTAGGACACATTGCGGATAATCATAAAAAAAAGCATTTTTTTAATTCTATAATTCTTTTCAATCTGTATTTTGTAATAATAGTATCATTAATGGATATGAAAATGTGATTAATGTAAACAATACAACTGTATATTTGCAGTATCGAAAAATACATTTCCTATCGAAATTACGCTAAATAATAACCACAATAAATATGTAAAACATGAAAAAAACTACCTTTCTTATCGCAGTACTGATGACCTTGAGTTCATTTGTAAACGCACAACAGGTGACAATTTACGGAGCTTCGGGTATCACTGATGGTACCGGATACACAAATCTGACAGCCGCATTTACAGCATTAAACGGTGTAAAAGCAGCTCAGTCAACAAAAGACATTACAGTAAAAATAAATGAATCAACTACTGAAACAGCATCGGCAACCTTGAATGCAGGTACATGGAACAGCGTTACTGTTTACCCAACGGTAAGCGGTTTGACTGTTTCCGGTAGTATTGCAGCTGCACCGCTTATACTTTTATCTGGTGGTAATAAACTGACTATCGATGGTAGGGTAAATGCTACCGGAGATGTGGTTGACTTAACGATTGATAACACTAATGCGGGTGCCACAGCATCTACTGTTAGGTTTATTAATGATGCTATAAACAATTCTATAAGATACTGTAAACTGAAAGGTTCTGGACAGGGTAGTGGCTATGGAATTATTTGGTTTTCAACAGCTGCAGCTTCAGGTATAGGAAACAATAATAATACTGTAGAATACAACGAAATTACTACATCAGATAATGCCAATCGTCCTTACAATACCATTTATGGATATGGTACAAGCGGGATTGCAAATACTGGCAACACTATTCGCTTCAATAAAATTTATAACTTCTTGAATCCAGGGTTAGCATCTATTGGGGTTTATGTTAGAGATAATTGCACTAACTGGTCTATTCAAGGTAATAGTTTCTACGAAACAGCTTTATTTACAACTACAGCTACTACTGCCTACAATATTATATTAATTGGTGGTAGTGGCAATACTGGTATTAGCAACATTACTACTTCTGATAATTATATAGGCGGTCAGTCAGCCCAATGTGGTGGCAGTGCCTGGACAAAGAATGGTAATGATAATATCTTTAATGGAATATATCTGAATGCAGGCGTTTGTAGTGTGCAAAACAATACGATTAAAAATATTTCCTGGACCAATTCAGGTTCAGCTAGTGCTTATATGATTTATGCTAATGCAGGAACTTTAAATATCGGTACAACTACCGGAAATACAATTGGTTCCGTTACAGTTACAGGAAACATTAACTTCACATCAGGGGCTACAGCAGCCATTTTTTATGGCATTTATGTGCCTTCAACTGGAACAGTAGATGTACAGAAGAACAGTATAGGAGGCATTACCCTCAATAGCAGCAATGCAGCCTATGCTACAAACTTTTATGGTATTTATAAAAAGAATGTTGCCGGAACAATTACTATCAGCAACAATAAAATTGGGTCTGAGACTGTGGCAAACAGCATTGATGCGGCTGGTACCAGTACCGGAAATGCTCAGACAGTTGACGGTATTTATTCTGCCGGAACGGGTACAACTACCATTAGTGGAAATACCGTAACAAATCTCACTAACTCAACTACAAATACTACTACTAGTACTTACGGCTGGGTACATGGCATCAATATTACAAGTATTCCGGCTGGTACATCGGCAGCTGTCACTAATAATATTATCCGCGATTTAAAAACTGCCAATTTAAATAGCAATGCATACGAAAAAGCTTCTGTTCTAGGTATACTTTGCACTTTTACAGGGACTACTGGAGCGAATCATGAAATAAGCGGAAACACAATTTCCAACCTGTTTAATACTAATTCTTCATTTGCTGGTGGCATTAATGGTATTTATTTCAATGGTGCAGAAGGAACACATACGATTAAAAATAATTTTATTAGTAACCTTACAGTGAATGATGCTTCAGTCGGTGCATCAATTTATGGTATTAATGTTTATGGTGGTGCCGGTACATCAACAGATCCGGCTGTCAGTAATTATATCAACAATATTGTATATTTGGGAGGAAATACAGATTCATATTTATATGGTATTTATTGTTTGGATAATGTTGCTTATAACGATAATACGCTATATTACAACACGGTTTATATTACAGGTACTCCAGGTTCAGAAACCAAAAATTCCTATGCTTTAATAAGTGGTGGTAACTTAAATACCAGAGTTTGGAAAAACAATAATTTAGTAAATATGCGTACCGGAGCAAACAACATGAATTATGCAGTCAAGATACAAGGCGTAGCTAATTATACAAGTGATTATAACAATTTTTTCAGCGTTGTTAGTACAAATTTAGGCTATTATTCAGGATCAAAAGATTTTGCAACTTGGAGGACATTAACTTTAATGGATGCTAACAGCAAAAACATCAACCCGGCTTTTACTATAACCAATCCCTTGGTTGCCAATGCTTTTTATCCGGGAAACGGCAGTTTAACCACTACCAATGTGATTGGCTTAGTAACAACCGATTATGCGGGTACAACACGAAATGCAACTAATCCTACAATAGGTGCTTTGGAATTCCGTGATTCCACTACCGAAACTTTAACTCCTGAAACAGATAATTCAATCCGGGTTTATTCCAATGCACCCGGTAAGTTAACAGTAATCTGTGACAACAATAGAAACAGCATTAGTCAGATTACGATTTTCAATATAACCGGACAAAAAATCCTGCAAAGAAGCTTCTCTGAAAATCGTACGATTATTGATTTGCCTGTAACTGCAGGTGTTTATGTTGTGAATGTTGTTAATGCCGGTAAATCAGTTACCTGCAAAATCACATTCAATTAACGCTAAAAACAATTAATCTATTACGACAGGATTTACACGAGATTACATCTATTGCGTAGGCAAACCTTTTTTTTCTGTAAATCCTGTCAAAAAAAATCATAGTCACCTTATTATCTACAGAAAATGAATGCATCGAATAATAATCCGAAAAATAAATTATATATTTCAACCGATATTTTTGCTATTTAACTTGATAACGAAATTTAACTTGCTTTAGAATCGGCTCCTACTGAAGGACCTACTGAAAATATAACATGGAAAGATAATATTAACAACTGATCCTTGGAAATTATAAAGTGTTAAGTATATTATTTCAAACAATTATCTAAAATTAAATTCCGTATAGTATTATTTACACTGTTGTTTAGCAGTCTCTTTATTTTTGCAGTTGTGCGCGTCGACACAATTTCAATTTATGCCGCAAAAATGAAAAATGAAGTCAAATCGGTCGTAATTTTACCCGATTGCTACAGCGAAAAGAAGAGCTATCCAGTTGTTTATATCTTATATGGATATAGCGACAACTATGCAAAATACGTGAATACTGCACCGGTAATTAAGCAATTGGTAACTGAACATCAGGTTATAATTGTTTGTCCTTACGGTGTTTTAGCAGCTGGTATTTCGATAGCCCGATAGATTCAACCTATCAAAATGATAGTTTTATTACAAGGGATCTGGTACTACATATCGATTCCCTGTATAAATCAATCCCTGATAAAAAAGCTAGGGCAATAACCTGCCACAGCATGGACGGTCACGGTGCATTGGACCTAGCAATAATGAATAAAGAGATTTTTGGAAATGCAGGAAGCATGAGTGGTGGAGTTGATTTACTCGGTTTAACCCAGAAATATAACATTGCCAAACGGATTGGTACTATAGACGAAATTCCATTAGAATGGCAAAACAAATCAGTTGTTAACATGGTTGATAATTTGAGAAAGGGTAATCTGAATTTGATTTTTGACTGTGGAATTGATGATTTTTTCTGTGATATTAATGCGAATCTCCATCAAAAACTTGTTCGGTTGAAAATTGATCATGATTATATTGAAAGACCCGGTGTTCACAATTGGGATTACTGGAGAAATTCGATTGTGTATCAAATGCTTTTCTTCAAACGGCGTTTTTCAAGATAGAAAAATATTCTGAATATTATTTGCTTTGCATATTTTATTCTTAAAGAGAAACTTTGAAATAATGAAGATTTACCTTTGCTTAACGCAAGGGATATCAAAGAATTAATTGTCTTTCAATTGCACCAGTAAATGACTGAAGATCAAATATATGAAAAAATATTAACCGCCACAGAAGGAGGTGACAAAATATTAACAATGCATATCTGATGCAAATCCAAATTTGTCAAACTAAAATTGATAAATATTATATATTCATACCATCATGAATACAAAAACTATATTTCTGTTCATTGCCTGTTTTTTCATGGTTTCCACATTGGACGCCAAGATTTACAATATTGTAGAATATGGAGCGGTGCAAGACACAGCAGTTTTGAGTACAATCGCTGTTCAAAATGCGATAGAGGACTGTGAACGGAGCGGAGGCGGGCAAGTTCTTGTGCCTTCGGGTTCTTACAAGATAGGTTCTATAATCCTTCGCAGTAATGTTAATCTACACCTTGAAAAAGGAGCTACTCTTTATGGCAGTAAGGATTTGAAAGACTACATTAAGATAAAACCGGACTACCTTTCGCTTAGAACACAAACAACAACTATCCAACTGATTTACGCGGAAAATGTAGATAATGTAACCATCGATGGTTATGGAACAATCGATGGTTGCGGTCGCTCTTTCAAGAAAATGGAATTTAATGATGAAGGCATATCCCGTCCCCATCTAATCCGATTTATTACCAGTCGCGATATTACAATAAAGGATGTCGCTTTAAGAAATTCAGGTTGCTGGATGCAGCATTATCTTGCTTGTGATAGAGTATATCTTAAAGGCTTGAAAATCTTTAATAGAAGTAACTACAACAACGATGGTATAGATCTTGACGGTTGTCACGAGGTGGTTGTTTCGGACATTATTTCCGATACGGACGATGACGGCATAACGCTGAAGAGTACGTCTCCTCGCTTGTGCGAGAATATTGTAATCAGCAATTGTGTGGTCAGTAGCCGCTGCAATGCTATCAAACTGGGAACAGAGACAACAGGGGGATTCAAAAATATAGTAATCAGCAATTGCATCGTAAAACCTTCCTATTACCAGGAAACACAGTTTTATGGGGTTTCTCATGGCTTTTCAGCCATTGCTCTCGAAATTGTCGATGGGGGTAAGTTAGAAGGTGTAAATGTTTCAGATATCCAAATTGAAGGCACTGAATCACCTATCTTCATTCGTTTGGGAAACCGTGCAAGGCCCTACGCCAAAGGCGAAGTGGTGAAAAATGTAGGTTCACTCAAAAATGTACATCTAAGCAATATCATAATAAATCATGCCGGACAGACAGGAAGTTCCATAACCGGCTTGCCAGGACATCCAGTCGAAAATATATTCCTCAGCAATATTACTATAACTCAAAAAGGAGGATGTGGTAAGATTAATCCTCCAACCAATGAAAAAGAAAAGGAATATCCGGAAGCCACTATGTGGGGAAATCTGCCAGCAACCGGTTTCTTTGTCAATCATGCCCGTAATGTTATTATAAGAGATGTGAAAATTTATACTGAAGAAAAAGACAAACGTCCTGATTTTTATTTCCTCGACAACAAGCATTAATAGATGTATTTTAGCACGACTTTGAATTTAGTTCCCTATCTATATGATAATCGTTGAAAAATGCATTCTATAGTTTGCAATCTTCTTATGTATGCCAGATTGCAATTCTGCACCAGTTATGATGCCTCAATAATAATGAGTCATTTCTTGGTACATAGGAGGCGTTTAATCTTAACTATTTTCAACCATATATTATTTAGAAAAATACATGTGGTAAATAATCTTTCAGCTTGATGCGAAGTATTTTCCTGTTTTCGGAAAAATTTTTTGTAATTTTGTAAACAGCACGAATACAATAGTATATAAATTTAATTTTGTATTTTTGGGTGTCCCAACTTACAAAAGTTATGTTTTTAAGAGAAAAGAAAAATAAATCAGGAAGTATCAGTATCCAGATTATCCAGAAATTACGAGGAAGATAAAAGGTTTTGCAAACTATTGGTAGTGGACGTTCCGAACAAGAGATTGTAAGACTAACATATCTGGGAAAGCAAGAGATAGAACGATTATCTAATCAACCAGGATTGTTTGTTTTGGAAAATGATTTACAAGTAGAGCAAGTGTTTTCTAATTTAAGCAATGCAAGTATTCGAACAGTTGGGCCAGAAATTGTATTTGGTAAACTATATGATACTATTGGTTTTAACTCAATAAAAGAGGACCTTTTTCGGCATTTTGTAATTGCTTATCCATTGAGTAAATTGAAAACAGTCGATTATCTGTATCGTTATCAGGGAGTAACGCTTGATATAACAGCAGTTTATCGATTTCTTGACAAACTCAATGATAGTTTAAAAGAACAGGTGGAAAGGATTTCTTATGCTCATACCTTGAAAATATTAAAAGGTAAAATTAGTGTTGTTTTTTATGATATGACAACGCTTTATTTTGAGGCTGAAGATGAGGACGATTTACGCAAGACAGGGTTTAGCAAAGATGGAAAACATAGCAATCCACAGATTTTTCTTGGATTATT
>Ga0302215_10000326_pt1 | contig 35775 bp, 40 predicted proteins | sample II_Fen_N3_1_FD_194580 | JGI IMG/M metagenome (GOLD analysis project Ga0302215, IMG submission 194580) | Peat permafrost microbial communities from Stordalen Mire near Abisko, Sweden - II_Fen_N3_1 | ecosystem: Environmental > Terrestrial > Soil > Wetlands > Permafrost | place: Sweden: Abisko... | reverse complement strand
CGATGTTTCCAGGACTTGTATATCCTACCTGAGCATTCATATTTGCACCGTCCATATAAACCTGTCCGCCATGATCGTGAACCAACTGAGTAATTTCTTTAATGTTGGCATCAAAGAACCCATAAGTTGAAGGATAAGTGATCATTACAGCAGATAAATTTTCAGAATTAGCCTCTGCTTTCGCTTTGAAATCTTCATAATCAATTTCTCCGCTTTCAAGATTTTTAACAACAACAATTTTCATTCCTGCCATCGCTGCAGAAGCCGGGTTTGTTCCGTGTGCAGACTGAGGAATCAAAACTACATTTCTGTGACCTTCACCTCTTGAGATGTGATATTCTCTGATCACCATCAATCCTGCATATTCTCCCTGTGCGCCAGAGTTTGGCTGAAGAGAAGTTCCTGCAAAACCTGTAATTTCAGAAAGATCTTTCTCTAATTCTTTGATCATTTCCTGATAACCTCCTGCCTGATTTACCGGTACAAAAGGGTGAATACTGCCCCATTCTGCCCAAGAAAGCGGCAACATCTGAGTCGCAGCATTTAGTTTCATTGTACAAGAACCCAAAGAAATCATTGAATGTGTTAATGATAAATCTTTTCTTTCAAGACGTTTGATGTAACGCATCAATTCTGTCTCTGTATGGTATTTGTTGAATACTTCTTCCGTCAAAATCTCGTCTTTTCTAAGATTTTCTTCAGGAATGCTGTATCCTTCTTTTATTTCTAATTTAAAAGTCTGTTTGTCTTTAAACTGAGCGAAAGAAGCCATCAAAACATTCAATTTTTCAAGCGTGGTACTTTCGTTGATGGCAATGCTGATTACTCCTTCTGTGAAATAGTTTAGGTTTAATCTGTGATCAAGCATCATTCTCATCAATCTTGCTTTCTCATCTTCAGCCATCACGATTTTTACCGTGTCAAAGATTGGCTCTTCAACAGTTTGATATCCTAAAGCTTTCAATCCGCCTTTCAAAGCATTTGCTTTAAAATGAATTTGGTCAGCGATATAATTTAATCCTTTTGGACCGTGATAAACAGCGTACATTCCCGCCATAACAGCCAAAAGAACCTGAGCAGTACAGATGTTTGAAGTCGCTCTTTCTCTTTTAATATGTTGCTCTCTTGTCTGCAAAGCCATTCTCAATGCACGTTTTCCGTACATATCCTGAGAAACCCCAATGATTCTTCCTGGGATATCTCTTTTGTAATCTTCTTTACAAGAGAAAAATGCTGCGTGAGGACCACCATAACCTAAAGGAATACCAAATCTCTGTGAAGTACCAACGGCACAATCAGCACCCATTGATGCAGGAGATTTTAATTTAACCAAAGCCATCGGATCACAAGCTACAACAACCTGTAAATCTAATTTTTTGTATTCTACGATATCTTCTGTATAATCTAAAACGATTCCGTTTTTACCAGGATATTGTAATAAAACTCCGTAGTAAGATTGGTCTAATTGGTGAGTTTTGTGATCACCTTCAACGATTTCAATTTCTAAACCTTCCGCTTTCGTTTTTAGAACAGAAACTGTTTGAGGTAAAACCAAATCAGAAACGAAAAACTTGTTTGCTCCTGCTTTTTTCTGATCTTTCGATCTGTTGTTGAAGAACATATGCATTGCTTCTGCAGCTGCCGTAGATTCGTCCAACAAAGATGCATTTGCCAAACCAAAACCTGTTAAATCGCACACAACAGTTTGATAATTAAGCAAAGCTTCTAATCTTCCCTGTGCAATCTCCGCCTGATAAGGAGTGTACGCTGTATACCAACTTGGGTTTTCAAAGATATTCCTCTGAATCGCCGATGGCAACAAGGTATTGTGGTATCCGAAACCGATATAACTTGTATAATCAGTGTTCTTAGCTGCCAAATCTTTTGAATGATTCAGCATCTCGTACTCTGAAAGCGGCTCTGAAATGTTCAGATCGTTTTCTAAACGGATAGATGATGGAATGGTTTGAGAAATCAATTCTTCGATACTTGAAACGCCAACTTTTTCCAACATCGCCTGCTTATCGGCTTCGTTTATGGAGATGTGACGGCTCACAAACTGCTCTGTATTCATTTTTATATATTAGATTTTGTTTGAAAAAAAAGATTCGTAAAATTACGATTTTTAAAATGATTTCGCAACATAACTAACTGACAGTCGTTAGCTTTTTGATATTTGTTTTAGATTATATATGTTTTACTTATCAACATATTGTAAAAAGCTGTCAATAATCATTTATTTAAATCTTTAATCGCAAAGATTTGGGTTATAAAGTTCTTGATATTAATAGCTCAATTTGAACACGAAGGACACCAGGTTTTTTTTCTCCTAATTGCTTTTAAGTTTCACAAAGCCGTGTTACTTATAAGTGCTCACGAAGTTTTATAGTTATAGAAAAGTATAAATGAAGGCTAAATCGGACTTAAAGCATCACTTCAAACCATCTACTAATCAACATGTAAAGAAAATTAAAATTTTATTAATTATATTTATTCTAAATTAATATATTTGCAGTATGAATAACATCACTCCATTTAAAGTTCCGCCATTGACTCCGGTATTTTCTTTCAAAAATGAAGAAATGTTCTGTGGCGATAAAAAATCTTGCTGCAAAAAATTTAAAAAAGGAAAGCGTTGTAAGAAATGCCCCGGAAATAAGAAATTGGCTTAATTAAGTTGGAGTATTTTAGAGTTGGAGAGATTTTGGGTTTTATTTAATTCTAAATAAAATTGCTGATTAACAAGTATATTGCTAACGCTAAAATTAATAATCCAAAAATTAATCTGAAAATTTTCGGCTGACCTTTAGGATTATAAGTGGTTCTCGGCTGAGACTTAAAGAGTTCTTCCGCTCGATCTCTGAATTTCTCACCATCATTTTCAAAAACCTCACTTATCGTAATTCCTTGAACCACAGTTTTGTGCAAAAGAGAATTTGTTACATGCAACAACAACTGGAATTTTCCGTTTTTAAATTCTGTAATCTTAAAAACTCTTTCTCCGTAAGCTTTTTCTAAACCAAATGGTAAAACTTTGACTACATCGGCATTCTGAGTTTGCCAGGTAATGATAATCTCCTCTCCTTTTTTCGCATGAATTTTATTCGCCGAAAAAGTTTTAATCGATGGCGGAACAGTATATCTAAAACTCTTCTGTTGATTTTCTAAATTCTGATCATACGTAATTCTTCTTCCCTTATCACTCAAAGTTTCATAAGCCTCATGAATTTCTTTGAAACGTTCTGCAAAGAAATCATCATTTTGGTTTTTATCGGGATGATATTTTAATGAAAGTTTTCTGTAGGATTTTTTGATGTCTTCATCCGAAGCATCACGAGAAATCCCTAGAAAATAGTAGTAGTCTTTCATTTAGGCTAACAAAAATAAGAATTTTGTGGGTGCGACCCAAGGAAGCAATCTCTTTTTAACGCAATAGCCGTTAATAATTTTTAAATGATTGAAAATAATTTCGTTCGCAAAGGCGTTTCACTCAGCAAAGGGTAAAAGTCTTACTAGTTTTTATCGATTCTGAATATTTTTCGAGTTTGATTTTAATGAATCAAAAAAAGTTTAAATGGCGGCTTCAAAAAAATCAATCACTAGTTAAATAAAAAAATTCCGGTTCGGGAAGCAAGCTTCCCATACCGGAATTAAACAATTTCAATTTAGTTACTTTTTATTATGCTTCTGCAAATTCTTCTTTTTTTGCATCTTTTTTACAGCACTTTGAAGCAAATTCTTTCTTAAATTTTCCTTTCAGTTCCTGATATTGCTCCTCATCCATTTCTCTGATCTTGTCAGCCAATCCGAAAGGCGATTTTTCTTTGATTCCGTATTCGTCGAAAACACCTTTTACAAATCTTTTTCTTTCAATTACTTTTTTGGCAACCATTGCAACTCCGGCAACGGCGAATGCTCCAAAAACACCTTTTAATACTGAATTTTTCATTTTCTTAAATTTTAAATTTTACTACTTCTTTTTTTAAAATAGGTCTTACTAAAATCAAAATATTTAACACAAAGTCCGCAAAGTTTTTTTTTACCAGCTAACTGTTTTAAGCTTCGCAAAGGCGTTCCACTCAGCTAAGAACACAAGGTCTGTATTATTGATTAAGACAACTACTCCTTTTTTATAGAGACGAATTCGTTTTAGTTTTTACTTTACTACTTTTAAAAAATTCATCAAAATTAATTCCTCTAAACCCTTACTTCGACAAGCTCAGGATGACATCACTGCAATTTTGATGAAGAAATTTTCCTCCCTTTAGGGTCGGGGAAAAGAAAATTCCTTAAACTATTCGTTATTTCTGTTGAAGAATCCTGTGGAGCATTTCTGTTTCCAGACTTCTTTGAATTTTTCTTTTTCCTCGGCAGACATTCCTTCCATTTTATGTTTCAGATGTTTTTCTTTCATATCCTGCATTCCTCTTCCGAATTTACCGTGGAAACCTCCAAAAAGAATTTTACTCAACACCAAAATTCCCATTGCCTGCCAATAATTGATACTTTTTACCCCTATAACTTCAGGGAGAATGCAGTTCCAAAGCCACATCACAATCAGAGCAACGGCGAGGAAAATCAATGGCGGACATAAGATTAAAAGTGCCCAGCTTTTTTTATATTTATTGTTCATCTTATTTATTTCTAATTATTTAAATCTTCGTATAGTTGTCTCAATCTGTTTCTCAAATGCTTCACTGCATAATTTTTTCTACTGATGATGGTTTTGATATTTTCGCCCTGTTCGTTGGCAATCTCCTGTAGCGTTTTATCATTCAGTTCGTTTTCCATATAAACCAGTTTTTGTTTTTCGGGAAGCTCTTCTAAGGCTTCAAACAGTTTTTTCCAAATCTCATCCTGAAACATTTTCACATCCGGTCCTGTGCTGTCATCCAACAATAAAATATCTTTTATCGAAAACGACCCGTCTTCATCTTCGTAGACAAAATCTTCAAGGTTTTCAGTTTTCTTTTTACGGTATTTATCGATGATTTTGTTAGAAGTAACCCGGTACAACCATCCGCCGACGTTTACAATTTCAGAAAGATTAGTCAAACTGCTGAACTGATACCACACTTCCTGCAGAATATCTTCCGCATCTTCGGTATTTTTCACTTTGGGACGAATGAACGACATCAGTTTCCCGCCGTAGTTTGATACGGTTTGTGAAATAATGTTTTCCTTTTCCTTCTGTGGCATTGTTATTTTATCGGCAATCTCCATATTGCTATGACGATTGTACTTTTTGTTTTACTTTAATGAATGTAAAGATTTTTTTCGACATTTCAATTTTTCGTTTGTTAATCGTGTTTTTGTCACAATATTTTTTTTCAGGAGCTCATCCGGCTATCCACTATATCTTTTTCGCAGTGGTCTCCACTTCGCTCCGTCCACCGCAAAAAAGGATGCCGTTTCTATCCGGGCTAAAAAACCACCCCGTCAAAAATTCTTCCAGAATTTTCGCCACCCCTCCAGAGGAGGGGAATTCTTTGCGCTGAAATTGTGTACAAATTCTGAAACTGCTTCTTTATAATAACAAAAACGGAAAGCAAAATTACTTTCCGTTTTATATGTTTTAAAATCTGTATGATTTAATTTAAATAAATTCCAAAATACCACGTCCATGCGATTAAAATAATTTGCATCGGAATTCTTTCTTTATAGAAATAACCCATTCCTGGACCTGAATAATCACCTTTGAAAATATTGACTTTCTTTTTAGATGAATTGATATTCGCAAAGAACACCAAAATATAAAAAGTAATCAGTAAAATCGCCGTAATCTCACGAATTGATGGAATCATCAAACCAATTCCTGCTGCAATTTCTAAAATTCCCGTAAAATAGACCCAAAATAATTTAGCCGGAATAAAATCAGGTATCATTAAAGTCATTCCTTTTTGAAATTTGAAATGAGAAAGACCTGTAAAAATAATGAAAACAGACATTCCTAAATTTCCTGCAAACAAAAAATCCCAGCTTCCCTGAATAAATTTTGTCCCAACTAAAGCCAAAATAAATGTGACAAAGAGAATGCTTAATAATTTCATGATTATTTTGTTTCTGCAAGATTTTTCACCACTTCCAAACCTTTCGTAAAACCGTTATTCATATGTTCTTCCCAGTTTTTCTCGGTTTGCACTTCCACATGCAGTTTGGTATTGCCATTATAATCAATCAGGATATATTTTTCAAAACAACCGCTCCACTGTTTGATTTCCATGCTTTCGGTGTCTTCTACTCCATTTTCATCCACCATTCCGATATGTTTAAAAATCATCTGATCTGGTTCTTCGATGCTGTCTATGGTAGAAACCATTCCTGCACCTTCTGGATTTACGAAATAGGTTTTCCCGCCCACTTTCCAATCCGTTTTCATTTGTGAACCTGATGCAAAGAACTGTGTCCATTCGGTGTAAGTTCCTTTGCCCCAAAGAATATCCCACACTTTTTGTTTGGGTGCGCTGATGATGATTTCGTATGATAAAGTTTCCATAATTTTTATTTTTTTGATTTTAATCTAAACACGAATAACACTAATTTTTTTGGCACAAATAAAACTAATAATATTGTGAAATAAATTGTGATGTATCGTTAAAATTCTATAATTGATTTTCGGCTAAATGCTTGACATTTTGAAGAGCTACAGGAAATTTATCTTCAAAAAAGCTTTTAAATTCTTCCGATGTTTTTATTTTTGCTGTCAATTTTGTTCCATCTTCTGTTTCTTCCAAAAGGTAAGATTCTGTAGCATCTCCCCAATCTCGCGGAACTTCTACTCCGTCATAGATCTCGCCCAAATGCAGAAAAATCATTTCTTTGTTGGGATCATTTTTCAGGACTTTACTGTACATTCCGTTGTTTTTCGGGTCAAAGAATTTAATGGTGCTGTTTTCGTCCCAAGTTCCTACATAGAATGAGCCTTCGCTGAAAGCCGATGTCCATTGTGTGTAGCTTATTTCACTCCAAAGTACAGTCCATACTTTTTCGGGAGTTGCATTAATTTCAATTGTATATTCTAAGGTTTCCATATAAATTTAGGTTGAGGTTAAGGTTAAGTTTGAGGTTAAGTTTGAGGTTAGTAAGAAAATCTTACCCACCGACAAAATCACCTCCGTTGATGTGAATGATTTCTCCGGTGATAAAACTTGAATCTTCTGATGCGAGAAAAACATAAGCAGGAGCAACTTCGGAAGGTTGACCGGCTCTCTTCAAAGGGGTATCTTTCCCAAAAGAGGCAATATCTTCAAAAGTTTCTTTTACTAAAGGCGTCCAGATCGGACCGGGAGCAACTCCGTTGACCAATATTTTTTTCTCGGCAAGATTTACAGCTAATGATCTTATAAAAGTGGCTATTGCACCCTTTGTAGCCGAATAATCTATCAAATGATCACTTCCCCGATAGGCTGTCACCGAAGTTGTGCAGATTATTCTTCCGCCTTTTTTCATCAGTTTTAAAAGATCTCTTGTAAAAGAAATCATCGAAATAATATTGACATTAAAAGTTTCGGAAATCTGATCGTCAGAAATATTTTCAATCTCATTTTTCGGGAATTGAATTCCGGCATTGTTAACCAAAATATCAATTTCTTTCCAGTCTTTTTTGAGTCTGTCAAAACATTTATTTCTAAAAGTTTTTTTAGAAATATCCCCTTTCATCAGGATACATTTTTGCCCTTCTTTTTCTACAAGTTTCAGGGTTTCCTTAGCATCTTTATCATTTTCTTTGTAGATAATGACGATATCTGCGCCTTCTCTTGCAAAGTGAACCGCTACAGCCTGTCCGATTCCGCTGTCTCCACCAGAAATAACGGCTTTTTTATTAAGAAGTTTTTTACTTCCCAAATAATTTTTTCTGATAATTTCAGGATATAATCCGTCTTGAGGTACTTTTGAAAGAGATCCCGACTTGTTCTGTGTTTTCATAAGCAAATCTTTAGCTTAACTACATCAAACAGCAAGCCGAAAGATTTATGATTGGTAAGCGTCTTCCAAATCTTTGATGATAATTTTCTGCATTCGCATCATTGCCTGAACTACTTTTTGTGCTTTTTCCTGATCCGGATCGCTCATCAACTGAATCAGTTTTTTCGGAACAATTTGCCAGCTGAATCCAAATTTATCTTTCAGCCAACCACACATACTTTCTCTTCCTCCGTTTTCCGTTAAAGAATTCCACAAATGATCGGTTTCTTCCTGATTATTGGTCATCAAAACCATAGAAATTCCTTCATTAAAATCAAATTTGTGATCGTAAGAATTATCCATACAGAAAAGAGAATAACCGTCAATTTCAAAATGAGCATGTTGCACATTTTCCGGAACTTCGTGGTTTTTATCTCCCTCTCCGTCGCCATATTTCAGGACACTTCCAATCTTAGAATTGGGAAAAATATGCGTGTACAATTCCATTGCTTCCATCGCTTTCCCGTTGTTTTGATGAATAAACATTAAAGTCGGAACAATTTTTTGATCGCTTTGTTTTTCACCCAAATACAATTGCCAAGTCACTCCAAATTTATCCCGAACCCAACCATATTTTGTACTCCATGGATAAGAATCGAGAGGCATCAAAACAATTCCGCCTTCTTCCAGCTGATCCCAATATTTCTGAACCTCTTCTTCTGTTTCGCACAACACCATAAAAGAAACAGAAGCATTTTTTTCAAATTGCGGACCGCCATTCAAAAGCATCAATTTCTGACCAAAAAGATCAATATTAATTACGACAGGTGTATCTGCGGTTATCGTTCCGTTAAAAACTTTGCAGTAAAATTCTGCTGATTCTTTGCCGTCTCCGTCATACCAGAGACAAGGAAATATATCGTTATTCATCATTATAAAATTTAGTTTTGAGTTTTGAAAAAAAAATTATTTTCTTTCATATAAATTTTCAGTTTTTCAATCGCATTCTTTCCGAAGCCATTAAGTTGTAAAATTTCATTCTCAGAATAATATGAAAGTTTTTCCAAAGAGTTGATATTTTCTTTCTCTAAAGCTCTTCTTGCAGGCTTTGCAATAATTCCATCCAAAAAATTGTCTAAAACCTCATTCCTATCAGTACAAATGGGTTTTACAAACTTTGCCATTATTACTAAATTGATCATGAGTTAAAAAGAGATTTTAATTATTTTCCACGTACTTGTGGAAGTTGTTCAGAATCGCATACCAACCGTCACGCTGCATTTCTGCAGAATTTTGTTTTTCAGGATCGAAAATCTCGGTGACTTTGGTTGTATTCTCGTCAATCTTTTCAAATATCACTTCTACATTTCTACCATCCTCCAGGTGATATTTAATTCTCTCATTCATCATCACTTCATCATAAATTCCTTCAAAATCAAAACCGAAACTTCCGTCTTTGGCTTCCATTCTGTTCTTGAATTTTCCGCCAACTCTCAAATCATTTTCAGAGCTCGGACATTCCCAACTTTTGTGAGCGAAATTCCATTTTACAATATGTTCCGGGGTGTTAAAATAATCCCAGACTTTTTCTACAGGTGCTAAAATTGTAATATCTATTTTTATCGGATCCATCGTTTATTTGTTTTAAAAATAATGGCAACCAAAAATTAGTCACCTTTTATTACCTAAATGTAAGGTTATTTTGTGTACTCTTCGTTATAATTAACCATCCAATAAACGCCAAATTTATCTTGGAAACTTCCGAAATAATCACCCCAAAACTGATCTTCCAAAGGCATTTCAATATTTCCATCTTCAGAAAGTGATTTGAAAATTCTGTCGGCATCTTCTCTCGAATCCGGGAAAATAGAAACATAATTGCTGTTTCCCACCGTTAAAGTTTGTCCGAACGACGGAACGATATCAGAAGCCATCAAAAGATCTCCACCAACCGGTAACGCAATATGCATCACACGATTTTTTTCTTCTTCAGATAGATTTTCTGTTCCGGGAGCATTTCCCATTTTGTAAATTCCGCCAACGAATTCTCCACCGAAAACTGATTTGTAAAACATAAATGCTTCTTCTGCTTTACCATCAAAATTGAGGTATGGATTTAGTTTTGCCATGTTTTTTTGAGTTAGGTAGTTAATAATTGATGATTGAGAATTGAAATTTATATTGAATCTTTTATCTTTTATCTTGAATCTAAGGTTGCGAAGGCATTTGAGAAGGATCTGAAAACATTACATTCCAGCCGTGACCGTTGATGTCCCAGAAAGAATTGTGATACATCCATCCGTAATCCTGCGGTTCTTCGTGCTGTGACGCACCGTTTTCAAGCGCTGCATTTACTACATGATCTACTTCTTCTCGGCTGTCTAAACCAATGGCAACCAAAACCTGAGTAGTATCTCCTTTCGGAACAGGTCTTTCTGAAAAAGTCTGAAAATGCTCTTCGGTTAAAAACATAACAAAGGTATTGTCATTTAAAATAACGCAAACTGCTCTCTCATCAGAAATTTGTTCGTTGATTGTAAAGCCAAGCTTCGTCCAGAATTCTTTTGTTTTCTGAATATCTTTTACCGGAAGGTTGACATAAATTTGATTGATTTTCATTTGGTAATTTTTAGGATTAAACTTTTAACCAAAATTACAGATTCACCCTGAAAATCAACTTGCCATAGGACAATATTTAAATTTTCTTCGGATGAGAAACCAATTCTTTACGGATTCTGCTTAATGAAGTGTCTGTAACTCCAAGATAGGAAGCTATTTGTTTGAGCGGAGCATACTGTATCACCTGATTTTTTTGCTCAAGAAGATTTAGATAACGTTTTGTTGCAGACAGTGTAAACATTTCTACAGAGCGTTGTTTGTACATAAAAAGCTGTTGAGACATCCATGCTCTACCCCATTCCCGGAGATTTGGGATTTTATGGAAAAGCTCCTGAAAAGCATCAAAACTGAACTTCCAGCATTCGCAATCTGTAATGCAAACGATATTTTCCTGAGTTGGAATTCTTTGGAACAGTGAAGAAACATCGATGATAATTTCTTTTTCTGTAAAGAAGTTGGTGGTCACTTCGTTTCCGTTAAAGTCATTGACAAATGAGCGAGCCAGACCTTTTTCCAAAATATAATATTCGTTGGCGGTCTTTCCTTCTTCCAGAATAAAATCTCCTTTATGAAAGATTATTTTTTCGTGCGCTTTAATTATTTCATCAAGTTCTTCAGGGAAGAAAAAGGGAAAATCGTGATAAACGCTAAAGGCTTTTGTGCTCATCCAAACAATGTTTTTAAGTTTTTTAAAATTAAAATTTTTATTGGAATATTTAACTAATAATTTTAACTTGAGTGAGGACAAAGAGATTATTTCAATTGTAATAAAAACTAAAACAAAGAAAGCTGAATAGGTTTTGGTTTGGAAGGTTTTTCAGCGTCACCAAAAACTGTTTTTCCGCCAAATCTCCACGAGTTTTGACGTTCTTCTTCCATGACATCATTAATATCAAAATCAGGCGTGAAATTTTTCTCTGCTTCCGAAATGATGGTGTGAAGTTTATTGATTGATTGTAATTTATCTGAGTTTCCGAGTTTTGATTTTTCGATTCCTTTTTTCAGAATGGTGATGGTTTCATCATAAGCAGTAATGGGAACAGGAAACGGATGACCGTCTTTTCCGCCATGAGCGAAAGAAAATCTCGCAGGATCCCGGAATCTTGAAGGTGCACCGTGAATAACTTCGCTCACCAAAGCAAGACTTTGTAACGTTCTTGGACCAACCCCTTTCAACAAAAGCAATTCTTCGAAATTCTCAGGCTGATTTTCTCTTGTCATGTACAAAAGTGTTCCCAATTTTTTCAAATCAACATCAGAAGCACGAACATCGTGATGCGCAGGTAAAATTAAATTAGCAAAATCCTTCATGATTTTTTCTGAATTGGTATGAGAAATCTCTAAAATTCCTTTTCGGTTTTCCTGAGCTTCGTGAGCTGTTAAATTCAGAATATTTCCACGATTGATTCCCTGAATTCCTTTATGTGGTTCATCAACAAAAGATTCCATATTTTCAGAATGCCAATGATAGCGACGCGCCGTTCCGTCTGAATCGTTCATTCCCTGCTGTACAACTGCCCAATTTCCTTCATCTGAAACGATAAAATTATGCAAGTACAATTGATAACCGTCCTGAATTGCCGTATTATCAACTTTTGCAGAAAGTTTGCTCGCACGAATTAGTTCGTTTCCGTTCAATCCTGTTTTATCAGCGATAACAAGAAGTTCATTCGGAGTTTCTTTTGAAAACCTGCCTTTGCCGCCACAAATATAAATTCCAAGTTCTTTGGATCTTGGATTGATGCTTCGCTTTAGTGATCCCATCACAGAGGTTGTAATTCCGGAAGAATGCCAATCCATTCCCATCACTGCGCCAAAACTCTGAAACCAAAACGGATCTGCTAATCTTTTCAAAACCTCATCTTTTCCGTAATCCGCTAACATAACTTCCACAATGGAAAGTCCGAGTACAGACATTCGCTCGTAAAGCCAAGGCGGTACTTTTCCGTAGTGTAATGGTAAAGTTGCAGTTCCGGAGCGTTTCATTTTTTTGTTGTTGGTTGTTGGTTGTTGGTTGTTGTTGGTTGTTGGTTGTTGGTTGTTGGTTGTTCAAAATTACAGCCTTATGAACGAAATTCATAAGGCTGTAAGCATATTTTTAATTATTTTTTTCTGTCTTGTATAAAACACAATCTTTTAAACGAGAATCATTCATTAATAATGGATGTTCAAATTCGTATTGCTTTTTTAAACCTATTTTTATCATTACCTGCTCAGATTTTAGATTTATTTTCGGAGCAATTGAGTATATATTTTCAATCTTTAAGTCATTCAAAGCATAATCGAGACATCTTTTAGCTCCTTCAGTAGCAAATCCTTTATTCCATTCGATGAATTTTATTCTCCAGCCGATATCTATACATGGTGTAAATTCAAAATCAAATGTTTGCTCGGAAAGACCAATAAAACCAATAAAATCATTATTCTCAAGTTTATCAACTGCAAAATAGCAAAATCTTCTACGTTCAAACTGAGTTTTCATACGTTCAACAAAATCGTTTGTCTGTTTTTTTGTTAGAAGATTTGGGAAAAATTCCATTACTTTTTCATCTGAATTTATCTCAAATAAATCTTCGATATCAGTGGACTTCCAGTTTCTAAATCCAAGCCTTTGAGAAGTAAATATATATTTTTCATTTTCATCCATAACATTCATATTTAAATAAAAAACCTTGAAAAAAATTCTCAAGGTTTAAATATTAATGCTTTATAATTTCCTTTACAATTCCTCCCTGCGGTTCTCTTACGGTTTGGGTAAAGATAAATGCTTTAGGATCAATAGCGTGAACGATGTTCTGTAATTTTCTCACTTCCAATCTTGTTACAATGGTGAAAATAATATCTGCATCGGAGCTATGCTCAAAAGATTCTTTCATAAAACCTCTTTCGCCTTTATAAACTGTAATTCCTCTGTTCATCGTTAAAACCAAAGCTTTTTTGATCTCTTCACTGTTTCCGGAAACAATGGTAACACCAGTATAAGCTTCGATTCCTTCAATGACGTATTTTGTAATCTGACTTGCAACGAGATAGGTCATAATTGCATACAAAGCGGTTTCAACTTTTAAGAAAACGGCAGCGATAATGAAGATAATGACATTCATTCCCAGAATGATCTCGGTAATACTGAAACTGCTCTTTTTGAAAGTCAACAGTGCCAAAACCTCCATTCCGTCAAAAGTTCCGCCTCCACGCATAGAAAGTCCGATGCCGATTCCTAAAAAGAAACCACCGAACATCGCAACCAAAAGCTTATCGTGCGTCAATTCCGGAAAAGGTATAAAATACATCGTCAATGAAATTAAAAGAATCGTAAGACTGCTCCGTATGGCAAAATGTTTCCCGATCTGAAAATAGGCAAGTATGATAAAAGGAATATTTAAAATAAATAAACTTAATCCTAAATTCCAATGATAGACTTCGTGCAGCAGAAGTGAAATACCCGTTACACCGCCATCTAAAAAATGGTTGGGAACAAGAAAAGATTTTAATGCAAAACTTGCAGAAATCACTCCCAGAACGAGATAAATAATATCCGAAATAGAAAATAGCGGACTATGTTTAGTTGAAGCTGAGCTCATAGTAGAGTTAGTCGTTTTTTAATTTTGATTTGATGATATCAAGATTTTCCTGTTTCTTCTGCTTTCTGCTGTTGATCGCAGTTTGGGTAAAATAATGGTGACTTTCCAGAAATTTCTCCTGAAGAAGATTCCAATCTCTTTCTGAATTGACGATACCAAACATCGAAAGTTCTTCAAATAACTTGTCTCCTATCACGAAGAAATCATCTCGCCCAAGATAATCCAGATCTGCATCCGCTAGAATTTCTTCTAAATTATTGTGTGGAGTCTGCGGAATTTTAGTCGCCATAATCATTCCGTTTATTTTTTCAATCTGTGGTTGAGAATATTCATAATCCGGAAGGTATTGCTGTGCAATTTCGCAAGATTTTTCCTCGTGATTTTTTGATCCGTATAGAAAACCTGTATCGTGAAATAACGCTGCTGTTTTTAGTAACACCATATCTTCATTATTCACATTCTCGGACTCTGCAATCTTTTCGACAGATTCTATGACGTCTTGGATGTGGTTGACACTGTGATATGAAAGATGCTCAGGAAGCTTTTCCTTGAGCAAATTTAAAATGACTTTTTTTATTTTTTCGTATTCCATATTTAAAATAGAAAATGTTTTTTTTGTTTATTTAAACGCAAAGAGCGCAAAGATTTCTTTGAATACTTTTCTGCATATTTTTCGTTCACAAAAGCGTTCCACTCAGCAAAGTTTACAAAAATTTTGAATTAAGAAATTCCGTTATCTTTTCTAGTTTCACTTGCAAAATACATATCCATTTCGCCTTTTCCTTTGGTGTGAATTTTCCCTCTGTATTCGCAAACTACTTTTTCTTTTATCAATTGGTAAGTAGATTCAGAAATATTTATTTTTCCTTTTTCACTATTCTGCTCCATTCTGGCTGCGGTATTTACCGTGTCTCCCCAAATATCGTAAGCAAATTTCTTCACGCCTACAATTCCGGCAATCAAAGAACCAGAATTGATCCCGATTCTTATATCCAAAGCATTTGGGTTAGTTTTCTTTCTTTCTTCGATAAATTCAATAATATCCAAAGCGACCAAAGTGGTTTGATATGCGTGACATTCATTTTTAATGGGTAAACCGCAAACTGCCAAATAGGCGTCGCCAATGGTTTTTATCTTTTCCAAACCGTGTTTTTCCATAATCATATCAAATGCGGTGAAACATTCATTAAGCTCAACCAGCATTTTTTCGGCACCCATTTTTTCAGAATTCTGGGTAAAATTAACAAAATCAGTAAATAAAACGGTTACCTCATCATAATATTTGGCTTCAGAACTTCCGTTTTCCTTCAGTTCTTCGGCAACTTCCTGTGGAAGGATATTGAGAAGTAAGTTTTCTGTTTTTTGCTTTTCTTTTTGCAGTTCCTGAGTTCTTTCGTTCACCTGTTCTTCAAGCATATCGTTTTGATCCTGAAGAATCTGTTGTTTTTCCTGCTCTTGTTTTAAATTAATATCAGAAAGTCGGTTTACTTCATCGAGCTGTTTGACCAGACTTAAATTAGTTGAGGCAAATTGCCAAGCCAAATATGCAGAGATAGAGACAGGAAAGCTTACGAATATAAAGATCAGCACATATCCTATAAAATCATCTCCCATTTCCTCACTAATATCAATCGTATTCAATTTATTTAAAAACATAAAAACGATAACCATCACAATAAAAAGAAAGAATACCAAAACTCCGCCTCCGACAATGAAAGCAGATTTCTCTCTCCTGATCATTGCTCTGACTATTAAATAAAAAGATTCAAAAGCGACGAAAGTAAGATAAAAAAACGCAAAACTGGCCGCAGTAGTAGCACTGAAATAGTAAAGAATAAAAATTGCAACAGAAATAATCAACATTATTTTCAGTCTTTTTTTGGTTCGTCCAAATAATGTATTCACAAAACCTGTGAGTGAAGTCCCGAAAAGCATCATCGCAAGAAACGAAAGGAAAGTATAAGTATCAAGAATTGCAGGATCAGTCATTTCAGAAAAGAGCAATACCAAATAGCTCATTAACGAAATCGAAAAATTGTAAGTAGAGAAATAAAGATTATAAATAGCTTTTCTATAAAAAATAAACAGCAAAAGATGAATAAAACCCAGTGCGCCAAATATTCCACAGATCAGCATAGTGTAGAAATTGAATTCATTCCACATTTCTGCCTTATCCTTTATAAATGTATTCGCAGAAACAAGCTCTGCACTTATCGCAACCGGACTTAAGTTGACGGTCTTTTTCTTGGTTGAAACAAAGGGTAAAAATCGTATAGCTAAAACATTTACGTGTGTATTGTTGAAAGAAAAAAATATTGGAACTTTCTCTTTCATTTTATATTCTCTCGATTTCGCATCCCCGATTTTCCCGATGCTTTCTATCTTTTTACCGTTCAGATAAATTTCAGAAGCACCAAGCTGAGTGATGTCAAAACATAAAGATTCATCCACCGATGCAGAATCTATTTTAAAGTAGTAACGAACCCAATAAATCTGATTTTCTTCAGAACCTTTTCTGGAATTTAATTTCGCAGGGTTCCAGGAATAAACTTTTTTAGAATTAAAATTGACGTGCTTCCACGAAGAGTCATCAAATGTTGGCAAAGCAAAAGCAGGATTATCACCTGCAAAAAATTTACTCTCTTCATCAATTTTGGCCCCGGATTTAATTTCTTTTTCAGTAAAAACTCTTGGTTTTTCAAAAGAATTTTGCGCAAAACAAAATATTTGTACCAGAACAAATACAGAAAATAAAAATTTAAAGAGTAGATTTTTTTTCACTTTAATAAAATTAAATTTTAGATTGACTCACAAAATACATATCCATTGCTCCTTTACCCTTGGTTTCGATTTTTCCACGATGCTCAAAAGTGAAATCTTCTTTTATTAATCTGTAGGTTGCTTCAGAAACATTTACTTTTCCGGAAGTACTGTTCTGCTCCATTCTTGCAGCTGTATTTACCGTATCTCCCCAAATGTCATAAGCGAATTTTTTCACGCCCACAATCCCCGCAATCACTGGTCCTGAGTGAATTCCGATTCTAATATCCAAAGCGTTTGGGTTGTCTTTTTTTCTTTGCTGAATATAAGAAAGAATTTCCAGACTTGCACTGACTGCATTTTTTGCGTGTTGATCGTTAGAAACAGGCAATCCGCTTACCGCCAAATAGGCATCACCAATGGTTTTAATTTTCTCCAAACCGTATTTCTCCATAATGTTATCAAATTCGGTAAAGCAAATATTTAGCTCATTCAGAACTTCCTGCACACCAATTCGTTCAGAATTTGCTGTAAAATTGACGAAATCTGTAAACAAAACTGACACTTCATCAAAATGTTTTGCACTGGTTTTACCTTTTTCTTTCAGCTCTTCAGCAACCTCATACGGCAGAATATTGAGTAATAAATCATCTGACTTCTGTTTCTCTTCAGCGATTTTTTTATTGTCTTTTCGTTTTTGATTGTAAGAAAACCCTGCAAAACCCAACAATAGAAGTGAAAGTCCTGCTCCGATTGCCCACATATTTTTCTGGGTTTTAGAATTTTCCAGATCTGCCTTCGCAACGGCATCTTTCTTCTCTTGGCTAATGCTGGCTAACTTTTTTTCCTGGCTGTATTTTTGCTCAGCCTGCTTTTTTTGATAAGCATAAGTAAGTTCAATTTCTCTCCGCTTTGCATCTTCTTCCAACAACAATCTTTTACGCTCTTCTTCGGTTTTGGCAGCTGCCTGTTTTTTGTCAAACTCAAAACGAAGTGCTTTTAATTCTATCTCTTTTTGGAGTTGAATGCGTTTGGTTTCTTCTTCGAGTTTTACTTTTGCTGTTTCGTTGGCGACTTCGGTTTGCGATTGGGTGTCTGATAAAGATTTCATTTTGTCTAAACCATAGACTTCTTCATTTTTTGCATCGAATTTTTTCAGATAAAATAATGATTTTTCATAATTCCCAAGCTTTTCATAAGCCTTATACAAGACTTCGTAATTTTGTATAAAAACTTCTGAAACCACAAACGTCTGCTGCTTATAAAAGTAATCTACGTATTGAGTTTGCTGAAGAATTAGATTTTTGAGTTCATTTTGCTTTTCCTGATTACTTTTAAAATCAAAATCTTCATCCAATAATTTATTCAAGCTGATAAGTCCTTTTTGGCTCTTATAATACAATTGCATAGGATCTTTATCATTGCTCAGTTTTAGAGTTTTGTTGATCTCATCTTCGGCTGCTGCATATTTTTTTTGTTTGTAATAAATATCAGAAAAATAATAATAAATCATTTTTAAGTTTTCATTCAACTTATGCTTTTCAAAATATTGTTTTGCTTCTTCTAAAAAAATGATTGCCTTTTCGTATTGCTTGCTTTCGGAATAAATATTTCCCAAACTCATTTTAGAATTGGCAATTTTCAATTCATCTTTGTTTCTATTTGCTATTTGTAAAGTCTCCTGGAAATAGTTTGAGGCTTTTTTTAAATCTTTATTGGTAAGATAGAAAACCCCTGCCAAAAAATAGGCTTCGTATAAATATTCCGGAAAGTTACTTTTGGTAAAATCAATATATGTGTTTAATGATTTGTACCCTTCTACAGGATTTTCCTGGATAAAACTGTTTTGAAATAATCTTTGATAAGCTAGTAAAACTAATTTTTTATCCTTGAGCTTCTTTTGTTTATTGAGACTCAAAATTTTATTACAGTAATCATTCGCAACCTTATTTTTTTTATTTACAGAGTTTACACTTGCTAAAAGAAAGTAAAGCAAAGCCCTTTTTTCGTAGTTCTCTGTCTTGTGCAGGTATTTTTCGGCTTCTATTAAATATTTTTCACCTGAAATCAGATCATTTTTTTGCAAAAATAAGTTACCGATGAACAAATTTGATTTTCCAACTTGCTCGATTTCATTTAATCTTACGTAGATGGGCAAACCTAGTTTAGAATAAACTATGGCACTGTCAACAATCTTATGATTGATATACTTATTTCCCAGATCATCATAAATTCCGGCTTTTTCTTGGTCATTTTTCGCTAGAGCTAATTTATTTTTCAGCTCCAAAATTTCTTTAGATTCCTGCGCTCGGAGAATTGTATTCCCGTAAAAAAGAAAACATATTATTGCTAAAGTGGTGAATTTGTTTTTCAATGGTTAGTTATTGCGTTTACTCACAAAAATAAAAAAATCATTCTATTAAACTAATAGAATGATTCAATTTATCAAGAAATATTGTTTTTCTTACTTTAAAGCAGCTAATGCAGCTTCGTAATTTGGTTCGTTGGCTATTTCAGAAACCTGTTCTGTGTAGACTACTTTATCATTTTCATCAGTTACAATTACCGCACGGCTTAGAAGACCTTTCATCGGAGAATCTGTAATGGTTACTTCGTAATCGTCACCGAAAGTTCCTCTGAAATCTGAAAGTGTTTCCACGTTTTTCAAACCTTCCGCAGCACAAAATCTTGTCAACGCAAAAGGTAAATCTTTAGAAACATTGATTACCACAGTATTTTCTAGATCGTTTGCTGCTACGTTAAACTTTCTCGCTGATTCAGCACAAGTTGGCGTATCGATACTTGGGAAGATATTAAATACTTTTTTCTTTCCTTCGTAGCTTTCCAGAGTTTTTACATTCAAACCAGAATCTACCAAAGCAAAATCTTTGATGCTAAAACCTACTTCAGGAAGTTTTCCTAATGTATTTACCTCGTTTCCTTTTAATGTGATACTTGACATAATTTAATTTTTTTAAGTTTTATCAAATTTATTCAAATTTAAAGTGATTTTGTTTTAAATAAGGTTAAATAATTCTTAAAACAGAAAATCTCATTGATTATTAAAGTGTGAAAAATTAAAAATTAACTAAATTTGTGAAACTAAAACTTTAAATAATAAATAACAGTATAATGTCAGAAAAATCAAAAATCTATTACACACTTACAGATGAGGCTCCCATGTTGGCAACGCATTCGTTTTTACCGATTGTAAAAGCTTTTACCAAAGCGGCAAACATTGAGATCGCAGTTCCGGATATTTCTTTGGCAGGAAGGATTTTAGCAAACTTCCCTGAGTTTTTAAAGGATGATCAGAAAACTGATGATGCTTTGGCTCAATTGGGAGAATTAGCGACTCAACCTGACGCAAACATTATCAAATTACCAAATATTTCTGCTTCTGCACCGCAATTAGACGCTGCAATCGCTGAATTGCAATCTAAAGGTTTCGCAGTTCCAAATTATCCTGCTGAACCAAAAAATGATGAGGAAAAAGCGATCAAAGCTAAATATGCGAAGGTTTTGGGAAGCGCTGTAAACCCAGTATTAAGAGAAGGAAATTCTGACAGACGTGCTCCGAAAGCCGTTAAAAACTACGCAAAAACAAACCCTCACAGAATGGGTGATTGGGCTTCTGACAGCAAAACTGATGTTGCTCACATGAACACAGGAGATTTCTACGGAACTGAAACTTCAATCACGCTTGAGAATGCTACAAAATATAAAATCGTCTTCAAAGGAAATGACGCTGCAGAAACTTTATTAAAAGATTATGCAAATCTTTTGGCTGGAGAAGTGATCGATTCTTCTGTGATGAATTTAAATTCTTTGAAATCTTTCGTAAAAGAAGCTATTGAAGAAGCAAAAACTAAAAACGTACTTCTTTCAGCTCACTTGAAAGCTACGATGATGAAAATCTCTGATCCAATCGTATTCGGAGCGATTGTTGAGACTTTCTTCAAAGATGTTTTCGCTAAATATGCTGAAGTTTTCCATTCTTTGGACGTAAACCCAAATAACGGTCTTGCTGATCTTTTTGACAAAATAAAAGGAAATGCTCAGGAAGCAGAAATTAAAGCTGATATTGAAACTGCTTTGGCAAACGGACCAAGAGTGGCAATGGTAAATTCTGACAAAGGAATTACCAACTTCCATGTTCCTTCTGACATCATCGTTGATGCTTCTATGGCTGCTTTGGTAAGAGGTGGCGGTAAAATGTGGAACAAAGAGGGTAAAGAAGAAGATACAGTTTGTATGATTCCTGATCGTGCTTATGCAGGTTTTTATCAGTCTGTAATTGATGATATGAGAACTAACGGAAAACTGGATCCTACAACCATGGGTTCTGTTCCCAATGTTGGTTTGATGGCTCAAAAAGCTGAAGAATATGGTTCTCATGACAAAACTTTCCAGGCTACGGCTGAAGGAACTGTTGAAGTTCAGGACGAAAACGGAAAAGTTCTTCTTTCTCAGAAAGTTGAAAACGGAGATATTTTCAGAATGTGTCAGACAAAAGATGCTCCAATTCAGGACTGGGTAAAACTAGCAGTTAACAGAGCAAGACTTTCTGATACTCCGGCAATTTTCTGGTTAGATAAAGGAAGAGCTCACGACAGAGAAATGATCAAAAAAGTTGAAAAATATTTAGCTGATCACGATACAAACGGATTGGATATCAAAATTCTTGATGTAAAAGATGCAATGACGGAAACGTTGAAAAGAGCTAGAGAAGGAAAAGATACCATTTCTGTTTCAGGAAACGTATTGAGAGATTATTTAACAGATCTTTTCCCAATTCTTGAGCTTGGAACTTCTGCTAAAATGCTTTCTATCGTTCCATTGATGAACGGTGGTGGTTTATTCGAAACTGGAGCCGGTGGTTCTGCTCCGAAACACGTTGAGCAGTTCTTGGAAGAAGGATATCTAAGATGGGATTCTCTAGGTGAATTCTTAGCTTTACAGGCTTCTTTAGAACATTTAGCACAAACTCAGGGGAATACAAAATCTCAGGTTTTAGCAGATGCATTGGATGAAGCAAATGCTAAATTTTTAGCGACAGATAAATCACCAGCAAGAAAAGTTGGACAGATCGATAACAGAGGTTCTCACTTCTATTTGGCAATGTATTGGGCAGAAGCTTTGGCAAATCAAACTGTTGATGCTGAATTAGCTCAGCAATTTGCTCCAGTTGCAGAAGCAATGCAGGAAAGCGAAGAAGTAATCAATTCTGAATTAATCGGTGCTCAAGGTAAACCTCAAAACATTGATGGCTATTACAAAACTGATACATACAAAACGTATGAGGCAATGAGACCAAGTACCGTTTTAAATGAAATTATTGACGGAATTTAATTTTCAGATTTATTATAAATTGAAAGCTCCTTTTCTTTAAAGGAGCTTTTTTTTGGTTTTAATTTAAACACAAATGACACAGATGTTTTCACAAATACCACAAATTATAAAAAAATGCAATTCAATTACAGAAAATTTAAGTTTTGGCTAAAGCCAATGGATTTATTCAAACTTGAAAAATTGGCTGAAGCCCGTTCCTATTGATAATGATTAAACAACCCTGAAGTTTAGCAAAAAACTAATTTCTAATTAATCAAATATGCGCTTTTCTCACCTTCGTAATACTCAAAATAATCAATCCTAAAATACCCAAGACAAAATACCCTTTTGCAACTTCAAGCTGAATTTCAGGTTTAATAAAAGCCACAATTCCGTAGCTGATGGCTGAAGTGATAATGAAGGCAACTCCACCGGTTAAACCACCTGCAATACCTGCAGAATTGGGAAATCTTCCGATACAGTAGGCAAAATAATTATTAAAAATAAAACCTGCAGTCACATGAATTACGAATGCAAATGCTACCAATGTAAAAATATTGTTCAGGTAAAACGAACAGAAAATCATCATTACAATTAAAAATATCTGAATAAAATTCGCATATCTGATTTTCGGAAGAAATGCTTTTTTAATTAAAGCTTTGCCTAAAAATCCTCCTGTCATCCATGCAAAACCTAAAATCAATGAAACATATCCTGCAACAACCTCAGAATATCCCATTTTGTGTTCGATGATAAAAGCTCCACAAAGATTAAAGAAAATCACCATTGCGTAACTCACTCCACACATCAGCATTCCGTAGAAAAAATCTTTGGTTCTGAACATCAGATCATATTCTTTGAGCACATAATCGAAGTAGAATGGCTTTTTGACTTTTAATGTTTCTCCGGAAAAGACCAATTCGAGAATCAGTAAAATCAAACTATATCCTGCCAAAACATAAAAATTAGATTGCCATCCAAATAATTTCTGAAGATAACCACCGATAAACGGCGCAATGATGGGACCGACAGACCAAACAATGGTCATGATACTCAGATAATGTTTACGCTTTTCACCTTCATACACATCGACAAAAAATGCCCTTTTCGAGACGACTGCAAATCCTGACAAAATCCCCTGCAAAACTCGCATTGCATAAATCACCAAAATATCTTTCGTTAAAGCGGTAATTAAAAAACTAACCACAAACAAAGCCAGAGAAATCGCAGAAACTCTAAATCTTCCGAATGAATCGACAACGCTTCCCGCAAAAAATTGAGTAAGTCCGTAACTGATTAAGAATATAGAAAGCGTAAGCTGGATGCTGCTTTCCGGCTGATGAAGCTCTGTAGCCATACTCGGCATTGATGGAAGATAAATATCTGTTGCCAAACCCGACATCGGAATCACGGCAAAAGCCAGTATTGTAGCAATAAACTGATTTTTTTCTTTAAGAGTTTTCATTAAGAAATAATACTTGAGTAGATTGATAAAAAGATCTACAAAAGTCGGTGTTTTTAAGCAAAGAAAACATACTGAAAATTCAAAATGAAGGATTGAAAAAAACAATTAAATAACTATCAAAAATTTGTAGAAACTAATTCAAAATTTAAGCTTTATAAAAATCATTAACTTAAACCGTTATAAATTAGGCATCATCGGATGAAAATCTTTTTTATGAAAGATTTAATTTGTAATTTTAATAAAGAGTTTTACAAAAAATAAAAGAAATTATGGAAAATATTACATTTAAAATAACTCCATATCAGGACGAGTTACAGCTTTTAATAGATGATAAAAAAGTCGGCTATATGTCTATTGCAGTTGACGGTCGTTTGATGAATGTACATTATACCAAAATTGATAAAAATCTTGAAGGTCACGGTTATGCCAAAATGCTTTTAGACGAATTGGTAAATTTTGCCGAAGAAAAAGATCTGATGATCGACCCGGAATGCGATTTCGTACGTCAGCAATTAGAAAATCACCCAAAAAGATACAGAGGGATTTGGCACGAGTAAATTAATCCTGCCACCAAGTTGAAAACTGATGATCTTTTTTATTTAAATCTAAAACCTCACCGATTTTCGGAGTGAGAATATGTAAGTTTTTTTCTTTTCCCAAAGTTGTTACTTTTTGTAAAGGCTCATTCCAAGGGTGAAGAGCCAGCGCAAATTTCCCCGAATGAACCGGAATAATATTCTTAGCCTGAATATCTAAACTCGCCTGAATAACATCTTCCGGCAATGCGTGAATGTATTTCCAGGCTGCATTGTATTGTCCGTTTTCCATAATAGCAAAATCGAATGGCCCGTATTTTTCGCCAATTATTTTAAAATGGGTATCATACCCGCTGTCACCTCCTAAAAACAATTTCTTGGTTGGAGTTTCTAAGACGTAAGATGTCCAAAGTGTATTATTTTTGTGCAGTTTTCTTCCTGAAAAATGTCTTGCAGGAGTATAGGTGATTTTAATATTATTTTTAAGTTCAAGAGAGGCGCCCCACTCTTCTTCCAACAGCTGATTTTCGTTATAACCCCATCTTTCAAAATGCGCTCCCACTCCTAAAGGCATAATTACCTTTCCAACTTTTGGGTGAATAGCTTTTACTGTTGGATAATCTAAATGATCGTAATGATCGTGTGTAATCACCAAATAATCAATATTTGGAATATCTTCAGGTTTAAATAAATCCGAACCTGCAAATGCTTTATTAAAGAATTTAAAAGGTGAACCATAATTACTCAAAACAGGATCGATCAAAAACGAAACTCCGTCAATCTGTATATAATACGACGAATGTCCCATCCAGATAAAAACATCTTCATCTTTCGGAAGATTTTTTATATCGGTATGAATTGCCGGAACGTTGTGGTGAGGCTTCAAAAAAGGATCTTTCTTTTTAAAAAAGAAGTCGTACATTACTTTCGGCGCACTGTATCCTTCCGCAAATTGGGGCGTAAAACTTTGATTCTGAAATTGTTTATTTTTGTAATGTTCAGATTTCAACATTCTTTCCAGTCGTTTTCCTTTTGGTTCTGCACCGAAAACCTGTTGCGACATTACAACAAATGTGAACGCAACGATAATTCCTATGATGATGAGTAAATAGATCATTTTTTAATTTAATATAAGCTTCAAATGTATAACTTTCCGCACATTTTCACACTGGCAGATTTTATTATGACGATTGAGGATAAATTTTACTTTTTTTGAATGAAATTATCTGAAACTTTTTAAATTTAATCTTTTAAAAAACTAATTTCATTGAAAAAACTTCTATACTTATTTTCTGTGCTTTTTTTTGCTTCCTGTACTTCAATAAAAAGAGATAATGAGCAAACGCAATCAACCATCGCACCCGAAAAACTACATCAGGATGTAGATTTTGCTTACCAAAAACTTCAGGAAATGCACCCGAAACTCAATTGGTACATTTCAAAACAGGAACTGGATTTTAAATTTGACAGCCTGAAAAAAACAATCAATAAACCTCTTACGCCCGTTCAGTTTTATTTTAAATTGCAACCCGTCATCGCAAAAATTCGTGAGGGACATTTGGCATTGAGAATTCCTGCAAAAAAATTTAACCGAAAAGAAATTAAAGCTCTAAAGAATAAAAAAGGGCTTTTCGGACGTTTTGAATATTCTGTAGAAGATGATCATCTTTATATTGTTGAAAACAAAGATTCCGTAGAAAATATAAAACCGGGAACTGAAATTTTGAGCATCAATAAAATTCCTGTTTCTGATTATCTAAAAAAGTATCGGGAACTTATTAGCAGTGACGGCTATAATACCACTTTTCAGAATTATTATCTCAAAGATGTTTTCTTCAATTTCTATGTTGCCGAAAAAGGCATAATGGACAGCGCAAAAGTGGAAACACTTTATAATAATGAAAGAAAAATGGTGCATCTTAAAAGAGAATCGAAAAGTGAAGAAGAACTTGAAAAAGATAAACTTGAAAAGAAGAGAACCGAAGAAAAGAAAGTGAACGATTATGATGCTTTTACGAGTTCATATAACCGAAACTTTAAATTTTTAGACAAAGACAGTGCAACTGCATACATCAAAATTCAGAGTTTTTCAAGAAGTTTTTCTGACCGTTTTTACAAAGAATCTTTTGCTAAAATCAAAAATGCGAAATCTTCTTATTTAATTATTGACATCAGGAATAATTATGGAGGTTCGTTGTATGAGATCAATCAATTGTATTCTTACCTTGTGCAAGAACCATTTGTTTTGATTAAACCTTCACAATTGACATCAAGAATCAGCCCTTTTAGAACCAATTATTTCAGGAAGTCAAATCCGCTGCAATACACAGTAAAAAGTCTGCTTTATCCCGGATATTTCCTCTCACAGGCATTCAGTGTTTATAAAGGAAAAGATGGAGTCGCCTATTATAAAATGAAAGAAAACAAGCCTACAAAACCTAAAGAAAATTCTTTCCAAGGGAAGGTTTATGTTTTGATCAACGGCGGAAGTTTTTCAGCTTCATCGATTATCTCAGCTAAATTGAAATACGATAAAAGAGTGACATTGGTGGGAGAAGAAACAGGTGGCGCAAACGACGGAACAGTTGCCGGATTTTACTCTTATCAAAAACTTCCGAATTCTAAAATAGATTTACCGATTGGTTTGCTGCTCATTCAGCCAAATATTGATTTTACAAATACTCAAAGAGGTGTTGTTCCAGATTTTGAAGTTCATCAAAGTATGCAGGATATTATTGATAAAAAAGATGTGCAATTGGAATGGGTAAAGGATGAAATTGAGAAAGAAAAACACTGGATCGATGTTATAGACTAATGAAAAATTTAATTAAATATTTAAAAATAATTCTTGCTGTAATCATCTTATGGTTTTTGGCTCACACCGTGTACATTACCTTCGATGGATTGTATGATGGTGGTAAAAATGCTGACATCGCCTTAATTCTGGGAAGCAAAGTAAATGAAGACGGAACATTATCGCAAAGGCTGGAAAAACGCCTGGAAAAGGGAATTGAACTTTACAGAAAACATCGGGTTAAGAAAATAATCGTAAGTGGCGGTTTGGGAAAAGAAGGCTTTTATGAAGGTGATAAAATGAAGGAATTTCTAGTCGAAAAAGGCATTCCAGATTCTCTGATTACGGTTGATAACCTCGGAAAAAATACCAGATTAAGCGTTGTGAATACTTTAAAACTGAAAGATTCTTTGCAATTTAAAAGCATAGTGGTTGTCTCCCAATATTTCCATGTGACAAGAACTAAAAAACTTTTTAAAGATCAAGGTTTTCAGAATATAATCAGTGCAAGTCCGAGATATTTTGAATGGCGGGATGTATATTCGATCGTTAGAGAATTTCCCGCTTATTATACGCAGTGATTATAACAAAATCCGAAAAATTCATCTCCCTTTTGGGTTGGGGGAAAACAAATTTATCGGATCAAATTAGAAAATTCTAAATCTACTTTTTAAGTTCAATCACAAGATTTTCGATCTGTTTTACATATTTTCCATAAAAAATCCTGTACCAGTATTTTCCGAGCAGAAAAAGCCCGAAAAGTCCGACTGCAAGAATGGAAATAATCGTTGTTGCTACCTGAAAATTACTTAAAGGTTTGCGGTGAGGGAGAAATTCGATCACAATAATCAATTCACATAACAGAAAAGGCACAAATGACAGCAAAAATGAAAGATAATATTGTTTATTCAGATCAAACTGATACATGAGATCCTTCAGAGAATCATAGGTTTTCATCATGGGACTGCTGATATCTTTATACAGTTTAAAAAACTTACTGAAGAAAAACGATACGACGATTACCATTGAGAAAAGCAAGATCGTCAGATAAAATTTAAACTTAAAAGGCGCTTCTGCCACAGGAATCCATACAATGGCAAAGCCGAAGATTAAAATCCCGATCGTCGACCAAAATTCCATCCGCATATTTCTTCTGATTTTTTCCAGCGGAAGATTGATTTTATTTGTATGTTCGATGCTGATTTCAGGTGCTTCGTCTGAAATATCATCCTTCCAGGTATTTTTAAGGTCATCTATATTCATTGCGGTTGATTTAAAAGTTGATAATTATTTTGAATTCAAGATATCTTTGAGTTTGTTTTTGGCGCGGTTCATTTTTACACGCACATTTCCTTCGGAGATTCCCATTTGGTCTGCAATTTCTTTTCCAGAGAAATCTTCCAGATAATAAAAGATAAATGCCTTATCAATGGGATTTAATTGATTGATCGCTTTGTACATGGCAGAAAGTTTTTCTTCCTTTTCGAGATCATATTCGTCCTGCACAATTTTATAATCTGTGAAATCTTCATTACCGATAAAGCTTCTTCTCTTTTCAGATTTTAAAAAGACAATGGCTGTATTGAGAGCAATTCTGTACAACCAGGTTGAAAATTCACTTTCGCCCCTGAAACTCGAATAAGCCTTCCAAACCTGATACGTAATCTCCTGAAAAAGATCTTTGCGGTCATCCTGATCATCCATGTACATCTTGGAAATCTTAAAAATGATTCCTTTATGTTTTTCGATTTTATGTACAAATTCCTGTTCTATTGAGGTCATGGCTTTCAACTCTATGGAGTTAGTAGTTTTTTGAAATAATTGTTACATTTTTTTTAAAATTAAATCTAAAAAGTAGATCTTTCAACCTTGTCAAGGTTAATATACAAAGTGCAAATAACCTTGACAAGGTTTTTTTAAGCCAAGATCACATTAAAGTAACCATGTGACTCAAAGATTGTATTTCTTTGAGAAGTTTACGACCTTGTTTATCTTAAACATGAATTTTAAAAAAATCTTTGTCTACCATTGCGATTAAAAGCAATACAAATTCAACCCTTCCATCTTTGATCTAGAATCAACTTTTTACTTGTAATGATTTCTAACAAGACAATGATTCGTCAAAATGAAATTTTTCTTCATTTTTAGTTAAAAAATTATTAAATCAACAAAAACAGACACCATATTTTTATTTCACACTTGTGGTGGCGCAAAATTTGTGCTTACAAAATCACATCAAAAAAAATATCAATATGCCTTACATTAAAAAACAAGACAGCAAAAATTTTGAACTTTATTACGAAGATTTCGGTACAGGACAACCAATTATTCTCATCCACGGTTGGCCGTTAAGCGGAAAATCATGGGAACTTCAGGTTCCTGTTCTTTTAGAATTGGGTTACCGTGTAATCACTTATGACAGAAGAGGTTTTGGAAAATCTGCACCTACATTAGACGGATATGACTACAACGGACTGACTGCCGATCTTCACGAGTTAATTACTCAGTTAGAACTTAAAAATGTTATCCTTTTCGGATTCTCAATGGGTGGTGGCGAAGTAGTACGTTACCTGACTAATTATGGTACTGAAAATGTAGATAAGATTGCATTAATTTCTTCAATAATTCCTGTCGTAAAACAGAGAGAAGATAATCCGGACGGAGTTCCTGAAGCAGATTTAAACGAAATCATGGAAAATCTGAAAAAAGACAGAGTAACTTTCCTTCAAACTTTCCACAAAAACTTTTACAACTACGGATTACTTTCACAAACCGTTAGTGATGCACAGCTTGACTATGATTGGGGTATCGCATCATGCGCCTCTCCTATTGCAACGATAAAATGTGCTGAAAGCTGGGCAAACACAGATTTCCGTCCAGAATTACAGAATGTAACTGTAAAAACACTCATTGTACATGGTGATGATGATAAAGTAGTTCCTATTGCAACTGCCGGGAAACAAGCAGCACAGGGAATTCCAGACAATCAATATATCGTAATCGAAGGTGCACCTCACGGATTAAACGTGACGCATGCTGATAAATTAAATAATGTTTTAGTTCAGTTTTTAACAGCTAATTAAAATAAATTATATAAAATAAAAGGGCAGTCAAATATTTGATTGTCCGTTTTTGTTTTTTAAAATCCTATTTAATTAATACCATTCATCAACAAATCCTTCAGCTGGTACGAACTTTCAAGCTCCTGCTTTTTTTAATATTGGGTACTAGCAAGAACCTCGCACCAGTGAAACTTGATTACTTTATTTTTTTTAAGATTTGTCATGTTCAGATTTATACGTCATTCCTTTTCTCGATTTTATTTATATTTGAAAAATATTTAAAAGAATTGCGACGAACTTAATATTAAGTTGGCACATTCAACCCATTCAAAAAATACAGGATCAAATGAAAGAAGAAAATATAGATAAATTGAATTCTTTGTTTTCAAACTTAAGAACAGAAGAAGAAAAGCTGAAGGAAAGTCAGGAAAAACAGAAAAGCGAAGAAGATCTGTTTATTGAAGGTTTTAAAACTTTATGCAAAAACCTCATCGACCCAAAGATGCAGGAATTCAGAAGAATGTTGAGAGAAAATGGCTACGGCTGCAAAATTACACTCAACGAAGAAAGTAAAAACGGAACCGGTATCAATGCCCAACCTCACATAAAACTTCAGATCTCAAGAAATGTAGATTCTAATTTTTACACCAACAATAAGTTTCCACACATCATGTTCACTGCCGACAAATATTATAAGAAAATCGGAGTTCATCTGGACACGATTTTCCAAAATGGCACAGGAAACGCCGCGTTGAAAGAACAAACCTACACCCTAGAAACTCTCACTGAAGAAAGCATAGAAAAAGAGATTGTAGATTCGATTGAAAAGATATTGATGAATAAATAAATTTCATAATTTTATCAGAACAATTAAAATGTTATCATGAATACATCAGAATTAAAGATTGACATTATTAATCAAATCAATCTAATTACAGATAAGATAAAGCTTGAAGAGCTCCTGCAATTGCTTAAATTTCAAAATGAAAAGTCAGTTTACATTACTGATGACATTGAAAAAAAGGCCATTGTTGAAGCTAGGAATGAAGTTGCGGAAGGTAAAGTTTATTATAATACTGATGTTCAAAAAGAGATTGATGAATGGCTAAACAAATAGTCTGGACAAGCAAAGCTAAAAAAGAGCTTAGAGAAATTTTGGAGTATTGGATAAACAGAAATAAATCTACAGTCTTTAGTAAAAAACTCAATAAACTTATTAACGAGCAATTTCATTTAATTTTAGAATTCCCTGAAATCGGTAGAAAAACTGATATTCTAAATGTAAATATTAAGGTTATTCATAAATATCTGGTATATTACGAAATGACTGATCAAACGTTAAACGTTTTGACCATCAGACATGGAAGTAAAAATCCTGAAACATTGCAAATAAAACAATAAAACCTGCCTCACAGCAGGTTTTAATACATAACTCTATATTCTTGATATCATCCTAAAAGATTTAAAACAAATAATCTGTACTCAGGAAATTAGAATCGTGATCTCTCACAATCGTATTCAGAAGGTTTTTATTAGATTCTGTAGATTTTGCAGCAACCAAAGATCTGATTGAGAACGAACGAAGCGCATCAAATACAGAAAGCGTACCTTCAGCAGAATCTTTTCTTCCGGTAAATGGGAAAACATCTGGACCTCGTTGCGCCTGACAATTGATATTCACCCGGCTCACCAAATTCACAAAAGGATCAATCAGTTTTGAAACTTCCAGCGCATCTTCACTGAAAATACTCACCTGCATTCCGTGCGAAGCGTTTACCTGATAATCGATCGGCTCTTCAATCGTTTCAAATGGCACAATAGGAATTATTGGTCCGAATTGCTCTTCATGATACAGTTTCATATCACTGTTCACAGGATAAACCACCGCCGGAAAAACAAAGGATTCCTCGTTATAACCGCCATTTTCATTCAAAACTTTTGCACCTTTCGATAATGCATCTTCTATACATTCCTGAAGATATGGCGGTTTATTAACTTCGGGAAGCGGTGTAATTTTTACATCTTTCTCCCAAGGTAGACCTGGTTTTAAAGCTGAGACTGCGGCAGTTAATTTTTGAGTAAATTCTTCCGCAACTTCTTTCTGTACGAAGATTAACTTTAAAGCTGTACATCGCTGTCCGTTGAAAGAAAGTGCTCCGAGAATAATTTCGCTTACGGCAATATCGAGATTCGCATTTTTGGTAACGATGGCTGCATTTTTTGCGTCTAAACTCAAAATTGCTCTTAATCTGTTAACCTTCGGGTGAAGTTTTTTCAGTCCGTTGGCTACTTTACTAGATCCTATAAATGCCAAAACGTTGACCTTTCCGCTTTCCATAATAGGCGTGATAATTTCTGAACCTTTGCCATATAAAGTATTTACCGTTCCTTTCGGGAAAGCCTCTTTGAAGGCATTCAATAAAGGATAATGCGCTAAAACACCATGTTTGGGAAGTTTAAAGATGATGGTATTTCCCATAATCAAAGCAGGAACTAGCGTTGTGAAAATTTCATTTAAAGGATAATTGAAAGGCCCCATACTCAAAACCACTCCAAGCGGTGCTCTTCTAATCTGTGCGATCGTTCCTTCTGCCTGTTGAAAGCGTGAAGATTCACGGTCAAGATCTTTTAAAGCATCGATGGTTTGGTCGATATAATCTACCGTACGATCAAATTCTTTGGTAGAATCCGGTAAGGTTTTCCCGATTTCCCACATGAGTAATTTGATGATGAGATCACGCTCTTTGATCATCAAATACACAAATTTCTGCATACATTTGATGCGACCTTCCACAGACATGGTCGGCCATTCACCAAGACCGTTATTGTAAGCTTTAACTGAAGCATCAAGAACTTCCATGGCTTCGTTTGATCCGATGTTGGGAATACTGCCCAGCAATTTTCTTTCTAAACCTTTTTCTGTACGGATGCAGACTGGTGAGTAGATTTCGGTAACTTCTCCCTTCCATTCTACCAGTTCGCCATTTAAAAGATAGACTCTTTGGTGAATTTCCTGAACCTTATATTCTTCGGGGATTTCGTTTTCGCTTTTAAAAATTTCCTTAAATGATTCTGTATTTGCTGAACTCATAAATTTTTTCTTTTTTAATAATTTGAAAATTTAAAAGAATAAAGTTAGAGCTAAAGATTGACTTTCGGAATAGCCAATTCATAGATTTGCTCTATTTTTCGGGTGTTTGAATTAAATTTAATCTGTGGTAATGGAAAAAAGAATAATTTTGCTAATAACTTTCGAAGCTTTTATTTCAACTAAAAATCAAAGATTGAATTGAATCAGATTCATAAAACTTTGTCGTAAAAGTTGAAGCCGAATTAAAAATAAAATTTATGTTTTCAAAATTAGTTTTCAGCACATTATTGTGCTTTTCTGTATTTACTTTTGCTCAAAATTCTAAGACAGCAAACACTGTTTTGATGGGAGGAAAACCTGTACATACCTACGCAAAATTACCTGCTGTAAATAAGCAAGCTCCAAAATTTACATTGACAGATGTTTCGATGAAAGACCAAACTCTTGATTCTTACAAAGGAAAATTTATCATTTTAAATATCTTCCCAAGTGTTGATACGGGAGTTTGTTCGGCTTCTGTACATCATTTTAATGAAGATGCTGGCAATATTCCAAATACGGTTGTGCTTTGTATTTCCAAAGATTTACCATTTGCACAAAAGAGATTTTGCGGTGCAGAAGGAATAAAAAATGTAGTAATGCTTTCGGATTTCCGTTCGGATTTTGGGAAAACCTATGGTGTTGAACTTACAGATTCTGCAATGAAAGGATTATTGAGCAGAGCGGTTGTGGTAATTGATCCTTCAGGAAAGATCATCTATGAAGAGCAGGTAGACGATATTGGTCATGAACCGAATTATGAAGCTGCGATTAAGGCGGTGAAGAATTAGATTTTGAAAATAAAAATAACCAGCAATCAAAAATAACCAGCAATCAAAAATTGCTGGTTATTTTTGAATCATCAACACCGATTCAAAATAAAGTCCTTACTATTCATTTAAAGATTTATAGTTATCGTCGGGATTTTGAAAGTTTTGGAGGATACGGACAATAGTAATTTCATCGCCAATTAGTCTGTAGATTATTGTGTTATGCTTAGTCAAAAGAAATTTCCTGAAATCAGTATCAAAATATCTTTCGAAATTAACCATTGTGGTTTCTAAAATATCAATTGCGTCAATGAGCTTTTGATAAAAATCATCAGCAACTTTTTCATTCCATTTATTCAACAAATATTCTTCAATTCTAATTAAATCCAATTTAGCTTCGGAAGAAATTTTAACCTTTCGCATCTTTCAAAGCTTTTAGTCTTTCTCTGCGTTCAGCTACAAAATCGTAGAAATCTGTCGTTGTTTCATTGTCGATTTCGTACTGAGCCTTTTCCAGCGATTCCAATATCTCTTCTTTAGTTTCGTTGCGCCATTCCTTTGGTTCTATGGTTTTTGAGATTACCAAAAGTTCCTCCGGCGTGAATCTTTTTTCTTTTAGTTTTTTGAAAAAAGTGGGCTTCTTAATTCCGGATTTCTCAATGATATAAGACATTTTGAAAGGAGAATTTTTCAGAATCTCATCAATATTATTTTGAATTTCGATAAATTTTTCTATTTCATCTATCATAATTGTATGTTTTTTGGTATCAAATTATGAGACAAATATAATAAAATATTTCAATTAAATAACCCGTCAATCGACAGGTCAAATTATTTTTAAAATTGATTATAATATCAAGACTTTTTTTTCTTCATTTTCGAAGTTATAACAATAGCACCAAATCTTGCTTCTTTGCCATAAATAGATGTAGCTGCTTTTTCATCTAAAATATTGATTGATTCGATATTCTTCCTATTCAATTTTTTCATTTTATCTTCAGAAATTCTAAATCCGTCCAGAAAAATTTTTGGTTGTGTAGATTCTATATCTTCTTTTGACGGCATTCCCAACCAACGGGTATTGACTAACGTGTCATTAACTTTACGAAAACCATCAATACCCTCTTTCAAATCTATCTTTTTTATCTCTTCATCTGTTTTTAATTCCTGAGCATCAGCAAAATTTGAAATTGCAACAGTTGCGATTAATCCTAAAGCTATTTTTCCTAAAACAGACATAGCGATATTTCTATTTAATTGGTTTTCTCGGAAATTTCCACAAATATTTGGATTAGATTTTATTTCCTCATAAAGTTCCTCATCTGAACTATTGGAAAAATCACTAACCTTTCTACTGCAAATTTCACAAAATCTACCTTTTTCGGTGGTGGTCATGCTGTCCCAGTTTTCGTGACAAGGTTTTGGAATAAGTATTTTCATGTTGTCTTTTTATTTAATAGATGCTTTTTCTGAATGATAGGTTGGAAATATCTTAAAATTTTATTCTAAATTAATTAAAATAATTTACAAATGAAAATACCTCGGGTCAGGATATTGAAATACAAAATTCAATTCTCTGATTAATTTTTCGGGAGAAATAGTTCTTCCTACTGTTGTTCTCTCGCCATCGTAAGGCAAGTCCTTCTGTGCGTTGATCACTTCTTCTTTATTGGGATGAATTGGCGCCACAACATTATATACTTTAGATTCAGAGTGGTTTTCGAGCATCTTTTCAACAACCTTACAAATATCTGCGTAATGAATTTGATTCACCAACTGATCCAGATTTGATATATTATAATTCTTTAAAAGTCTTTGACCT
>Ga0302215_10000325_pt1 | contig 35792 bp, 23 predicted proteins | sample II_Fen_N3_1_FD_194580 | JGI IMG/M metagenome (GOLD analysis project Ga0302215, IMG submission 194580) | Peat permafrost microbial communities from Stordalen Mire near Abisko, Sweden - II_Fen_N3_1 | ecosystem: Environmental > Terrestrial > Soil > Wetlands > Permafrost | place: Sweden: Abisko... | reverse complement strand
TCACATCCCACAAAAAAATATTACCGTTTTTGATGCCAGCCGTTTCATTACCGACAACATCTACGACAAGTGTCATAAGGAGTTCCCCGAAGTTGTCTTTGTCGATAATGTTGGAGGAAATGGCCGCGTTAAATCAACTTATGTTGAAAATGCAATACCTTATTCTGTTGACAACGGTAAACTGGCACGTGGGTTAGCTACCTGTGCTGTTGAGGCCGATTACCTCATCAATGTTGCACTTCTTAAAGGACACGTTGGACAAGGTGTTACACTTTGTGCAAAGAATTATTACGGGGTTACAAGTATCAATAACGACTGGCGGAAGAATGCACATGACAATTTCAACCAGGACCGGCAGGGAAACCCTAAATACATCACTTTTGTCGATTATCTTGGACATAAAGACCTTGGAGAAAAGACGATGTTATTTCTGATTGATGGTTTATATGGTGCAAAACTGGTTAACGGTATTCCGACACCAAAATGGAAGATGGCTCCATTTAACGACCAATGGCCTTGTAGCTTATTGGCTTCCCAGGATGGCGTTGCCATTGATGCTGTTGGGTTGGATTTTCTCCGCTCCGAATGGCCTGATATGGTTGATATTGCCTTCAGCGATCAATACCTCATAGAGGCAGCCCAGGCTAATAACCCGCCATCAAAGACGGTGTATGATCCAGAGAAAGATGGCACCAAACTGACAAGTTTAGGGACCATGGAACACTGGAACAATGCAAAGGAGAAGAAATACAGCAAAAACCTTGGAAAGAAGATCGGAATTGAACTGATTCAAAAGACAATCGAATAATATACAGCCGCTTTCGTCACTGAACGATAGTAGCAATATCGCTAAACAGCAAAAGGGCAAATGGTTTCATTTGCCCTTTTGCTGTCTGATAAAGTTCCGCATTATTTTTAATTACAGATTTTATCAAATATTTCTTTCCCACGGTAGGGTAAAGCTTCGGATGTGCGGTATAGAATCAAATAACAATTAAAACGATTAGATATGAAAAAACTATTATTAGGAGTGTTGATAGGCGTATCGGGTCTGGCTTTTTATGCCTGTAATAAGAACAACAACAATCTTGGTACGGATACTTTAAAAACGAGTGCTAAAGAACTTGTTGCCACTGATGCCAAAGTTGACAATATTGTCGAGACGTCAAGTTACGAATCGGATATTTTCTCATTGGGAAGTGGTTCTATTACTACTTACAGTGCAGGTTTGAAAAGCGCTGAGCTTGTCGGTGATATGATGGGTGGGGATCGGTTCAGAAACATGTTTGAGCATTTCCCGAATTTCAAGATGCATTACATGAATGGTATCATCCCTAATTTAACGGTTACGACAACCAACGGCGATTATCCAAAAACAATGGTGATTGATTATGGTGACAGTCTTGTTTTGAATAACGGTCACGTTTTGAAAGGTAAGATTACAATCGTTATTTCAGCAGCGCCATTTGTTTCGGGAAGTACCAGAACGATCACTTATGACAGCTTCTGCAACGACTCGACCTGTATTTCGGGGACATCGGTCAAAACACGTACAAAGGATCCTCAGATTAAATTCTCTGAGAATACCGATCTGACGGTTACACTGGCTAATGGTACCACAATTCACCGTGTTGAGGAGCATGTCAGAACATGGGTATCAGGATCTGATACTGAATTCAATCCAGCCGATGACGTAATCGAATTAACCGGTCAGGTCATTGTTTCTGATTCAAAAGGAAATTCGTATTCCAAAATTATTACAACCCCATTGGTTAAAACCGGCGACTGCAAGTTTATAACAAAGGGTGTAATTGAATACAAGAACAGTACAGGAAAATTTGCCACGATTGATTATGGCGATGGCACTTGCGACAACAAAGCTACCCGAACAACCCAGGATGGCACTTCTGAGATCACACTTGGAAGAATGGGAAGGTAAATACTAATTTTTTCCGGTCATGCGTTGACCACAAATCCGGCTTCTGATGCCTTAACCGAGGCATCGGAAGCCAAATTTGAAAAGTAGAAACCGTTTTGTAGCTTCGCAACTACAAATAAGCAATCACAGCCTTGACAAGGGAAGAATTTAAAAATGTATTCGATACCCATTTTAACGGTGTTCGTAACTACCTATACTATCGGTCAGGGGATAAGGATTTGGCAACCGATGTAGCCCAGGAGACGTTCATGAAAGTCTGGGAAAAAAATGCTGAATTTGTTAACGGAAATATCAAACCACTGCTCTATAAAATTGCCGGCGACCTGTTAATTAATAATTTAAGGAGGCGCAAAGTTGCAATGCACTACAAAGCCACACTTGTAACGGAAGAGTTAAGCGAGAGCCCGCATGAATTGATGCACTATAAAGAGTTATTGAAAAATTACGAGAATGCACTTGAAAACCTTCCGGAAAAACAGCGAGCAGTATTTCTAATGAGCCGGATGGATGGTTTAAAATATCATGAAATTGCTGATAATATTGGTGTTAGTGTGAAGGCTATTGAAAAGCGAATGAAGAATGCCCTTGAATATTTAAGAAAGTCGGTCGGAAACAAATGAAACAGAGAAATTTAGATATTGGTTCTGATGGGAATGAAGGGGCAAACCACTTCCCCGAAATCGATTTGCAATTCGCGGTTTCGAAGGATGAAGTATGGGCAAGCCTTTCAACGCAAATTGAGCGTTCCGATTCAAAATCCATTAAGATTCTGCCGAGATCATCTTACAAACTGGCAGTTGCTGCTTCATTAATTATGCTGCTGAGTTTAACCGGATTTCTTAGATTTTATACCAAAACCATTAATACATCTGCCGGTCAGCATTTGTCGTTCAGTTTGCCGGATAGTTCTTTAATTGAACTGAATGCGCAATCAACCGTAAAATATTACCCCTACTGGTTTGCATTTTCAAGGATTGTGACCCTTGACGGGGAAGCCTACTTTAAGGTAACCAAAGGCACCCGGTTTAAAGTAATGTCAAAACGTGGAGAAACAACCGTTTTAGGTACCAGTTTCAATATCTATTCGCGAAATGAGGATTACAGTGTGACCTGTTTTACGGGGAAAGTTAGCGTTGTATCGGCCGGAAAAAGCGAAAGGGTTTTATTAAGCCCTAATGAACAGGCCTTTATTAATAAAGATGGTTTCCTGAGATTTGTTCATGAAGTGAATGCACAGGCAGTTAAATCATGGAGGGGCAACATGTTTGTTTTTACAGGAGCGTCAATTACTGGTGTTTTGCAGGAAATTGAACGCCAGTATAATATAAAAATAGTTTTCAAAGCAAACCCTAAACTGACCTATACAGGGAATTTTTCAAAATCGTTATCGGAAAAAGAGGTGCTTGATTTGGTTTGTACCTCATTAGGACTTAAATTTGAAGGCCGGTCAGAAACCGAATTTCTGATTGAGTAAAATCCTATGGTACGTGAAGCAACGTTTGATAATTGTACTTCTACTCCTGCTATTGACTGTTTCGTCTGTCTTTTCTCAGCAGATTGATGTAGTTACCAATAACATGCCTTTAAATAAAATCCTTATCGGATTACGCGATAAGTACAAACTTCAATTCTCTTTTAACGACCAGTTACTCGCTCAGTACAACCTCACCGTTAACCTGAAATGTGCCTCACCTGAAATTGCCATTCAATCACTGATAAAAGGTCTCCCGCTGACTTACCGGAAGCAGGGTGATATTTTCCTTATTCTTCCAGAAAAGAAAACAGTTGCGGTGAGAAATTACCTTTTATTTGGACAGATCGCAGAGGCGATATCCAATGAGTCACTACCTTTTTCTTACCTTACAGTTAATGACCGGATCATGGTATCAGATCTTAAGGGGAGTTTTTCCTTTCTAAGTTCAGGTGACAGTCTTTTTCATGTTCATGTTTCCCATTTAGGATATTTTAACCTGGATACCTTTCTGGTTGCCGGTGTTAACCATCATTTGACCCTGGTTCCTTCCGTAATCGGTTTACGCGAAATTATAATTAAAGATAAAAGCCCGGACAGGTCAACCCAGATTGGGAATAAAGCAGGGGCAATGAAAATCAATCATCAGATAGCCAGGTATCTGCCAGGGAATAGTGATAATTCTGTCTTTACATTGCTGAGATTAATGCCCGGCATTCTCGCATCAAGTGAGCAATCAAATGGCCTCATCATTTGGGGTGCTTATGAAGGGCATAGCCAAATTCTGTTGGACGGATTCACGATATGGGGTTTGAAAAGTTTTAATGACGATATTGATGCAGTAAATCCTTTGATTGCTAAAGAGATAGAGGTATTTAAAGGTGGTTATGATGTGAGTTATGGCGATCGGGTAGGGGGCATTGTCCGGATTTCAGGAAAATCCGGAAGCACAACAAAACCATCTTTCGACCTGAATATAAATAATGTAACCATGAATGGGATGGCGGAGGTTCCGCTGTGGAAAAACACCTCTGTTATAATGTCGTTCCGCCAAACCTATTATAACCTTTATAATAACAAGGATATAATCCCGGCTAATAATAAAAATCAAATAGTTGTCGCAAATAAGTCAAGACCAAGCATTGACTACACCGTTTTTCCGGATTATAATTACCGGGATGCGAATTTCAAATTTACCACCCGAAGTGACAAGGGCGAACTTTTCTACATCAGTTTGCTTGGCGGGCAGGATCGCTTTAAATACACAATCAATCAGGCCGCTACTCGGGCCAGCTTGTTCAAAATTAATGCTGAGGACAACAATCAATATGGTGCATCCAGTTTTTATGGTCGAACCTGGCGTAATGGTAATATCACCAATTTTACAACATCGTGGTCGTCTCTTGAGTCGAATTTTTCAGATATTCAGAATGTTGTCAGACTAAATAATACCATTGTTTCAAAGCGCGATAACCTGACACGCAATCAGATTTCGGAGTTTAACGGGCGGGTTGACAATTTTATTGCCGTTTCACAGTCTCATATTCTTGAAACAGGAATAGGATTTGAAACAAATGAAGTTGGTTTAAGGGCCGATTCCTCGGGTGTGAATAAAACCAACATTAACGCTCAAATTTACAGGGTGAACGGCTACTTGCAGGATCATATTTCATTATCGGGTGAAGTGGATATTAAACTTGGTTTTCGGGCAGATCTTCCATTCAATCTGGACAAGGTCTATTTCCAACCAAGACTATCAACAAGTATTAAACTTTCCGATTTTGTGAAGTTGAATGCTGCATGGGGCATTTATAATCAGTTTATTGCAAAAAGTTCGGTCGTTGATGATCTTGGAAATTACCGTTACTTTTGGTCAGCATGTGATAATAAAGATATTCCGGTGCTCAAAGCTTCTCATTGGGTAATTGGGAGCTCATACAATCACAACGATCTTACTCTGAGTCTTGAAGCCTATTATAAGCATACTGATGGATTGACCAGATCAATAACATTAAATCAAAGGATCAGGGATCGAATTTATAAAGGTGAAGGAAGAAGCTATGGCCTCGATCTCTTTGTGAAGAAAGATTTCGGAGTTCATTCTGCCTGGATTTCATACTCTTTGAGCAAGACAGAAGAGAAGTTTAAGTATTTTACCAAGAACATTTACCGTCCATCCCCCCAGGATCAGCGGCACGAAATTAAGGGCGCTGTTTTATTTAATTTCAAGCCTTTCAATTTTTCAGCAAACTATGTATTTGGTTCAGGTTTTCCCTTAAATACAGGGACGTTGTTAAATCCGAGTTACGTGGAACCGGATTATAATCGTATGGATATTGCTGTTAATTATAGGTTTAATATTGGAAATGTTTCCGCTGAAACAGGTGTCTCTATTTTAAATCTATTTAATGCAAAGAATATCAGGTATTCGAATTTCGAAAGAGTTCCAGTCGATCAATCCAGTTCTCTTAATATCTATTCAGAAGCTATGCCTTTTTCACCACGTGTCTCACTGAGACTTTTTTATTAATAAGTGCATAGTCTAATACGATACGTGATTACCATTATTTAAAGATAACGAACAAAGCCAAGACAATTAAAGCGATAAACATTACCTTTTGTGGAGGCCTGCCATGCTCGTTTCACACTTTTATATTTTTGTATGTTATTAATCTTCAATTCGTATTAGAGGGATTGTTTTTTTGCATCACCAACGATGTGGAACTCGCTTAGAAAAATTTATACCTCCCATTTTGTGTTTGAAAACCCATGTTCGTTTCATCCGAAAATATAAATTATTTATTGAGCGCTAATTGCTTGTTTTTTAGCCTATTCGTATCTTAATGCTTCAATCGGATCGAGACGTGATGCCTTTTGTGCAGGATAATAACCAAAAAATACGCCGGTAATGGCACAAATGAGAAACGAAAGAACGATTGATGATTGTGAAACCAATGTAGGCCATGCTAAAAATATTGTTACTAATTTGGCCGAACCAATACCTAAACCTACGCCAATTAATCCGCCGGTAATGCTGATAAGAATTGCTTCGATCAAAAATTGCATTAAAATGTCCCCATCTACCGCACCAATTGCCATGCGCAGCCCAATTTCTCTTGTCCGTTCGGTAACAGAAACATACATGATATTCATAATGCCAATACCTCCAATAACCAATGAAATGCCTGCTATAGCAGTGAGTAAGACTGTTAGCAACTGGCTGGTAGCACTAAATGTACTAATAAGTTCTGCCTGTGTTTCAACCACAAAATCATCCTGGTCTTCTGATTTTATCCGGTGCGATTCGCGCATGACCATGGCTATTTCAGCTTTTGCTGCCTCTGTGACATTTTCATTCAAAGCTGAAGCGTAAATTTGTTGAAAATGAATAGTAGATGTTATTCTCTGCTGAACAGTCGTATAGGGTGTAATGATAATGTCATCCTGATCCTGACCAAAAGCATTTTCACCTTTTTGAGCCAGCACTCCGATGACCAGTAACGGAATATTTTTAAAACGCACTATTTGACCAACCGGATCCTCTCCATTATCAAAAATATTTTTAACAACGGTTTGACCAAGTAGACAAACTTTGGCGGCACTATTTACATCCTCTTCTGTAAAAACAATTCCACTTTTCAATTCCCATTTACGAATTTCCATATATTCAGAAGCTACTCCCTGTATGCTCGTTGCCCAGTTTAAAGCGCTATGAATAACCTGTCCTCTTGAACTTACCACAGGAGAAACGCCGTTGATATACTGCGCTTGTCTTTGCAATGCATTCACATCCTCAATCTTCAGCGTCCTTGCATTGGTGGCATCGAGTCGTGCACCAGCGGCAATTCGTGGGTTGGGACGAATTGTGATCATATTGGAGCCCATACTTGAAAGCCGATCCTGGATACTTTGTTTGGAACCCTCTCCGATAGCTACCATAGCAATAACTGCTGCAACACCAATAATGATACCCAACATTGTAAGAAATGTACGCGATTTATTTCGCTGCAATGCTTTAAATGCTATTCTTAATAAGCTAATGATCTTCATGTTATTCTTTTATTTTCAACTAATAATCAGTTGTAACAGGCAAGGAAGCCAGCACTTCTTTGGCTGATCGCATATTTTCGTTCACACTATCCTTAATGATATTTCCGTCTTTCAACATCACAGTTCGACTGCTAAAGGCTGCGATATCAGGCTCGTGCGTGACAAAAACAATTGTTTTTCCCTGCTTTTGGTTTAATTCCTGCATGAGCTCCATGATCTCGAAGGATGTTCTTGAATCAAGGTTGCCGGTTGCTTCATCGGCCAGTATCATTACCGGGTCATTCACAAATGCCCTTGCTATGGCAACACGTTGTTGTTGTCCGCCGGATAACTGGTTAGGCATATGCCCCATCCTGTCAGCAAGTTTTACAGCTTCCAAAGCATGAATGGCACGTTCTCTTTTTTCCTTCATGCTTATGGTTGAATTATATAAAAGCGGCAGCTCTACATTCTCCAGTGCTGAAGTACGCGCCAATAGATTGTAGGATTGAAATACAAAACCAATCTTAAGATTGCGTAAATGGGCCAGTTCCTGGCGCGAAAGATTTCCAATAGCTATTCCATCCAAAAGATAATTTCCGCTTGTTGGTTTATCCAGGCATCCCAAAATATTCAGCAGTGTTGTTTTCCCGGAACCGCTACTCCCCATGATAGTTAAGAACTCCCCTTCATTTACATCAAATGATACCCCTTTTAAGGCATGTAAAATTTCGGTTCCCATTATAAAATCCCGTTTGATATTTTGTATTTCGAGTATCTTCTTAATCATTTTCTTGAATATTTTTTCCTTGCTTGTAACTCAATTTAATTTTGCGTGATTATAACCGGTTTTGAAATGTCGCTCATATCACTCACAGATATTGTCTCTTATGGCATTTACAAAGGAATGTCTCATTTTATCTTCCTCGGCCACCCCCGCCACCACCCCCGCCACGTCTTGAGGGAGCCGCAAATGGACTTTTTACTGTGCCAGATGCAGTAGCCGTTTCTTCCGCAATTTTAATTCCGGTTACAACCTCATCTGTAATTTCCAAACCTTTTAATACCTGTACGTTGGTATAATCATTTAAACCGGTCATTATCCTCTTTTGTATCAGCATATCATTTTGTTTTACCCAAACATATGCTCTTTTGGGAACAATGTTATCTGTTGAATCCATTGTCATTTTCTTCGCAATATCATTTACATTGCGCTGTTTCCGGTGAGCTGAATTCCTGTTAGCAATCGAATCCGGATTAAGTGGCTGTATTTTAAACTGTTTTTCGAATGATGCATCTGGATTGAACTTCAGGGCTTTGGCCGAAATCAAAAGGGCATTGCTATCTTCCTTTGTAAAAATGATGACATTTGCCGTCATACCCGGTAACAATTTCATCTGGTCATTTGGAGCTTTGATAATTGTCATATATGTAACCACATTGGAGGACACTGACGGTGATAACCGTATCTCTTCAACATTGCCATCGAATGTATTATCCGGGAAAGCATCAACAGAAAAGGTTACACGCTGTTCCTGTTTGATGTTGCCAATATCAGCTTCATCCACGGCGGCGCGCACCTGCATTTTGGAAATGTCTTTGGCGATGACAAAGAAGGTTGGAGTACTGAAACTGGCTGCGACTGTTTGACCTATGTTAACACTGCGTCGCATTACAACACCATCAATTGGCGAATAAATATTCGAGTTGGAAAGGTTTTTTTGTGCGCCATCCAGTTGTGCCTGGATACTTTGAACATTTGCTTTAATACTATTAAATTGGTATAAAGCTGATTCTAAATCTGCCTTACTTATAGATCCGGTTTGAAACAAAAGCGTTTGCCTTTCGAAAGTGCTTTTTTCAAATGTCAATTGGCTCATCGCGACAGCCAAGTTTGCTTTGTATTGATTTACCACTGCTTCCAACAATGTTTTGTCAAGTTGAGCAAGTAATTGTCCTTTTTTTACTTTGGAATTAAAATCGGCATAAACGAACTTGATTGTTCCGGAGACCTGTGTCCCAACCGCAACGGTATCTACAGGCTGTATTGTACCGGTTGATGTTACTTTACGGGCAATATAACCGTATTCGGGCTTTTCGGTGTCCAATGTAATTGAATTGTCTGCTTTACTATGGAAATAATACCAGGTTCCAGCTCCTGCAAGCACAACTAAAGCAGCAATCCCAATTGTTTTATATATTCTTTTCATTATTGATGATTTTTAACGAAAGTGTTGGTTTCGTCTTTTTTTAATATTTATATTTTGACGGCGATCCCATTATAAAAATCATATATCCTGATATTCATAGCCGCATTGTACTTGGCTGATATATAAGCCTGAAGAGCCTGAACATAAAGGTTTTTCTGCAATAACATATCCACCATATTGACCGCTCCGATTCTTAGTTCTTCCGTTGAAATGCGATAACTCTCTTGCGAGGCTTTCATTTGCTCCACAGCTGCATCGTATTGTGCCTGTGCATTTAGCACGTTAATGTAAGCCTGCTCAACGGTTTGCGACAAAATGGTTTTTGTATTGTTTAGAGAAAGATTGGCTTGTTCAATTTCTATCCTGGATATTTCGACATTTGTTTTATTAACACGCTTACTGAAAATGGGAATCGAAAGTGTAAGTCCGATTTGCTGGTAAAAATTATTGTCCATCTGCTTTACGTACGAACTCGTCTGGTTATTTGAGTACCCTGTAGCTATAGCAGCGCCAATACTTACTAGAGGCAAATAACCCGATTTTGCTTTGGAAAGATTGATCTCGGCTATCTGCACACCCAATTCTCCGTTTTTTACTTCGGGTCTGGTTGCTAAAGCTGTTTTTTGTACTTCATCCAAAGGTGGTGCCAATGCTGTAGCAATAAGTGTATCCGACTCGACAATATCAAACGAAATTGCCGAAGGAAGTAATAACAATTGCTTTAAGGCTAGTATATTTTGACGTTGCAGGTTTTTTGCCGTAACCAAATTGTATTTATCGGAAGCAAACTGCGCTTGTAATTCTATTAAATTTTTTCTGGCAATACTTCCTGCGTTGAATTGTTGTTGTCCCTGATCTAATTGTGCGTTTGAAGTCTTAAGCAGATCCTGAACATACACGATATTTTCCTTTGCTAAAAAAATATTCAGATACGCTTGTGTGATAAGCAACGTATTGTCATTTTCCTGTTGCGAAATATAGAGATTCGCAGATTCCTGCAACAAGTCCTTTTGCCTTATGTCATCTTTAAGGTAACCTCCATTGTAAATGATCCATGATGAATTGAGGCTCAAATTACCCGTGTAGTTATCTTGTGACTGAATACCACCTGCCAGAGGATCAACTTTTTTACTGTTCAAAGATTGTGTTGCACTACCATAAACTCCGGGTAAAAGTGCTGCTTTTGATAATAGTAGATTCTGTTCACTGTTTCTTTTACTAAGCCTGAGCGTATTTAATTTATAATTGTTTTTTGCTGAATAATCAAGACATTCCTGCAGACTCCATTTGGCAGGCTGATTTTGTGCGATACTATCCTGCGCATGTAAAGGAACGATGCCACAAAAAATCGCAAAGGTTAGACTATACAGTATCTTTTTAGAATCTGTCATTTCATTTCATTTGAATTAAATTATAATTGAATTAATGCGCTGTAAAGTTGGGCACCTTTAAGCAGAGAGGCGTTATACAACTTTAGAAATAAGTTGCATGATTCACACTTTTAAAAGTTTAATATGTTGTTCGGGTCTTTGCTTTGCAAAGGGGGCAATTGATTGATATTTGTCTTATGCTGGAATTCTTGGAAATCGGGAAAGAGGGTTTTGTCTAAACCTACAATTTGCAGTTGGGTATTAAATACAATAATATACGCGCATAAATTAGGCACTTTAACTCATCACAAGTAAAGAATTGAAAATATTTATAAAGTTGCTGACCAGACTAAAATCACTGGTTTAATCTTAAAAACTATCACCCCTTTGATTTCCCTAAAAAGCAAGGTCAGTGTCATCGTTTTGGTGGGCATTTCATTCATACGGATTATCAGTCCAATTTAGGATATTGGAACTGGCTGTGGATAATTATTCCTGATAGATTGAGTTTTGATGCCAATGTCCTGCAGTTTACCATCGTATTTGGTCATTATTTAATCTGAGAAAGCTGCTTGTATTGTAAAAAATACCTGAATGTGAGGCTTATAATGTTGTTAAAACAAATGGAAATCCGACTTGAGATTGACAGTTTCAAAAAAAGATCCACTGTCAGGATGATTGGATGCAGCTCAACAGTGGATATTCATCCTCAATTACTTATCCGGATTTACTATTTTTCAAGCGAGCGAAGGTATTCAAGCATCGATCTTGCTTTGGCCTGATTCAATGCAGGGTCAGGCATAGGCAAATTATTGTACTCCTTCAATAATGCTTTCACAGTTGCATTCTCCTTTTGCATCTGCGCTGAATTTAAGAGTAAATTCATAATGTATTCAGGAGCTCGCACTTTGGTGATATTTCTCAATGGTGGAGCTAATTTCTTCTGATCAATTTCATGACAAACGATACACTGGTTATTAAAAATAGATTTGCCTTCATCAACCATTTTTTTGTTCAAAGGGCCAAGCTCTACACTTTTGACAGGACCAATGCCATGATCTTTAACCTGTGGATCAGACGATGCCTCAGTAACAAGAATTGAACGATCAGAAGGGACTGCCAGCTTAGTGAAAAACGGCTTCGCAACAAGTGAATTAAAACCTACGACTACGATGAATGACGTCAGGAGAACAGGAAACGAAAAAATCTTTCTCATAATATAAAAATTAACTAAAAATTAAGCCATACCAGAAGATACAGCGTATTATTATTTGCCGCGCTTCTGCCATTACTGTCATAATTGCTTTTGTTGCCGTCAAATTTGTTGTAGGCAACATATTGCAATACGAATTTGGTATTGTACCAGGGCAAGTATTCAAGTTGAGCGATAAAACCATTACTGTCAGGTTTATTATTAGCACTGGCAACATTTTCGTCTATTGAACCTGAGGTATTAAAATAACCCAAAGTTGCACCCACCCCATTTTTTAAATAAAGGTTGCCGTCGATTTTAAAAGAATTGAAATTCAGCCTTATGTTGTCAACGATAGAGGTGTCCCGAACTTCCTTTTCGTTAATCAAAGAAGTGTGTAATGTGAAAGCACCAATTGGCAATCTTCGTTCGAACTGAAAGTCAAAACCCACATCGGTGATCTTGCTCATCTTCCCGGAAATCCCTTCAGAATAAAATTTAGGGGCGATGCCGAAAGTGCCGAGTTCAATATAATTTTCAGCCCACTGATGTTGAAGCGCAAAACGCCAATAGGGAGTTACACCCTTTATGGCCATAGTACTGGTGATATCAGCAGGATTGGCTGCTCCTTGCTGTGCTGATCTGTATAAGGTAAGTTCTGCAAAAAGCAGGTTGTTGAATAAAGTATATGCTCCTAATCCGGCTACCTGCGTTCCCAGATTTTCCATAATCGTTGATTTTGCGGGATTTTTTGCGGCATCCGATCCTGCCGATGGAAATCTCCATGCTGGCGAAGTATTCCACACATCCTGAACCGCAGGATTATTATTCAAGGTAAGTCCATAAACCATATTCTTCGAAGCAAAATGTCCCTGATTCGTGTACCGAATATCGGCGTTGTCCATTCCAAAGCTATGTCCATCATAGGTCATTTGAATAAATGTACCAATATGTGGGGTTACCTGACCTGCATAGAATACGCTTAACTGTTGAGGGAAAGCAACGGAATTATTTTGTGTTCCTTCAACATCTTTTGAAATATGGGTGAAAGAGGATTGCACCATTACAGATAAAGGTAAAGTAGTAAGTAGTTTAAGCCTGGTGACCTGGCTACTATCATCTTTGGAATCAATCGTTGTCATACCCGTCAGGACATAACCATTCATTTTGAATTGTCTCCCGAATGAATTCAATTCGGGGAATGAAAAATGACAGGCCGAACATGACATTCCAGTCTGCCGTGCATAACTAGGCAAAGCATTGGCATTAATTGTATTTAGAAACAAACCAATTAGTACTATGAGAGTTTTAAATAGTCTGTTTACCAATTTGTTAGTCTCAATAACTTTTGTTGAAGTCAAAGAAAAGAGAAGGTTCTTAAATCGCGATAAATTTTTCATATAAAATGGTTTTTGCGGTTACTACTAATTTCTTATTTGAAAACTCAACTGAAATACATTTATACTATAATTTAATGATAAATACCTAACTGTAACGGACATATCTCTATATTCAAAAAGACTAAAAGGATAAAGGATATGAATTTAAACCATTTTTAAAGCGGTAAGTCCTGATTTTTTAGCCCTTATTTTTTCTGAATGTCTCCATTTCGCTTAATAGTCAATTATATCAATTTCTGGTGCTAATTAAAACTTTCTGAATGATGTAACACCAAATATGATTTAAAAGTTCAGATTTTGGACCAGATATTTATTTAATTATTCATTTACCATATAATGAGGTTGCTATTGTTTTTTATTAACCTGCTTCAAAATCCTTTCGGTACTCTATTATCCTAACTTAGTTTGTTCCAAGGGAACAAGATTAACGCCTGTTTCCCAAACTCAATTTCCATAGCAAAACCTTGATGGTTTATTTTGGCTTAATTTATTCTAAGTTTCTTAGGTGAAGTCTTTACTGATATGAAAGGTTTTTGCAAAGAGGTTTTTATTTTATCGAGTCTGCGAATGAAGAGTGAGACGTGTATTATCAGAATATCAATTTGTCATTTTTTCAAACTGTTCATGCGCATATATTAACCTTGGAGGATTTATTAATGATAAATTGAAACAATTTGGCTCGTGTTTCGTAAAAACGTCAAAAAAATAAATTTTAGAAAATCTAAATATATCTAATAATTTCATATAACTGCACTGCTCCATTAATGCTATAAAACAAAAATTTGGACAATTACCACATAAATATCTGGCACTTTTATTAGGTTTCTCGTTGAAATTATTGTTTTTAGTATCACTTTCTTTTACCAATCCACCAACTATTTAGTGAGTAAAGCTGTATTGTGGTTAACATTGATATGTTTTTAAGTAATTTAAATGAATTTAATCTTAATCCTCTAAGCAATGATTATAAAATTATTGAATGCAAATAGCTATAAATGGATAAGATATTTTATTTTGATGTTAATCCCATTTCTGCTTCCGTTTATGAGTACTGCCCAGATCCAGGGTACAGTCCATGACATTAATAGTCATCCGTTATTATTTGCCGATACAAAAGTGCTTAAAAATATGACCAAGGATTTCATCTGTAGAAATTTCGCCAGTAATTTCGCCAAGATAATGAAGGCATTCCCTGATGTCTTGTGCCAGAAAATCGCCGGAAATTCCTGTTTTCAACCCTTCAATAACCCTTTGTATGGATTGGTGGGCTAAGGTCAGCGCTTCAAAATGACGTATGTTTGTGACAACGATGTCCTTGGGTCCTATTGAATCGAAATTTACTGCCCGATTCATAATTTGAATCAATTGGTCGAGGTTGTCTTTGCTTTTGGCAGCGATAAAAACCAACTCTTCATTGGAAAGCAAAGGAAATCCGGATAACTGTGCCTGGGCAGAGTCCGCTGCAATATCCACTTTGTTCGCGATAATAATTAATTTCTGATTTGTTATTTTCTGACGGATTTTCACTACCCTTTCAATTATTGCCTCTATTGAACCGCTGAGATCGGTTACGAGCAAAACGATATCTGCTTTTTCGAGTTGGTTATAACTACGTTCGATTCCAATCGATTCAATGAAATCATGTGTTTCACGAATGCCTGCTGTGTCCGAAAAGCGGAACAATGTGCCATTGATATTGACAACGTCCTCTATTACATCACGCGTAGTGCCATGAATGTCTGAAACAATAGCCTTATCTTCATTAAGAAGTGCATTGAGCAAGGTCGATTTTCCGACATTGGTTTCCCCGATTATCGCTACAGGAATTCCATTTTTGATCGCATTGCCCAGCCGGAAAGATTCGGTCAGCTTCCTCAAAAGATTACCTATTCGGGATGATAATTCAATTAATGAACTTCGGTCGGCAAATTCGACATCCTCTTCGCTGAAATCGAGTTCAAGTTCAATTAAAGCAGCAAATCTGAGTAATTCTTCTCTGAGTTGATTGATCTCGCGTGAAAATCCTCCGCGCATCTGCGAAATTGCCAATTTATGTGCCGCAGCATTTCCGGAAGCAATAAGGTCTGCTACCGCTTCAGCCTGCGATAAATCTATTTTCCCATTCAGGAATGCTCTTTGTGTGAACTCCCCTGGCCGGGCAAGCCTTGCACCGTTTGAAACTAATAACCGGAGAATCTGTTGCTGGATATATACTGAACCATGACAGGAGATTTCAACAATATCTTCGCCTGTAAAGGAGTGTGGTGATTTAAAAAGACTTACAATAACGTCATCAATCAGTTCTTCGCCCGATTTTATAGACCCAAAATGGAGGGTATTTGCCTGCTGCTCAGAAAGCTTTTTGCTTTTTATTGGAGATTCATAAATGCATTCTGCAATCCGTATTGACTCTTTTCCTGAAAGGCGGATGATGGCAATTCCTCCGCTTCCGGGTGGGGTCGAAATGGCGCATATTGTTGATTGATCTAACATTCAATTTATTTTTTGCTAACTTTCGTGCAAAGATAGGTAAAATGGCCCTCTATTTTGCCGGTGAGTTCATAGGCATTTGTGAAGGGACTATTGAATAGTAAATGCTAATTGCTAACTTTAATAATAAGGGCATGATCCAGCATATAGGGAAGGGTTAAACATTAAGTTCTAAAAATGGTTAATATCAAAACGCTATTTGGACAACTTTTTCAATATAAGCAGCAATTTCAGAAGCAGAAAATTGGGAGCTTGTATTAATTGCTTAATTTTAATGATTAATAACTGGAATTGACTCTTTAATTGGCTTACACATTTAATGGATAACAATATGAATTACAGTAAATACATTTTTCCTACAGACCGAAGTGGAAAATTAAAAGATTTTAAAATGGACGACACTGGTTCGTTTAGCAATCCGAAAGATGCGGAAGATAAATTGATTCAGGGAGTAAAAGAGCTGTCAAAAATTCAGGAGATGCTTTATGCTCAGGACAAATTTTCGTTGTTGATCATTTTTCAGGCAATGGATGCTGCCGGTAAAGACAGTACAATTAAACATGTGATGTCAGGAATCAATCCGCAAGGATGCAATGTCACCAGCTTTAAAGCTCCCTCAAATGAGGAACTCGATCACGCATACTTGTGGCGTTGCATGAAAGTCACCCCTGCTAAAGGCGATATCGGTATATTCAACCGTTCCTATTATGAAGAAGTTTTGGTTACCCGTGTACATCCTGAAATTCTTGTTGGCCAAAGACTTCCTGTTGATTACAGCGAAATTATTCCCGATCAGTCATTATGGTTACAACGTTATAACGATATTAATAATTTCGAGAAATACCTGGTCAATAACGGAACGATCGTCTTAAAATTCTTTCTGAATGTTTCGAAGGAGGAACAGAAAAAGCGGTTTTTGAAAAGAATTGATGATCAAGGGAAAAACTGGAAGTTCTCGGATCGTGATGTAGTAGAACGTAAATTTTGGAATGATTACCAGGTTGCTTACGAACAAACTTTCCAGCATACGTCTACTGCTTTGGCTCCATGGTATATTATTCCGGCTGACCATAAATGGTTTATGCAAATTGCTGTCTGTGAGATAATTATTGAAAAACTAAAATCTCATGGTATAGAGTATCCGAGACTAGCTGCAAAACAACTTGAGAATCTTGATCGGGGAAAGCAGATGCTACTTGCAGAAGAATAATCATCGCAGAATCATAAAAAAAAGCAAGGAGTTGAAGAACTCCTTGCTTAACCTAACCTAAACCTAACCTAAATAACCTTTCAACGTGTGAAAGGATGTTTTAAATATCTTTTGTGTTTTATTGTTGTTTTGTTAATACAATATTAGCATTTAATACAAAAAAAAGATGATTTAAAATGATCAAAATATAACGGAATATTGATATATGTGATATTTAATATTGAATATATAATTTTTTTTATCTTATAAAGATACTTGAATAGAAATCAATTGTCACATTATTACTAGGTTATTTTTATTGATATTGAATCGTGCTAATTACTATATTCCGTAAAACAAAATGATTAGGAAAAGATAAGCAGAAATTTTTTAGAATTTCTGCTTCAACCATGAGAGAAGGTTTACCTAATCTTTCATATTATGGTAGACGCTTGTAACGTCCTCATCATCTTCCAATTTTTCCAGTAATTTCTCAACTTCAATTATTTGATCCTCAGTTAACTCTTTAACCTCTGAAGGAATTCTTTCGAAATCAGCGGAAACAATTTCAAATCCATTCTCTTCGATATATTTCTGAATCGGACCAAAGGCTTCAAAGTCACCATAGATAATAATATTATCTTCTTCAGGAAAAATTTCCTGGACACCAAAATCAATCATTTCGAGTTCGAGCTCCTCTATATCAAGTCCTTCTTTATTTTTTATTTTGAAGATGCAATTATGCTCGAAAAGGTATTCAACACATCCAGATGTTCCCAGTGAGCCACCGTTTTTGTTGAAATAACTACGGACATTTGCAACAGTACGCGTTGTATTATCCGTTGCGGTTTCAACGAGCACAGCTATTCCGTATGGTGCATATCCTTCATATACAACTTCCTTGTAATCAGACTGATCTTTCGAAGTCGCCTTTTTGATTGCCCGTTCCACATTCTCTTTCGGCATATTGGCATTCTTGGCATTTTGCATCAATACGCGTAGTCGTGAGTTATTTGCGGGGTCCGGACCACCGGATTTTATTGAGATTGCTATCTCTTTCCCAATTTTAGTGAATGTTCTGGCCATTGATCCCCAGCGTTTAAGCTTTCTGGCCTTTCTGAATTCAAATGCACGTCCCATAATTTGTGTTAAGTAATTCTTTTATTTGAGAATGCAAATTTAAACTGATTTTCCAAAAAATTGGAAAATGATCAAAATAATCGTTTCTAAATTAAAGGGCAGATTTGTCGAATTTGAAATCATTTTGAATGTATCTAAATGTCAAAACATAGTCGAATTCTTTTCTATGGCTTTAAAAACCGGAATGTAGTTTGTTCTTTTAGTTTGATAATTTATGCTTCTTTTGCGATTTGCAAAATAGTTTTTTATTATTGATTTTTACATTAACTTCGTTTAAAAGAGATTCACTCTTGGATTGATTCATCGTTTTTTATTCAAACTGGAATTATGGGAAGATTTTTTGTTCCAAACTCACGTAACGCTTATATAAGAGGCGTTTTGTCAATGGCGTTGGGAAGTTTACTGCTTTTTGTCCCCGGATTAACCATGCAGACTGTTATGATCGTAATTGGGATCATGCTTCTGGTTAGCGGTCTGGTTACGATGATTTTATCGAACCTGAAAAAGAAAGGCGCAATGAGTGGCTTTTTATCCACGCAGGGAATTGTTAATGTTTTATTTGGAATTGTATTTATCTCCTCACCATCGGTAATGGTCAAAGTATTTGTAATTTTTCTCGGTATTATTTTGCTAATAATGGGCTTTGTACAGTTAATGGGAGCTTTTGGAATGCTCTCCCGCTCGTTTTGGGGCTGGATTTTTTTACTTATTGCCCTGCTGACCTTGGGAAGTGGGATATTTTTGTTAAGTGATCCATTTAAAAGTGCCGAAACAATTTTACCATTTCTGGGGGCAATATTAATAATAAATGGAATTTCATCTCTATCAATGGCTTGGAAGGTCAGTCGTCAGCCTCAAACTTATAAAGGAACACCAGTTGAGGATGTTACTTATGAGGAGGTTTGAAATCGGGCACTAATCAGAGTTTCTTGTAATAAACAGCTTTATTGTCGTTGATATCGTAAAAATCATTGAAAATTGCAATTTGCTGATAATTGCAACTTTCATAGAATGAGATAGTTGGTGTATATTGCTCTTTATTGGAAGTCTCGATGTAAATTCCCCTACCTCCATGTGATTTTATGTCAGATTCAATTTTCTCAAGCAGAAGTCGTCCTATCCCATTGCCTCTAAAATTGTTATCAACGGCTAACCAGTATAGATCATAATTTTTGATTGTACAGGGGATCTCGCCATAACAGCCATAAGCAACTGTACGTCCTTCAATCTCCAGGAAGCAAAACTGATAACCGCAACCCTCGCCATTTTTCAGTCGATCTTCAATGAGTTCGATCGCGACATCTATTTCGTGTGGTTTAAAGAAACCTGTAGATTTTAAAATCTGGGTAACACTCATGATATCACTGGGTACCACTGTCTTTCTGAACCCTTTCGACTTAAATTCTTGCTTCATATCGTTTTGCATCTTCAATAATTCTACTGATAATTTCTGTATTGCTTAATCCTGCCTCCTGACAAGCAGCAACAAACCCACTATCGGGAGCAATACATGGATTTGCATTTATTTCAATCACTTGCGGCAAGTTATCGTTTCCGACTCTTACATCAACACGGGCATATCCACGAAGTCCAAATATTTCCCAACATTTAGCTGCAATTTCTTTTAATTTTTCAATTAACTCTGCATCAGTCTCTTTAAACTGAAAACTCCTTATTGTGTTTTGATACTCCATTGAAGTTTCATCCCACTTAGCCTTATACCCTAAAATGCGTGGCTTTGTTTCATAATAATCAGTTAAAAAACACATTTCCGCTGGTGGCAATATATGAAAAGCATCCTTTCCTCCTATTATTGAAATATTGAACTCCCTGCCATGAATATACTCTTCTGAAAAATATCCTTTTGGTATATCTGTAATCTCTTTGCCTTTAATGATTAACGCATCGTCAATCCCAACTGAACCATCTTCGGATATTGGTTTGGTAATGTAATACTTTTCCGGGTCAATATCTGCGAAATTTTTTGCCCAATGCGGCGTATTAATTTTATTGAAACTAAGAATAGTCTTGCAAATAATTTTGTCCGTGGTTGTAAAAATAGCCTCTGTGCCTGATCCAGAGAACGATGCACCGAGAAGTTCGAGTAGGGCAGGGGCAACAAAACTAAGTCGGCCTGATTCGTTGATTGTCTCAACCAGATTAAATACAACGTCAACTTTATTGTTGGCAATAGTTTCTGCTAAAATGCTGGATTTTAAATCGAAAGATATTCTTTGAGAATTATAACCCAATATTTTAAGGGTTGATTCAATCAGTTCTGCCTGATTTAATACATCCAGTTCATCCTCTTTCGACGCGTTGTTTACCGGATTATGAAGGATAAGTGCGAATTTCATTATTTTAAATTTAATCCGAAGCGTTTGACAGCGGAATTCATAATCTCTGAAATTAATTGATCGTAAGTAATCCCACTTAACCTAGCCAGAATCGGAAGATCGGAATAAGTAGGATTGAGACCAGCCAACGGGTTTACTTCAATTAAATTTGGATTTCCATCTACATCCAGCCTGAAATCAACACGACCTGCGTCTTTTCCTTTGATCAATTTCCAGACCTCAATTGCGATTTCGGCACACTTTAATGCTACTGGATCATTGGCAATGCGATAACTCGCATATTTTTCCCAATCTTTCTTTACGGAATAGGAATAGATTTGGTGTGGTGCGGATTCATTCAAAAGAATTTCCATGGTTCCTAATGCTTTGGTATCATCTCCACTTCCAGTTATTCCAACTGTAAACTCACGGCCTGGAAGAAACGATTCGACTAAAACCGGTTGGTGAAATGTATTCAACAAGTAACTTACCGATTCTTCAAGTTGTACCTGATCTTTGACAAGAGAGAAACCATCAATTCCTTTACTCGTTCCCTCAGCTACCGGCTTAACGAAGAGGGGGAATGGTATATTAATAGATTGCAATTCATTTAATTGCGAGACGACCTTAAATTCGGCAGTTTGAATCCCTGCTTGTTCAGCAATAAGTTTGGTCAGTCCTTTGTCGAGGGTAAGGTTTAGTACATCAGGAGTACTAAAGATATACGGGATTTGATAGGCATCGAGTAGACATGGCACCTGCGCTTCACGGGCAATTCCGAACATCCCTTCGCATATGTTGAAAACAAGGTCGCAGCGATTTCCGGAGTTTAGAAATTCGACCAAATTGAAAATATTTCCGATTCGTATGACTTCAAAACCTAAAGCAGTGATTGCACGATCAAGTGCATCAATGGTTTCCGGAGCATCAAACTCTGCAACCTCCTCGTTTGAAAACCCCAACTTTAAATAGTCATCTTTGAGGTCGAACGTTAAACCAACGTTTATCATTTTAGTAATTAAAATTAGGACTTTTCGGGGTAAATGTATTCTTTCCCTTCATAGTTTATGAGCGTAATGCCATCCTTATCAATGCTTTTAACGGATTCTGGCAAGAGTGGAATTTTACCACCGCCGCCTGGAGCATCAATAACAAAATGGGGAACTGCATACCCCGAAGTAAATCCACGAAGACCTTGGATAATTTCAATCCCTTTCTTTACTTGTGTACGAAAATGGGCTGAACCTGGAATCGGATCGCATTGGTAAATATAGTAAGGACGTACTCGAACTTTTAAAAGTTCATGATTTAATTTTTTAAACGTCTCGACGCTATCATTTATTCCTTTTAGGAGAACACATTGGCTTCCAAGAGGTATTCCTCCGTCAGCCAGACGATTACATGCCTCTTTCGTTTCTATGCTTAGTTCATCAAAATGCGAAAAATGCAGGCTCATCATCACGGGATGGTACTTTTTTATTATTTTGACCAGACTCTTCGTAATTCTCATCGGGAGGACAACAGGAATTTTTGTCCCGATCCTGATTATTTCGACGTGAGGGATTGCCCGAAGTCTCGATAAAAGATACTCAAGCCTCGAGTCTGATAAGGTGAGCGGGTCGCCGCCCGAGATAAGAACATCACGGATTTGCGGATTGTTCTTAATGTATTCGATACCAATATCCCAGCTCTTCGACGACACATGACTTTTATTTTCCTTTGCCACCATGTGACTACGTGTGCAATATCGGCAATATGCTGCACAAACGCCTGTTACTGTAAATAATACACGATCAGGGTATCGATGAACAATGTGGGGAACGGGTGTGTCCTTTGCCTCATTTAGTGGATCATTCTTTTCGCCAATGCCTGTCAAAAACTCCTCTTTTGCCGGAATCATGGTTCTGAATAGCGGATGATCTGGTGCAAATCGACTTAAGAGTGATGCAAAATAGGGCGTAATCCTAAAAGGTAAATGGTTATCAGGCAATGTACTGATTACGTTTTCATAAGCTTCGCCGAATATTTCCTTAAGTCTTTCAGCAGTATGGATACTGTTTTTGATTTGCCAGTTCCAATTATTCCACTCTTTGATCGAAGTTTTGGGGTAATTCTTCTTAATAAAATTAAAAACCGATTCATCACTAGGGAAGTCTGCTGCTTTACGCAAGCGACTATTAAAAAGGTTGAAAATTCTTCCGGAACCTATAGGTACCGGGTAATCTGGTGCCATAGTCTCTTCCGAAACTAAAGGCGTTATCATTGAATTTCCTGATTTCATGGACAATTAATGCTTTTCTTCGTTTTAAGTTAAGAAAATGTGATGCATTACTCAGTATGTCAAGTTTTTATGTTTAAAATACTTGTAGTAAAACTTTGCAAATGTATATCAAATTTAGTTAGATTTTTTCCTTATTTTTCAATCAGAAAATTGATTAAAACAAATTTCTTTTTTCCTCAAGATTATGATCGATTTAAAATACGGTCATTCATTCAATTAGAATAATCATGTAGCTGATATATAATACTATAAATGGTTAATTTGCTAATTGTATTTTATTGCGCCTGTTAATATTGCTGTTAATAAAATTTTTGGAAGTTTAGGGTTTTTTGTGAATCAATTCAACTGGTATAGGATGATACTGAATTTTTGTTGCAAAACTGCTTTAGTTTTGGAAACATTTAATCTATACAGTCCAGTTCATGTTCTTCCTGAAAAATGCAGATAAGATGGATTTTCTTTGGTTTTCGGACAAAGTTCCTTTATCTGTTCTTATATTCAGTATGACTAATTAGGTGTGTTTATCGCAGAAAATAATTTCAAAGATTGATTATTTAAAAAAACAGGAAGGTATGTTGATTGCTTTATCTCATCATGATTTATCAACGAAGGTTTATTTTGCATGATCATGCTTTTGTCTGCCTGAAAAATATAAGTGTTAAAAGATTAATTGTATTTTAGCAGACCGAATTAGATAGGAAAAAAATTGGATATGAATAACCTAGGTAAGAATAACATCAAAAAATTGGATGATTTTTCACACTATGGTTTATAAATCAGGTAATTAAAAACAATAAAATAAACAGATGAAAACAATTGACTGGAAAAATCTGGGATTTGGGTATAGCAAAGCAGATTTCAATGTTCGTTGCTGGTATCGCAATGGTCAGTGGGGAGAACTTGAAGTTTCTGATTCTGAAAATGTTACATTGCACATTGCAGCAACAACTTTTCATTACGGGCAGGAGGCTTTTGAAGGACTAAAAGCTTTCAGAGGTAAGGACGGAAAAATCCGAGTTTTCAGGATGGAAGAGAATGCAAAGCGCATGCAACGTTCATCACAGGGAATCATGATGGCAGAAGTCTCTACCGCGCTTTTTACCGAAGCTGTGCGTAAAGTTGTAAAATTAAACGAAGGGTATGTTCCTCCGTTTGAATCAGGTGCCTCATTGTATATCCGTCCATTGCTGATTGGTACAGGACCTCAAATCGGTGTAAAACCTGCTGATGAGTATCTTTTTATGGTGATGGTAATGCCTGTTGGCCCTTATTTTAAAGAAGGATTTAAACCAACGGATCTTGTTATTTACCGTGAATACGATCGTGCGGCTCCACTTGGTACAGGAACGGTCAAAGTTGGTGGCAACTACGCAGCTAGTCTTGTTGCTGGTCAGCGTGCACATCAAAACGGATTTTCTTCAGTTCTGTACCTCGATGCAAGAGAAAAGAAATACATTGATGAGTGCGGTCCTGCCAATTTCTTTGGCATTAAAGGTAATAGCTATATTACGCCGAAATCTACTTCTATTTTACCTTCAATTACCAATATGAGTTTACGGCAATTGGCGAAAGATATGGGTATGAAAGTTGAGGAACGTCAAATTGCTGTTGAAGAACTATCTGAATTTGATGAGGTTGGGGCATGTGGTACTGCTGCTGTTATATCTCCTATTAAGCGGATTTATGATGCAGACAACGATAAGGAATATCTCTACGGGACTGAACCTGGAAAAGTAAGCGTTAAACTCTACGAGAAACTCAGGGAAATTCAATATGGTATTCAACCAGATTTATATAACTGGACAGTGATTATCGAATAATTCTCAGGTTTTCCGTAAAAGAGAAAAGCCACCCAAAAAAGGTGGCTTTTCTCTTTTACGGAAATTGTCTATTTTGAACAAGTTCCAGCTTTTATCTGTACCCAGGTTGGGTTGAATTGATTAAAACCATTATAGAAGAATCCAGTTAATGTTGTTGCTTTTATAGCACAATAGCTGGCAAGCTTTGGATTGTAATAGATATCAAGATCACCGGTAATGATTGTAAGCGGTTCAAGGCCATCAAGTGAGACGAGATTCTCATTGTTTAACACCTGAACCTTTCCTCTCACAACTTTCAAAACATCAACACCTTTCATGTTTACCAGACTCCTGTTATCGTCGAGAATAAAATCTCCTTTGATGCTATCAAGTTTCGATAAACCATTTAAAGACGTTAATGCATTACATTCAGCGATACGAAGGTCCTTTCTTATACCTTTAAGGGAGGTTGCTCCTGTGAAAGAACTAAATGCTGCAAGGTTGCTGAGTTCAAAAGTTCCGCCAATAGTATCGACCTTTGTTAGTCCTTGTAAATTAGCTAATTCACCGCAGTCCACTAACCTCAGATCCTTTTTAATCTTGGGTATATTATTAAGTCCTTCCAGATTGGTCAAATGATTGCAACCGGAAATAGAGATAGTTGTAATCGTGTCATTTAAAGCATTTAATGCAGATATTTCGGTAAGTGCAGGTAAACCATAAATGGTGAGATTTCCATCAATGTTTTTCAATTTATTCAATCCTGTGAGGCTTGAAAGTTGAGCATTGTTATAAACGGTAACATTTGCTGTTATTTTTTCAACATTTAAACCTGTGAGAGAAGTAAGCACCGGGTTTTCTCCAACTAAAATGCCACCTGTTATTGATGTCAGGCCCGATAGCCCAGTTAATGATTGAAGTGAAGCATTGCCTGTCACATTGAGATTCATCAGCGTTAACACCGCTCCAATTCCATTTAGATTTTTAATTGCCGGATTGTTTTCAACAACTAAATTATTCGACAAAGTATCAAGCTTCGATAAACCGGCAAGGGAAGTGAGTCCGGGACACGCCGAAATCTGAAGATCACCCGTTATTTTTGTCACATTTGACAAAAAAGAGAGATCTGTATTTCTGATTTTGTAAAGTTTAACCGAACCGTTGACTGATTTAAGATTTACCAGGTATTTATTAAAATCAACATCATCGGAGGTATACAACTCGAGGGAACCCGTTATTCTGTTGTAATTATTTTTCAGAAAATAGGTCAGCATGGTGTCTGACTTCGACGTAACCACTATCGCACCGACGAATTCTCCGACCCCTGGAGGAGTGACTACGGTGGTGTCTGTACTACTTTTCTTACAAGAGCTGTAAAACATCCCCGTAAGGAGCATGAATACAATAAAAGACAGTCTAATTTTTCTCATCAATAATTTAGTATTTTTTTGATTTTACCTGTTCCGATTGTGAATTTTATTCTTCCCTAAAGGCAATTGTACCGGTAAATTTCATAACACAAAGGAAATAATTTTATACCATATAAGACGATAAAACTTTAAAAACAGTTGTGTTAAGGGTGTTTTCATATTTATTTCGACAGTTCCAACATCCGTAGAATCGGAATTTTTGCTTTTTCGATTATCGAAGGATCAATAATAATTTCTGGCCTTTCGTACTTCAGCGCCAGGTATAATTTTTGCATCGTGTTCAATTTCATGAAACTGCAGTCGTTACAGCCACAGGTCGAATCAATGGACGGAGCAGGAATAAATAATTTATCGGGACACGCTTTCTGCATTTGGTGAAGTATTCCGCTCTCAGTTGCCACAATAAATGCATTGACATTTGTTTTGGATACATAGCTGAGCAATGCGGTGGTCGAACCAATGAAATCCGCAACCATCAGTACCTGTTGTTCGCATTCAGGATGGGCAATAAACTCTGCATGAGGATATTGATCCATTATATTTAAAATTTTCTCGAGCGAGTATTTTTCATGAACCATGCAAGCGCCATCCCAGAGAACCATTTCCCGGCCCGTGACAGAATTAATATAATTTCCCAAATTCTTATCGGGAGCGAAGATCAAAGGTTGTTCCTTCGGAAACGATTCCACAATCTTCATGGCATTCGAAGAGGTCACGATAACATCAGAGAGTGCTTTAATCTCAGCCGAGCAATTAATATATGAAATTACCTTGTGATTAGGATGGCTGTTTTTAAAAGCTGCAAATGCTTCTGCAGGAGCCGATTCTGCCAAAGAGCATCCGGCATTCAGATCGGGGACAATTACCTTTTTCGTGGGATTAAGAATTTTGGCGGTTTCACCCATAAAGTGTACACCGACGAAAATAATAATGTCTGCATCGGTTTTTTGAGCCTGTTGTGCCAATGCGAGCGAATCCCCCAAAAAATCAGAATTGTCCTGAAGTTCGGCTGTAATATAATAGTGCCCGAGAATCACGGCGTTCTTTGCCTTCTTTAGCAATGTGATCTCATGGCGAAGATCAACATTACTTGCAACTGGCTCGTTGACGAAACCGTGCCTTTTTATTAATTGGTCGTATTTGTCTTTTAACATCAAAATATCATTGTAATAATCGCCGCAAAAATAGTCATTCAAACCAAAACTCCGGCAGTTAGTGTGCTGTTTTTAGTAACTATCACATTCATTGACATTTATGTATTTTGTATTGTAATTGTCTAAAATACTGGCTGTTATCTGTTCTGATTTTTCATTTGTTAATTATTTGTAAAGATTGTTAATAAAATGAGCAGATAAGTTAATAAATAGATCTCGCTGGCTGATTTCGATCACTTATTATTGATTTTCTAAAGCTAATTTTGGTCTTTAAATTTAACGAAATTGTAACAACAGAACTGTAGTTGAGATAAATGTTTATTCTATTTTTGTGAATTGTTAAAGCAATTTAAAAGTTGTTAAAAATTACAGTGGTTTATCCGATATCTTGAGAATTTGACCATTAATTAAAATGATTCATTAATGAAAAATAATTTGAACAAGTTCTTCCTGACAATTTTTTTTGCAGGAATAGTCTTAACCACTTTTGTTTTGAAAGATGAAAGTAATAGCATTGATCGCATGAAATTGCAACACCTGTTTTCATAACTATTTAAAAGCAAAATTAAAGTATGAGAAAATTACAAAGAATGATGTTACTGATAATGCTTGTGCTATTATCAGTTGTGGCGAAGTCACAGGAAACGACCGCCGAAATTTCAGGGACAATTTTAGAAGGTAAATCTCCATTACCAGATGTTGTAGTAATGGCAGTTCATGTTCCAACAGGTACTAAGTATATGACAACCACTCGTAATGATGGTCGTTATAATCTGCCAAATTTGAAAATTGGTGGGCCATATACAGTAACAACGGCTTTTGTTGGACTTAAATCAGAAAAAATAAACGATATCTTTTTGAATTTGGGTCAAACGTTTAAACAGAATTTTGAACTTACAGATGATGTAACTCAAATTGAAGAAATTGTTGTAAAGGCTGCAAATGATAAGACTTTTAGCGGTTCAAGAACGGGTTCTCAGGAGTTAATTACAAGATCTCAGGTTGATCGTTTACCAACAATTAACCGTTCAATTCAAGATTTTGTAAAGTTGGAACCTACTTCAAACGGATTGAATATAGGTGGTAGAAGTAACCAATACAATAACATGACAGTTGATGGTGCTAATTTTAACAACTCATTTGGGCTATCGTCCATTCTGGGTGGACAAACAGGCGCACAACCAATTTCACTCGAAGCGATTGAACAAATTCAGGTTAATGTATCTCCCTATGATGTTAAACAAGGTGGATTTGCCGGAACAGGTGTTAACACCGTAACTAAAAGTGGTACAAATACCTTTAAAGGAAGTATTTATCAATATTCCAGGAATGAAAATTATTTGGGTTACGATGCCGGACCATCTACCGTTGTAAAAACTCCTTTTGATTATTCCATCAGAGGATTTAGTTTAGGTGGACCAATTATCAAAGACAAATTGTTTTTCTTCGTAAGTGGTGAACGGGTCAGACAAGATGCTCCTGCGACTTCCATGTTGCCTTCGGACGCATCTCATGCTGCTGGTGGAAACTATTCACAGGCAAATGCAGATACTTTAACAGCTTTAGCTGGTTTCTTAAAAACTAAGTACGGATATGACCCGGGTTCTTTCCAGGGTTACACATTCAGAACTTATTCTGATAAGATTACGGCAAAATTAGATTGGAATATTAATGGCAAGAATACTTTCACATTGAAGTATAACTACTTAAAATCTTTTGCCGATCAATTTGCTTCTACGTCAAGACCAGGTACTGGTCAAACAACTGGTGGACAACCAGGTACCTATTCGATGCCTTTCTATGGCAGTGGTTATGTGATCAATAACAACTTTAATATTTTAATTGCTGAATTGAATACTCATTTCAATAACAGGCTGTCGAATAAAATACAAATTGGTTATACGGCATTGAGAGATTTCCGTTCTCCTCATTCTAATAGTGAGACATTTCCATTGGTTGATATTTTAAACAACGGTAATATTTACACAACCTTTGGTTATGAAATGTACACTTACAATAACAAATTAAATACTGACGTTTATCAATTAAACGACATCTTAACTTATTATAAAGGTGCACATGAAATCACAGTAGGTACCCAAAACTCACTTAAGAAATATCAAAATGCATTTGCGCCTGGTTATCAAGGTGTTTATCAATTCAATAGTTTAACTGACTTCTATAATTCAGCAAAAAACGGAATTGCAAACGCTAAATCATACTACCTGCAATATTCGGCTTTACCTAACGGTGAATTTCCTTGGGCTAATGCCGGTTCGACGGAGCTGTCACAGTTCATACAGGACAAGTGGAAAGTATCAAATAATTTCACCTTAACTGTTGGTTTGAGACTTGATGAAACATTCTACAAACAGGTAATGACAGATAATCCAACCTTTGATGCATTAAAATTCAAGGATGGTACGTCATATAACATTGGTAAGGCTCCAATGAATAATATGATTTTTTCACCAAGATTGGGTTTCAACTGGAATCCTATGGGAGATAAAACATTACAAGTAAGAGGTGGTACAGGTATCTTCGCAGGACCTCCACCATTCGTTTGGATTTCCAACCAGGCTTCGAACAATGGTATTCAATTTGGTTCATTCACCAACCCTGCTAACAAAACAGCATTTAATGTTGACCCTAACGCATACAGGCCAACTGCGGGAGCTGCTAATACTTCTTACAGTACTGCTCTGGTTTCTAGTAATTTCAAATATCCTACAGCCTGGAAATCATCTTTGGCTATTGATAAGAGATTAGAAGATGGCTGGGTTATCGGCGCTGAATACAACTATACACAAGACATCAATGCCGTTTATTACTCAAACATCAATTTAAATGAAACCAATGGATTTACATTGGGTGGTGTTGATAACAGAACCAGGTACTTAACTTCGGTTGCAAATACAAACAAATACTATTCCGGAACGACCTTAGCGAACCCTAATATTGGTAACGCAATCTTAATGAGTAATTCAAGTAAAGGTTTTGTTTACACTTTAACAGCAAAAATTCAAAGAACTACTGATAATTTAGCCTATGGTGTAGCCTACACCCGTTCTGTATCCAAGAACACCGCAGAAGGCGGATCAACGGCCTCTTCATTATGGAGCGCAGCACCTGTTGCCAATCAGGATCCGAATGCAGCTAATTTGGGTTATGCATCTTATTACCAGCCAAACAGAATTATTGCCAACTTCGCTTACAAACTCAATGAAGGAAAATATCTTGCTACAACATTTGGAGCAATTTATGAATTGGCTAACAATGGTGTAAATTCCTATGTTTATAATGGCGACTTAAATGGTGACGGTAATTCAGGTAATGACCTGATGTATATTCCAAAAACTATTACTGATATTAACCTGGTTAAAATCGGTTCTGGTGGTTTAGGTACCGGAGCTTCAACTGATACAAGGACACCCGCACAAGTATGGTCACAGTTAGACGCTTTCATTTCCAATTCAACTTACCTGAATACACACAGAGGTGAATACGCTAAAAGAAATGCGGCTGTAGCACCCTACTTTAGTAAGTTAGATTTGAATATTACACAAGATTTAAAATTTAAGGTAGGTAAGGAACTTCACACGATTAAGTTTTCATTGGATATGATTAATGCCGGAAACTTTATCAACAGAGATTGGGGCGTAGTTAAAATCCCAACAGCTACCAACATATTAAAATATGAAGGTATAGCTGCCGATGGAAAAACTCCTTCATTCTCACTTCCATTCCAGACAGGAACAACTCCATTTACTCAACCATACCAAAACTCAACGGGTATTAGTTCAAGATGGCAAATGATGTTTGGTATTAAATACCTGTTTAATTGATCGATTGAAAAAGTTCCTTGGACTTGATTAATAAATGTAAAGCAGTAAAATACAAGTAGAAAACCTTGTACTTTACTGCTTTTTTCATGCTTTTAGAGTCTTAAATATAGAATTTTAAATATCTGCACCACCAAAATTTTCAGTTTTGTAAATCCTTGGATATAGGCTGATTTGGATCCGTTATATTTCCAATTAAGAGTTTTTTGGCTCACACATAAAGTGGCTGTCTTCGGACAGCCTTTTTTTTGTTGAATACAACCGGCTTCATTACTGTTTTTCTGATATGGCAATCCTTGACATTGATTTGTTAATTATTTCAAATAATTGTTAATAAAATTGTCATATTAGTTAATAAATAGCGTGCGCTGACTGATTTCAATCAACTATTGATTGATTTTCAATGTCTATTTTTGGGTTCGAAAATTTAATCTTTTTATAACACCTAAACTGGGATTGAGTTCAAGGCTTATTCTATTTTCGCCAAATATTAAAGCAATGTAAATATTGTTAAGAAATACAAATGTTTAATCGAGTATTTTGGAATTTGACCATTAACATAAAATGATTCATTAATGAAAAACAATTTGAACAAGCTCTTTCTGACTGTTATGCTTATCGCAGGAATGGTCTTAACTTCCCTTGGGCAGGTAACCTCCTCAGGAATGAGTGGTAAGATTACCGGTAATAACGAAACGCTTCCCGGCGCGGCTGTTGTTATGGTACATGTTCCTTCCGGAACACAATATGGGACAGTCACCAATTCTGAAGGCCGTTTTTCTTTGCTAGGTATGCGTACTGGCGGTCCTTACAAAGTTACAATCTCGTTTGTTGGTTATGCTACAGAGACAATTTCCGATATCAACCTTTCGTTGGGAGAAAATTTTGTTTTGAATACCAATCTGAAAGAGAATACCACTGCAGTTGGTGAAGTTGTAGTTGTTGGTGCTAAACAATCGGTTTTTAATTCCGAGAAGAATGGCGCATCAATCAATGTAACGACCAAGCAGATTTCAATGATGCCGACAGTCAGCAGAAGTATTAATGACGTTACACGTCTTACTCCGCAGTCCAATGGAAATCAAATTGGTGGTGGAAACTACCGACAGAATTATATCACGGTTGATGGAGCTCAGTTCAATAACGCTTTTGGTATTGGAGGCAATCTTCCGGGTAATGGCTCACCTATATCTCTTGACGCTATCGATCAGATATCAGTGAATATCACTCCTTTTGATGTAAGACAAAGTGGATTTATCGGTGCTTCTGTTAACGCTGTTACCCGCTCAGGTAGCAATGAATTCACAGGATCCGTTTATACCTATATGCAAAATGAAAAGTTCAAAGGGAACAAGGTTGGTGATGCCACTTTCACAAAAAATCCATCAGACTACAAAATGTACGGTTTCCGTTTAGGCGGACCGATCATCAAGAATAAACTTTTCTTTTTTGTAAACTATGAGACAGAAAAGAGTACTGTACCCGGACCTCCACGTGTAGCTGCTACAGCTTCTGCTCCTGCTGATGGTATCAATATTGCCAGACCTACAGCTTCAGATATGGACATGATGAGTAAATATCTTTCTGATAATTACGGTTATCAAACAGGGCCTTACCAGGGTTATTCAAATGAAAGTCCTGCTATGAAATTTCTTGCACGTCTCGACTGGAACATCAGCAGAAATCATAAATTTAATATCCGATATAGTAAGACGACCGCCAAGTCGCCAAGTTATCCAAGTACCTCTACTTCTCCCTTTTCATCTATCTATTCAGGGACTCGTACAAACATGGATGCGATGTGGTACAAAAATTCAGGATACTACCAGCAAACTAATTTCAGCTCTATATCATCTGAGTTGAATTCTTACCTGGGAATTTTCACAAACACACTTCGTTATACTTATTCGTTCCAGGACGAACCTCGTAGTTCTGATGGCAAGCTTTTCCCATTTGTTGATATCCTTAAAGACAACAAACCATATGCATCGTTTGGAACGGAACTCTTTACTTACGGAAACCTTCGTCAGGTGAAAACTACAACCATAACCGATGATGTTTCGTGGTCGATGGGCAAAAACAGCTTCACTGCAGGACTTCAATATGAAGCTAATAATACAAAGAACGGTTTTATGCGTTTCGGATCAAGCTACTATGTTTTCAACTCATGGGATGATTTTGTAAACAAAGCGAATCCTAAAAACTTTGGAATCACTTTCTCAAATACACCTGGTTATGCACAGGCATTCCCAAGTTTCAAATTTGGTCAGTACTCAGCCTATGTGCAGGATGAAATAGCAGTGAGCGCCAAATTAAAGCTTGTAGCAGGTTTACGGGCAGATCTTCCTACCTATTCTCAACCAGTTGGAGAACATCCGATTATTGCGACACTTCCTTTTGGTACCAACAAGTATAGTACTGCAACCCTTCCAAAATCCAGAATACTTATTTCGCCTCGCGTTGGTTTCAACTACAACATTAAAGAAGATCGTTCTTTGGTATTGCGCGGAGGAACAGGAATTTTCACCGGTCGTGTTCCATTTGTATGGATAGTTGGTCAGGTTGGTGATGCTGGTATGATCCAAACTACCATGACTTATACAGGACAGACAAATGTTCCCGGACCATTCGATCCTAAAATTGATAAATATTATCCAACCACTCAACCGGCTGTTGGTACAATTGTTCCCGCCACCTTTACAGTCATATCAACCGATTTCAAAATGCCACAAACATGGAAGAGCAGTCTTGCACTTGATGCAAAACTTCCCGGGGGAATCAGAGGAACTCTTGAAGGACTCTTCAACAAGGATTTCAATACTGCATTTTTTGTCAACGAAGGGCTAAAGGAAGGTGTAGCGATGAATATAGTCGATGCTACAGGATTAGCTTATCCTGATCATCGAATTACTTATACTACGTCTGTTCCTGATAAATATTTCCAGCTTCAAACCAATGGTGCGATAACGACTCCAACAGGTAAAGGATCAGGAGTTTCGCCAATTGTACTCGAAAACAGAAAAGGCGGATACTACTATTCGATTACAGGTAAACTTGATAAATCATTCAATAACGGACTGTCAGCGATGATTGCCTATACACGTAGCGATGCAAGGAACCTTGTTGATGGTGCCGGAGATCAGGCTTCTTCAGCATGGAATGGCAATGCCAATGTGAATGGTGCAAACAGCGTAGAGAAGAGTTATGCCAGTTATGTCGTTCCGGATAGAATTATTGCATCGTTATCCTATAAAAAGGAATACCTGAAATCAATGGCTACAACCTTTTCTGTATTCTATGAAGGTAGTTCACAGGGGCGTTTCTCCTATGTTTATTCAAGCAATATTGTTCGTGATGGCGCTGGATCAAACAACCTTATTTATGTGCCAAAAGATGCTTCGCAAATAACTTTTGTCGATCAGACTGTGAAAGATGCAAATGGCGCTAATGTTTTATGGACGGCTGCAGCTCAAAGCACAGCATTTTTTGCCTATGTTGATCAGGATAAATACCTGAAATCACGTAAAGGTCAATATGCTGAACGTAATGGTGCTTTAATGCCCTGGAGAAATAATTTTGATGCCAAGATCATGCAGGAGTTCTTCGTTAAAGTTGGCGGTAAGCGCAATACCATCCAGGTGAGCCTTGACATCCTTAATGTAGGTAACTTCCTAAACAAAAATTGGGGAAAAGCTGATTTCTATAATCAGAATAACATCCTGATTCCTGCAAATAGTGCAAGTGTTATTGCAGTTGGTAATGTCACCCCAACTTTCAAGCTCAATCCTTACAACTCAAATACGATGTTGACGAATACCTTCCGTGATAACGTTAGTTACACTTCAACCTATTCAATGCAACTTGGAGTACGTTACATTTTTAATTAAGTGTAGCACTTTTAATTTGATTTCAAAAAGAGGTTGCCAATGCTGGCAGCCTCTTTTTTTTGGGATAATTTAAAAAGCAACCCCGACCTGTAAAAGCCGGGGCTGGCGCTGCTGTTCGGTCGGAAATTCAACATCCGCATATATAGATTGCAAGGAAATTAACCGATCTGTTCAGTGGCTTTTGTAACCTCTTTTTCGGCATTTTCTTTGCGCGTCGCGCGGTTACGTGCAAGGGTAACCGTATCCGTAATAATCCCGTTGATTTTTTCTTCGATCGCGCCAAATTGAGCAGCATCATGAATGATATTAGTGGCGATGTAGGCAAGCAACCCCTTAAGATAGCTTGTTATCAGTTCTTTTGAATTTTTCACCAGGGGCAGATCAACACCTGCTTCTGCATCTATTTTGGACTGATAAATATTTTCAAAATCTGTCTGCCTTGCTTTCAACCGTTCGAGCCAATCGGTGGCCATAATGGTTGCAAGTGACTCCTGAGCGGCAGGCGTGCCCAATTTCTCAAAAAGCACATCCAGTTTAGTAGATTCAATGGCGTATGGCAACCGGTGTAAATTATGACCCACCGATTCCAGAATTGCATTAAGGTTATAAGCGACTTTTTCTTTAACGTCATCC
>Ga0302215_10000324_pt1 | contig 35899 bp, 49 predicted proteins | sample II_Fen_N3_1_FD_194580 | JGI IMG/M metagenome (GOLD analysis project Ga0302215, IMG submission 194580) | Peat permafrost microbial communities from Stordalen Mire near Abisko, Sweden - II_Fen_N3_1 | ecosystem: Environmental > Terrestrial > Soil > Wetlands > Permafrost | place: Sweden: Abisko... | reverse complement strand
ACTTATATCAGTACTTAAATACTCTTGGACAACTTGTAATTTAAAATCGTCCGTGAATTTGTTTACGTTTGTTTTCATAATCCTGAATTGTGTTTACTTTTTTGTAAACCTATTTCAGGACTAGACATATGAACTTTGCTTATATTCAACCCACATTTACCTACAGAGAGTCCCCTACCATTTTATATACCCCTTTAATGGGGATAGAATATTCTACCCAGTTATTAATGCCAATGGGATTAATGAATCTGTTTTTAATGTTTAACAATGGATTTGATCTGGAGGTAATTTCTGATTTAATGGTTATATCAATAAATGGGAAAACAAATAGCAGAACCGCTTCGGAAGTCGAACGCAGTGATTTTAAAAAACTGACTCAGGCTATGAATAATCTGTATAAGCAGAAGCTCATAAAATTTGCCACAACAAAGAGTCCGGGTCATACCGGTGATCCTGATTTTGTAATCGATATCAGAAAGGAAGCCCTACAAACAGATGATTATAAATACATGGTGAAGGAATTGGGTGTTGATAATAATGCTACTTCAATAGAGATGAAGCTTGGTTTTAGCGACAGTAACAAAGTGTTTGCTGTAAACACCCGCTCTTTTCTGGCATTAATCAATTATCTGGCAAACTTTGTGGAAGTTCCCGAGCAACAGAAAGAAAAAGTTTGGCATGGCAATATTGATGTAAACAGTGGAAATATTCATGTGTATTGCAGCAACCAAATGCCTAAAAATGCGAATACTGCCGTGTATATTTACCATAGCTGGTATTACATCAAATCCGATGATATCAGTTCCCAAAATATTCTTTATTTAATGCAGATATTATTCAATTTGCAGGCGCATATTGGCAGCTCAAATGGGAATATTCAATACACATTACCGCTTCGATGAAGGATTATTGAAGGGCAGAACAAAACAAGCGCAAAGCACAGTTTGTATAAAAGCCTAAAAAACAAAAGAATACAGATAGTCAATGATACAAGCGCACTGGTAAAACACTGGTAAACGACCGGATAAAAACGTACATAAACAACCATAAATAAAGCACTTATACGGATACCAACTGGAGACAGAACGGTAAATGTATAAGTGCTTATTTTGTATTGCAACATGATTACATTTTGTTATCATCAATGTGTGCAATATTCAGTAATATTATTGATAACAAAAGTGCGTGTATTGTTTTGCTGAAAGTTTAAAGCTGATTGGTTAGCGAACCGTAAAGATTTAAACGTTCAAACTCTCCGAAAATGGCTACAGGATCACCAATCATACTGCTTAAATCGACTTCAAATTCGTATACCTGTTGGTGGTAGTTTGTCACTTGCTCATCGATTGAGTTCTCGGAGTCGAAGCGCAACGGTTTAGTATTACCAAGCCTACAGTTTTCGAATACTTCCTGTAGTGTTAGATTATACATAAAGCGATTTAAACCGGCTGTTTTTTGCTCTGATATGTTTGAAGCATCCGGCATCTCATCAGTAACGATATGCAATGTAATTGTAACCAGTCGCGGCATTCCTTTGCCTTGTCCTTTCATTGTATAGTCTACGAATAAAGCCGGAAGTGAAAAGTACTCGTACAGTTCCGGCTCGTATGGCTGTGAACGGTACACGTCAATAAACCAATCTCCGGATAAACCTCGTTCCTCAAACTTCGATTTGTTTTCATTCAGAAGTTTGTATATTTCTAATAATTGTACAAGCATGATTATTGTTTTAGTGCTTTCATAAAGCGTGATGTTATTAGTAAGTATAACCTTCTTTCGAGTGTAAGACTATTACCAATGAATCGACGTGAAGGTATTTTGACGTTTATTTTACGTTGGTGACTGTGTACAGTGTGAGACTTAACGCGCTCAGTTCTTCCTTTACGTTGTCTGGTATATTCTTTTTTCTGAAACTGTTTTACAGTTACATCCTTATTAATAATACCACCATCGTTTTGAATCTGGGCATACGGTACATCAGTGCCAATTAAAACGCTATTTTCATTGGCATATACTTTACGAATGCTGCGCTTAAGTCTACCGGTGTTTACAAGTAATGTTTGGCTTTTTGTTTTACCACCTTTGCGCCTTCGTTTTCGTGGTTTCCAGTTTTCTTTTGTGCTGTCGAGCCATGCCTGTTCACGGAAACGTTCCTTACTGAAGTTTACAGCCGTAGCTGCAACTTCGTCAGGAATCTTTTTCCAGGCTTCGCCTAGTGCATTCATTTTGCGGATAAAATCCGATGTGTCTACTTTACTCATACTATTGTGCCATTTCTGCTGAACGAACTACACGCATAAACATCTCAATAAGCCAACGTTCCAACTCATCTTTACTCATACCGTTTATTGATTGATGAGTTGGTGTGAAACCTTTAATAAATGAATCTATATTAATGGTAAGGTTCTTTGTTTGACTTCCGGTTTTTACTGCTTTAGCATCGGCAGCTGCTATTGGTGAAGCATTATTTACTTTTACAGTACCTTTTTTGTCGACTGTCGTTTGTTCGGCTGCTTTTTTACGTGCAGATTCGGCAAGTGATTGATCATATTTGTTCGTAAATTTGTCTTTTAACCCTACAGTTTTGTTTGTTGCCTTAGCAAGTGCAGTAACACCATAAATGTCTGCAACTCCTTTTAATGCTGTTTTTCCTGCGCCTGCAAAATCACCTTTGAATAGTAACTTTATAGCGTTTGCAATGCTTCCTAATCCTGTTATTACACCCATAATGCTATCAATTACAAAATCTTTCAGAATAGAGCCAAAACCTTTTATAACTTCCCAAGAACCTTGTACAATGGCTCTGAACTTATCAAATTTATTGTATGCTACGACTAAACCGCCTATTAATGCACCAATTGCCAGTACAATCATTCCTATTGGGTTGGCATCTGCTGCTACATTAAATGCCCATTGTGCTGCTGTGGCTATTCCTGTGGCTATTGTATAAGCTCCCTGAATAGCTGTTGCAATCAACATTCTGGTATTTAGTAATGCCCATGCGACTGCTAAACCGCCTACTACACCACCAATTACATCCAAATTTTGAGCTACAAACAGTGCACCTTTACCGATTGCAGACAGAACTGGAAGAAATAACTCACCAATTTTGACCGCTTCGACTTTCAGTGTATTCATTGTTTGCAAAAAGTCATCCAATGGAGTTACTGAATCGGCATAAGCTTTATTTAAAGCTCCCTGTGAATTGACAGTAGCATCAATAGAGGCCTTTAGGTTTGGAATATCCTGGATAAGTGTTGAGAAACCTAATACTGATTCCTGGTCTAGACCCAATGAACCGAACTTAATCATACGCTGCTTATCAGTAAGACCAGACATTTTTTTGTTTAGATCATTCATGATGTCCATGAAACCACGAACCATGCCTTTCTTATCAAATATCTGTACACCAATTTTCTTGAATGCTTTTACACGATCTTTATCAGATAATGCGCGCATCATTCCTTCGAGTGCAGTTGCTGCAGCTTCAGGTTTTAATTTTGTAGTCAATGATGCATACGCTCCTGCTGTTTCTCCAAGTGCGAAACCTACGTTTCTGGCCATTGGTATAACTTTGGGTAAGTACTGAGCAATGTCTTTAAATTCGGCATTACCTTTATTAAGTGTAGCAAACAGGACGTCGTAAACCTTATTAGCATCTTGACCGGATGACTGCATGACAGATACAGCAGCTGCTGCGACTGTTTCAATATCAGTAAATCCGGCTTTTGCTGCTCGCAAAGTAGGTTCTAATGTCTTCAACGATTCATTCGTTGAAAGTCCGGCACTTATTATACGGTTGAAAGCCTGTGGAACTTCTTCGAGTGGTGCTACATTTCGACCACCAATATCGAGAATTTTATCAGAAAGTTTTCCGAGTTCTGTATGTGTAAGTCCTGCAGTTACATTTATCTTAGCCATACCAGTATGCCATTCATTTGCGTACATGGTAGCTTTATATGTTGCTGCACCAAATGCAAGAACAATGGCTGTGAGTGCTACGTATGGATTTGTAATCAATTCCAATGCACGACCAATGCCAGGAACTTCATCTTTGATGGCATTGAAAGCTTTGATATTGGATGCTTTGAACTTGTCTAATTTATCCTGCATTTGTCCGGTTGTTTTATCAACCTTCTTTTTAGCAGCATCTAGACCCGCATTCAAATTATTTTTGAGGTCGATAAGTAGCTGTAATTTTGCTAATCCATTTGCCATTGTCTGAACTATGATTTATGTGATTAAATGATTATTTTGAAAAAAAATACTGTTTTTGAGTACATTATTTAAAAACGTTTTGTATTTTTGCATCGGTTAGTCCTGCGGGATAAACCTCCAAAATGCGTTGATGACTTCGGTTATCAACGCATTTTCTTTGTAATAAGCTCTATTTTGCCTTTAGAATTGAATAACCACACAGTCAGATCGCGTTTGTCTTTATAGTGCTTCATCTGGCCGTTAGCATGTCTGAAAGCATCTTCCAGTTTCATTGCTTCAGGTACATGAATTAGTACAAAATCAGCCTGATTTTTACCGTCTCTTACCCTATTTTTAATTGACGAAGCTGTATTTTCAGCCGTTTCAATCTCTGCAATTATGCCATTGTACGACAAATCAGGGCATGTTGTAGGGTTTGTTTTCAGGTATTTTTCACCGTAAAAAGCCTTTTTTGCTGCTTTGTCATGCTCGTTGAGTATTGGCATGAGTTTAATTTTTGCTTTAGCATCCAATTGTTTCAACACCCTGCAAGCATCTACATTACCACTCAATTCTTTATCACCATGCAACGGATGTATGTCTATTTGCGCTTTTTTACCTATTTGATACGTTACAAACGTATTCTTGGGCGGTAAATAAGCAATAGATTTGCGTATTTCAGCGCGTGGAATATCGATGTAATACGGGTGATTTTTAGGGAAAATAAGCCCTGTTTGAGCTAAATTTGTACGGAAAATCTCCGGTATTGGTACGTTGGGTATTGTTGAAGTACCCGTTTTTGTTCCAGGAGACTGTATAACTTCGCACCTGCAGTTCCAACCATTAGGCGGGTAGTGAGTATTCCAAAAAGAATCCGACACTTTGCGCGTAATACCATCCAAGGCTGCATGAGTAACACGTACATGAGCATCGCCTACAGTTTGGTACTTCAGAAATGGTATTGTTTGCTCATCGGCTTTGAACTGTACCCAACGCGCTGCGTTTTGACTGGATGCAACTGACATGTTGTATTCTGTTTGCAGCCAGTTTTCGTTATACTTACTACAAATAGACTGCGCAGCTTCTTTGAATGCACTGAACTCACGCAGGTTTCCATTTTCGTCTTTTAGTGCTAGTGTTAGGTCGCGCATTTGCTGCCAGTTCTTGGCCGCGCTGAAACTCCATACGTCGCTTGTCAATCGGTGAAGCATATCAACGTCCGGTGTTTTCCAGTCCGGTTTAATGGTTGCATAATTGTCGTGTACCTGGTTCGTGAGTAGTTGTCCGATAATTGACAGTATACCGCTGTATTCTTTCTTATCAAAAGCAGCTTGTATTAGTTTAGCAGTTTCCGGACTGAGTTGTTTCATAAACTCAGGCGGGAGCGATGCTTCAGCAACCGGATGTTTACCTGCGCAATTCGGGCATGTATGTTCGTACAGTTTTCGGGAAGCAACCACAGCCCCTGGTTGCTTCCTTACTTGAAATTTCCTGCCAGACCTCCCCCTGTAGGTTGCTGTTTTACGCCCTTTATTTTTAAGCGGAATTTCTTTTGAAGGTCTTCCTGGTCGAGTTCAAAATATTGCAAAGCTTCATTGGTTATGTCCCATTCTTCTTTTAATGTCAATGATTCAGTTTCATCAAAACTAAATACCATTTTTGTATTGTCAAATGGAAAACCAAGATTTTGAAGTATTGGGAATAGATAATCATTGCAAATAAATTGAATAAATCTTCTATCTTTTTTTGCTAAAGTTTCATGTAAGGTTTCAGAATGAACTTCTGTTTGACTTCTGTTAGCTCCTTCATCTACTAATGTAGTTGAGCCAACATATCTTTTTGAAACTTGATGGTCATGAAATTTTGCAGGGTCTAGATATACTTTTTCTGGATTTCCTTTGTTGGCTAAGTCGTGAACTTCAATTTCTGAACCTTTAGGAAATACACCTGTAGCCGCTTCGCCTAAATTTTTTAATGCCTTTTCAATTTTGGGTGCATCGGCTTTATTTGAAGTCATAGCTGTTACAAGTGGCATACCGTATCTTTCTGAAAATTCAGCATCGGCTTGTAAAAGATTTTTTTTCCATATTAAATTTGGAATAATGTCATTCATTATACCAAATTCAGATTTATGCCTAACTTGTATTACATTAGGTTCCTGGGAATAATCTATGTATTTACTTCCAGTAGCTTCGGTGTAAACACGTTTGTTTTGGATACATACATTTCTACGAGGTATAAGATCATATATTACATTATCTCCATCTCTACCTAATTGAATTATACTGTATTTTCTAAAAACAGCATCTAAACAATCTTCAATGAATTCAAAAAACCACATTTTTTGAAGGAATTTAGTTTGTTCTTCAAGTTCTACCCCTGATTTATCATTGACATAAAACGGATGATTTAATGTTGCACCTGTTCTTATTTCGGTAACAGCCCCTAGATGTCCGTCAGGTGTCAAATAATCATACATATCCTGAAGTAAATACCAACGCGGGTCAGTGGTGTCACTGGCTGCAGTCATAGCATCGCGCCACTTCTTGATGTCTTTACGCGATAAGTCTTTTACTTCCTGAATTACTTTCAGGATTATGTCGGTTGAGGGTTGAGCGATTGGGCTTGATGTCTTTTTTGCCATTTTTAAAAGTGCTTTAAAGATTTACCATTTATGGTTTCCTGGTGTACGACTGTTTAAGCGAAAGTCAGTGTATGTATCGCCTGTATTTGTATCGGTTAGTTCCGGTAAGTCGGCGGTTGTTTCACCATTACCTACATCTTTTAGCCAATCAATTGCGTCCTGGTAACGGGTACTGCGATGTTCAGGAACATCTTTTGCACCTGTTTGGCTGTAGAGATGATACAGCGTAATATCTACAGTAATGGTTATTACCCAAGCATCTCGCGTGTCCGTTTCGGCTTCGCTCAACGAACCGGCGAATATTGCATCGCAATCGTACCGTTTCCCGATGCGATTGCGTATTTGTGCGATGGCTTTTTGCTCGGCACGTACAAGTTTTGCAGACTGAAACCAATCTGTAGGGTCGGTTAGTTGTTTGATAATTTCCGGTTTAATTTGCGACTCATAGTCGACTTGTTGTAAGAAACGTGCCATTATTTGTCCTCCTTTCCATTAGACGCAATGCCTTGCGTCTCTACAAGTTTTATTTTTAAATCCATGTTTAGATATACCGGATGCAGATTGGTATGTGTGAGTGTATCGTATAGGCAGCTTTTTGAAAGAAGTCCTAAATCTTGCTTAGTTCTTAATCCTTGCACTTTACGATTGTGTAGAAGTCTTATATCATCGCCACATAATGCTTTGTAGCTTCCGTCTTTAGACTTGAATACGCGAAAACGCTTGCCGTTTTTCTCTACACTCAGGTTCTCTGCACGTTGGCACTCGCGACGAAAGCGGCGAAAATTTAGCTTGTAATTGAGGCCTGCATAAAGTACTCCAAGCCAGTAAAAAGGATTTAATTGTTTCATGTGTTAGTATCTGTTTTTGTGAAATGTTGAACGTGCTGTGGTTATTATATCGAATGATTGTTGAAATGTAATTCCGTTTAATTCTGATACAGCTCCATGCTCAGCATCTAAAAAGTCTAATGGTATTTTTGCTCCTTTTTCAAATGCCAAATATGTATCTTTTGCTAATACCATGTCCGAAGTATCTTTTTCGGCCTCATTGGCATAAAAATTTCTTCGCTCATAATGACCGCTTAGACCTTCTATACGCTCATATTTGTCTCCTTTACTTCTTTTGGAAGGGACAATCGGTATATAATATCCTCTTTCATCTCCTTCCTCATCAAAATCATTTGTAAATTCATCCATTGCAAATAACCCTTCAAACATATACTGAATGTTATCTACTTTGTCAAGCCGTTCATCTTCATATAGATCATATAGCCATCTTGCAGCTCCTGTTCTTGACGTTTGTCTGAACATTACATGCAGTAAATGAAAGTGTCGTTTTATTTTGCCTATCATAGTAAAAGACTTATGGCAAGCATCATCTTTCCATGATAAGTCTCCATATAATATTATTGCATCATATTTATTGTATGGTAATATTTTAGTCCACTGCCACCATTCATCTTTAAATACTTTACCCTCGGCTATATGCGTATTCATGTACTCGCGCATGAACGAGCGATAAGGCATTGAATGGTATTTCTTTTTCCAGTATTCAGCCGATGTTTTTTCAGGCCAGTTAGGCTCGAATGTATTCAAGTCTTTTACAGCATCTACACGCAAATGGAAAAAGTCGTGTGTATAACCAAGTTCTTTTGATTCCTTGATTTTTTGCTGTATATATAACTTAAGGCGGTTAGTTATTGAGTTTTTGTGGAAGTTATTGTTAGCATAAACAAAACGTTCGGTAGCGTCATCTTCGGCATCAAAACATCCCCACACATCCTCTGTGATATAGTCGAGTGCTTCAGTCATCAACTCGTTGTTTTTGACATGCTTTTTATTGTCTACGTCATCCACTACAATAAGATCGGGGCGTTCGGCATCTTCACGCTCACCACGCGGACTCATTCCAAAACCAATAGCCAGGAACCGGACACCATCGGTAGTGGTGAATTCACCTTCAGACCAATTGCCTGCCTGAACTTTGTTGCCATAGTCATTAATAAGCCTATGGTTGAACTGAAGTTGTGCCTGGATACCGGAAAGCAGCTTCTTTGCTTTCGGGTGCGTTTCGCCGATCAACATCATGAAATGCAGTTCGTCTAGCACTAAATACAGATACATAGGGATGAACAAATCAATCCAAACCGACTTAGCCGATGAACGGTAAGCTTCCATAAGTGCCTTTATCTTTTTGTTTTCGATAATGGCTTTAGCTAGTTTCTTGTGAAACCAGGCTGATTTCTTTTTGGCATAGTTTGGGAAATAGTACTCGCACCAACGGATAATGTCTTTTTCAAGAAACTCGATGCGTTTCAGCTTATCGACATGCTTTTCGTTGATGTCGATAGATGTTGCCTTGGCAATACGCAAACAGTGTTTGTCGTAGTCAGACAGTACTTTTAGATATTGATTACTAGTTGCCATTATACTTCCTGGCTAATTTTGTCCTGAAGGAACATTTTGTGATACTTAGTGAATTGATAGGCTTGTTTTGGGTCGATACCGGCCATCCAGTTATCGAATTCCACGAATACATCGCGGAATACTTCGGGTGAAAGTTTTTTACTCATGTAATCGTAGGCTTTCATTACTTTACTTAATGAGTCAGCATCGATTGAAGCAACCTCTTCACCTTTTTCGTTGAGTCGTTTTTCGCCTTTGGTGATACGTGTGGCTTCTTTGAGTAAAAGTTTGCGTAGTTCAGTCGGTCCGGTTTGGAATAGTTCCTTTGTTTCGTCCCAGTTTCCTTTGTCACGCCAACTGTAAATGCTTTTAATGTTTCGACCAATTTCCTCGGCTATTGCCTGAGGTGTCATGTTTTTTTCCACATACAGCATTTCGGCATAGTTTTTCTCTGCCGGGGTTGCTTCTTTTGGTTTTTCAACTGCTTTTTTAGCCATATCAATCAATTTTATCAAGCAAAAATACACTTCGTGAATGAAGTGTCAGGGGGTTGTTTAAAGCCATTTTAATAAAATTTAAAGCGGCTTTAAAGTTTGATAAAGCCGCTTTAAATCAGGTATTGACGGTAATATTTGATTGTGTATGTTTGCAGAGTTTTAAAGCAAAAAGTAATGGTTTATAAAAAAGTAAGCAAGAGTAAAGCGCAGTGTAGACTGTATGGAAATATTGGTACATGGATGACCAATGGCGAAACATTCACGCAAATGCTTGAAGAATTATCATCTGCCGGATTTACTGAATTAGAATTTCGTGAGCATTGTTATGGTGGTAGCGTATTCGAAGGAAATGTAATGATGAATGCAGTTGAATCGAGCGATATTGATATAAGTGTACTTATCGAAGGATTGGCTGCTTCTTTTGGACTCTTGTTTTTATTGTCACTACCCAAAGAAAAAGTATCAATCTGTGAAAATGCATTTGGTATGATACACCGGCCATCGTCGGTAACTGCAGGTGATGCTGATGATATGTTATCATCGGCCAATTTGATGCAAAGCATGGAGAAAAATATGATACCTAAAATATCAGAACGCTCCGGACTTACAGAAGATGAAGTAAAAGCAAAATGGTTTGATGGCAAAGATCACTGGTTAAATGCTGAAGAAATGGTTCAATATGGTTTTGCCGGAAAGAAGGTAAAGCCTGTTGCAGCTTCTATAAAATCACTCGATAAACAGATAGTAGAACAGTCAACTCCTGAAACAATTTATGCCCGGTTTGCCGCGGCTCTTAATACTAACCCTAAAAATAAAAAAACAATGGATTTAACTCTATTGATTGCCACTTTCTCTTTAGAAGGTGTAACGGCAGAAAGTACCGATGCTGCCGTGCTTGCTGCTTTGCAAGCAAAATTCAAAAAGATATCGGATAAAGTTGATCAGCTTGAATCTGACATTAGCGCAAAAGCTAAAGATGCTATTACAGCTGTACTTGATCAAGCTGATGCTGACAAAAAGTTTGAAGGTATTACTGGTATGACAAAAGAACAAGTTCGTGCAAAGTATCTTGATCTTGGTGAAAAAGCAGGTGTTGAAATGCTTAAAATGGTTTTGGCTGGACTGAAAGGTGGTACCAGTAAACCTACTATCATGCAGGCTGTAATTCCTGGAGTTGGTACATCTGTAACCGGTGCAAATGGTGCAACTGTAGTACAAAACTGGGAGTGGTATCAAAAAAATAATCCAGCAGCTTTGGAGGCAATGAAGGTAGAAAACCATCCTGATCACGAAACTTTCAAAGAATTGTATAAGGCTGAATACGGAAGTTATCCAGGATAAAAACCCGTGTAAATTATAGAGACGCACGGCCGTGCGTCTGTACTAAAAATTATTGTGTTGTTTAATAGTTAATTAAAAAAAGAGAATGAAAACATTTCTAAAATTTATGATGTCGCTGATGTTCTCAGCGTTTTGCGGTGGTTTGTTTGCCGCTACTGCAGGTTTACCTGCTGTACCCGTTATCGGAGGGTTGGCCGTTGCGTCAATGATTCCTAATGCTGCACCCGAAAACTCTATGCGTGCAGGTGTGTATACCGAAGTTTGGACTAAAGAGGTTGTAAAACAATTTCAAGCTGGACTGACAGATACGTTTTTGGATGGTGTGTTAGATTATAGCCAGTACGTATCTGGTGATTCCGAAAGCCAGGTTATTCACTCAAGTTATTTCGGTGTTGAACCGGATGTGTTGATTAATAACAGTACTTATCCTATCGCTATTCAAGAGTTGGATGGTTCGGACATTCCAATTAGCTTGGATAAATATCAGACTAAAGCGACTCCCATTACTGATGATGAATTGGGTGCATTGAGTTATGATAAAATGGGGTTGGTAAAAACCGTACACGGTGATGCTATTACCCGTAATCGTCTTAAAAAAGCTATTCACGCATTTGGCCCTGCTTCACATACCACTGATCACCCAGTATTGCTGACAACCGGACCGTTGGTAAATGGACGTAGACAGTTGATTTGGGATGATGTTATTTCGCTTCGTCAAGCCTATGCCGATGCAGGTATCGAAATTGATATGCTGCGCCTGGTATTGTGTCCAACACACGTGAATGACCTGTTACGTGAAGAAAATAGCGATTTTAAAAAGCTGTATGCTAACTTCCAAAATGGTGTAGTAAACTCTAACCTTGGATTTGAGATCAGACAGTTCAATAATAACCCATACTACACTGTTTCGACTAAAACGAAACTTAGTTTTGGTGCTATTCCTTCACTAACTACAGATTCACAGGCATCAGTATGTTTCCCATTGCGTAAAGTAGGTAAAGCTTCAGGTATTACAAAAATGTACTGGAGTAAGGCCGAAAATGACCCATTGACTCAGCGTAACCTGATCAACTTCCGTAACTACTTCCTTGCAATTCCATTAGTAACTAAAGGTTTTGCTGCTATTATTTCGGCTAAGTCGTAAAGCCCCCTAAATCCCCCGAAAGGGGGACTTAGTATGGTTTAAATAAAATTTAAAGTCAATTTAAAAAATACAGAAATATGACTATTTCAAAAGAAATTAAAGATAAAGCCCTGGAAATTGGCCGCAAACATAAGCTGGCAAAAGTATGGGTAAACGAAGGTGGTGAAGTGTTCTCTGAAGAACAATTTGCAAAAGCATCGGTAGCCGGTGATAAAGATAAGTTTGCTGCTGTAGAAATTACAGCTGAGGTGAAAAATACTGAAAAGGTAACTAATGACCTTGGAACTGTTCTTGAAGTATTAGCTGCTATTGAAGCTGCAGCTACTGCTGAAGATGTACAGGCAATAATTGATGCAGAAAAAGAAGGAAAAAACCGTAAAACGGTACTTGAAGCTGCTGACAAGAAACTAAAATCATTTAATCCGGCATAAAGCCATAGCTAAGATATCGGGGGTTATGCAATTTAGCATAACCCCAGGTTGATAGCTAAGAATTAATAATAATATGAGTTTACGTGGAGTAGAAATAATCGAGGGTAAGATTGGAGCTAATACGGCTACCGATGGGCGCGAGTTTGCACTTGTTGCCGGTGGTGTGGCTGTGGCCGATAAACTAACCGTTGGTGAGATATACGAGCTTAAGCGGCCTTCTGATGCTGTGGCTATCGGGATTGACTCCAATTATGATACGACAAACGCCTGCAGGGTGTACCGTCATATCAGCGAGTTCTACCGAATTTCCGGTGAAGGGAAACCGCTTATTGTTTGTGTGGTTGCTTTGGGAACTACGCCTGTTGATATGGTAGCAAAAGCCAAAGAGCTCATTCTGGATCGTGATATCATTTCAGATATCGCTTTCGCTTACAATCCTGCTGCTAATTATGTATCTACATTGCTTAACGGCATGGATTCGAATGTATATGCAGGAATAAAAGCACTGAATGACCTGGCTATCTGGGCGGATGTGAATGACCGTCCGGTGCATACAATTTTGGAATGTCGTGGGTTAGGTGATACTGTTAGCAGTGCAGCCGATTTGCGCTCACTCACTCTTGAAAGTGTTGACTACAGTGCCGAAAAGGTCACTTTAGTATGTGGTCAGGACTGGAAGTATGCTGATGGGTTGGATACTATTGGTAAAAAATTTGCCGACGTTGGTACATTCCTAGGGTGTGTGGCTGCTCAGGCATGGAATCATAATCCAGGAGAAGTGGCTACTATGGGATTGACCAATACAGATAAGGAAAAATGGCTTATCGGTGGTCTGTCGAACCATAAGAAGTATACAGAGGTGTATGCCGATCTGGAAACATTAGACGGAAAAGGGTATGTGTTCCCGATTAAATATACCGGAATGGCCGGATATTTTTGGAATAATGGCCATACATGTGCGCCTATTATCATCGATGATGAGGGTAATATGAACCAACATACCATCTATTACTCGCACACTTTCAATATGTCTAAACGTGCGCTGCGCATTGCATTTTTACCGGAAGTAAAGAAGGTTCAAGAACTGGAAGGTGGTAAGCCTGGCAATTCACTTGTGGCTTATTACAATGAGGTAGGTGATTCGGCTTTTGAAACTCTTAAAAACAAAGGATTTATTTCAAAAGGTAGTACTAATACATCAGCTGACAGTGATCTTTTAGTTGCAAAGCAGCTAGATGTTGAATTTGGTGTAGTTCCAACGGGTTGTGTTGATGTGATAAAAGGAACTTTAAACTTAAAAAATTCGTAAACGATGGGAGCTAGTATAACGAGATTTGGAACATACGCCGAGGGTGATGTGAAACTAGGAATAGGTGCGCTACAGGATTTGGATGTTATGTCAGTTGAGTATGGATACGAATACGACCATAAGGACGTAGAACGTATCAGGCGTGATTCAGGTGCATTCATTATTGGTAAGAAATCGAAAGATGGAAAATTAGGTTTACCACTTGGTGTGGTTAGTGCTCTTGAAAAAACAGCTCCTAACCGCGATTTGGCAATGATTAAACCATTTGCAAGTACTTGCGAGTTCGTAAGCGATGACGGTGAAATTATTGTTGATGTCGTGATCTGGAAATTCAAAGGAAATCGCCGGAAAGTAACCAGTGGTGGCGGTGAAGTTGGAAACGAATTTGATATGCACGTAGTGGATATTAAGCCGAATGTAGGAGTATAAGATTGAGCTTTCCCAAAGTCTGGAACTTTGGGAAAGTTATTTGATAATTTTTTAAACAGATTTTAAATACAATTTAAAGCATTACACAAAATGAGTAAAACACAAACTTTGCCGGAAGGCATCACACAGGAAATGGTAGACCAGGCCAAAGCTAAACATGGTGAAGGAAAAGTAAAATGTATCAGTTTGCCAAAGGATGATGACAATAACGAATTTTTAAACGTACTGGCTATCGTTCCAACGCGTGCTGTTGTTGGACAGTATCGCCGGTATGCCGATTCCGACCCAAAGAAAGCGGATGAAATACTAGTGAAAAACTGCCTTTTAAGCCATAAAGATGAAGTGTTGGCCGACGATGGTTTGTTTTTCGGAGCTGTGACCGGGCTTGCTGAACTTATACCGGTTAGACAGGGCATAGTAAAAAACTTATAGAGCAGCTGCAGCAGATTAAATACTTTTCGGATGTAAATCCTGACAGCTGCGATATAGAAGACTTAATACAAATATTTAATCCGATGATTCGGTACTATTTTAAAGAAAATCCGGAAACGTTGAGCGATGAAGATTTTGCGGTGCGTGTGAAGGAACTGAAATGGTTGGCCGATGAGGGTTTTTTGAGAGGTAAAGCGATATGATAATTGATTTTGCAGGCAGGTTTCAGGCAGCTTTCGGTTTTATGACCGGTAATGTAGCAGCCCGATTAATCGAGAATGGTTTTGGTGAGGTTATAAAGGATGCGAATGTGTTTGACATGGCCGTTTATACGATGGATGAAAACTCGTATTTCGATGACATTCTGCTTTATAAAGATAATGACGAATATCTCTTTGGCTTTCGGTCATTGAACGAAGAAAATGCCGATGTTTTTGCAACCCCGCCTATGTTATCGATGAAGCGTGCCAAAAAGCTTGTAATAACAGCTATCGACAACAGCGATACGGAAGTTATTGAGCGATATGGTACTGAGCCCTGGGAAATAACATGGCGCGGGTTGCTAATCGACATGGAAAACCACAAGTTTCCGATTGATAAAATGGAGGATATAAATACCATTTTTGAGAAAAACGATATCTGGAATGTGGCTTCAGAGATTTTGAATAAAGTGGGTGTGAATAGCATTTATATTGTGGATATCGCCATTGATTTTGTAGAAGGGTTCGAAGATACCATATCCTACACATTAATAACCAGAGCGATTAAACCTGTAGAATTTCAATTGATAAATACATAATACCCTGAAGGGTAATTTTATTCATTATGCTTGCTTACTTAAACATGTCTTCAAGAGTTACGCTTGGTAACGTATTGCTGAATAACATTTCAGGCTACGAGATCAACGAAAATGTACTGGAAATGTCGAATGTAGCTAACATAATAATACCTAGAAATTACAAGAAACTGGCTGAAAAACCAATTCTTGAAGTAATAAAAGTGGGTGACATAGTAAAAATTGAAAGCTGCTACAATGGATTATTCGGTATTGAATTTACCGGATATATCAAAGAGATTGAAAGTGATCTACCTCTTATTATTCATTGTGAAGATGAAACGTATGTGTTGAGACAAACCAGTTTTATTAAATCGTACAAATCGGCTACGCTAAAACAGATACTTACCGATATTATTCCACGGAGCATTACATGGGAAGTTCCAGCGATTCATATCGGGAAATATCAGATTGATAAAGCATCGGCCTATGAGGTATTGAATGATTTGATGAAACGATACGGACTTTACAGCCGGTTAACCAACGGACATTTAAAGGTTGGACTGGCTTACGATTTTGCGGATACTTCCAGGAATCATGTTTATACGATTGGTGTTGATGTAAAGAAAAATGAGCTGAAGTATAAGCGTAAAGATGATTTTAAAATACGGTTCAAAGCAACGGCAACGAGTCCTAACGGTAAAAAAGTACACGTTACGGTTGGAAGCCTGGAAGCAAATGCCAGCGAGAGAACGCTGAACTTTGCAGGGCCGATGACCGAGGCGCAATTGAAAGAAAAAGCCAGGGCAATAATGGCAAAACTGGTGTATGATGGTTACACCGGAACTATAACCGGTTTTGGAATGCCCCGAACGCGTGCAGGTGATGCGTTGGAAATACGCGATAAATGGGAGCCTGAACGTGCAGGAAAGTACTTGATTGAAAAAGTGGATATTTTATATAACGATAGTGAAGGTTACAAACGCGTAAATACGCTTTCGTATAAAATATAAATAAGGCTGTTTAAGCGTGTTTTTTATATGTGCTTGAACAAACATCCGCATATTGGGTGTAAAATTGATTGTGTTGAAGTTTAAAGCGTTTTTAAAGTACGTTATGAGTGCAGAAGCATTAGAAGAAGCGATAAAAAAAGCAATAGTCGCAGTGATTGACCGGTTCGAGCTTAAAGAAGTAATCACCGGCACGGTAGTAAAAGTGGGTGAAACAACCTGCGACGTTGAGCGCGATAACGCTCCTGCACTCTATGACGTGCGATTAAGTGCTATTGATGATGACTTACAAACATACTGCGTAACAGTTCCTGCAGAGAATTCAAGCGTGGTGGTAGGCATTATTGAGGGGTTGAAGACTGAAGCTGTGTTGCTTCGTTGCTCTGAGGTACAGGCGTTCCGTATTAAGATAGGTGGTAAAACATTTATTGTTGATAAGGATGGTGCAACGCTTAACGGAACTAACCTGGCACAATGGATGAATAAAGTGCATACGGATATGAATACGCTAAAAGGGTTACTGCAGAATTCGCCCATTGCCGGTAATGGTGCTGTAGCTGCTATTGTATTTGAACCACAAACACCGAGTGTACAATGAACGGAATTTTACTGACAGAAAATAATGAGTTGGCCATTACGGTGGTGCGAAATTCATCCGGACTTATTGAGTCCGGTTTGACTATAGGTAACATAGATTATCAGCGTGTGAAGCTTATAATAGCAGCTCAAAAAGGAGATTTTAAAGAATACCCTACGCTTGGTTTCGGTATTGAAAGTTATTTGAAAATGACGGTTACTCCTGCATCCAGGCAAAAGTTTATCAATAATCTGACTACTGAATTATTGAGCGATGGAATAAAAGCAAAAGTGACAGTAGGTAAAAGTTTTACGGATTTAAAAGTGGAAATATAATGGCAGATTTCAGCAAAGCAATAAAACCGGTTCTTCAGTATGAAGGCGGATATGTAAACGATCCGGATGACCGTGGTGGTGAAACGTACAAAGGTATTTCTCGAAATTTCTGGCCAAAGTGGACTGGCTGGGCGTTTGTAGACGCTGCTAAAATGCAAACCGGTTTCCCGGCATCACTTTCAAAAATAAGCGGATTGCAGGATTCTGTACTTGCATTTTACAGGGATAACTTTTGGAAACCAATTGGCGGGGATAATGTAAAGCATAGCGAAGTTGCAGGATTAATACTTGACTCGGCTGTGAATGAGGGTGTGATAACTGCCGTTAAGCGTGCTCAGCAGGTTGTAGGCTTTCGACAGACCGGAGTAATAACTGCTGAATTTATTCACCAATTAAATAGTTTGGTATGAAAAAGATAGTGTTTTTATTAGTTTTTTCTTGTGTTTGTTTAGTTTGTTGTGTTGCCCAGCGGCAGGCCTCGGCCTGTCGCTACACAAACGCACAATTACTTGATAGCATTCAAAAGCTGAATGCGCGTCCGGTGATGACGGTTGAACAGTTTGTAAGATTGTACAAATATGAACGTCTCAACCGCTACTATCGAATTTGCAAGCGCAAACCTAGTCAGTGGAAGTATTATAAAGGGTGGTCTATAAGAGTATTTGAAGGTAAATAAATCAAAATGATTTAGTATGAAAGTTTTTGTAAATAAATTTTTAGCAGCATACGACTGGCATTCTTTTGAAGAATTCGTCTTGTCGATTTTCCCATCGTATAAGTATCAGCTTCATGGTGCTGTATTGGCTATTTCGTTTTTGTCTGGTTCTGTCAATTACTTATTTGGAGTTACACCGGCATTAGCTATTGCCATGTTTGTAGCTATTATCATTGAGGTATGGACGGGAATAAGTGCCAGTAAACGTCAGGGAAAAAGCTTTGAGTCGTTCCGGTTCTCACGCTGTATAATAAAAATTCTTATATGGCTGGCTATTCTGTATATTATTCATGCTTTTAAGCGAGAGTTCCAGGAATCAAGTAACCTGATTGATATTGCTGCTTATGGCTTCTTTAGCTTTGTTTTTGTGGCTTGTCTTACCGGCTTTCTGGTTGAATATGTGACATCGATACTTGAAAATGTGTCAGTACTAAAAGGAAAGGAAAAAACGGCTATTATCGAAGCCATTCAGGGTGGTTGGACAAATTTATTATCAAATATAAAACCTAAGAAAAATGAAAACTAAATTATTGGTGATTTTGGTGATTTGCTTTGTCACCATTTCCTGCAGAACTACAAAGCAAACAGAAAAGTCTAAAGCTGAGGTAAAAACATCCGCTAATCTTACCGTAAAAGAATCGGAAAAAGCGAATTTAAACGTTCAATCAACCTTTTCCAAAGTAGAAAGAAACTTTGGAAAAGAGTGGTCGACCGATAATAGTGCAATTGATGAGGTGTCTGACGAAACTACTACAACGACTAATTTGTCAGTTCCTGACTCAACTGGTAAGCAATATCCGACATCAACTAGTACGACCAATAAACATACTCATCGTGGCGAAAAAATGAACGTGAAGAAAAATGCTGATAGCAATAATTCACGTGAAAGCAAGGGTGGAGTTTCAGATAACTCAGACTATAAATCTGATAAGTCTGTAAAAGACAAAAGTAAACAGGATGCTAAACAGCAAACTGAGAATCAAATAACTGAAACAATGAAAACTCCTTTGTGGGTTTTCATTGTCATATTTCTTTTGCTGGCAGCTGCTTTGTGGTATTTTAAAAAATAGTTGAATATGATAGCACAAGAACATCAAACAATCATTGACCTGGCAATACAATGCACCGGTTCAGCTGAGGCTGCTTTTGAAATGGCATTGCTAAATGGGTTATCGTTGACGGATGATGTGGTGGCAGGAATGGACATTGAGACGCACGGCCGTGCGTCTGTACTGGATGTTGATGTTCTGAATTATTTCACGCAGAAAGGTATTTGTCCGGCAACTGCAATTGGTGTTATTCCTGAACTAGTTGTCGGTACTATAGATAGCTTCATTAGCTACGATGATTTACTTCAGAACGATGAGGTGATTGTATTGGATGGTCAGAACTTCATTGACCTGGCAACGGTTTACTGCGGTTCGGCTGATATGGCAGGAGAGTTTGCGCTGCTGAATGAAATGGCCGTAACTGAAACGTTGGAACCTGGAATGAAGCTGAAAAAACCTGCAGTAAGTGATAAAAAGGTACAGGCTTATTTCAAAACTAAAAATATACAACCGGCTACTGATATAGACATGAATAGCGATGCCGGTGGTGCTGTTGAACTGCAGGGAATTGGATATTGGATTATTGAAACTGATTTTATTATTTTATAATGGCACGCACTGTATCAACAATTAAAGCAATTATAGCAAATGAGTTTATGAATTCATCCATGTTTGCAACGTGGTATGGGTTTACTGTTGGTGACTCATTTGATTCGGTATTTTCAAAAACATCTTTTGAGGGTAAGATATTTTATATAGTAGCATTTGTAATTAATTCTTTCGAAAAATTATTTGATTCGTTCTTGGCTTTAGTAGAGGCCTTAATTGCATCTGAAAAAGCACATACATTGAATTGGTATGCTAATAAAGCCCTTGCTTATATGCATGGATATTCACTCATTGAATACTCAGATACCTACGATACAAGTGTTCTGAGCGATGATCAAATAAACACCGCGAAAGTAGTAAAAGCTGCAAAAGCAGTTGAAAAATCTAATATTGTGTATATAAAGGTAAAAGGTTCTTCCGGTAAATTGACAAATGATCAGGAGAATGGTATCACTGCATATTTCCAACAAGTAAAAGATGCCGGTGTGAAAATTGAGATTATCAATCGTGATGCTGATCATTATAAAGCAACGATTGACATCTGGTATAATCCAATGGTACTAAATTCGTCCGGACTTGATATAAGTGGTTCTGAACCTGTGCGAAATGCTGTGAGTTCTTTTATTGATTCACTTCCATTCAATGGAGAATTTAGGCACGATGACTTTTTATTATTCCTGAATGATATTGACGGTGTTGTTATACCTCAGTTAAAGTATAGCCAATATAGTCCCGATGGGCTAGCATTCAAAGATATTGATGGATATTTTACTCCTGACGCTGGATATATGAAACTGTATATTGATACTGATTTGACTATTAATTACAAAGTGTATGAAACTGTTTCCGATTAATGTACATAAACTGGGTATCTTATTACTTCTTACACGTATAAGAACTGCATCTGTAGTTGAATTTATTCGTATAATACTAAAGCCTTTTGATGAAACTCAGAACGTATTTTTCAGCAGGCAAACGAAAATATTATACAACCTTACACACAATGGACAGGTATGCAAATTACGTGAGGTTTTGGATGATGCATTTCCAACTAGAGAGAAACCGTTTTTAATTGAGGATGTTTTGGGTCAATCGGGTGAATGGAAATATGCCAGGGATGAAGATCGTATTTACGAGCAATTATTTGTTCCGGACGAACCTAATTACATTCTGATTTATGACGAAGAAAGGATGACGAAGTTTGCTGATTTCATTGTAAAAATACCGTCAGGACTTCAAAGCGTGGATAACATGAATACTATCAGGTCGCTTGTAAATACTTATAAACTAACTTCCAAAAAAGCACTTTATGAATATTATTAATTATTCGAACGATTTTAAACAGTTTCCAGTTTCAACCCGTGCGTTGATTTTTGCCCAGGATATGATTAAACAGTGCTTTAATCTAGCCTTGCTCGGTGGAAGTACACCCTATATTTTATCTGGATGCGAGAATACGGTGGGTAATACCTGGAGTGAAGGTCTTGTTGTGGTAAATGGTGAGTTGATGATTTTTAAAGGCGGCACAGGAACGATTTCAACTTCAGTACGTGTAAAAACAGAACTGGCTGACGTAACAGCCGGTTATGAAACGTATGATGGGGTTTACACTACTCGTTTTGTAGAATTTGGAACAAATGTGGCCAATGCTGAAACATACATCTGGAGTGATTTTATTCGGATTAAATCTAACTTGGAACTGGCTGCGCAGTGTGCAACCAAAACGGAGCTTAACGCTTTGGCAAACCTTGTGTTTCCAAAAGGCGGGATACTTCAATACGATATTTTGAATAATGACCCGCTAGACCCTGAGTACTGGCAATTGTGTGACGGTACAGCTAAAGCCGGTTATGGAACTGTTCCTGATTACCGTGGCCGTGTGGTTATTGGTATTGATAGCCGTAGTAATGCTGAGCCGGCTAATGTTACCAATACTGCCGAAAACTATAAGAATGCAGGAAATACAGGTGGTAAGCCTACAGTTACTTTGACAGCAGTTCAGATGCCTGTTCATAATCACGTAGTAACTGTAAATATGGCAAACTCAGGGTCAGGAGATTGGAATTTAGATACAATACATGTAGAAGCATCAACCAACGGTACTGTTGATTATTCTGGTATACAAGTAGGACAAATGTCTAATGCCGGAGGCGGTGAAGCTCACGAAAACCGGATGGCTTATATTGTTATGCCATCATACGTAAAGATTAAATAGTTATGGCAAAACAGTCAATAAATACACTGAAACAATTCTTTAAAACTGGTTTAAAACCATCTCAAAGTAATTTTTGGGATGTATTAGATTCCTTTTTTCACAAGGATGATAAGATTCCAATTACATCAATTGAAGGTATTCAATCTGAGTTTGATAAGTATGCCATGAAAGGTGTAGATATTGAGATTAGTGATGTTGTTGGACTTACTGAAGCATTGGAAAATGGTATAGGTACTCCGGGAGCAGATGGTATTTCTCCTCATATTGGCGAAAATGGTAACTGGTTTATTGGAACGACAGATACAGGTGTAAAAGCGCAAGGGTCGGATGGTAACGCAGGTGTTGCCGGAATTGATGGTATTACTCCGCATATTGGTGGAAATGGTAACTGGTTTATTGGAACGACAGATACAGGCGTAAAAGCACAAGGGGCAGATGGTAACGCAGGTGTTGCCGGAACTGATGGTATTACTCCGCATATTGGTGGAAATGGTAACTGGTTTATTGGAACGACAGATACAGGTGTAAAAGCACAAGGGGCGGATGGTAACGCAGGTGCTGCCGGAACTGATGGTATTATTCCACATATTGGCGGAAATGGTAACTGGTTTATTGGTGCAAATGATACAGGCGTAAAAGCGCAAGGGTCGGATGGTAACGCGGGTGCTGCCGGGTCTAATGGACTAAATAACTACCAAATAGCCGTCAATAACGGTTATTCCGGCACTGAATCACAGTGGCTAAAAACGCTCAATGTCGTTGGACTTGAATCAAATATGACAACTGTGGCAAACGGTTCTATTTTGCTGGCTAGTAACTGTCAATTTTACGGACTTTCTACAGCTTCAAATTTGACCATATCAGTAAATACAAGTCAGGCTGATACTAGTAAATTTATGAGGTTCTTCTTGAAACTTGTTTTGACTGATTATGTGGCTTTGACTTTTCCGTCTAACTTTTATTTTGCCAATTTAGATAGTCCTAACTTGATTGGAGAATATGTTTATGAAGCTATTTCATCAAATAGTGGAGCAACCTGGCATTTATCGGTAGTTTATAAAAATGTGGCCAGTGTTGGGATTGATTCTTATGGTAATGCTATAATAGGTTCTACTACTAGATTTGTTGATGGAGTTAGTGGAAATAATTCAAATAATGGTTTGACATGGGCTACTGCATTTAAGGATGTTCAACCGGCAATTGATGCATCGAGTATTGGAGATGCAGTTTTTGTTAAGGGTTCAGCTACTGGAATTAAATATTTACCTACTACTCTTAGAACGGCCGGAAGTGCAAGAACGGCTTCGTTCCTAACTAAAGCAGGTGTTGGCATATTCGGAGGTTTTGCAGGAACAGAAACAACATTATACCAGCGCGCAATGAATGACTATGTAACAACATTAAAGTTACCATCTGGGAACGTTGATTTACATGTATCAATTCCCGTTAATAAATCTACACTTAGCGGCGATCTAACAGGCACACAAGCATCTGCTGCTCTAACTGTAGTGGTTAATAATTACTCAAATGTAATTTTGAACGGATTTACAATTAGCGGTGGGTATAATAATTCAGATAACACACATGGTGCATCAGCTGGGATTAGAGGAAATAGCACAGGAATCAATGTATCTAATTGCATTATAGAAAATAACGTAATTACAACCATTAACTTTAATGGTTATACTGATTTAGCTTCTGCGGCTGTAGGGTGCTCACTAAACTATTGTCTAGTACAAAATAATACAACATCTGGAACTACTCACGGTGTAGGGGCTATTTCAACATGTACTGTAAATAATAGTAATATTAACTCAAATGTATTGACAGGGGCAGGGTCGATGACGTATTCAAACATAACTGGATGCACCGTAAACAACTGCTACATTTATGCTAATTCTAGTGCAATTAGTGCAGGAGCTATATGTGGAGGAACTATAAATAATTGTTATATAAAAGGTAATTCTAGCAGCGCTGCGGCCGACAAAGGAGTAGGAGCTATGTATTCAGGTACTGCAACTAATTGCACATTTTCAGATAACTCAGTGAGTAGTTCAACAGCTTATACAGCAGGAGCCTCAGGTATAACGGCGTACTGCTGTATGTTTTATAATAATACATCAAGTGGAATATCAGGAGCTATGCACACAGTTACAGCAGTATCATGTAATCTGAAAAATAACTATGCGGCTAATGGAGTAGGAGGTGCTTATTTGTCAACGCTTATAAATAGCTCCGTAGTCCGTAATCTTGGAGGTGGAACAAATAACTGTGCAATGAAAAATACAGTAGTGTGGGGAAACAAGTCAATTGCAGGAACAAAGGGAAATGTTACGAATACAAATTCAAGCGCTGAAATCTATTGTGCATTTGAAGATGAAACTCGTGTCGGAACTGGAAATATATCACTATCGGCAACCAATGAAGGCGATGCAACCTCACCCTATTTCACTACTATTTCTACAGCTGCAGGCGTAGTTGATGAGTCACTTGTTTGTACACTTTCATACACTAATACATCGTATCTAATAGATAAGGGACTTAATTCAAATAATGCTTCAGGTTACGGTTCTGTGTATGATATAAAGTCTAATCCCCGATCAAAGGGAACGTCTATGGACATAGGATCATTTGAATATCAATCATAAAACAACATGAATATATTAAAAATAACTTTCGCAAAATTAGTCGATAAGTTGACCATTTTAGAAGCTCCGAGCGAGTTGAATGGAGTAATTGGATTCAATAATAACGCTTCCTTATGCCTTGAAAGTGGCTTTAAGCCTGTTAATTATTCGACTCAAGCTGGTAATACTGCTATTTATTCAGAAACGGATAACGATATCAACCAGGAATGGGTAACTATTGATCAGGAAGTTTATTCAAATAGAACTACTGAGCTGATAAGGGCACAATTCAGCATTGATCAGGAGTTGTCCATACATCGTAAAAGATTATCTCATCCTGTTGAATTTCAAAGTTATTATGATTTCTGTGAAGAATGTAAGAAGGCTGCTAAATTGGAGCAAATAAATTAAAATATAGGGGGTAAAAGCCCCCGGTCATACTAGAGACTCTCACCTCTCTAATACATAAAACGCGAATACACCGCATACCCAGGGGCAAAATGTCCTTGGTGCGGTGTATTCGCGTTTGTCATTGTGAGAGGTCACAAAAGTATACATTATTAATTATATATTAAAATCAAAATGAAACAATTTTCTCAAAGTCCCCTACCATTTCAGGGGCAAAAACGACGGTTTGCATTGGAGTTTAAAAACGCTTTAAAGCAGTTTAGTGATGCACCACTTTTTATCGATTTGTTTGGTGGCAGTGGTTTGCTGAGCCACTGGGTAAAGAGTCAGTATCCGGATGCAACGGTTATCTATAATGACTATGATGGTTATCACCTGCGTATTGCTAACATTGAGCATACAAATGCGCTTCTTGCCGAATTTCGCGTTATTCTTGCAGATGAACCTGCTGATAAGGTAATCAGCAAAGAAGCCAAGGAAAGTATCCTAAAGGCCATTAGAAACGAAGAAAAGCGCAGCGGGTATGTTGATTATATTACTATATCATCAAGCCTTCTGTTTAGTATGAACTATGCCACTAACTACGAAGCATTGTCCAAAGAAACCATGTACAACTGTGTCCGAAAGAATGATTATGAGTTGGCCGGTGACTATCTGGCGGGTGTGGATGTTGTATGTATGGATTACCGAGAACTGTTTGATCGTTGGAAGCATGTGAGTGGTGTGGTATTCTTTATCGACCCTCCATACTTATCGACTGACTGCACAACTTATAGCAACTACTGGCGGTTAGCTAATTATCTTGACGTACTTCAGACGCTTCAGGGAACTAACTATTTCTATTTTACGTCAAATAAGAGTAGTATTTTGGAGTTAACGGAGTGGATGGCTAAGAACCTGGGCGCGGATGACCCGTTTACCGGTGCTACTAAAGTGGAGATGAACGCACGAATGGGTTATAATTCAGGGTACACGGATATAATGCTTTACAAGCGTGTATAAACAGAAAAGGCAGCCCAATGAGCTGCCTTTTCTGTTAGTATGTTTGTACTACTTGATAAACGAATTGCCCTGTATAAAAGTATGGGTTGAAAGTGATTCCTGTGGTTTGCATTGCGGGTGTTATGTATTCGTTACCAGGGCTAAGGTCTTTTACTTTTTTGGTAATGAATGAGTATCGCTTTTCGCTTTTGAAAAATTGGAAACTCAGTTGGTTTCCTTTGTACGATTCGCTACGAATAAGGCTGCTGTTTGAGTTCCTGTTAGTTCCGTAGCTTACTATAAAGAAGTCAGGGACTGAACCGTAATAACCGCCTTTAATTGAATCTATAATGGCATTGTATTTCTTCAAAAGATTGGCATCGTTTACAATAATTTGAAGTGAATCAGGTAGGTTGCTTACTTTTACTTCTTTTATCACTTCTTTGGTTTCGTCGGCGCAGCTATAAAGCGTTGCAGCTGCAATAATTGCTAGAATAAATGTTAGTTTTTTCATTTTGTTTTTTTTATTTGTGTTTGTTGTAGTGTTGTTTCTTTATCCGGTATATTTCGTCATAACTTCGCTTATCGCGACTGAGGTACGGTATTTTTATGTACTGAAGGTGATAGTTGTCCAGGTACTTTTGACCATCTTCGGCTAATCTATAGGCTCTGTCTGCAATGTGCGATGTTTCAGGGCGGTTTTGCATGATCAGGTAAATAGTGTCGCACTTCAGGAACTTGTCGGTTATTCCGGTGGGGTGATAAGTATCATCTAAATGTACCATGTTGGATGGATCGTAACCTGCAGAATCGGGCCGGTAATACAGGTTAACGCTCTCCTGAAAGCTGCATTCGTTATGTTTATCCATCCATTTGTAACAGTCAATTGGTTCCTGATATGCCTTTAGTGGCTTGTGGCTTTTGTCGAATACAACGCTTATAGGCTTGCAATAAAGGTATGTTTGTGCCTGCGTGTGAAGTGATGCCAGGATAAACAGTGATAGGATTAGTTTTTTCATATAAATGTTGTATCATAATTTTTTGCAAATATAATTACTTATTTTTAAATGGTTGTACCGTTGTTACTGTTATTTTGCTTACCAGTACACGTCCACTTCCTTCGCATGCGCTACATTGTGTTGCTATAGGGTGTTGATTGAGTAAATCATGCTCATGAAATATATAATAAACCCCGCTACCTCCACATTTTCTGCAGAGTTCAATGGTAGGGTGCATGTATCGCTTGTATTCGCTCATAGGTTAGCAATTTTTTTCTATTAAATTTTTTGAATAGTTCGTTTTCAATAGAGACGCACGGCTGTGCGTCTCTACTTTATGAATTTGCCTCATCTGTACATTATTTCTGCACACCTACCACAATAACCGAATTGAACTACAAGTGGGTGACGTGTTCCACAGCGTGGACATTTATCTTTGACTGATTCAATGAATTTTAGCCAACATGATTCTAATGTAGGATTATCTAATTTAGGAGTGATTATGTCCAGTATTTCAATAATATGCCTATTACCAGTTTCAGCGTGTGCAGCTTCTAGGGCATGCATCATCATGTCAATCTGTGCATCTGTAATCACATTCATGTTTTTTGTTATCTTTATCATATCCATATCTTGCACAAGTCCAATGAATTATTTTACCCTTGAATCCGTTACTAAACCATCGGAAAAAATCATCAGTACTATCAAACCCATCGTATAGGGCTAAATATCCAATCCTTAGTTTATCCATTCTATTTCCGTCGATTATTACACCATAATAAACCCCATTATATTTATATCTCAGTTCATTATTTTTAGTACTCGTTTTTCCGATGTAAATTATTTGTGTTCGAGTACATTCATCGTCTTTAAAGTTCTCGTAATGCTTAGTTCTGACGCCATGAGCATGTTGTATTTTCATACCTGGCTTCCATCTATCGTGTATATCTTCACGAATGGTGTGGCGTTTCCAACCTGTCAAAATTTTATTCTTAAAATTAGTTGGTTTTCCCCAGGGAAATTGTTTTTTGTAACCTATTATCATATTATTAAATTTAGTTATTAGTTTCCATAGCCGTAGATAACTATACTGCCACAAAAAGTAGTTGCTTTTATTAGTCCCTTTTCAATACGACTATAAATAGTGCGTTTATTAATTCCGGTATATTCGTGATACTGATCAACCGACATAAAAAGGTCATCACACTCGTGCATCATTTCCTTGATGGTCTCAAAATCTAACCTCACGATATTCCATTTTTGTTTGTCTGTAAGTGCCATGTTTTTAGCCAGATGCACAAGTGTGCATTTTTATGAGTGTACATATTTACTTGTTATGGTTCAGTTTAAAAAAGCCGAAGCGACCTGAACCAGTTTAGAATTATATCTTTTTTCGTGTGTGGATAATGCCAACTTCCAGTTAAAACAAATACAAAAGGCAATGAAATAAGCATTAAAATCATTAATGCGATTGCAAAAGGCAAAGTGAATCTTACCAATAATTTTACTGGCGTTTGTTCCTCGTAATAAAAATTTAGATTTAATTTTCTAAACCTATTACATAAATCTTCGCTATTTAATTTGCTTAGTTCTGGAAAAGTCTCTCTGAATCTTGGAATATATTCCAAATCACCATGAGACCAAGTTCTTTTTAATTTTCTGTACATACAATTTATTTTTAAGTGTTTAATAATCTGATAATAAGAAAGATAAACCGAAACCATAACATGCACCCATAATCAGTGGCGAGTTCATCGCATTTCGGAGGTTCGCCACCCGCATGAGCTTCATCGCTTCGCTGACAAGTCATCTCCCGCAATTCGCCACATGCTCATGGCTGTATGCGTTAGCAGCATTAAAAAAAAATATACCGGCCTGCGCTCAGGTTATCGGCTTAGGGCTAATGCAGCGGGTCAAGGCTGCAATAGCGGTAGATTATATTTCAAATGGTTTATCTTCGACAACTAAAAAGCCACATGGTATTTTATTGATTTCAATTACAGAGACTTTTAATTGTCCAAACTCAGGCTTTTTTAATTGTGCTGTTACAAAATCTGTTACCTGTTGTTTAATCTTTTCATCTTTACAAGTCTTACCTTTTGGAATATATATGCCTGTTTGAGTTAGTGGTTTATATCTAACCGGGCTGTCTTTATCGACTATTATTTCGGCTTTATATCTTACTTTGTACATGTGTATTTTTTATTAGGTTCTTTTTCTTCAGTTTCAGCAACCGGTTCATCTTCCAAGTCGAAAGCGGAAATACTCAAAGGAAGTGAGTGCCATTTGTTATTGTTATCTTTGAACTTCACTTCAACGAATTGGCAGCTTTTTACAGGTTTGTAGCTGTCTTCAATGATGCGAACACCGTCGTTAAGTTCTTCGTCCTGTTCTTCGTTGGCATATTGGCGTAGTTCCATTACACGCGATGGTTTGAGGTTACCTTTTGCATCGGTTCTTAGCAATGCGCTGAGAATTTTACGGAACTTTTCTGCGCCTTCAGTATCGGTTAGTCGTGCCATGTAGTTCTTTACTTTCTCTATTCCGGTACTGAAAGTATCATCATAACCATCTGTTACCCTGTAACCGATTTTGATTGAAATGCTAGACTTAGTATCGGTGAATGTGTGGCTTTGTTGGCCTTGCTTCACGCCATAAATGTCTTCTTTCATTTCAATGATTGCATCGAAACTATCAAATACCAGTTTTTTGATGTTTATAACGTGTTTACTCAGCCCTACAAGCGGTTTGAATACATCTGTTACCGTGTCGCTTACCAATATCTTGTAAGTTTCACGTTGGTTTTTCATGGCCTGTTTTTGGGCTTTCTTTGCATCTTCGAGTTCTTTTGCAAGTTGAATTCTTTGCTCAGGAGTGAGTTTGTTTAAATCAATTGTTTCCATTTTAAAATGAGTTTAAAAGTTGTTTATAATAAAGTAGTAAATTCCAAGTCCTAGAGCTGCTATAAAGCAACCTGAAGCGGTAAAAACAATAATGACAAGTGTTCGGATAGCTTCAAAGTCTATGTCGTTATTTTCGTCAAATGTTTCGTCCTGTTGGTATCCGGGTAACATGTTCGTATTAGTCATGTAATTTTATTTTAAGGTTATTGTATTCGCTCACGTATTCAGACCATTTAGGGTTAGTTGGAGGTGTATCCAGTATCAGTTCTTCTAGTTCTTCAAACCTTATAGCTCTTAGTTCCTGCTTTAGTAATGTTCTTGAAGCAATTGCATCGCTAAGGGAGTTAGATTGAGTCACCTGTGTGAATAGTTCGGGGTGCTCTGTCTTTTTACGCTTGTTTTCTGCTACATAAGAATTTCCCATATTATTCAAATATCATTTTTGGTTCTAATTTATTAATCCGATCTATCTCTCTATTGACTGCTGCCTTAGTTGGATATTTACCAAAAGTTGTCCAGGCTGAATTGCCAGACATTTGAACTATTTTTAATTCTTCTATCCGGACACGTAGCAGTGTATAACCTGCTTTCGTTAGCTTCATTCTATCGTAGTTTGTCATGTTAGTGTCGTTTTTACTTGTTTATTACGCATTTTTCTTCCATTTTTTTTAGCACGGACTCAAGTTGCTTGCGCGGATTTATCTCATTCATCATGTTGTAGAATGTTTGATAACTGCATCTTAGCTCAGGCCAAATGAATTCGTCGAAAGTGCGCATGCGTAACGTGTTTGATTTCTCATGCTGTTCGAGTAATTCCTGTGCACGAATGCATCGGCGTAAATATGCTGCGCGCCTTCCGAGTGCCATTTTTTCGAGTCGTGTCATTGATGTTAGTTTTGTTGAGTGATTCGTTCTATGTTCTGTCGTTTTTCGGCATCCTTGCCGAGTATGCTTCCAAGTTTCTTAATGAGGTTTCTCATTTCTTCGTTACTCATGTTGTAGAGTCGTTTACCTGCTATTCGTGGGTTCTCAAGGAAAAGGTTTACATTTGTCCAGTCGGTGGTATCTACACCGTGGAGTTGTAGCTTCTTGAGTATGGAACTGCGTAGTTTTTTTGTTACTGCAATGTCCTCTAGCTGTTTTACCTTCGATTCAAGGTCTAGGTTGAGTTCCAATTGCAATTCAGTACTACTATTCTTCTTTTGTGTGGTTCGCATAGCTGCTGTGTTTCATTTTAAGGCGTTCGCTTTTCACTAGTCGTTTAATGCGGCGGAAGTCCTCAATAACGCGGATGGAATTACCATCCTCTAAGGTCATTTTGGTAGGGTCGCATTTTTCAAAGATTGTTTTCTGCATGTCGCGGTCGGTAATGCCGTTTACTTCACAGATTTTACGTGTATCGCTCAGTGTTGCACCTATAAGGTGAATGTATGTGCGACCAAAACGGCTGTCAAACTCATCATATCCAGTCTTATTCAGGCGTACATTGCGCTTAATCTCAGTTTCGAGGTTATCAGTTCCAAGGATAACAAGCCCTAAAATGTCTTCGCATTCGTTGAATAAGTGAATGAATGTGCGAAGTGCTGACGGTTTGAGTGAATTGGCTTGGTCAATAATAAGTAGCGGTTTTTGGCTTGCAATGCGCTTTACTGTGTCGGAAATTGATTCAATAAGTGCATTCACTTTTACATAAGAGCCTTTAGGAATATCCGCGCCAATTTCTTTTGCCACTTCTATCAGGAACATGTGTGCGTTCCACTCTTTTGCCGTGATTTTAAACACGCCATTGCGTTTGTTTAGGTTCAGGTAGCTATCGGATGAGGCTGTTTTTCCGCTTCCGGCACGGTGAGCAATACCCATGAACATAGATTCGGCTTTTGCATCGGCCAACACATCGGTAACGATGGTGTAGTTGGTAATGGTGTCGGCTATAACCCAGTTAGTAGTGTCGAACTCATAACCTAATGCACGGCCAATGATGTAGTAAACATCATCGCCTTCAGCTCCATATTTGCCTTTTCGAAGCAAACTGATAGCCGTTTCGCTGATTCCGCACTTTTTAGCTACTTCGCGGTAGCTACCAAGGCGTTCTTTTTCGTCCTCAACGAGTTGTAAGATTTCTGATTTTTGTGTTTGATTAAGCATATTTGTTGTGTTTTAAAGTAGATTAGTATTTATTTCGTACATTAATTTTCAATCCTTCACCTTCATCCTCCCATTCACTCTGAAGGAACTTACTTTCGGCAGCTTCATAGTCGCGTTTAGCAACTTTATGTCCTAGCAATATGCCTGTTTCGGATGTTACTGTTACCGGTTCTTCACTGTATTCGTATTCAGATTCCTGAAGTTTGGAAATTTTGGCATCCCGGTGGTTCTTCATTTTTTCGCTAATGGCTTTCATTTTGCCAACAGCGCGCATGTCCTTATTCGGGCCATATTGTTGCGCCGGTGTTATGCGGTCGAACGAACCAAGGTAGTTTTCGCCCAGGAACATGTGTACTTTGTCGAAGTTCTCAGGGTCAAAACAGTTGATTGTTTTCACGCCTGTGTATTTTTCAGCCACTTCACAGTCATCTATTCCGTAGTAATACGTTGCATTGTCGATTTGTGTAAGTATCATAAAGTTGCGTATTGAAACCTCTTTACGAATGCCAAATAAATAGCAGAATTTTGGGTGTGAAATCTCAATTGTGTATGGTCGGCTGCATTCGTTATGCAGTTCTAAAGGCGATTTGTCAATTGCTTTAAACTTGGTGCTCCATGCCGAATATGGCGTTGAACTCCATGCTTCAAGTATTTTATTGGTTACGCGGCTTGCATCGTCAAAATTGAATTTATTCTTTGAAGCCCATGAGCGCATTTTTGCCACGTAGTCTTTGCTTCTGTGTGCATATTTCCGGCTCGATTTAACGCCCTCACCATAGTATAAATCAGATTCTGACATGAATACGGTTTGCAGCGTTCCCCACCAACGTTCGATGTGTGCTTTTCCTTCGGCTTTGGTAGTTTGTGTCATAACTACTCCCATTCGGCTTAATGAGTTTTCAATGAACATCCAGTCGGATGTGTCGTGTCCGGGAAACTTATCGTAACGGAACTCATAAGGAAGGTATCCGGCATTGCGTACTGCCATTGCCAAAGCATTTGTAATAACTTCTGCACTTTCATTGTGGCAATATTCCCATCCAAGTATGTGACCACTCATTACGTCACGAACGGCAACAATGTATAGGAACTCATTAGTAGTAACCTTTTTGCCATCTTTCATCACTACGGCCTTGTGGTCAATGATATTGACACGTGTACCGTCGAGTTCCCAACAATCACCGGCATACAGCGCACCCAATGTTGGTACATAGCTACGGTATTTTGCATTGTGCCGGCTGTTAGCTCCAAATCGTTGACTGATCAGGAACTGGCTTTCGGGTTTTCCCATCCAGTCCGATACCCAACGAGGTGAAGGTATTTTGCTGATACTTTCCTGTATGCATTTGCGGGTTAGTTTCCGGCTAACCATAGCAGCTGTGTAGTTGTGTTCCGATTTTGCAAGGTCGAGCAACCAGTTTAATACAATGTCGTTATTGGTGAACATGGCGTGGTTCTCGTTTCCACGGTTCTTAGCGTATACCAGTTGCCCGATGTGAGTTCCTTCGCTGTAGGCTTGCACCTTGTCGCGTAGGTTGCGCCAACTTACAGGCAGGTATTTAAGACTGTGTAGCTTTATTTCGGCACATAGTTGCTCAAAGAACAGGCTTTTAGAGAATGAAATATTGTTGTTGCGAACGTAAATACTTGCTTCGTGAATGATGGCAGCTGAACGAGCTTCATCGTCGCTCATGCCCTTTAAAAATACTTTAAAACTGCTGTAAAGTGCTTTAGAAACTAAGCTGACAATATCGTTTTCCACTGTCACAGCATTAGCGGCCAATGTACCCGGTTCGGGTAGTTTGGCGGTGGCAGTGCGAGGTAAAGCAGAATACTTGAAGTAACAACGGTTAGCAATGGTTTCGTATGTCCACGATTTTGCGCCTTTGTTGGCTCTCGTTTTTGCTACACGTAGATAGTCGTATTTCACGCCACTATCAATTATGTAGTCCTGCGAGAGCCACAGGTCGTTGTTATATTTTATTATGTCAGCAGAGTTGAGCATATTGTGTGTTTTACTTGTGTTCCTGCCGGGGAATCGAACCCCGGATAAACCGTTTAGGATATTGGTTGTATCAGATTGTGTACTGAAGTTTCGGTTAATGACCGTTTTACGCCTTTGTACCGGCCTTCGGCAGCAATAAATGAGTAGTTGCCTTTCGTTGTTTTTCCCTTGTATATCACCTTTATTTCGTCTATTCCGGTGTATAGGTAGGTGGTTTCGGGTTGTAGTTGTGTTGGTAGCATAATTAGAATAATGAGGTTTGACCGTTCGTGTTTTGTTTTTCGGGAGCAAATAACCGTTTGCTTACCGGTGCTTTCAGGTATCGGCTTTCTACGTCGATATGTCCGCTTTTTAGGAAGCATTTCACATCACAAGCGTGTAGATGTTCAATTGCGCCTTTGGGGTTGTACTTAGCATCACCACGCGAAACCATGATAATGCCGAACTTCTTTTTCTTTTTGAATAGGTGAATCAGCTGCTTTAGCTGTTCGTAGGTGAATGACATAAACTGTACTGAGTCGATAACTGCATAACTGTAATGTCCTCGGCTTATTTTTTCGCACATGGCATCGAAAGGAACTGACACCGCAATGGTTATCTTTTTGCTGTTAATCTCGAAGTCGTTCACCCGGTCCTGGAGTGTTTTGTTGTCGCGTTCTTCGTGGCTATTGTAGAGGATTTTGCCGTGTTTGGATAGTTCTTCGCACAGTTGCAGTACTAAAACCGATTTGCCACAACCTGAACGGCCATATACCATCATCACAAATTTGGTTTGTAATATTCCAAATAGGGTGTTGTATCGTTCGCCCAGGTCTATGGTTTCGTACTTCTTTGCTTTCAACTGGCCAATGCTTAAATAGCGGTGTGTGTTTGCTGTTGCTGCCATGTTACTTAATGATTATACGAATAATGATTTGACCAAAATAAATGTAGAAAAAAAGAAGTCCGGTGTTTTGGATTGGGTGCTTTTTGAATGCCTTAAACAGGATGATTGGTAGTTTCTTCATTGCCTTTGGGTTTAATTGGTTTACCGTACTTTTCCTTAGCTGCTTTCATGATACGTTCGTATGTGTCCCCTTTGCCATCTCGCAAAGCATTTGTTACCGTGTTTTTGTGAATCCCTAGTGCTTCTGCAACTTGCTTCTTCCACCCATGCGGTAACGTTGGTGGTAGCTCTAAATTCAAAATAATCGTATTAGCCATATTAGTTTTAAAATAAATTACTACTTTTGTTGCGTTGTGTATAATCACAACAGCACAAAAGTAAATCATTTTGATTTATAAAACAAACAAAAAGTAAATTATTTTGATTTATGTCGCAAAATATTTCTGAAATACGGAAAAAGTGGTTTATTGACGAGGTTGAAAAACTAAAGTCGAACGGTACTTCGTATGCCGAAATAGCTGGTAGACTGGGCGTTTTACCTCAATACTTAAGCAATATCATTACCGGGCCACGTGGGGCATCAGAAAAGTTTGTAAGTAAGTTTTGTGAGGTGTACGGTATAAATCAAAATGATTTATACAATAAATTAAAGGTTTATCACACTGAACTGGCAGAAAAGCAGGTAGTTTCAGAGCGAAAACATAAGATTGAATCTAACCAAAATGGCATTCCATTGATACCAATTGAAGCTGTAGCCGGATATGCATTAAAAGGTGATGCCGTAGCAATGGAATATGATATCACAGAACGATACCTAGTTCCTGAATTTAGT
>Ga0302215_10000323_pt1 | contig 35920 bp, 25 predicted proteins | sample II_Fen_N3_1_FD_194580 | JGI IMG/M metagenome (GOLD analysis project Ga0302215, IMG submission 194580) | Peat permafrost microbial communities from Stordalen Mire near Abisko, Sweden - II_Fen_N3_1 | ecosystem: Environmental > Terrestrial > Soil > Wetlands > Permafrost | place: Sweden: Abisko... | reverse complement strand
ATATTTCTGTTGATGCTCCTTTTGTTGAAGGCGAGGATAACAGCTTGTTGGATGTAATGATTAACGATGACTCTCCGAATGCAGATCGTGTGTTGATTAACGAATCGCTTTCTAAAGAAATAGAGCGTGTACTGGCATTTACTTTGTCGGACAGAGAACGCGATATAGTGAAAAAATTCTTTGGAATTGGTGTGACGGAAATGACATTGGAAGAAATAGGCGATGAATTTGGTTTGACGCGTGAACGTGTGCGACAAATCAAAGAAAAAGCGATTCGGAAATTGAGACCCAATGCTAAAAGTAAATTATTAAAAGGATTTTTGGGATAATCGGAACGATAGTACGATTTTCTTGAAACATAAAAGGAGCAACTAATCAGTTGCTCCTTTTATGTTTTTGTTTACTTTATGAAATCTCTTACGCCAGTTTCTTATCCAAGTTGCGTTTAAGTGTAGCTAAAAATCCTTCGGTACTCAGATAGTTGGCGTTGGTAACACCTTCTCCGTAAATAAGAATTGCCAGATCTTTGGTCATTTCACCTGCTTCAACAGTTTCAATACATACCTGCTCCAGTTTTTCGCAGAAATTCAGCAATTCAGGATTGTTGTCCAACTTAGCTCTGTGCATAAGTCCACGCGTCCATGCAAATATAGAGGCGATAGGGTTAGTGGAAGTTTCCTTGCCTTGTTGGTGCTGACGGTAGTGTCGTGTTACAGTTCCGTGAGCTGCTTCTGCTTCTACGGTTTTTCCATCGGGGGTAACCAGTACCGACGACATCAATCCCAATGAACCAAAGCCCTGAGCAACGGTGTCAGACTGCACGTCGCCATCATAGTTTTTACAAGCCCAAACAAAACCGCCATTCCACTTCATGCAAGAAGCCACCATATCATCAATTAAGCGATGCTCGTATGTAATTCCGGCCTCTTTAAATGCAGCCTGAAATTCCTTTTCGTACACTTCCTGAAAAATGTCTTTGAAGCGTCCGTCGTAAGCTTTCAGAATAGTGTTTTTGGTTGAAAGATACAATGGCCACTTTTTTTCCAACGCTACCTGAAAAGAAGAGCGTGCAAAGCCGTAGATTGATTCGTCGGTATTGTACATGGTCATAGCCACACCATCGCCTTCGAAGTTATACACTTCCCATTCTTTGGTTTCGCCGGCTTCGTTGGTGAAAGTCATTTTCAAAGTTCCCTTGCCTTTAATCACCGTATCTGTGGCTTTGTACTGGTCGCCGAAAGCATGACGACCTATGACGATGGGTTTAGTCCAACCCTGTACATAGCGTGGCACGTTGTTGCAAATAATCGGTTCGCGAAAAACGGTTCCACCTATAATGTTGCGGAGGGTTCCATTAGGTGATTTCCACATTTTTTTCAGACCGAATTCTTCCACACGGGCTTCGTCGGGCGTAATGGTAGCACACTTAATACCAACATTGTATTTATTGATTGCGTTTGCAGCTTCAATAGTTACTTCATCGTTGGTTAAATCGCGATTTTCAATTCCTAGATCGTAGTATTTGATATCCAGATCGAGGTAGGGGAGGATAAGTTGTTCTTTAATAAATGCCCAGATTATGCGGGTCATCTCATCGCCGTCAAGTTCAACGACGGGGTTTGTTACTTTTATTTTGTTCATAAATTAAAGCCCCCTAAATCCCCCATGGGGGACTTTTTTGGGCATTTGTAAAAGGATTATTAACTGAATTATATGAGTAGATTCTATTGTTTCCTCTCTAAAGTCCCCCATGGGGGATTTAGGGGGCTGCTGTTTTTATCTATCTTTCAATGGGATAAATGTTTTGCGCTCACCTACGTTTTTGTAAGCAGGTCGAATAATTCGTTTGCTGGCAAAGTTTAATTCTTCAATGCGGTGAGCAGACCAACCGGCTACACGAGACATGGCGAACATTGGGGTGAAAATTTCGCTTGGCAGACCGATTGCATCGTAAACGAAACCTGAATAGAAATCAACATTTGTACATACTTGCTTATTGATACCATCTCCTTTAAATGTCATAAATGCATTCACCGAACGTTCATCAAGCAATTCTAAGAAAGCAAATTCTTTTTCAAGCCCTTTTTCAACAGCCATGGCACGTGCCATTTCTTTCAATAAAAGTGCCCGGGGATCGGAAATAGTATAAACTGCATGTCCGATACCATAAATCAAACCACTCTTGTTGTATGCCTCTTTGTTCAGCATTTTTTTCAGGTAAGCATCAATTTCTTTTACATTTGTCCAGTCTTTGATGGCTGTTTTCAGGTGTTCAAACATTTGAACTACTTTTATATTTGCACCTCCGTGTAAAGGTCCTTTTAACGAACCAATACCAGCAGCAATAGCAGAATAAGTGTCTGTTTGTGTAGAGCTTACAACACGTACAGCAAAGGTTGAATTGTTACCTCCACCATGGTCGGCATGTAGAATTAATGTTAAGTCAAGAATTTTCACATCCAATTCGGTGTAGTTATTCGGACCTTTCATCATATACAGGAAGTTTTCTGCATAAGACATATCTTCTTTTGGGTGACGAATGTGCAACGAACGTCCTTGTTGACTGTGGCGAAGAATATTAAAAGCATACGCAACAATAGTTGGGAATTTTGCAATCAAATCAATCGATTGGCGAATAAGATTGTCGCGGGTAATGTCGTCAGGATTGGAATCGAATGTGTACATTTCAAGTACACTACGCGATAAAATATTCATGATGTCCTGACCTTCGAGGTCAATAATATTCATGGTCGCTTTTTGAGCCAATGCCATTCCTTCTACCAGTAGTTTAGAAAATGCTTTTAGCTCTTCTGCATCAGGTTGGTAGCCCGAAAGGAGTAGAAATGCAGTTTCTTCGAAGCCTAAGCGATGTTCGGCTTGAAATCCATGAACTAAATCTTCTACATCTATGCCTCTGTAAATCAGTTTGCCGGGAACAGCTTTTAAACCACCTTCCGGTAGTTTTTCGTACCCAACAACATCACCTACCTTTGTTAATCCAACAAGCACCCCTGAGTGATCCTCGTTTCTTAGTCCACGTTTCACATTAAATTGCGTAAACAATTCTTTGTCGATTCTGCTGGTGGTTTTTATCGTCTCAGATAATTTATAAATCAAATAATCTTGTTCCATGACCTTTGCTTTTATATTGTTATTATTTTTTCTCATTATCACATTAACACACTGTTGATGATTTTTGTTTTTTAAAGACTGACAAATTTTTGTTTTTTTTATTTCTGCATAGCATTTAATGCGCTACCCTCTCTGAACCAATCAATTTGAGCCTGATTATAGGTGTGCAATACGTCGAAACTTTCGATAGTTCCATCGGAGTGAGTTAACACGACCTGAAGGTTTTTACCGGGGGCAAAAGTGGTTAAACCAGTAATGCTGATTCGGTCATTTTCGCGTACTTTGTCGTAGTCATTTTTGTCGGCAAAAGTGAGTGCAAGCATGCCCTGTTTTTTTAGGTTGGTTTCGTGTATGCGGGCAAAAGATTTTACCAGAATGGCTTTTACGTTCAGGTGGCGTGGTTCCATGGCTGCGTGTTCGCGGCTGGAGCCTTCACCGTAGTTTTCTTCGGCTACCACTACCGAACCGATACCCTGAGCTTTATACTTGCGTGCCAGTGCCGGTACAGCTACATATTCTCCGGTTGACGGATCAAGCACTGCATTGGTTTTGTTGTTGAACGCATTCACAGCACCTATAAGCATATTGTCGGAGATATTATCCAGATGTCCGCGGAATTTCAGCCAGGGGCCTGCCATCGATATATGGTCGGTTGTACATTTTCCGGTGGCTTTAATCAGGAGCGGCTGCTCAATCAAATCTTTACCATCCCAGGCGGTGAAGGGTTGCAGTATTTGTAGTCGTTTAGATTCCGCACTGATGTTTACCACCACTTTGCTTCCATCGACAACAGGGGCTAAATAACCTGCATCTTCAACAGCATAGCCTTTCACGGGCAATTCGTATCCTGTTGGTTCGGTAAGCTTCACCTTTTCGCCTTTCGCGTTTATAAGCGAATCGGTAAGCGGGTTAAAGCATAAGTCGCCTGCCACGGTAAGGGCGGCTACCACCTCCGGCGAACCGATAAAGGTGTGTGTGTTGGGGTTGCCATCGGCACGTTTTGCAAAGTTGCGGTTGAACGAGGTGATGATAGAATTCGGGCGTTCGGGTTGGTCGGTTTCGCGTTTCCACTGACCGATACAGGGTCCGCAGGCATTGGCCATAACGATACCGCCAACCGATTCGAATTCGGCAAGTACTCCATCGCGCTCAGCGGTGTAGCGCACCTGTTCTGAACCGGGATTAATAATAAATTGTGCCTGCACTTCCAGTCCGTCTTCTTTGGCTTTTTTTACCACCGAGGCCGCACGTGTCAGGTCTTCGTATGATGAGTTGGTACATGAACCGATAAGTCCTACTTCCATTTTTTGCGGATAACCTTTTTCTTTTACCGCTTTGGCAAATTCAGATATCGGATAAGCCAAATCAGGAGTGAAAGGGCCGTTGATATAGGGTTCGAGCTCGCTGAGGTTGATTTCTATTAGTCGGTCGTAATATTGTTCGGGGTTAGCAGTTACTTCGGCATCGGCTTGCAGGTGTGCAGCGTTTTTAAGTGCCAGTTCGGCCACTGAGCTTCTGCCGGTTGCTTTCAGGTATTCCACCGATTTTGCATCGAACGGAAACACTGAGGTAGTGGCACCCACTTCGGCACCCATGTTGCATATAGTTCCTTTTCCGGTGGCGGAAATCGATGCGGTTCCTTCGCCGAAATATTCAATGATGGCGTTTGTACCCCCTTTTACTGTCAGTATGCCTGCCAGTTTCAGAATTACATCTTTAGGCGAAGCCCAACCCGAAAGTTTTCCGGTAAGTTTAACTCCAATGATTTTTGGCATTTTAAGTTCCCATGGCATTCCGGCCATTACATCCACTGCATCGGCACCGCCTACTCCAATGGCTATCATGCCCATTCCGCCGGCATTCACTGTGTGAGAGTCGGTTCCAATCATCATTCCACCGGGGAAAGCGTAGTTTTCGAACACCACCTGGTGAATAATACCGGCACCCGGTTTCCAGAAACCAATACCGAATTTATTGGAAACAGCACTGAGGAAATCGTACACCTCGCGGTTAGTTTCGTTTGCAGTTTTAAGGTCAGTTTCGGCTTTTATATGAGCCTGAATAAGGTGGTCGCAATGCACGGTTGAGGGTACAGCCACGGTTTTACGACCGGAGTTCATTAATTGCAACAAAGCCATCTGGGCGGTAGCATCCTGCATGGCTACTCTGTCGGGCGAAAAATTGACATAATCAACGGCACGATTGTAATTTTCTATCGGTTCGTTTTCTGCCAGGTGAGCATAAAGAATTTTCTCAGTCAGCGTGAGCGGCCGTTGTAGTTTATTCTTAATCTGAGCAATTTTTTCGGGGAGGGAAGCGTATAAACGCTGAATCATTTCTTCGTCAAAAACCATAATTTTGTATTTTTAATCAAATTGTAATAACTTCAATCGCAAATATAATGAAAAATAAGCTGAAAAGCAATTTAAAGCTGTAAATCTAATTTTTAAACACGCGGACTTATAAATTGTTCAACCGAATATTACAGAAAAATGAAATAAACCTCCTCTTTTATGCAATAAGAGAAGGTTTATACAAAAAATAGAGAATATTTATGCGAATTGAGTCTGATTTATGTAAATTGTATACAAAAATGAGGTTTTAGTTGGATCCAATCCACGTGAGTTTATGCCAGATGCTTTCCAGCGGTCCCTGACGATGGCTTTTCATCCACCATTTACTGAAAATTCCCTGCAAAACAGCCAGCAGTAGACCTATCAGCAGGCTGTAGGTAGCTCCGGTGTACTGGTACAGCCCCAGTCCGAAGCCATAATAGATAAACGACCCGATGATGGACTGCATGATGTAGTTTGACATGCTCATTTTGCCGAATGCGCTGAACACGTTGAGTACGCGTCCGGCGTATTTTTCGTACAGGAGATAGAAACCGGAAACCAACACGAGCATAAATGCCAGATTTGACCATGTACTCACAATGGTGCTCAGTGGGCGGGTGACAGATTGAACGGAAATCCAGGCAGGGATTCCGTTTTTGATAATAAACAGGGGAATGAATGCCAGTGTAGCGCTTATGAGTATACGTTTCCAAAAACGGCTACTTTGGGTGGAAGTGCTGAACAGGTATTTGCGTCCGGCCAGCATGCCCAGCATAAACAGAGACATTGTCTGAAATACTCTTCCTACTTCCCATGTCCAGAGGAGTACGGCTGTTTTTCCGTTGGTGGAGTTGCCTATTAGTGTATTGATTAAAGACCGCCCGGGTACATATTCCGCAGCTTTATCGAAGTAAGCCCACGAAGCCTGACCGGGAAGTTTGGGCACGGGATGCATCATGCCTCCTATAACGTTAATCCACTCGAAGGGCTGGAGCATAAGTATCAGCGCTATCCAGAACACAGTTTTATTGCTGAGACGGGCTACCGGTATGAGCGAAAAACCCAGTAGGGCATAAATGGTGAGTATATCGCCCTGATAGAACGCAGAATTGATAAGCCCGAAACCGAGCAACAGCAAAAGTCTCCACGCAAAACGCCCCCGGAAATCGTTGCCTTTCTTCTGCTGATTGTTGTCCTGAATAAAAAATGTAAGTCCGAAAAGCAGGGCGAATATAGCGTAAGATTTACCACTAAAAAGAAAAAACAAGGTGGCCCACACGGCATTGTCTATAGGAATAATCCATGCAGGCAGGTTGGTGGGCTTAAAGTAAAAATCAAAATGCTCAAGATTATGCAGCAGCATAATTGAAACTATGGCAAAGCCGCGGAGTGCATCTACCACATGGAGGCGGGGAGAGGATGATTCAGTCATATAATTAGATGTATTTTGTTTGCAAATGTAAATAAAATACATCTAATTTACAAAATCCATCAATCTTAATCTATAGGATACTGATTGCTAATCAGTATTATTTAGTAAAAAATGTTAGATTCTTCGCTTCACTCAGAATGACAGATTAATATAATGTCTCTGTAGGGGTTGGGGATAAGTTGGCGGCAAAGAGCCAACTTATCCCCAACCCCTACAAACATAGAATGTTGATTGTCATTTCGAACGAAGTGAAAAATCTTTATCTTACAAAATTTATTGGATAATAATGATTGCTAATAGCTAATCTTCCAAAACTCCAAATTTCCCGCTATTCCAATCGTCATAAGCTTCAACGATTTCCTGTTTGCTATTCATAACGAAAGGTCCGTAAGGCACAATCGGTTCATGTATAGGTTCACCGCTTAGGATAAGTACGATAGCATCTTCAGTAGCTTCTACATAAATATCCGTTCCATCGTTGGCAAACAATACGAAATGATCGGTTCCGACATGTTTTTCATTCACAGTTACCGATCCTTCAATAATAACGAAGCCTGTATTGTAATTCTGCGGTAACGAAAAATGAACTTTCGCACCTTTTTTCAGCCTGGCGTTATACATTTCGATGGGCGTGAAGGAAGTGGCGGGACCATTTGTATTGTTGAAATTGCCGGCAATGATTTCAATAATTCCGTTGCCGTCGGGCAAAGTGAATTGTCCGAATTCCTTACGACGAATAGGTTGGTACTTTGGGCTACTCATTTTGAATTTGGCAGGCAGATTCACCCACAATTGTACCATTTGAAATTCGCCTCCGACCTTACTCCATTCGGCTTCGTGATATTCTTTGTGGAGAATGCCCGAAGCAGCCGTCATCCATTGCACATCGCCTTCGCCAATTATTCCGGCATTTCCGGCACTATCGTGATGAGCCACCCGCCCTTTGTAGGCTATAGTGACTGTTTCGAAACCACGATGGGGATGCACTCCGACACCGCGTGGTGTATTCGAAGGGGGAAATTCTATTTTAGCTCCATAATCGAGCAGAAAAAACGGACTCATGCGTTGAATATTCATTCTTCCGGTGCTGGGGAAAAAATTGTGCACCCTGAATCCGTCGCCTACCATATGAGCAGGAGGGGGCGGCATGATTTGTTCAATCGATCTTTGCTTATTCATTGTGTTTGGTTTTAATGATAATCTACCAGTTGTATAATGATTTTGCAGGATAAAAGTTTTGATTCAAAGGAAAAAAAGAGCGGTAGTTTAAACCCCGCTCTATTATATAAAAAAGTATCCTTGATAAAATAATCAAGTGTAATAAGGTATTTCTATCCGAACACAAGTGCCTTTACCTGTTGCACTGATAATATCCAGTTTGCCTTCCAGCAAAATAACCCGTTCTTTCATTCCTATCATTCCGTAAGAGTCCGGCCTGATTTGGTTGTCTTTATCAAGCCCTACACCGTTATCGGTAATTTCCAGGCTCAGCTTATTGTCCGTATGTTGAAGTTGTATCTTGACCGATGTTGCTTTGGCATGTTTAGCTACATTATTCATTGCTTCCTGAAAGATTCTGAACAATGCAAGTGATTGTTGAGGTGTCATTTCAACCTCTGAATCGTTGGATACAAATTCACATTTTATTTTATGTCTGCCTTCAAATTCGCGTAGATAATCTTTGGTTGCTCCCACGAAACCATACATTTCAAGTAACTCAGGCCGGAGACCATTCATTATTCTTCGGGTAGTGACGATTGTTTTGTTGATTAAATCAACCATGTCATCAAATTTGAGTAATATATCCGAGGACTGATCAAATACGTTTGTTTTAGACACTCTTTGTTTCAACATTCCCATGTCTATTTTGAGAGCAACTAAAATTTGCCCCAGATCATCATGTATTTCGCGGGCTATCGACACTTTTTCTTCTTCCCGGATATTCTGAAGATAGGAAGCAAACTTTCGCAACTGCTCTTCCGAGTTACGGAGCTCGGTGATGTCTATGTTTACTACCTGAAAATGTACCGTGCCATTCCACAGTATTTCTTTATACGATACTTTTACATACCGTATATTACCATTTTTGCAAATAATACCTATTTCGTAATCGGATTCTTCGATGCCAACTTTTCTTTTTTCTTTTCTTACAAGGTGTTGTATATAACTTTCGGGGGTGTAGCGATTTTTTGCCGGGGTGCTTGTAAATTCTTCCAACGAGTCGAATTCATAAATATCGAGGAAGGTTTTATTGGCATAAACCGTCTTTCCAGCTACCGAAACGATACGTATACCTATAGGTGATTCGGCAATAGAGCGACGGAAATTTATCTCTGATTCCAGCAGTTTAGTTTCTATCTCTTTCCGGTATGTAATATCATGGGCTATACCATCTATCTGGGTTAGTTTTCCGTTTTCGTCCAGGGTTGGTTTTATTTTGGCTTCAATCCAGCGAATTTCTCCATTGGGACGTACTATTCTGTATTCATGATCAAACTTTTTGCCTGAGTATAAAACAGGAAAATCGGTTTCTACTTCGGGTTTGTCTTCGGGATGAATTACATCAAACCACAAGCGTGGATTTTCTAAAAACTCAGTCGGCGAACGTCCGAATACGGTTTGGTTGGCAATAGAGGCATAAAGCGTTTTTAAATGAATCAGATCGACAGATAAAACTGCCTCACCCATATTGTTGTGAAGCTTTTCCAGTTCATTTTTGGTTTTTATCAGTTCAGCTTCTGTCAGTATTCGGTCGGTGATGTCATGCACTAATATGTGCGATGATTCCCTACCATTAAAGATTACTGTATGTGATGCAATATCAACGTATATCAAATCACCGTTTTTTTTGATATGCCTCCTTTCATTGGCTATATAAATTCCTTTAAATGACGAGCGTTTGATATCTTCGAGGAGCAACGGTATACCTTGTGGTGGACGAATGTCTTTTAATGTCATGGACAGGAATTCTTCTCTGGAGTAACCATAATGTTTTATGGCAGCTTCGTTTACTTCCAGAAATGCCAGCGTTTCCATATCAAAAATCCAATTGGGCTGGGGGTTGTTGTCGAACATAAAGCGGTATCTTTCCTCGCTTTTTTTTAGCAGGCTGCTGTTTTGCTTCGTTACAAAAAAGGATATGACTATCAACATAAGCGCAACTCCCAGCCCGAAGGGCAGGGCAGAGTGCAATGCAATTTCCCAGTACCACGAACCGGTTGCAAAATCTATGGCAAATATGGCTATTGTTTTTCCCGTTTTGGGGTCGATTACCGGGGCGCAACCGCTGGCATACGAACCCCAACTGTCGGACGAGGGTCCTTGTACAGTGGGGATGCCGGTTTGCATCACCTCATTAAATTCTTTAGGGGCTTCGTCGTAGGGGCTTCCGGGAGCTGATCCTTCGCGGTCTCCATCCGGTTTATCATCGACATAGAAGAATACCTTGCCGTTGGGCTTAACACCCATTAAGTAGGCAAAATGCAGCTGTTTGTTCACTTTTATTATGTCGGCAAACTGCTGTTTGAGTCGGTGATATTCGGGCGACTTTACATCGACCGGAGTACCCGTAAGTTTTTTTACCAGATTGGCGTCTATTGAATTGGCTCCTATCTGAGTTTGAATCAAAAAGTTGTTACGCATTCCCTGCTCGGTATTATAACCTATAAACCAAGACAGGAGTAAAGTAAGAATTATAACAGTGGTAATAAGTACACGCTTTGTGTTGAATTGCCGGATCATATTAAATTGCCTTGAACGAATTGAAAAATTAGGTCTAATTAAATGTGAGTGCTTCCTGCGTTTTCATTGACTATTCATGATGCTGTTTTTTTGTGATTTTTTACATTGGTGCCGTGCACTTAATTCTGACTTTAGATTTTTGGTATGCAAACATACATAATCAATTTAGAATATAGCTTAAATTGAGTATTCAAAGTGTTTTTTTGTGATTGCAGACAGTAGTTTTGTAGGTGTTTAAACGACAAATTGCTACACAAAGCACTAAGTATGTTGTAGCTTGATGTTGGTATATATCATAAACCCTTCGCCCGTTCGACTGAGCTCACGCCGAAGCCTTCGGGTCCTTCCCTTTAGGAAAGGGAAGACCATCCAAGTCCGAAAATTGGCGGGTTAGCGGACGATTTTTTACTCCTTTAGCCAAGCAACCGCTTGGAGCGGTTGCTTGGAATCACTAAGTTTATTTATTGTAAACGATCCCGCACTTCGCAGATATCTCCTTACAGTAAGGAGACGAGCGTAGCGTAGGGGTTTATTCTACCACACATTCACTCAGCACTTCTCGCAGGCACATGCTTTTCCTTTGGCTTTATCGAAGGCTTCTTTTCCTTCGGCAATAGAAAAATAGATAAGCCCGGCGGTACCTATCACGTCGGCATAGGCAAATCCTGTGAATTCGTATATCAGGCTCGAAGCCAGCAGTACCAGCGACATATACACACATACCTTGGTGCAGTTGCTGTCGGCCACTATGGCTTCGGAGTTCAGCTGTTTGCCTACCGTTTTCTTTGCATTCATAAGCCATACCATAACGGCAATTGAAACTAAAGAGATGATAATACCCCACAGGGTGGTTTCGGGTTTATGATGATTTATCAGGTTGACAATAATGCCTGCCAGCAAGCCTGCCGAAAGGAGGAAGAAGGCCGTTCCGGTAGTTCGGAGTGCTTTTATCTCGAAACTGCTCCGCGGACTTTCCGTATTTTTCCGTATACGCAGTATCATGGCCGCAATGCCTATGCCCGACATCACTTCGATAAAACTATCGACCCCGAAACCAAAAAGGGTCAGGGTTTCGTCTTCGTAGCCCATAAGCATGGATATTACTCCTTCGGCTACATTGTAAAATATGGTGAACAGGCTTAAGGCATAGGCCCGTCGGTATAATATTTCTTCGTTCATTGACATGGTTGTTTCTTTTTTCTGTGTTGCAAAAATACTGTATCGTACCGAGCCCGACAATCACCATATATAGGTATTTACGCATCGTCCGATAGTACTGATTACTGAAACGTACAATGGGCAGCAATGGTTCGGGCAGTAGGGGTGATGTGGTTTTATAAGTATATGATATTTAACGCTTCCCCCGTTCGACTGAGACTTCGGCGTGAGCTCGGTCGAACGCTCACGTCGAAGCGTTCGGGCACTTCCCTTTAAAAAAGGGAAGAACATCCGGGATCGAAAATTGGCAGGTTAGCGGGAGAACTTTTACTCCTTTAGCCAACAAACCGCTTGGAGCGGTTGTTTGGAGTCACTATGTTTATTTATTGAAAGCAATCCCGCACTTCGCCGATGTCCCCTTGGTGTAAGGGGACGAGCGCAGCGGAGGGGTTCGTGTGGTATTCACTTATTTCTTATGTAAACCATCAACTTTTTTACATAAAACCACTTAAACCCAAAAACAATTATTAATTTTGGACGGTGAAGAATAAATGAAACCTCGTTCAGCGTAGTTTGGCGGCATTGAGTTTGGCGAAGTCACCAGACTTCGTCGTGCTTAAAACAAGGCTCTTGCCTAGCATATAAAAAATGGAATATGGAAAGCAGGAGCTTTCCTTCTAACTTTTACATAGCGGGACGCTATGCCAAACATCGGAAGCAGCATTATTTACGCTACAGCGAACAGGGTAGAACAATTTTCTGATAAAAAAATGAAATGCAAAGAAAAGGCTAATTTCTTTCTCGTTTCTTTTTATTTGTTCAGTAATTTCTTGATATAAATTAATCTTGTACTAATTGAATATGAAAAATCCAAAAGAAACAAGAAGAAAGATTTTTGATGCTTATTCAAAAAATCTCGAACTTTTAAAATCTAATATTACATTCAGTTCTGACTTTACGAATGGCTATTTATGTCCACTATGCTTTAAATTATTCTATGAAGAAGATTTATTAGAAAGTTCTGAAAATAGGTTAACTTTGGAAGATGTTCCACCAAAATCATTAGGAGGCAATCCAAAAATACTGACGTGCAAAATCTGCAATTCAAGTTCAGGTTATAAAATTGACTTTCATTTGTTTGAAAGATTAAAGGAAATTGATGCTAGACAGTTTCTTCCAAATACAAAAATTGATACGTCATTAATTAAAGATGGAAATAGAGTCAATTCCGTTTTAGAAATAGACAATAATGGGAAGATTATTTTTAATGTAGAAACGAATAGATCAAATCCAAAGGAGTTTGAAAATTTTCATAAAAATGTATTCTCATACAATTCTGTATATAAATCTATTTTAGCTAAAGAATTTATTGATACGCCTTTTATATCTAAAAAGTTTAAGATTTCAATGCCGCAACGTTCAGATGAACATAGAGCAGAAATAGGACTTTTAAGAATTGCATATTTATTAGCTTATAGTACATTAGGAAATTCGCTAATCTTAAATGAGTCGTTGTTTAAAATTCGAGAGCAATTGTTGAATCCAGAAAAGAATATTTTGACTAAACCGTTTTGGTTTAATACTGAGTTTCCAGAAGAATGCGTTGGCATAAATGTTATAACCGAACCTGAAGATTTGAAATGCTATTTAGTTATTTTCAATTTATCGACTGCCTCAAAAAGAAGACAATTTGCAATTGCATTGCCTGGACCTTCTTACCCAGATATAAATATATATGACAACATGAATAAATTACTTTGTGTAGATTCGGATGCTTTTCAAAATATCAAACTCAAAAAGTTTCCAAAATTAGATTTCATTAATGATGAAAAAAATATTTGGTATTCATCAGATTTTTGGAGAAAATATTGTGTTGATATGATTGATGATTGAATACTCCTGTCCTGTCGGATATATCTATTCTTCAATGAGTAAAGAATGTGCCCCTCGTTCATCGTAGTTTGGCAGCATTGAGTTCGGCGAAGTTTCCAGACTTCGTCGTGCTAAAAGCAAGGCTCTTGCCTTGCAGCTAAAAAATGGAATATGGAAAGCAGGAGCTTTCCTGCCGCCAATGGGCGGACAAGTTTAGCTTTGACGTAGTAATCATTATAAAATAAAATATATGAGAAAAATAACACTAATTACAGTTGGAATATTATTGTCGCTACAAATTTATTCTCAGCAGAAACTTGAAACAATTGACATCATTGTTGAAGCGTCACAAATGATTTTACCAGACATTATGCAAGTTAACATTGATTTAAAGTACAAGGACAAAAATGAACAACAAGCATTAAACAGACTAACAACAGGTATTAATGGTCAAATTCAGGCTATTCTAAATTCAGGATTTAAAAAAGAAGAAATCAAATTGCACGAATTTAGCATTGACGAATTAAGTGATTGGGAATCTAATAAATCTAAGGTGACTGGTTATGTAGCACTCCAATCAATCACAATTTTGCTTCCAATTGGAGAAAAGGAAAAAATTGACGGACTTCTAAATAACCTAAGCGTAAATAAGAACGAGAATATATCTGTAAAAATAGATGCAAAATTATCTGATGAATTAAATAATAAAATCAAGAATGAATTAATACGGAAAGCAATATCAGACGCATCAGAGAAAGCTCGTATAATGGCTGAATCATTGAATGTAAAATTGTCACATGTTAAAGCGGTTGAATATGGAGACTTTTTTTATACTCCAAGAATGAGAAGCTCAATTAGATTTGTTGCACCGGTAATTACTGAAGATAGAGATAAAGTTAAGTCTTCAAATGCATATCAATTATTAGGAATTTCAGAAACAGAGATTAGAGAGAAGATTCATGTTGTATGGTATATTGAATAATAGAACCCTCCGCTGTTGCGGTTTTGTGACCCGTGAAAAATAAAATGAAGCTAGCCAAATGCCTGGAGAATAAGACATTAGTGGCAACAAAAAAGAATGAATATGAGTAATTTTAAAATATCAACAGATAAAGACAAGTTAGATTTAAATGTGATACATGATTTTCTGACCAATCGTTCATATTGGGCTATCGGGAGAAGCTTAGAGACAGTTAAACGTTCAATTGAGAATTCTATTTGTTTTGGAGTATATGACAATTCAGACAAGTTAGTGGGATTTGCAAGAGTTCTTACAGATTATGCTGTTTTTGCTTATATCATGGATGTTTTCATTTTAGAAGACTACAGAAAGAAAGGATTAGGCAAACAACTTATGAATGCAATAATGCTGCACTCCGATTTACACGGTTTGCAACGTTTTATGCTTGCCACAAATGATGCACACGAATTATATGAGAAGTATGGTTTTAAAAGAACAGTAATTCCAGAAAAGATAATGGAAATTGTAAATAAGCCGTGTTGATCTACTTGCTGTTGCGGTTCTGCGACCTTGTTGAACACAGTATAACTTCGGCCAAGCGTCTTCGTTTGGTCGTTGTTATATGGAAACCTCCGGGCTTCCTTATAGAAAGCTGGATTGTAAATATTGAGGTGTTAAATCGTCTCGTCTTTGAAAAATTGAAATGCTACATTATATTCGTTCCATCAATTAAGCTCTTTTCTCCAGGTTACAAACAACCTCCTTTTTTAGTACCTTTGCCCACCGAATAATTTATCAAATACATAAAGACAGATGGAACAAAAAGACCTGCCTATAGCATTGGGAACTGAGAAAATAGGAAAATTATTAATGCAATATGCCATTCCGGCTATTATTGCTATGACGGCCTCGTCGCTGTATAACATCACCGATAGCATCTTTATTGGTCATGGGGTAGGGGCATTAGCCATCTCAGGTCTTGCACTTACTTTTCCGTTGATGAACCTGGCAGCTGCCTTTGGTTCGCTGGTGGGTGTAGGTGCTGCCACACTTATGTCTGTGCGCTTAGGCCAAAAAGACTACGATACTGCCAATAAAATCCTTGGTAATGTGTTTGTGTTGAATATTATTCTGGGATTAGCTTACACGGTGGTGGTATTATCCTTTCTGGATCCTATTCTTTACTTCTTCGGAGCCAGCGATGCTACGCTGCCTTATGCGCATCAGTATATGGAGGTAATCTTGTTGGGCAATGTGGTAACACACATGTACCTTGGCCTCAATGCCATGTTGCGCTCCACGGGGCGTCCGCAAAAAGCCATGTATGCTACCCTTTTTTCGGTACTGATCAATATCGTGCTCAACCCCCTGTTTATTTTCGTATTCAAGTGGGGTATTCAGGGCAGTGCTTTTGCCACAGTCATCTCGCAAACAGCTATGTTAGTATGGCAAATTACGATCTTTAGTGATAAAAATCATTTTATCCATCTTAAAAAAGGTGTTTTTAAACTACAACGTAAGATCGTTGTCGACTCGCTGGCTATCGGTTTGGCTCCTTTTTTAATGAATGCAGCGTCCTGCATTATTGTCGTTATCATCAATCAGGGACTTATTCATTATGGCGGCGACCTGGCAGTGGGAGCCTATGGCATTGTAAACCGTATGACTTTCCTTTTTGTTATGATCACCATGGGATTCAATCAGGGCATGCAGCCTATAGCCGGATACAACTATGGAGCAGGACAATATGCCCGGGTAACCGAAGTATTGAAAAAAACAATCCTGTCAGCCACCATTGTAATGACATCGGGTTTTCTGATTGGCGAGTTGTTTCCGCACGCTGTGGTTTCGGTGTTTACCAATGACAAAAAGCTCATTGATCTGGCTGTAGAGGGATTGCGCATTGTATTTATATTTTTCCCCATTGTAGGTTTTCAAATGGTGACATCCAACTTCTTTCAGAGTATAGGTATGTCTGGTAAAGCTATTTTTCTGTCAATGACCCGCCAGGTGTTGTTCCTGATACCTTGCTTGCTTATCCTCCCACAGCTGTTTGGAGTCAGAGGAGTCTGGTTCAGTATGCCGTCAGCCGATTTGGTAGCCAGTATTGTTTCTGTATTTATGCTTAGTTCCCAATTCCGTCAATTCAAAAAACATGCAGCAGCACAAAAACTCAAAGGTCTATAGTCTATTGTCTATAGACAATCGTCTTTACTCTTTTGTCTTTGTTCTTTGATCTTTGATCTTTGCTCTTTAATCTTTGTTCTTTACTCTTATCGTCTAAATCTAAAAAATATAATAATATGAATGAAACCTTTGTAATCAATATTGGCCGCCAGTTAGGTAGTGGTGGCCGACAAATAGGAGAAAAGTTATCTGCCGAGTTTGGTATTGGATTCTACGACAAAGAACTTATCCAACTGGCTTCGAAAGAAAGTGGTTTGGGAAAAGAGTTCTTCGAAAAAGCCGATGAGAAATCAAGCTTTAGTTTTATCGGAGGGTTGTTAGGGCTTCGTACCAATACTAACAACGAGGTATATGTAAACAACTACCTGTGCAACGAAACCTTCTTCAAAATACAAAGCGATGTCATTCGTGAGTTGGCTCAAAAAGACTCCTGTGTATTCGTAGGGCGTTGTGCCGATTATATTCTACGCGATAATCCTCGTTGCATCAACGTATTCATCACGGCCGATACAGAGGATCGCATTAAGCGTGTTGCTCAAACCTGCCAACTATCACTCGATAAAGCACAGGAACTGATTGAAAAAACCGATAAAAAGCGAGCAGAATACTACAACTATTACAGTAACAAGGTTTGGGGAGCTGCCGGATCATATCACCTGTGCATCAACTCATCCGTGCTAGGCATGGATCAAACAGTGGCATTTATTACTCAGTTTATTAAACAACGATTGAAATAACAAAACATATTACTCATCAGATGACTTCAAGTCATCTGATGAGTAATATGTAATTGGAGTCTGCTAAGAAATAGCAGCATAGAATAATGTCTTATTTTGAGATTTAGGTGTAGGTTTATTGAATATGAATGCCTTATTGAACGTAGTCTGAGTTCTGTCAACCGTCTTCCCCGTTGTCACAAGTCTGTGCCCGGTGACAAATAAAATGAAGCCTGCCAAATGTCCGGAGCATCAGACGTTAGTAGTAATTTTAAAATAGAAAGATATGAAGAAGCTAACAGAAAACGGACTTACCTCATTGGTAAGTCCGTTTTCTGTTAGCTGTCTTAAGTCGTTGCACGACTCATTTATTGGTTCATTAATTCAATCAGCTTTACAAAGTCAGACTCAACCTTAACCTTTAAATGATTATCTTTGATAATTTTATTGATCGCTTTCTTGTCTTCAGGAAATAGTCTAAGAAAAGCCCTGCGTCGTAACTTAGTCAGCATTAAATACTGATTAGTAGGAAGCTTAATATAATACCTGGGGCTGTTCTTTAAATCATCATAACTAATTACAGTATTATCTGTTCTTACATTTTCAGAGCCAATCACGGACACTTTGCGCTGAATATACAATGAGAGTTTTCCTTCAACTTTAACTTCGGCAAATATATCGGGTTGGCGAGTAAGACTTGTATCTCTTACGTTAATTCGTTTAAAGTGAATATCATGGTCCGATATGTTTTTCAGCCAAAATTCGCTAATAGATGATTTATCGAGTTTAAATTTTCCATAGTTCGATGAGTTTAGCCATATAAGCTCATCCCGCAAACCATTATATTTTAAAGACTTTTTGTAAATCATTGTACCGTTTGATAGTAGAATGTCACCCTCGGTCCAGTCTTTATTAAAAAACTGTTCGCCAATATAATGCGTATTTTCATAGAAATATTCACCTGTCAATTTTGAGGTGAAAGTTGAATCAATATCAGGAATTGTCTGAATAACATTGGTCTGAGCATTTGCAGTAATACAAATCAACAGCAATAATATGTTTATGTAGTGTTTCATTTATCTGTAACATTAATTTGGTTCTCAACTTGTATAGCAGAACTGGCACTAATAGGCGTTCCATCTTCAGAAATACCTTCAACTTTTATAATAAATTTTGCCGAATTGTCTGAGGTGTAAAATTCAAAATTAGTATCATCGGTTGCGTTTAACCCGAGACTTGGATTCCAATATAATAACTGTCTGAGAAAAGGGCTATTCTTGTCAGGGGGTGAATTATCAGGAACAAGATTTGCACCGGAATTTATATTGTCATTCTTTACCCGAAATGAATAAGATACAGGCTTAGAATTAATCATTTCATTCGTTCTGGTGGTAATGGAAACAGCACCAGAAAAAACTAAATCACCAAAAGCTCTTTCCGACGTAATCAGATCAATTTTTTTTATTTGTTCTGATCCCAGCCCAATTATTTTATTTACATCATCCAGATACACTCCATCAAGAAAAATTGCCGGATCATTCTTTTGATAACCTTTTGATAATTCATCTACCATCTGAACATGATATTTACCTTTCTCTTTAATTAATCTTACTTGTGGAAGTATTTCTACTGCTATTTCAGGGAAACTATCTAACGGCACAAAGTCTGATGGCAATACAGTAATTACCGGGCAATAGTAAAATCTTGGAACAATTATTCTAGGTTCGGTTTGTTGCTTTTCGTTTACACTCTTCTCTAATTTATAGGATTTGTTTATGTAAACCAGATTCTGACTTTTTACAATGTACTCTTTGTTATTTCCATTCGGGGGCATTAACGATGGATTCCATTTTTCAGATTGCGCAAACTCATCTTCAGTCTTTATTTCCCAATTCTGATTCACCGGAATATTTTTGATCGTTAGAAACAATTCTTTTCCATTATAATAGTCACTTAGCAGCATTTGAAACAATCCATTGGAATTGGTTACTGCATACTCTAAATTTGGAATGGTATCTATACACGACAATAAAACTATTGCATTCTTGATTTTCTGTTTTGTTTTCGCATCAACAACACTTCCTCTCAGTATTTTCCCCTTTGACTCGGGAGAATAATAACCGGTTGCCTGATTTTTGTTCCGACTAATCGAGGAGTCGTTTAAAGCCTGTACTATCGATTTATAGATTGAAGGTATTTTAGATTCTTCAAAAACAGAAACAGATACGTTTGCTTTAGAATTTGTTCGTCCCAGATTGACCATCACTTTCTCACCACAATTATATATGCTCTTGTCTGTACTAATCTTAAGTTCAGAATTTTTCTGCGATGAAACAGTGTCCTGCAATGTTGATTGAATCAATTTAAAATCCAATGCTTTATCAAACCTATTGGCAACTGTTATTACCTTATGAAAAAAATGGTCATCACCCAGATTTTTCATTGCACTCGTGAAAGCTACAATTTGATATACACCCGATGTCAACGTATCAGGTAAAGCCAGACTTCCATTAGCCATGCCTGCATGAATGCTGACCCTGAATTTTAAAGCCACGTCCGAATTAGTTGTTCTTAATACAATGTAGCCGACTTTACTCAGCTCCGAACGTTTTTTCGTAACTTCATCCAATACATACAGTTTATAAAAAACCGATTCACCTGCAATGTAAGCAGTTCTGTCTGTTTGCAGGTACGCAATTTCCGAACCTATATTTTCGGCTTTTACATTACAATATATTAATGCCAGCTGCTGCATTAAAATTATGAAGAATATCCTCTTTAATATCATTGCCAATTATTTTTTTTAATTATGATCCCACCAATTTGGAAGCGGTGTTGGGTTACTTCCATTTAATTCCGACACTTCTTCCGCTATAGCCTTATCTACGGGTATATCCACAATGGGAACTTTTACTATAAATAATTTTTTATTCCAATTTGTCCAGTCTACCACAAAAGCGTGTTGCTTAACCGATGAAACTTCAAACAGTCCAAGTATTATTTTTGATGAATTACTCACACATTTCAGATTCCCTTGAAGCTGTGTAGTAATAGGATCGAATATTTTTCCACTTGCAGACAACTGAGTATTTGCTGTTTTGAAATAACGATATGAGTCATTGTTTATAGTATACTGGTTTACTCTTAGATAGAAAATAAGTGGAGTTGTAATAGGTATAAGAAATCCATAGTTTAATGGAGAAAACGGCACAAAACCAATCAAGTGATTTTTAATTAATGGGTTGGATGCATCGGTCTTTTCTTCAGTAATATTCTCAATGCCATTCAAATTAAAAGTTCTCCAACCGAAATAGTGCCAATGCATATGCTCTTTTAGATTTCCACTAGCATCATAATCCGGTGCACTATAATCATATTGAACAGTAAGTTTGTTGACAAATCTGCCTGCTGGAACCACATCTGACTTTGATATGGATTTAAAAAGATCAACGAGTACATCAGTTCCGTCAGCATTCTGCAATTTATTATTTTTGTCCAGATAGCTTTCCGAAGCATGAACAACGTAAATACTATCGTAAGTCTGAGGAGGTAAAAGAGTTTCTACATTTGATTCGTATGTATTTCCATCATTTGTTGCAATCAGTAGCTTATATGAATTTCCAACTTTTGCCGTAAAATTTATTGGAGTGACATAACTTCCTGGTATTGATTCTGTGAGCTTAAAAGTCTGATTTTTATTATCAGTAATTGTCAGTTTAGCTTTTGAAACGGTTTTTGAACCAACTATCGAATCTGCAGAAAAAATCTCGGCTATAGAGAGCTTAATAGTATACGGTCCTGCTTCATTTGTAATCATACCTTCTACAATCAAAGCTTTAGTATCAGAACTAATGTTCGGATTATAAATTTCTGTACAACTATTGATGGTTACTATAAGCAACACAACTAAGCATATATTTTTTAAATAACTCATTATTTTTCTTTAGTTTTTAAAATATTAAATAGTGAATAAAAGTAGGCATTAGTCTTTCAATTATAAACATTTTGTATAAGTTGGCACTTGATTATAAAAATATCTTCTTTAATAGCATCAATCAATTATGTTTTAAATATGATCCCACCAAATTGGATACACTTTGGGATTCTTCAGATCCGTATTTGCAGGTATATCCACAACCGGAGCTTTTCTTATAAACAATATTTTACTCCAATTTGTCCAGTCCACCACAAAAGCGTGTTGCTTAACTGATGAAACTTCAAACAGTCCAAGTATTATTTTTGATGAATTACTCACACATTTCAGATTCCCTTGAAGCTGAGTAGTAATAGGATCGAATATTTTTCCACTAGCAGACAATTGAGCATTTGCCCCTTTATAAAAACGATAAGAGTCATTGTTTATAGTATATTGGTTTACTCTTAAATAGTAAATAAGTGGAGTCGGAAAATCCATAAGAATACCATAGTTTACAGCAGGAAAAGGCATAAAACCTATTAAATGATTTTTGATTGTAGGGCTGGATGTAGCTGCATTTTTTTCAGTGATATTCTCAATACCATTCAAATTAAAAGTTCTCCAACCTACATGGTGATCTTCTCCAGTTTTTTTTCCTGTTTTATCATAAATCGCTTCCATAAAATCATACTGAACAGTAAGTCTGTTGACAAACCTACATGTTGGAACTACATCTGACTTTGATATGGATTTAAAAAGATCAACAAATATATCAGCTCCTTCAACATTCTTCAATTGATTATTGTCCAGATAGCCCTCTGTTGCAATAATTACGCGAATACTGTCGTAAGTCTGAGGAGGCAACAGAGTCTCTTCATTAGATTCGTATTTACTACCATCCTTTGTTGTGATATGTAGCTTATATGAATTTCCAACTTTTGTCGTAAAACTTTCTGGAGTGACGTAATATCCTGCTTTAGGCTCTGTGAGCTTGAAAGTGTGATTTTCATTATCAGTAATAGTCAGTTTAGCGCCCAAAACGTTTTTTGAATCAATTATTGAATCAGAAGAAAAAGTCACGGCCTCGGTGAGCCTAATAGTATACGGTCCTGCTTCATTTGTAATTATACCTTCTACAATCAAAGCTTTAGTATCAGAATTTATATTCGGATTATAAATTTCTGTACAACTATCGAAGGTTTCTATAAGCAACACAACTAAGCATATGTTTTTTAAACAATTCATTGCCTTATGTTTTTAAAACGTAAAATTATAAGTAAAAGTAGGTATTGGTCTTTCAATTATAAACATTTTGTATAAGTTGACGCTTTGATTAAATTGTGACTCCAAGGACGAAGTGGATTTATAAAAAATCGAATAGGGGTTTTTTTGTCCATAAAGGTTTATTATTGATAACGTCCAGCTCCCTCTCCATTTTTGTTTTAATTTTAATGTTTCATCAAATGTAATAGCAATGTCCAGTCGATGATAGTCGGATAGACGGTATTTGTTACGATCTGAATAATACACATACTGTCGACCATCATAATTATACTTTAGCTCTGGTAAAGTAACCGGCTTTCCTGTATTATAATTAAACGTAGCAGCAAATCTCCATCTTCTGGTTAAATGTACGTTGGCATTAATTACGACATTGTGAGGCTTATCAAAAGAAGAAGGATAATACTTATTTCCATTAATCTGATCTTCCACAAAAGGACTTGTTGTATGACGCATAGACCGGGAATAAGTATAGCTAGCCCAACCGGTTAATCTACCAGTGTTTTTCTTTACATAAAACTCTGCACCATAGTTATAGCCTGAAGCTTTCAGCAAGTCAGATTCCATCGAGTTATTTAATAGAATCTTTGCCCCATCTCTATATTCAACAATATTATCGAGTTTCTTGTAATATATCTCAACTGAGGTTTCAAAAGTATTATTATTGAAGTTTCTGAAATATCCAAGAGCAAACTGATTGCAAATAAGAGGTGGTACATTCGGGCTACTCAATTTATACACATCGGTCGGAGACATTACAGATGTATTTGATATCAAGTTAATAAATTGACTTGCTCGATTGTAACTAAATTTAACCGAACTGATTTTATCAAACGAGTAGCGTAAAGAAAGCCTTGGCTCAAGGCTTGTGTACCACTTTACCACTTTATTGGCGCTATAGTTAATAGTATCCGCAATATTTTCTGAAGTTCTGGGAGCATTGTCTTTGAAGATAAATACGTTACTTGGTCCTATATCTGCATATTGAGTCAATCGTAAACCTACTTCAGCACTTATTTTGGGAGAAAAGTTAATATTATCACTGATGTATGCTGCTGTTTCCAAGGCTTTTTCCTTATTGGTTGCCTGAGTTATCACATTCGACAACGAACCAAGTGGTGACATGATACCGGGTTGAAGTTTGTATAGAATGGAGTTTATACCAAAATCTACTGAATGTTTATCATTTGGCAACCAGGCAAAATTCAGTTTTAAAGTGTTATAATTTATTGACGAACTAATTTTATATGCTTCAGTAGGTTTCAAAGTATCCGATTGACTTACATCATTTCGATATCGACTCAGACCAAGTATTAACAATGAAGATAATTTATCATTAAATGTGTGTGAATATTTTATAGAAGCGAGTGTATTATCGTAGTGATATGGTGAATCTTTACTAAAACTAAACTTGTCATTACTGAAATATCCAAAGAGCGATAAGCTATTTTTGGTGTCAAATCTCATGGTGAACAAAGCATTAAAGTCATAAAAACTAGCAGAACTTTTCTTTAAATCTACATCGGGCATGGCATGCAATAACCAATTAGAATATGTGGTTCTCCCTCCAACCAATAAACTGGCTTTTCCGTCAAAAAGAGGTAATTCCAGATTCAATCGTGAATTCAAAAGACCAATACCACCTTTAACAGACACGTGATCTACATTATTTCCTAAACGAATATCCATAACTGATGACGCTCTTTCTCCATACTTTGCAGGGATCCCAGCTTTTAATAATGTTACACTATTAACACCATCTGAGTTTATAGCAGAGCTTAATCCAAACATGTGTGATGAATTAAACATCGGAACATCTTCTATCAAAATAAGATTTTCATCAGAACCACCTCCACGCACATAAAAACCTGTTCCAAACTCACCGGTTGATTGTACTCCGGGGAGCAAAGTTATACTCTTCATAATATCTTTCTCTCCCAAAAACATGGGTAGCTCTTTGACAGTCTTTGCATTAAACTTAATCAGACTCATTTGTGTCCGAATTACATTTAGATCAACTGCTTTATCTGTAACTACAACTTCTTTCAATCTAATAGTTTTCTCAGATAATTCAAAATCGACTATCCCATTTCCTCCAATCTTCACCGTTCTATCATCTTCCTCAAAACCAATATAATTAAGCCTTAAATCATATTCTCCTGCAGGAACTGTAAACTTGTAATTTCCTTCAGCATCAGTTGAAGAACTCATATTGATTTTATCAATACTTATTTTGGCATTATGTAGCGGCTTACCTGTTCTGGCATCAATAATTTTCCCGGAAATCGTTGCTTTAGTATATTTTCCAAAATCATCTTCATCTCCAATGATAAGTACACCTTTACTGTTCTTTTTGCCCGAGTAGTTACGTATCTCTATAGGAACAAAAACATACAAAGCTGGATTTATTTTGATATAGGACAATTCGGAAACACGTTTAACTACCGTCAAACATTCATCCAACGGCAATTGAGAGAGAGATTCTCTAAATCGTTTATTCGCAAACCACTCGGATTTGTAGAATAATTTGATATGATTGGCTGTTTCAATTTTAGGAGCTAAAATATCGAACGATACTAATTGTGTAGTATCTCTTTTTAATGCTATGTTTTGCTGAGCCTTGGTTAAAGCTGAACAACAACAAAACAGCAACAATAGGATTGTTGGAAGGTTGTCGAAGAATTTTTTCACGAGATTTGTAGTTGGATGGAGTTTAAAAGTAATCTATATGTCAATTGCAAATTTATACATCTTGACAATTCAAATCCACTGCAAATTTAAGTATAAATTTCATAAAGGATGTCTCGTTAATTATGTTTCACAACATGAAAAATGTTTTTTTTCTTAATAATAAATCAAATAATCAGCATAAATGAAATTTGAAAAGTAGATTTCAATAATTTTTTGTATAATTCATGTATAATAATTCTCCACAATATAAAGAAAAGGACTCACCATTAAGGCAAGTCCGTTTTCTATTTTTAAGTTCCCCTTCGGGAACTTCTATTCTTCCAACAAAATCTCCATGATAGTATAAGCTGCTTTCGCAACCTAGCTACCAGGGCAAAATGATGAAACATGTTGTACATTATAAATCAAAGAGTAAATAAAACTCTGTTCCATGATTTTTTTTGAACGTTTTCCAACCTTGGGTGTATAACTTATCAAACAATTAAAAATTACCGTCATATGAAAACTTCAATGAAACTTATTCTGGGCTTATTGCTTACAGCCCTTTCACTTCAGGGCTTTGCCCAAAAACCGGAACCGGTGTGTTCTGTTCAACGTCAGATGCATAATTCAGAATGGTACGAACAGCAAGCCAAAGCCTGGAAACAGGAAATAGATAAAGGAACTAAAGATAAAATGGCTTGGGTATATTGGTTTATGTCTAGTAGAATTCTAGAGCGTTATTTTGGATATGCAAGATGGAATAGTAAGTTAATTCAATCGCAAAGCATAATTAAACTTGCAGAGAATAACATTCCCAATAGTTTCGAACTCTATTTCATAATAGCAAACGATTACTCTGATAAAAGTAAATCGACTGACGAATACATTATGAAAGCTCAAGCATTAAGACCTTTTGACAAATTAATCTTACCGTGGTTGGTTGACTATTATCAATTTAGAAATGACAAGCCCAATCTGGAACTGACATGCAAGAAATGGTTTGAGAGTAACGAAATACCTCATGAGTTATTGATAACAGCCTATAATAATTTAATATCTTTGGAGCCAAATGCAATTCTTATAGTAAACGGTGACAATGACACATATCCCACTTGGGTATTACAAAATAGTCAAAAAATAAGACCGGATGTTTTGGTATTGCATTTATCTTCAGCTGCTGACGTTGACACATATAGAGAAAATGTTTTTAAAGAAAATGGTATTTCTCCAATAGTATTCAAGAATAAAAATGACTCTATAGCCTTTCCTAAAGCAGAAATACTTGGTCATTTAGTAAATACAATAAAAAATAGACCAATATATATATCTACATATTCTAGTTTCGATGAATATAGTGATTTTAAAAACAAAATGTATTTTGTAGGTTTATCTCTGAAATATAGTGAAGAACCTTTCGATAATTTGGCTGTGATTAGAAATAATGTAGAGAACAAGTACATGCTAAATTTCTTAAAACATTCATTTTACAACAACTATGCTCAAAGCGTGGTGAGTGATATGAACAACAGATATATACCAATCTTTTTGAAACTTAGTGAACATTATCTGGCAAGCGGAGAAACCAAAAAAGCTCAAGACATTAAAGAATTGGCAAAAACGATTGCAGAAAATGGAGGCCGAAATAAATATTGGATGACATATTTTAAAAAATAGGCCAATGGCATTATTCAAAAAAGACTACAGAACAAAGTCCGACGAGGAACTGATGTCGCTGCTCACCAAAGGTGGGCAGTCGGCGTTCGACGAGTTGTACGAGAGGTATTCCAAACCATTGCTCAACTTTTTCTACAAAATGCTGAACAACGACAGAGAAAAAGCAGAAGATTTGCTGCACGATTTGTTTTTGAAAATCATAGAAAAACCAGATAGTTTCGATGGTAATAAGAAATTCAACACATGGTTTTATACGCTGGCAAGCAATATGATTAAAAATGAATACCGTAGTAGAAAAATTAAACTACAGCACGCAACAGAGACTATCAACCAGACACAAGAATATGAATTGAACAGCGAAAGACTTGATCGTCAACTCTTCGAGAATCGATTACAAAGAGAGCTTAATAAACTGGATCCTGAGTCAAAAATAATGTTTAATCTACGTTTCAGCGAAGAAATGAGTGTGAAACAAATAGCAGAAATAATGGATTCTCTGGAGGGAACTATCAAATCACGACTATTTCGCCTCACCCGACAACTTGCAGGAAAACTGGCTATATATAAACCGAATTGACTTTCATCCTGAAAGGGAAATAACAAAATATAATTATGATTGATAAAGATTTTGAAAAAATAGAACGCCTGCTGCAAACAAAAGAGTTTTTGGAACTTACTCCGGCAGAAAAAGAACTGGTATTGGCACAAATATCTGAAACAGATTATTCGGATATGATGGAATTACATATACGTGCAAGAGCCACTCGCAATGAAGAAATTGCCCCACCTCTTTCTCTTAAAGAAAAACTGGACAAAGCCCTTGCAAGACGCAGACCGACTCCTATCGACCTTCGTACACGGTTGCCACTTTATCAGGTAGCTGCTGTGGCCTTGCTGTTTTTAGTAGTGGGTATGGCCATCAATTATAGTAGTGAAACTCCATTAAGAGTTGTGACCAACACGATACGCGAAGTAAAATATATCAACCGGCCTGTCAAGCAAGTGCAATACATTGTAATTTCAGCCAAAGATGCTCAGAAACTACAACCCATTGAACAAACTAAACCTCAAGTGTCAACCAACGATAACCAAACAAGCTATTCAGAAATTACACCTGAAACAAATCCCGAAATACTTCGCAAGCAGGAAATAGTCACGAACAATATTCAGCGGGCACTAAATGAAAAAAATGGAGTAAGTGTTGGAGAAGATTCGTTATTGCAGAAAATGTTGGTAACGATTTATTAGTGAGCAATAAATCTGGAACAAAATAGAAAACGGACTTACCATTGAGGTAAGTCCGTTTTCTTTAAGCCCCTTTAGGGGTTTGGGGTTCTTAGTCAGCCAACAAAATTTCCAAAATTGTGCAGGCAGCTTTAGCTACCGGACTACCCGGGCCAAAGATGGCAGCCACACCGGCTTTGTAAAGGAAATCATAGTCTTGCGCAGGGATAACTCCACCGGCAATAACAATAATGTCTTCACGACCCAGTTTTTTCAATTCTTCCATAACTTGTGGAATCAATGTTTTATGACCGGCAGCCAATGATGAAACACCTAATACATTAACGTCGTTTTCTACAGCTTGTTTAGCAGCTTCGGCAGGAGTCTGGAACAATGGTCCCATGTCCACGTCAAATCCACAATCGGCATAACCTGTAGCTACTACTTTAGCTCCACGATCGTGACCATCCTGACCCATTTTAGCGATCATGATACGAGGACGACGACCTTCTTTCTTGGCAAATTTCTCTGTCAATTCACAAGCTTTGATAAAGCTTGCATCGTTTTTAGTTTCTGATGAGTACACGCCTGAAATTGTTCTGATTGTTGCTTTATAACGTCCTGCAACTGCTTCGCAGGCATCTGATATTTCACCCAATGAAGCACGCAAACGAGCAGCTTCAACGGCAAGTTCAAGTAAGTTACCTTTTCCGGTTTTAGCACATTCGGTAATAGCTGCCAATGCTTTTTGAACATCAGCTTCATTACGGTTAGCACGTAGTTGTTTCAAACGTTCGATTTGTTGAACGCGAACTGCCGTGTTGTCCACTTCCAAAATATCGATCGGAGCTTCTTTTTCCAAACGATATTCGTTCACACCGATAATTTTTTGTGATCCGGAGTCGATACGAGCCTGAGTACGTGCAGAGGCTTCTTCGATACGCATTTTTGGAACACCGGTTTCGATAGCTGCAGCCATACCACCCAGTTTTTCTACTTCTTCGATCAATGCCCAGGCTTTTTCAGCTAGTTCGTTAGTCAACGATTCAACATAATAAGAACCTGCCCATGGGTCAACTTCCTTAGTAATGTTTGTTTCTTGTTGAATATAAATCTGAGTATTACGGGCAATACGAGCCGAGAAATCGGTTGGCAATGCGATAGCTTCGTCCAAAGCATTGGTGTGAAGCGATTGTGTGTGACCCAACGCAGCCGCCATAGCCTCAATACAAGTACGACCAACATTGTTGAATGGATCTTGCTCGGTCAACGACCAACCTGAAGTTTGCGAGTGCGTACGCAATGCCAACGATTTTGGGTTTTTAGGGTTGAATTGTTTTACGATTTTTGCCCACAACATACGTGCAGCACGCATTTTGGCAATTTCCATAAAGTGATTCATACCAATTGCCCAGAAGAATGACAAACGTGGAGCGAACGAGTCGATATCCATACCTGCATTTACACCGGCACGTAAATATTCAAGTCCATCAGCCAATGTGTAAGCTAACTCGATATCGGCGGTTGCACCAGCTTCCTGCATGTGGTAACCAGAGATAGAGATAGAGTTGAACTTAGGCATTTTTTGAGAAGTGAACTCAAAAATATCAGCGATAATCTTCATCGAGAACTTAGGTGGGTAAATATAGGTATTACGCACCATGAATTCTTTCAAAATATCATTTTGGATTGTTCCGGCCATTTCTTCCAGTTTTGCACCTTGCTCTAAACCTGCGTTGATATAAAATGCAAGGATAGGAAGTACAGCACCGTTCATGGTCATAGAAACAGACATTTTATTCAATGGAATACCATCAAACAAAACTTTCATGTCTTCAATAGAACAAATTGACACACCCGCTTTACCAACGTCACCAACCACACGTTCGTGATCAGCATCGTAGCCACGGTGTGTAGCTAAGTCGAATGCTACCGATAGACCTTTTTGACCGGCAGCAAGGTTACGACGGTAGAATGCATTTGATTCTTCTGCAGTAGAGAATCCGGCGTATTGACGGATAGTCCAGGGCTGCATAGCGTACATTACCGAGTAAGGTCCGCGTAAGTATGGAGGAAGTCCGGCAGCATAGTTCAAATGCTCCATACCTTCCAAATCATCTTTTGTATAAAATGGCTTAACCGGAATCAATTCCGCAGTTAGCCAGCTACTATCTGCCTGCTGAACAGTAGATGCAGCTACGTTTTTAATATCTATATTTTTGAAATTTGGTTTCATTCTTTTTAGATTTTTAGAATAAAGAATAAAGAACAAAGACAAAAGAACAAAGACTTGTTCATGTCAGCGTATCAATACACTCAATCCAGTTTATTTTTAAATCCAATTATCATTTTTTGAATCTCCACGATTTTGTTTTGTAATGAAACAAAAACATCAAGCTCCATATAATTTAATTTAGATGCAATTGTTAGTTCAGTTTCAAGCTCATAAGAAGAACCAATAGACATTTCAAGAAAACGCGCAAAGTCTTTATTGCTTGACTTTGCAGAACCTTCGGCAATATTAGAAGGGATAGACACAGCAGAACGTTGCATTTGAGAAGTCAGTCCAAATCTTTCCTGATTTGGAAATGCATTTGTTACCCGATAAATATCAGTAACCAAATCCATCGATTTTACCCAAATATCCAATTTTCTAAAATTGTGCATATCTCTCGTCTTTGCTCTTTGTTCTTTTGTCTTTGATCTTAAGTCTTTGATCCTTGCTCTTTTGTCTTATACTAATTTTGCATTAAACGTTTTCAGCATATCAAGCACATTGGTTTTTACATTTACGAAATATTCAATTCCAATAGCTTTCAAGTCATCTGTACAAGCAGGAGCTCCTGCAACAACAAATTCGGCTTTACCCTTAGCCAGTGCATAAGCAGCTGGTGCAAGTTGAGCATATTCGTCGTCGCTCGAACAAAGAACAATAATATCCGCTTTAGCATCCAAAGCCGCTTTTACGCCTTCTTCCACTGTAGCGAAACCAAGATTATCAACAACTTCGTAACCTGCACATGCAAAGAAGTTACAAGAGAACTGAGCACGAGCCAAACGCATAGCCAAACTACCAATGGTCAACATAAATGCTTTTGGACGTTTAGCAGCTCCTTCAGTTGCAAAACGCAATGCTTCGAATTCGGCAGCACCACGTACTGGCAATAGTTTTTCTGTTCCTTTTCCACAACCACAGTCTTCTACAGTTTCAATCTGAACTTTGGCAGCAGCAGCTTCGTTGAAGTTAGGGAACTGGTTGGTTCCTAATAATACTTCGCGACGGCTTGATACAGATTTCAAACGAGTAGCAGCAGTTGCTTTAACGGCTTGTTGAACTGAACCTGAAGTAACAGCAGCAAAGAAACCACCGTTATCTTCAACATCAAGGAATAATTTCCAGGCTTGAGCAGCGATTTCGTTAGTCAAAGTTTCGATATAATAAGAACCGGCAGCAGGGTCAGCTACTTTATCGAAATGACATTCTTCTTTCAATAATAATTGTTGGTTACGGGCAATACGTTCCGAGAATTCGTCGGTTGGTTTGTAAATTGAATCGTAAGCCAAAACAGTAAGTGAGTTAACACCACCCAATGTTGCGCTCATAGCTTCAGTTTGAGTACGAAGCATATTTACGTTAGCGTCAAAAATGGTTTTGTTGAACGTAGAAGTTTCAGCGTGAATGCGCATTTTGGCTGCACATTTGCAAATACCATTAACAGTACTTTTGCAATCGTCTTTTTTGCATTCAGGTTGGTAAGCATCCACTATTTTAGCCCAAAGCAGACGGGCAGCACGGAATTTTGCAATTTCCATAAAGTAGTTGCCACTTACGCCAAAATTGAATTTTATTTTTTTAGCAGCCAACGAAGTATCCACTCCCGCATCGACAAGCGATGAAAGGTATTCGTTACCCCAAGCCAATGCGTAACCCAATTCCTGAGCCACAAAAGCACCGGCATTGTTCAACGTAGTAGCATTAACCGCAATTACACGATAGAACGGTAATCCTGCAGCGGCTTCGATAAGTTCTTTTGCTTTAGCAACAATTTCTTCTTTCGTAAGCTCTTTACCGGCTTGCAACATGCGATTAATTGGATCAAATCCGATAGAACCCTGCAATTTTTTTACATCGTAGCCTTTAGCTTTGAAGTTGTCTGTAAGGATAGTTGCCAGTTGAGCAGCAGCATTTACACAAATACGGAAGTTCAGTTCAACACATTCTGCCTGAATGTTATTCAGCAAAACAGCAATGTAGTCTGCACTTAAATCTTCTTTTTTCAAAATAAAGCAAAGCGAAGTTGCACCTTTACAAAGCACTTCAAGAGCTTTTGCATTAGCTTCTTTAGCTGATTCCACAACGATGTCCTGGCGAACAAACCATTCGTTATCGGCTTTTGTTCCGCGTACGAATGGGAAAACACCCGGAGCTGCATCTTTAGTCTGCAAGCCAGCAATGTCTTCTGCACGATAGAAAGGCAACACGTTGAAGCCTTCGTTGGTTTTCCAAACGAGCTTCTTGCTGAAATCAACTCCTTTGAGGTCGACTGTAATTTTATCCATCCATTGCTGTGTGCTAACCGATGGGAAATCAGCCAATAAATTCAATTTTTTTTCTGCCATAATATATATTGATTTTCGTAAATTCTAAGCGGGTGCAAAATTACTACTTTCTGTTGAGTTAGAAGAATTTTTTTGCAAGTAATTAGAGAAAAATTTCAGCAATGGAGAATAACTCTATTTTTTTAAAATAACCTCAATCTAAAAACTGTTTTAGATTGAGAATCAAGAAACTTCCAAAATATATTATTGTTTCCTTTTAATAAATACTCCTTAAAATATAAAATTAAGCAATTCAAATAAGAATAATTCCAACCAATATTATTCGCAGATAAAGAGTAGACGGTATTTTTCAAATGTCGAAACAAAATGCTTGAAACAGATACAAAAAAATAATGGACCGTAATAACATGTATTATTCTTATTGCAATAATCTTTACTATCTTTGTTTTTTTTAGAATCATTTAAAATACAACAAAATGGAAAATCAAAGAAACTGGCATACGAAGCATATAGAATCATTGAGTTTTGGTAATAGGATAGCCGATACTGTAGCAAAAGGTATGGGATCATGGAATTTTATAATTATCCAAACCGTATTAGTTGTTGCTTGGATGATATTGAACATGATTGGTTTTATGTATCATTGGGATGTTTATCCATTTATACTGCTCAATCTTTTATTTTCAACACAGGCGGCTTACGCAGCACCTATTATCATGATGTCGCAGAACCGTCAAAATGAACGTGACCGATTACATGCAGAAGAAGATTACAAGACAAATATAGATGCAAAAAAGGAAATTGAAGCATTGGCTGTCTTGTTGAAAAATATTGAAGTGGACAAACTGGATAAAATAATTCAGATATTAGTTGAAACAAAAAAAGATTGTCTACCAAACAAAGACAAATAATATAATTGTATTTTTGCAACTCAAATATAAATAAAAAATAACTCCAAATGAAAAAACTAAGGCATGTCATTTTAGTATTGATTGTTGCAAGCATTATGCTCTACGCAGTAATGCCGACTATAAATTTCGGATTTACAGGCTTTCCGATCATAATACTGGTTTTAACCGGAATCTGGACATTGTTGAACAATCCTTTCAATATTATAGCCGGGAAAAATAATGCTCCTACACTAAAAATAGATAAACCGGGTAAAATACCCTTAATCATCGTGGTGATAGTGGCTATTTATATCATAATTGTTCCATTTATTACCAGTTGGGCATTACTGCGTACCGACGATTACCGTAATTTAATAGGTAAAGTAGAAACGGAATCGAATCTGTCTAATCATATGTTACCCATTTCTATAGAGAAAATAAGGGTAGTAGACCAGTCGTTGGCGCAATTGCTGGGCGATAAGGTGCTGGGATCGCAACCTGCATTGGGTAGCCAGGTGACGCTTGGGACGTTTAATATCCAAAAAGTAAAAAACGATTTATACTGGGTGGCTCCACTGCTGCACTCGGGATTTTTCAAATGGCAAAAGAACATGGAAGGTACAAACGGATATGTAATGGTAAATGCCTGTAACGAACGCGATGTAAAACTGGTGCAGGAAATTGACGGAAAGAAAGTATTCATAAAATATCAGTCCGAAGCGTACTTTTTCGATAACCTTGAACGTTACCTGTATTTCCACGGTTATTGGAATGTGGGATTGACTGACTATTCGTTCGAAATTGACGATGCCGGAACTCCATACTGGGTGGTGACAAAATTTAAAAAGACCATCGGTTTTGCAGGAGAAGAAGCTCAAGGTGTAGTAATCGTAAATGCTCAGACCGGCGAAATTAATGATTATTCAATTGCCAACACGCCTAAATGGGTCGATAGAATTCAACCGGGAGAGTTTATTGAAACACAGCTAAACAACTGGGGAGAATACGTAAAAGGGTACTGGAATTTCTCCAACGAAAACAAACTGAAGATCACCGAACCGGTTTCGTTGGTTTACGGAGATGATAACAATGCATACTGGTATACCGGACTTACATCGGTGGGTTCCGACGAGTCGACAGTGGGTTTTGTACTGGTGAATACCCGTACTAAAAAAGCGGTTTGGTATAAACAAAGCGGCGCTACGGAATACGCAGCTCAAAATTCGGCTAAGGGAAAAGTTCAGGAAAAAGGATTCTCGGCATCTGCTCCAATTCCGTACAACATCAATAATATACCTACCTACGTAATGACACTGAAAGATAACGGCGGTTTAGTGAAAATGTATGCTATGGTAGCCATTGAGGATTATACGATAGTAGGTGTTGGCAACAACCTGCGTGAGGCGTTGATGGCCTATAAAAATGCCTACAACCAGACCGGCAATAAAATTAGTACGAAAAGCAAAACCGAGAAGAACATTATAAAATCTATAATTACGCGTATTAACGGCGATGTAAAAAACGGAAACACGTATTATTATTTCACGTTGAAAAACTTTCCAAAAATCTTTATAGGTTCTACACAGATTTCAAATGATTTTCCGGTTAGCAATTCGGGCGATAGTGTTTATGTAAGCTTCGACAATGACAACCAGGAAGTGATTGATATTTCATCGTTTAAAAATAAAAGTATAGGGAAATAAAAACCTTATCCTGTAGAACTACTTGCTTGTTGTGAAGTGGGTTAAGATAATGATAAATGTGCTGTTTCGGTTCTTACCGGAATAGCACATTTTCTTTTAATATTATGCAATTGGTTGTAAAATTTTTTCTTATTACGAATTGTTATATAAGTAATTGAAACTATATAATGTCGTATTTCTTAATTCTCCCACTTTCGTGTAAATTTGTGTAATTCGTGGTTTAATGATTATTTAAAACCACGAATTGCACGAATTCCCACAAATTAATTCGAGAAATAATTTGTGGAAATATGAATTGTCACGAATGAATATACGACATTTAATTGTTCGTCCTACTTATTTCATTTTTATTACAAAAAATCATTTAAAAAAATATGGAAACATTACCTTTGTAGTGTATAAAAAGCCAAGTATAACACTACAATCGATTTTGTTAAGCATATAAAAAATGAAATTCAAACAAC
>Ga0302215_10000321_pt1 | contig 35951 bp, 44 predicted proteins | sample II_Fen_N3_1_FD_194580 | JGI IMG/M metagenome (GOLD analysis project Ga0302215, IMG submission 194580) | Peat permafrost microbial communities from Stordalen Mire near Abisko, Sweden - II_Fen_N3_1 | ecosystem: Environmental > Terrestrial > Soil > Wetlands > Permafrost | place: Sweden: Abisko... | reverse complement strand
CGGATCAAGACTTGCCAAAATAATGACAAAGTTAGACAAATCAGTCCGTGAATGTTCTGAATATTATGCTATACTTGCCGAACACATGGAAGATTTTGACCCATTTGAAGTTAATTTTCAGAGTGTAGCTATGGCTCGTGGTAATGAATTTGAACCATTAGCCCGAAAAGAATACGAGAGGATATACGGAGTAACAGTTGAGCAGTACGGCTGGATTCAAAGCGATGAAATCAAGATAGCTGGTATATCTCCTGATGGTCATATTCCTTCACTTGAAAAAGCAATCGAAATTAAGTGCCCATCGGATAATACTCATGTAATGTATATGCTTAATCCTGCTGCATTTTTAGAGGAGTATTGTTGGCAAATTGTTCATAACTTCTTAGTAATTGGAGTTAATTCAGTAGACGGTATTTCTTATCGACCGGAGAATAAAATAAAGCCAATGCTTGTTATTCCAACCACAAAAGACACTTTGATTCAAATATCAAAAAAAGAATGCTATCCAATATCATATTTGGTCGAGTTAGCTACTAAAAGACTAAATGAATTAGAGATGTGTATCAAGGAGGATTTAGATAAATTGAGTAAGGAAAATGAATTTTAATAGTAAAGACAATGGAATATACAGAAGGATATAAAGCAAATTGTGATAAGTGCGCAAATTATGGAAAGTCCTATATATGTATAAGATGCGCAATTTACAGATAAATAAATAAAAACAATTTAAAAACAAATCAAAAATGAAAATCTCAGGTATAATTACAGTAGTCCTTCCATTACAAGAAGGAACAAATGCAACAGGAACTGCATGGAGTAAACAAACAGCAGTAGTAGAAGAATCAGAAGGTCAATATCCTCAAAGTTTGGCATTCGACATGTTCAAAGACAAAATCGTTCCATTGACAGTCGGTCAACAGGTAGAAGTTTACTTTGATACAAAGGCAAGAGAGTATCAAGGTAAGTATTTTAATAATGTGAATGCATGGAAAGTTACGGTGGTAGGATCTGTTACTCCACAAGCACCAACTGCTACTCCACAAGCACCAACACCACCCGAAGAATCTGATCTCCCTTTTTAACATTCATTAACTATGTACTACGAAATTAAAACCCAATATAATAAACTTGGGGAAGATGGTCAGCCTAAAAAAGTAACTGAATCTTTTTTAGTTGACGCTTTGAGCTGCACAGAAGCTGAAGCAATTGGAATAACAGAAGTTCAACCTTTCAGTACTGATAGCTTTAAAGTTTGCAATATACGTGAAACAAAAATCGCTGAATTATTTCAACGAGACGTAGAAGGTAAATGGTATGCATGTAGATTATACGCTTTATCAATAGACGAAAAAGGAAATGAAAAGAAGTTTCCGGTTTTGATATACGTTAAGGCTACAGAAGTAAAGGATGCGGAAAATTTTGTTATGACGCAACTTAAAAAGTCTGTTCAGGAATGGATAATAGTATCTGTGACTGAAACTAAGATTATTGATGTATTTACTGAATAAATTAATCAATCCCCGAATCGTAATGGTTCGGGGTAAATTTAAACCCCATGAAACTAAGCCCGCAATCTATAGCCAAACTTCTCGATCTTGACATTGACCATATAATTTATAAAATTACAGGCAAGCAGGCAACATCTACCGATTGGAAATCAAGAACAAAAGAACGTGCAAGTATCAGAAGGCAATACAAGAAAGAGTTATATGATATTGAATCGTTACCACGTTTTGAAAATTCAGATGCAATTTCATATCAAAAAGTATGTATTCTCCGTGAGTTAATTGAGCAATGCAATCACTACCCTATTGCTGTAATGACTAAGATAGTTAAATGCAAACCTTGTGTTGAAAAGATTAATTTTGTTGGTGATTATCTTTATTATGATATGATACTATCAGAATCAAATCAGATTCTAATTAAAAAGAAACTTGCTGAATGTCATTTAGAAACGATTGGTAATGATAAAATTTATGAAGAATGGCAAAATCAATCGGAATAACCTACTGCAAATTCTGTCCTAACGGCGGAGAAATAAAAAACTTTCTCGTTGAATGTAAGGTTGATGGAAGTTGGAATCATAGTATTGTTAATTGTAGAAAAATAGTAGCAAACATCAAATAATTTTACTATCTTTGTGCTTACATAATTGCGGTTCAACTTAAAGCAATTAAGACTTATAAGCCCCCTTTCTTTGATCTGAACGTTGAACCTCAGTGACTAAGTTTGAGGGCTATTTTTATCTGTAAAACTTCGCCAATGTCTATCATACTTCGTGATTATCAGAAAGAAATTGAAACCCAAATATATAAAAAGTGGAATGAAAAATCAAATCGCTTAGATGGGAATAAAAAAAGTATATTAGTTCAATCTCCAACGGGTTCAGGTAAGACCCGAATTTTCAGTGATATAGCAAATAAAGCAGAAAAAAAAGGATCAACTGTACTTATTCTTACACACAGAGAGGAATTATTGTCACAAACTGGAGGTTCTCTTGTTGAAATTGGACTATTCCCCTCACTTGTTACTAGAGATGTAAAACACCCACCTAAAGATAAATTAGTAGTAGGCATGATTGAGACAGTCATTAGACGATTAAAGCAACCAGAGTGGATTGAATGGTATAAGTCGGTAAACTTGGTTATAAATGATGAATGCTTTACAGCCGATACAGAATTACTGACAGAGAATGGGTTTATTAAATTCGATAGATTGGATAAATCTAAAAAAGTAGCTCAATTCGATAATGGAAATATTTCTTTTGTAAACCCTACGAGATACATACAGAAGGAGCATACAGGAGAAATGAGTATATTCCACGTTAAACACGGTATTGATGTTCCAATGACTTGCGGTCACGAACAGTTGTTGTATAGCCGTAAAAATGGGTACTATAAAAATAAAATATCAGAGATTAAATTCAATTATACAAAACTACTTCCTGTCTCTGGACTTTCTAATATTGAATGCGATGAATTGACTGATTTAGAAAGATTATATATAGCCACACAAGCCGATGGAAGTATGCATTACAAAGCAATAAACCATACTATAATAGCTTTTGCATTTAGTAAAAAAAGGAAAATTGATAGGTTTTTATCTCTATGCAAAAGCTGCGATATTGAGGTTGTAAAAGTAGAGTGTAATCACGGTGAAAGATACATGGCAAGAATGCCAATTGGAACAACTAAAGACATTAGAAATCACATTCCGTACCCAATGTCTGCTACTAAAGCAAAGCAAGTAATTGAAGAATGCGCTTTATGGGATGGTCATACTCCAAATAAAACAATGTTGTATTATTCATCTACAGATAAAACACAGGCAGACTTTTATAATTCTGTAGCCACACTTGCTGGATTTTGTTGTTTTATGTCTATTCAAAAAGATGATAGGCAGGAAAGATATAAAGATACGCACAGGCTATATATGCGTAGAGACATAATTCACAAGGCTACACAATTAATGTCTGTTAAAAAAGATAGTTACAATGGGATGGTTTATTGCGTAGAAGTTCCATCGGGAGCAATAGTTGTTAGGCACAATGGATTTACTTTTGTATCTGGGAATTGCCATGAGCAGTTATTCAATCGTATATTTGAAATTCCATTGACTAAAGAGAAGTTTATATTAGGATTTACCGCAACTCCCGAAAGAAGTGGTAAGCAAAGACAACTTAGCCAAGACTATGAGGATATTGTTATCGGTCTCGATGTCCAGCAGTTAATCAATCTTGGCTATTTAGTCCCTGACAAATACTACTCAATCCCTGTTGATATGAAAGGCGTTTCAGTCAGTAAAGGCGAATTTGACTCATCAGAAATGTTTAACCGATATAATAAGTCTGAACTTTATTCAGGAGTTATTGACAATTGGAAGCGACTTTGCCCGAATACAATTACATTGGTATTCTGTTGCAATATTCAGCATTCAATCAATACTTGCAAGGCATTAAACGATGCAGGAATAAAATCAAAGTTCATTGTATCAGATTTAGCAAAGCCACAAATACCTGACGAAAAGGCGACTAAAGGAGATATTGCAAAATATAACATTAAAGTTTTGGAATATGAGAATTATTTAGTTAGCTTTGAATCCTTTTCCGGTAAAAGAAAAGATGTCATACAACAGTGGAAAGATGGTGAATTTCATGTCCTAATAAATGCCGGAATCGCAACCACTGGATTTGATCATCCACCTATTGAAACGGTAATAATAAACAGAGCTACAATGTCGAGTAACCTTTTACAACAAATGGAAGGGCGTGGCAGCCGTATCTTTAAAAACAAAACTCACTTTAATTTATTAGACTTTGGCGATAATTGTTCAAGACTTGGATATTATAGACAACAAAGAGAATGGTCACTAACTCACGAGGAATCCAAAAAGGAAGGATGCGGAGTTGGTGCAGTAAAGGACTGTCCTAAATGTGGCGCATTAATCCATGCTTCATCAAGAATATGTAAATACTGCGGCTATGTTTTTCCTGTAACACATGAACAGAAGATTGTTGATTTGGTCGAAATTAGTTATTCTGAAGCGGTAAAAAAACTTGAATCAATTAAAGATTACGAGATTTACTCTGAAGCGAAAGGGTATTCAAAAAACTGGTTGTTTCGTCAGGTATTTATTAAATACGGTAAAGATGGGTTGATTGAATATCAAAAAATGCATAATTTAGCAGCTAATTGGCCATACGTTGTTATGGCTCGATACAAGGCGCAGGGAATTCGCACATAAAACTAAAATATTATGTTTATAGACACGTTAAAAAGCATATTTTATTATTATAAGAATATGCGCTCAGCTAAGAAATATAAAGTTGGAAACGAATACGATTGGTATAGATATTTGCTATTCTTTGAATTAGATAATTTAAAGCAGTATTTTTGGCTATGTAAGAATAAGCATAAATATACTGACTCTGATAACGACGACTCACTACCATTTTAAATCTTTTTACCATGCCAAACTTAATCGCAACAGCCAAATCCTACATTTCTCTCGGCTACTCAGTCCTCCCAATAAACAAAGAGCAAAAGCGACCATCAATCGAATCTTGGAAGCGTCTTCAGTCCTTCATGCTCACAAATGAAGAAGTAGACAGAGCATTCTGCGGTGACTTTAATATCGCAATTATTTTTGGCAAAGTATCAGGAAATTTAGAGTGCTTAGACTTTGATAATCACTTACATACAGCATTAAATCTATTTTCTAACTTTAAGTCAATAATTGATACTTTTAATCTGCCTTGGGAGAAAACGAGGAGCGATGGCTACCACGTGTTTTATCGCTGTGAAGAACCAATTGAAGGTAGCAGAAAATTAGCAATGGCTTACGATCCCGTGGCTGGTCGTCCTACTTCGCTTATTGAAACAAAAGGAGAAGGTGGATATACTATTGTCAATCCATCTGATAATTATGTAATGCAGGCTGGTTCTTTTTCCGAGATGCCAATCATTACCAAAGAAGAGCGTGATTTTATTATTGCCGAATGCCAAAAGTATAATGAGATAATTGAGAAAGAATATGAGCAGCCAGCAAGTATTGCTGAAACTAATAACTACGGAGTAGGCGATAAGGTGGGCGATAGATACAATTCATCATCTCACGCAGTAAATGAATGTAGACAACTATTAATTCAAAACGGTTGGACATTTGCAAAGGACGGTATTAACTGCGCAAGACCTGATAAGAAATTATCAGATGGAATATCTGCAACGCTTGGAAAAGTAGTATCTCGTGCCGGAATACCACAATTTTATGTATTTAGCTCCAACGCACATCCATTTGAAGAGAATCGAGGTTATACACCATTGGCGGTTAGGACTACTTTAGCTTATGCTGGAGATTATACTCAATCGGTTATTGAGCTTGCAAAAGAAGAAGGAACGTATAAAGAACCGAGAGAAGTAATGAAAACTATAAAGCGAGTTGAATTTCCACCTATAAAACCAGAGATGCAAAATGAAAATGTAAACATACCGAACTTTATTCTTGAAACAGAGAATAAGATAAAGAACATTGATTCAAGGATGACAGGTGAAGAAAAAACACAGAAGAAGATTCCACGAATTGATTACGCAATGAATTTTTTGGACTCGTTATATGATTTTCGTAGAGATGTAATAACCCATAAAATTGAATATAAACCAAAAGGAAGTTTAAATGATTGGGAATTATGTGAATCGAATAACTTATATCTTGACTTGCAGCATAACGGAATTGATTTTCGTAAAGACGCCATCAAATGCCTAATCGGTTCTCGATACGTACCCGATTACAACCCATTTGAAGCCTATTTTAATTCCCTTGCTAAGTGGGATGGAGTAAACTACTTTGAACTATTAGCCGATTATGTAGTTACCGATGATAGGCAGTTCTTTGTAACTATGATGGAAAAACAATTTGTTAGAGCCATCAAATGCGCATTAGATGATAGCTTTTATAATCGTGTAGTTATGGTATTCGAGAATAGAGCACAGGAAACAGGTAAATCCCGCTTTATACGGTACTTAAATCCATTTGGTGACAACTATTACACAGAAGAGACATTAACGGGCGATAAGGACACGCAAATCACTTTAACGGAAACTTTTATTTATAACCTTGATGACCTTGATGATTTTGATAAAGTTGGTGGGTTAGGTAAATTGAAAAGCACGTTAGCAAAGTATTCGGTTAACGTCAGATTGCCTTACGGAGAACAAAAAGTAAAGATGTATCGTAGATGTTCATTCTTTGGAAGTTCAAACAGAACAGAGTTTTTAAAGGATGATATTAATACCCGATGGATTATATTTAAAGTAAAAATGCTTGATATGAATTTATTCAAGGAATTGGATATTCATAGACTTTGGGGTCAAGCATGGCATAAATATCACAGTGAATATTTTGAATGGGATTTGACGATTGAGGAAAGACAAAGACGTGAAGAACGAAACTTACTTTATAAAGTAAGCGTACTTGAAGAACAAATATTGGCCGAGCATTTTAGAGCTCCTATTGACAATCCAAATAAAACGCTTACACTTACTCAAATTTCAAAAGGCATAGCGTTTTATGCAGGATATGCAAGAGTAAATACAGATCTTACACATATTCAGGATATTTTGGGTAGTATGGGATTTGAGCCTGAAACAAGACTAATAATGAATACGTATATTAAGAGCTATCATATTGAATTAATGACAGAAACGGATATAAATTTATGAAAAAACTAATTAAAGGCGATTGCCTGATTGAGATGCAGAGTATACCCGATAAGAGTATTGATGCAATAATTTGCGATTTGCCGTATGGGGGTATTAAATAAAGGAAACAGTTCAGCTAAATGGGATTCTGTAATTCCTTTTGATAGATTATGGGAGAACTACGAACGAGTTATTAAAGACAATGGAATCGTAGTTTTATTTGGTCAGGGGATGTTTACTGCAGACCTATTAATGAGTAATAAGAAATTATGGAGATATAATTTAGTATGGGATAAGGTTGCTAAAACTGGATTCTTAAATTCAAAAAGAATGCAACTTAGACAACATGAGGATATTTGCATATTCTATAAATCACTACCCACATATAATCCTCAAATGGTTAAATGCGAACCTCATAAAAGAAATCATAGTAAGGGTAATATGTTGAATCCTCAAAAGAATAGTTGCTATGGTAGTTTTGTAGAAACTCCAACAATCGTATCAGATGAGAAGTTCCCTACTTCAATAATATCAATACCAAAAGAACATGAGACTGGAAAATTTCATCATCCTACTCAAAAACCAGTATTGCTTTTAGAGTATCTCATCAAAACCTATACTAACGAAGGCGATACAGTTCTTGATAATACAATGGGGAGCGGGACTACCGGAGTAGCTTGTAAAAATCTTAATCGCTCTTTTATCGGTATTGAAATGGATGATAAATATTTTGAAATAGCAAAAGAAAGAATTAATAACACTAAATAATTCCATGACCAAACACCTCAATCCTCTTCCCGAAAACATCCACGTCATTCAGGAAGAAAATAGCACAGTAATTCAGTACGCTGCAATATGTGATGGCAAAAGAAGATTCTGCCAGTACTTCTTTCGTGGATTATATGAATTTGAGAGTATTAGAGGACAAGAATTAACTTTAAAAGAAATGGTATGAAACAGAAAATTTATGCAGTAATGAGAATTGATAGCAAGTTACAGCTATCCGATACTGAGATTGATTGCAATTTACCTTTAGGTTGCTATATAATACCTTGCTTTTCTGATTACGAAAAAGCAAAGGAAGTAGCAGGAGATAGATTTGAGATAGTTGAATTTGAAAAATCTGAATGATATGGAACTCGAACAAGGTCGCTCCTTACAGCAAAAGAATAATCGTTTCAAAGATGATTGTATCGCACTTTTAATTTTAGTAGTATTAATAATTTTATGGAATATATTTAGATGAAAACATACATTAGCGGACAAATAACAGGGTTAGAAGTAGCCGAATTTAAATATAACTTCTCTGAGTGCCAAGATATTATTAACCACAAATATGGCGGTGAATGGATTAATCCACTCGACATTACTCCTTTGCTCGGCATTAAAAAATGGTTATTTTATATGGCAGCAGACTTATATCAACTTAAAAAGTGTACGCATATAGCTATGCAACCTAATTGGATTCATTCAAAAGGAGCAATAGTAGAGTACTTCCATGCAAAATTTATTTTTAAACAACAAATAATTTGGTTATAAAAACTAATCCCCATCTACTTATCACAAGCGGATGGGGATTTTCAAATCAAACCAATTATGAAAAAGCCAAATCAAAACTTAATTCCAAAACTAACCTCATAACCGTTCTGGCTAAAATTAGTTATGTATTTTGCACCGAGTCCGATATTCTTTATGTAAATTCCACCTCCTACGCCATAATAACCAAATGAATTATAGGAGGCGTTTAGGAATGGAGTAAATATCTTACTTTTAATTATCGTTACCTCTTTAGTAATAGACGTAAAACTGTATGCGATGCTATCTAATGAATTATATTGCACAACTGACGTAACTGTAAGCTTACCGTTACTATCGTCGAATAGAGGGGTTTTATAATACTTGCGTTGGATGTAGTTAGCTATTAGTTTAGCGGTGTCTACTTTTTCAACAACGTATTTTACTTTGTTAATAGTAATTGTATCATGCTTAGTTGGAAGCTGCAACATTTTAGGCACATACACATTGTATGGTGTCGGAACATTTACCGAGTTAGTAACTGTTTCGCCTTTTATGTATTTGGTAGTGATAGACGATGTAGTAGTTGCTCGTCCAATAAAAAAGCCAACAATCAGGGCTACTATCCCAATTAAAATTATATATTTTGTTTTCATTTTATAGGTTCTGTTTCGTGTTGTTGTGCAAATCCAGCTACTAAGGTTAAAGCAAATATTACCCACCCGATATAAACGCTAAACCATTCTGGCATATTTAATGATAATGCTGCAACCGCACCGTAAGCGGTAGTAAATGTAACAGCCATTCCAGCACATACCTTAGCTACATTCTTCCATTTTTTAGGGGTAGGACTAAATATTCGTTTTAGGAAAGTTCTTTTTGTTTTCATTTTAGTATGTTATAATAATGATTAGTCCATTCGATTCTTTCTTGTAACCCATTTGTTCCACCGTTTACCCGATAAGATAATGCAGTTATTGAAACCTCATTTACTGCCGAGCATAACGTCCATAAGTGTTTATTATCAAAGTAAAACTTAGCCGATTCAAATGGATATTTTGTAGCGATGATTGACGGGTCGGATTTTATTGCAGGATCTTTAATATAATTAGAGAATAAGTCTTGATTGTCTTTTCCAGTCAACTGAATTAGGCCCATACCTCTATGCTCCCATCCATCGCCCGATAATTCACTTCCATTACCCATACGGTTAGCATAAACCTTGTTGGCTATCTTTTCTGGGTTGCGTTGATATAATTGGGCAGTATCAGGAGTGAAGTATTTTTTAAATGTAGTTAGCAGTCCTTTTTCTGAGTAATTTAAATTTTCAGTTAATCTTGTAAATCCTACGCTCTCCACGTGGCATTGACCCATAAAGTGAGCCAACATTTCGATCGACTTAATAGATAATACCTCTTTAATTTTAAAAAGAGTATTTTTACCTAGAACACCGTCTGGAGTTAACCCATATTTTGTTTGAAAGTCTTTTATTACACTCATGACTACTTGCCTTTAAGTTGCTCTAATAATTCTCTATATTTAATCCCCATAGGGCATTCAGAATCAAACTTCTCGCAACCATGATTAAAAACTCTTTTATATTTTACTAGAAGTCCTTCTAAGTCGACAATCTCCATATCCTTTTTTACTATCTCGTAACGGTGCTCGTTGTCACGCTCTTCAAGTTGCTCAATTCTCTTATCTTGCTTATCAATCCTAGCTAGCAACTTCTCTCTCTCCTTACCATAAGCATCCATCAACTCTTTTATATTGTCTATTTCAGATTTATATCTCTTTTGCTTAAAAAATAAAAACCCAAATAAAACGGCAGAACTCCCTGCTAAATAAGGAAGTGCCTGTATGAGAAAATTAAGAAATGCTCCTAGTATCTTGAAAATATCCATGACTTTTTAGGTTTAATATATTTGTCGTCTGCCTGTTTTAGCTTCTCTAATGCGTTGATTAAGTCGTCGTACTCTTGTTCAGTCATTTCGTCACAACATCCTTTCTCAACTGCTATAGCTATTCGCCTTAAAGTACTAATCAACTTCTCCTTTAAATTTTTTTTCACAGCAACATCCGTTTTTATAATACAAAATTGAAGATAATATTATCGAGAGTAAAACAATTAGAATGCACAGGTACGGGTAATAACTAACTCTAATTCCTAAATTATACAAATTCTCTAAAAATAATATCAAAGTCATTGAGAATATTAATATCCTATGCCAATAACAAAATGAAAATACAATAGAGCTAATCAAAAGAAGAAAATTAAGCATATAGCTTTGACCAAATAATTCATATAGAGAAACTCTAATACCTAAAATAGACATACACATAATTAGTAATATGTATAAGTTTATGATTATAGGATAGAATTTTATGCACTTAATAAGAGTGGTTCTCATTACTTGTCATTTTGATGGGCAAGGTGGTGGGTCTGCTCCTCCAGTTCTTGGTATAGTATCGTCTTCTCTTAACATATCATTTATTTTATAGTTTCGCAAATATAATTATTCTTTTTGTAAGAACAAATTATTTTACTACTTATTTTTAATTAATTTCAATAATTCCAAATTCTAGTAAAGGCAACGAATTTATATCATCGGGAATAAGTTCTTTCGGAATAGAAACAAAAGAAAACTCAGTATCAATAATTTTATCCATCAATTCCTCAAATGATTCTATATCGGATTTATATTTGGCTAATAGAGCTTTATTATCTGCCAAAATTTTATCATCTTTTTCTTGAAACTCTAAGAATTTTGGGTCGATTCTATTCGTATCAAATGTTCCATCTTCGTTTTTTACAAACTTTGGAATAGTAGGTTGATTTCCGATAAATTCAACTTTATACTCTTGGTATAGTGACATCAATTCACTATGATAATTAGCCAGCATTTTATCGATTATTTTCTTGCTTTCTATCATTGGGTAAACATAAGCCTCAATCTGCTTAATGTTTTTAAACATCAAGATTTTACCTTCTAATACACCTTTCAATGCACCATCTTCAAGTGCATAATACAATTCAATTATTCGTCTATTTGTCTTCATGATTTTTGTTTATATTATTATTAATTCAATGGTCGTAACTGTCGTTACAGATGCCGTGTCTGTTTGTGCGAAAATCCCTACTGTGATAAGTAGTAATGTAAATAATAAAATTGTTTTTTTTCATTTTTTTTTGTTTTTATGTGCCTGATGGCGGTTAATATCCTTCTAAAATTAAAAATCCAGATGTGTTACTACCTGCTACGCTGACAGTTGTTGTGTTTAATGTTCCTATAGTGGAGGTCGTAAGCTGATTTGTAGATACTACAGCAGGGACAAACGAGAATCCTACAGGGAAAGTATATGTAGCTGTGCCAGTCAGAGATGATAACCTAAGAATAACTTTTTTATATGAAGCTCCAGAAAACGGTTGACTTGCATATAAATAGCCTGATGTACTACCTGTTATCTCTTGATAAGTAGCACTAAGTTTTGCATCTGTAGCGGAAACTGTGCCTTGACAATACACATCTCCTGTTATTTTCATAGACGCTGTTTGGACGGTGCTGAATTGATTCTGTATATAACTACTAGAAGCTGTATAGTTCGGCACATTCAACGTATTAGTTGCCTGCGTGTAAGTTGCTGCCCCCGATGTATTATTGGTAGTTAGGTTTATTGGTAGGTTTGTAAGGTTTGAGGCTGAGCCGTAAAATGAGGTTGCTGTTACGGTTGATGCAAAGGCGGCTGTTCCGAGTCTATCAATTACTAATGCTTGTGTATAATTACCAGCTATTTCATCAGAGTTTGATGCTGTAGTTAAAAATTTAAAACCTATACCCCCGTATGCGGAATTTCTGTTTGCTTGAATTCTGCAACCTCCAAGTGTGCTAACCCTCCTTAATTCTATATAATTATTCAAATAACTACCAGACAGAGCATCTTCCCCTATAAAACTTGTCGCTTTAGATGTTGATGCGAATGAAATTTCTCCGTAAATACTTGATCTTATTGCATCTATAGAGTTAGATGGGTCTCTTAGTATAAATCCATTACTTCCCATTTTTGCAACTAAATAATTACTAGCCTGAGTTATGCCAACAGTTGGATATATTGAGCTATTAGATATTTCAAGTGATGGGACACTAACAGCATTTTCAAATTTTCCTGATCCATTAATCCATATATTAGCAGATTGAGCAGAAATATTTTGGTTTAAAATGGCATCAGTAATCCCATATCCACTTATAGTAGTAGGATGAGCAGAATACCCCCATGCTGCACCGTTACCTGTGCCAAAGCCGGGAAATGGATTAATTGAAATATCACCGCTACCGACTACCGAAACGCTGTTAACAGTTCTGAATGAAGTCGCATTACTAAGAGGCGTATATCCTAAAGCGGTTACGATACTTGAATTAGTTTGTGCTGAACGAGCTAGCGCATCAGTATATTGCGTAATATTATTTGTAATTGTATTTCCCGTTCGAGTTAACCCAGTTGAAAAAGTCAAAGGAACTTCAAAATCACTAGTATTATTATTCGCGGCACTTCCAAATGTCCTATAGGCTAAAACGTTTGTCCCAATTACTAATCCTAAATCTGCCTGCGTTACAGCTACATTTCCAGAAAGAGCGTGCCCATTAACTGTATAAGTTTTAGGAACTAATCCGCTTAAATCTTGGTCTCCTGTATTGCTTCCTGAAAACGACAAGTTTGGTACGTTAGCCAATCCAACATTAGCCTTAGTAACGTTATGTGGGTTTCCAGAAGTTAATTGAGAATGTGAGTACGCAATAGCTCCTCTATCCCCTCTATATGCGGTAGCATTTGTTTCTCCTAACGCTAAAGAGGAACTTATCTCAACGTATGAGCTACCACTCCACCTATATGTAACATTTGTGTCATCTGTAATGTATATTGCTGCTGTTACCCCAGTTGCTGGTAATGAAGAGTATGTAGATACGTTTATAATTTTATCAACGTATGCAGGCAATTGAGTATTTAAAACAAACCCATCAGCCCCCAATTCGGCGAGTCCATTGACAGCTCCTTTAAGAGATGAATTTAATGGTGTATATCCTAATGCTATCTGAAAATAAGATGGTAAATGACCGCCTAATTTAGCAGAATCGGAAGCCTGAGCATTAATTCCCAAGTAATATCCATCGGATTGCAATTTAGTTATATATGCAGATAAGTCGGGAGTCCATCCTATAGGTTTATATAACAAGTCCGCCTGCGCTTTGGTAGAATAGGCTGACAAATCAGGTGGAAGAGAAGCTCCATCCTTCCCATTATATATGGAGTATTGAGATGCGCTACCGTCTGTATAAAAAATAGTATATACATCATAAGTTCCAGCAGCTCCAGTTCCGCTAGTTTTTTGAATGTCTCCTTTAATTCCCTTCCCTGAGTAAAACCAATTTCCAGTTGCCATAATTAATGTATCTCACCTCCTGTTTTTATTATGAAATATCGCATCTCAGCTCCTTCTCTTACCGCTCTTAATTCGATGCTATCACCTATTTCCATATTTATATAGCTTATCATATTACCATTATCATCATATAGATGAGAATTAGTTTTTTGGTCTATCCGAGTAATTTCACCATTAGATGAACCCATCAATACCTTTAATGTAAAGTTATTTACTTCGCTTTCCAAATCAGTAGGAGCTGGTAAATGGATAATCCTTAAAGATGTTGAATCGTTTGAATATCTATCTAATATGAATGATGTATAGCTACCAATATTCGATATTATTGGCTCTAAATTATTACTGTATATAAATCCCCTGTACGAATCATTAAAAAACCTTTTTGCTCCTTTTGCCTTTAGCCCTGTTGTTGCCTTGAAATAAAAATACCTAAGTGCATCGAGCTCTGAATAAAAACCATCAAGTCCAATTTTTGTATTATTATTTGGTCTGTAAAGTCCAATAACATCTGGATTTCCATCGAATATTACTATACCTTCTGATGGATTATTATAATTTCCGATTATTTCAACATTAACATTAAGTGATGTGAAGTGTTCAGCTATCGCATGAATTACATATACCCCCATAGGAAATACTGGAGATACCGACATATTTACACAACCATCGTTTCCACATAATGCGGACTTTGAAAATACGGTGTTATTACTAGCATCTGAAATCCATAAAGTCAACTTAAATTCGTTAGAATGCCCAGTCAGTCCCGATGATTGAGGAGGGTATAAAATATCCATCTGCCTAGCACCATCTATATTTGCAAAAACAGCAATGTCAATTACCCCGGCTTTTGTGGTAGTTAATGCTTGTGTATATGCGGTAGAATAATGTATCCCTACTGAAGTCCATGAGGCTACCCGATTTATGACCTCGTCTACTGGATTTATCAATGAATCCAATGGTTCAATTTCGGTATCTGAAAATTCTATCGAATCATTTACTATAGCGTTTTCAAAAATATTGAAATTTCCAATAGTTCCTTCGCTTGCCGAAACAGCAACGTCTGTTATTATATTCCCAGCAGCATCTCCTCTAAACGCACCTTCCGCAAATTGGAAAGTTCCATCCTTATAAAAAATAATCTGCGCTGTCCCGTCCAATGCTCTCTGGTAATTTCCACCGAACCATGCTGCAATATTTACAGCCGAATCACCCTGCATTCCTGCATTTATATTACCCTCATCGTCTGATATTCCTATCATCCCAGAAATTAAACCATCTAAGAATTTTATCCTTCCACCTATTTCGTCCTTGTCTAAGTCAAAATACGTAGAACTATTATATCCTTGAACTTTACCAGTTACTATAGAGCGTCCATTAATGAACGTAAATCCATAAGAAGTATAAAACTGCCTCATGTTATCAAGTACTGATTGAAGAGTTCCAACTAAGAAATAATAATACCCATCCGTACCTTTAGTCTTATACTGGGTTTGAGAGAATATAATATCCCCGCTTGTCAACGCAATATCAACTGCGCAGCGAATATAACAGTAGTATGAAATATCATCGCCTACTGGAGTAAAGTTTCCAGCTACTATAGTCCAAGTTCTCGGTGTAGATTGCATTTTAGTATCTGTAATACTTCCGGCACTCCAACCAATCCAGTTCGGAGTATGTGATTTAGCTAAGAAATTAATCCCAGTAAGCACAAATTGCTGAGTAGCCGTACCTGATAATATAGCTGTCGTAGCTATAGTTAATGGGGCTATAACCTCAGTGTAATAATCGCCATCAGGATTGAACGCCATATCAAGAGCCTCTTGCGCCCCTCTGAATGTTCTTTGTTTGAATCCAACAGATGTTACTCCGCTTTGTTCTAAGTAAGTAGTGTTATTAGTTACTGTATTCTTTAGTTCCTGATAAGAACTTTGTATATATGGTAAATTGGATAAGGTAATAGATTGTTTATACGGTCTGGTTATATTCCTTTTTAATGTAATTATTCGATAATCATCATCTATACCTAAATTAGCATTTATAGGATGAACTACCTGTCCAATTTTAAACCCAACCTCATTATTAGTAGCCCATACTTCATCTATTGGACAGTCGTACGAGTTCTGGTCAAGTGAATACTGAGCAAGATAAGATTCGGCTTGTGATAATAATCTCTGTTCTGCCTTGTCAGTGTATATCTGTGGCATATATAAATCAACCAAAACGTATTGGTCAAAATCATTGAACCCAAAAACAGATGTAGGTAAATACGAACCAACAGAATCTTGAATTTGACTAATGGTTAACTGATAACCACCCCCAGCTAATGCTATAGAGCGAGTTATTGGAAATTGATAGCCAGCAAGATTACCAGTAATGAAACTAACTTTTGGTACTGTACCATCTGCCATTATTCGCTGTGGGTCTAATGGGTCAAAAGACAGGTTAGCGTCCTCAAAAACATTAGTAACGTTTTCCGTTATCACTGCTGTTACTGTGCCCTCGCTTAACTTCCAATACGATGTATTATCAGTATCATGCCCGGTAGTGTTGGCTATGCAGTCGAATGAGTGCCCATTAGTATCTAATACTTGTGACCCTATCGCATAAGCTGTAGTTGGATTGTAGTCTTCTGTTGCGTGCGATATTTCGGGATAGATATTATCCCATGTCATAACGCCCTCCAAAGGATTCTTGGCATCAATATTTGTTGCATCTAGGTAATACCTATTTGGCAACATTAACCTATTAGAACCGTTTCTATACGTTCCGTACAGATTTTTTGTAGACCCTAAAGCAACAAGCCTGGTTATTTTTTTAGAATTGCTGGAGTCTTGTTTAGTTATTGATGTTAATCCTTTATTTTTACCCTGTTCGAGAATTAATATATCCTTTTCTGTATAATTAAGTATCTGAGGGTCTTGAATTATCTTAGGCGCGATGTATGATAACTGATTTATATTTATTCTGAAATTTCCATCTGGATCAATATCAATCCAGTGCTCAGTAGCTACGTTTGATTGACTTTGAAACAAGTTACAAATAGTAGTTAAAGCTCCTAGGCAAGTAACATTAGAAAAAGCCTGCATTAGTGGATTAGCTGAAATACAACTTCCTACCACCCAATACTGATTAGGACGTGCACGATTCATATTTTTGCATAATAAATCAGCGTAATCTGACGGACTAAGCACAGTGGTAAAATCAAATGCAGGTGCAGTGTTTACGATAGTCCAATAATCTCCTTCTGCTGGATATATATTAACACATTCTAATAGACATCGAGCAACTACATTGGATATGTAAACATAGTTATTAGGTATGTATGTATTACCTGCGATATATTGTGGAACTTTAGTCCAATAATCTCCTTCTTCGGTTTCTTTTCCGAGCGCAGGAGTTTCGTTAATATACAACCAAATGTATGTGTACTTAGTAACTACGCTTCCTTTACAGTAAATTGTTTTTGCATCGTATTTATCAATTACCAATAGAGAAGTATCATCAAACAGTTCAAAATTTACCTCATCTAATATAGCTCTTGGAGATTCAAATTTAAGCGTGTATTGATATTTATTGCTTCCATTTATAGCAACTGGAGATGCTGGATTAAGCAGCGTGTATTTGTTGTCAAATAACATTACATAGTCCCCTTTGGCAAAAGCTATCCAGCTATCAAGGTCAAACTTAACAGTTGCATATTCTTCTCCTGCTATCTGAAATAGAACCTCAGAATCTTCCGATTGATGAGCCTCTACTCGTATTGCATCCGATGAGTCGTATATTATCATAATACTGGATTAAGCCTTAAACTAGGATTCGCTTCTCTAACTTTAATTATGAACATATTATACCCTATATATCTGTTAAACGAAGAGCAAGTAAGATACTCCAATATGAATGTTTGGTTTAGTAATCCGTCATACCAAGAAACGGTTGGGTGGGCTACCATATATTGTAAGAAAAGTATATAATGCTCGAACGTATCGCAAAGAAAAGACATAGTAAATTCTTTTGCCTTTAAGAACCCTGCACTATAAAGCACATCAGCTCCATTTGCATCAGACCAATCATTAGCAATTCTATCCTTTATATCAGGAAATTGCATAAGCCCGTTATAGTACCCATCTTTTGCTGGCTCGATACCGAAAACTTCTGATATATTTTGTTCATCTACTGTTATCATAGTACTTTCACTCCATAGGTTTTAATATCTGATAGTATACTTTTAATACCTGCTAAATCTCTTGTATTCTTAGCAATCTCAGCAACATCATTAAAAGCAATCTGTAAAACTCCAGCTTGTCCTTGCAAAGATAATAATAATTCTGGTAAATACCTACTAATATTTGTATCTATATTTGCTCCGTGAATGCGCAATGCACTAAACTGAGCCGTCAATATATCGGCTGTAGGTTGATCCATCGATTTTAATGCGGAGGTAGTATTATTTTTAGTAGACGTACTTCCCGCTAAATCATTTCCCCCAGAAGCCACCCATGCTGCATTAAACGAGTTCCAATCTGTTGCGGCTTGATTTCCTGACGTAATTAATTGTGCTCTAAACGCAGTAAGTTCATCCTGCATAGCTTTTTCTTTATCAGCATCCGAAGTAGTCGTATTAGCAAGTATCTCCTTAATTTTGGCTTGCTCTGTAGTCAATAGCGATGCAAAATCCATATTATAGATAATATCCTTTACCATTTTGCTAAACGAGTCAGAAATATATCCAGTTACATCGTCTGCCCAAGCAACCATGTTATCTGAGTTCTGAGATAGAGAATCCATCATATTACTTCCAAGGGAGCTAAATATTCCTGATAGGTATGAGTCTATTTCATCTAGATAGGATTGATAGGCATCATACTCATCGACCATTGCTTGTAGAGAATCTCTCACAGCGCCAGTAGTCATGTCATCCGCAATTGCAGCCTTTGCAGCAACTAAATCAAAATTATCAATAGTAAGAGCGGTAGACTTATCAAGTTTCAATAAATCACTCATTCCGTCAGAAATCATGAAATCAAAATATTTAGACCCGCTTGGAGTCTTAGATTCTGCCGTTACCATATTCGTATACGCTGTAGCAAAATTACCTACTGCCTTATTCATTAATCCTATTTGCGAAGCTGCCTTACCGAAAACATCATCTCCAAATATATTACTAAAACTCTTGTCAGACATAGCCGCGTATGCCTCCAAGTAAGCTTTTTTTACAGCATTTATATTGTCTAACTCTTTTTGAGCCTCTTCTTGTCTTTTCTTAGAAGCGGACGTGAATATATTGGCAATTTTAGTAGCTATAGTAATAACGCCTGATATAACCATAAGAACGACCGATGCAGTCTCTAATGTTTTCATTGTCCCTACGGCTAACTCTGATGCCTTGGTATATCCATCTGCTACAGATGATACGAAAGAACCAATCTCCCCAATAGATGAAATTATTTCCCCAGCAGTTCCGCCTATAACTGAGCCTAAGGATGACATCTCTTTTGATAAGTCAGATATTCCCTTTGATGACTCTAAAATTTCTTTTCCTATATTATTTAATACGTTTTTTAAATTATTCTCCTTTTTTGTTAAATTGTCAGCCGCAGTTGCTGTAGTATAGTATATAGGTGCTAAGGACAGTAAATCCTGTCCCTTAACTAATCCGCTAGGGGTCATGGTTGATTCTGTCGAGGTCTTTTTTGTCGTAAATCCCGATTCTATTTTACCACCTATAGCAACCGATGATGCTATATCCTGAGCCTCTGACAATTCTTTTTTAGCTGCCGTTAGCTCATCTAAGCTATTTTTTAACGTCTTAAATGGGTTCCTCTTAATAAACTCATCTGTTATTTTACCTATTTCGGTTGCATAAACTTTAAAATCAGCTAGTGGTAGAGTTCCAGCCGCAGTCTGTTTGAATTTTTCTAACTCACTCATCAATTTCTCAATAGTAGCGGTTGACACATTACCTAAATCCTCAAACGCCATAGCGAACTCAGGAGTAGATTTGAGTTGACCAAAAGATAAAGCCATTAAATCTTTTGCTTTATTTGTCTGTGCCTGTACTCTAGCAGCATCTATTTGCGCTACCCGTTCCGTGTTTCCTTTTGCAGACTCGCTTGCTCTATCATTCTCTAATGCAGTTAAAGTTAAGTTATAATCTTTCTCAATTTTAGTCTTTTTAGCTGTGTAATCACCATATTCTAAAAGTTGCTTTTCTAGTAGGATACCAAGTTTAGCATCGTTATCCTTTTGTGCCGAATCAACTTCGCTATTGTATGAAGCTATTGCCTCGTTAGCTATTTTGAGAGAGGTATTAATTAATGCTGTAGTTTGAGTCATACCCCCAGCAGTCGACTGCTTTAAAAGCGAACTATACCCAGTACTAATATCTCCTAAGTTAGTAGCAGCGGGAGCTACTGTTTTAGTTTTGCTCGTATTCGGATTCATGTTCCGAAAAATAGCATCTATATTTTCCTGTTCTTTTTTAAGGATAGTGGTTTTTTCTGAATTTAGAGAAGTAAGTCTTTTTTCAAAATTATTTTGTTGCTGTGCTTTTTCTTTAGCATAGCCGGCATCCATAGCATCAATAGCAGCTTGTGTAGCGTCGGTTTCTGCCTTACTTTTAAGGTTAGCTAATTCAGTATTATTAGCACGTATTTGTTCTAATCGTTTTGCAGCCTCAGCTGCTTCTCGGTTGCGGAGTTCTTGGGCTTTAGTAACAGCTTTTGCCTGTCTGGTTTCATCGTAAGCCTCTAGCTCCTTATCAGCTTGCTTTATAGATTCATTATTTTTTTTATATATGGATACTATTTTCGGGTCAACCCCGGCAGTACTACCGCTATTCAATATTTTTTTAGTATCTGAAGCAATTCCATCAAGATTTTCTACTGCTTCTTTTCTTACTTTAGTCCAGTATTCTTTATTTTTTGACTCTTCCTCTTTTTGTCCTTGATTCTTAGACGCTGCATAGTCTGATTTATATTTATTATAATCATTTAAAGCTAAACCATACTGTATTTTTAGCTGACTAACATCTGCATTTAATACCATTTTTGCTGGATTCGTATTTCCAGGCAAGTCGGAGGGCAGACTTGCTAATTCCTTTTGTTTTGATAGCAATTCAGTCTTTAATTTATTAGCTAAATTTTCTCTACCAAGGAGCTCCGTACTATAATTAACTGCTTTTGCGGTCTTGTTTTGCAAATCTACTGAATTAGATGCTTTTAGTTGCTGTAATGTCATATCTCCAATGACAGCTCCAAATACATCATGTAGTACTTGATATGCCTTAGTCTGTTCAACTGTACCATCTAATGATTTATTTTTTATCTTATCTAAATTCTCGCTAAACATTTTATTCTTCTTGTCTGCTTGCAATTGAATATCATCTAGTGATATCTTTAGCTTCCTTTGTGCCTTTTCTGCTTCAGTCGTACTATCTGATAAAGCCCACATAGCTGCTACCAATGTAAATACGCCAACGGCTATTGCGGTATATGGGTTTGCCGCCATAGTCGCTGTCAAAGTCCTAAACGTAACTACTAATCGTGCTTGTGCTGCCGCTAATAAATCTGTTCCAGCTACAGCACCTGCTTTGGCTGCCGTATCAATATTTGTGGTTAGAGTATTTTTTATATTCTCTGCTGAGTTTAATTCTATTTGAGCGGTAGATAGTCTTTGAGAAGTAGTTAGTGTATTTTGTGCGGATACAGCTTCGGTAGCCGATACGACCTCGGCTTGAGCAGCTGCTACAGATGACTCAGCCTTTTGTAACATCAATGCTATTTCTGCCTTTATAGCCGTTTGGTACTCTACGCTACCAATTATCAATCCTTGCTTCGCTATACCCTGAGCAGCCTCAGCAGAAATTAACGTAGCCAATGAATTTGCTTCCGCTATATTCGCTCCTGCGGTAGAAATATTAGTACCAAGACTTGATACCATTTTAGCTACCTGATAAGTGCCAACAGCCGTCGCTGCTACTACAATAGCATCTCCTAATTCTTTCCAATGAGCAATTGCAGTATCGACCAATTGAACGCTACCATTAATAAACCCATCGCTTGACTCACCCATATCTTTCATAGCAAGAATCCATTTATCCTTTACATTAGAAAGTAATCCTGCGGTAGTATCCATCATCTTAGCAGAGAATCCATAATATTGTCCTCCTGCCGATGTTAATGATTCTATCGCGCGCTTAATGTCATCGAATCCAATGGCGCCCATTTGTGTCATTTTCTTAATCTTGTCGGGAGTAGTGTCCATTACTTTAGCAAGTGCTTCATAGATAGGGATACCGAGGTTACCAAACTGCATAAGAGTACGGGTATAAACTTTACCTTCAGTTAATGATTTACCGTAAATGTAGGCTATTTCTTTGATAGGTTTACCTGCTCCAGCTGCAACATCGGATAACATTTTAATCTGTCCAACAACGTTATCAGCACCAACACCAAAAGCCATCAGTTGCTTAGCGGCTTCAGTAATATCATTGACCTGTAATGGAGAATTAACTGCAAATTGCGTAAGTTCGCGCATAATCTTAGCACCTTTTTCAGCACTCCCTGCAAAAGAATTTATAGCCGTTTGTAGAAATTCAAATTCGGTTTTTACATCTATAATCTGGCTTGCCATGTCTTTTAGAACACGCACTGAGCCGTACGCAAGCATAGACCCAAAAGCATATTTGAATCTACGCTCTAAAAAGGATAATTGCTCTGTACTTGATGCTACATCCTTTTGTATTCCAGCGACCATCGGAGCAAGCGGACTATTATTGCCAACCTGTAGTTTAGCGGCAGATTTACTTATTTTTGATATTGATTGGTCATACTTGGCGGTAAAATTACCCAATTTAGTAATCTCAGAGTCAATGGTTTTACCCAACGTTTCTATTTGGGTCTTAATCCCTGAAATCATCCCTGCATCAACCGGATTATCAAACTTTACCTTAGATGCAGCAATTACCTTACCGTATTTTTGAGTAATCTCATCTAACGCCGCAGTGACCCGATTAGAAAGGGTAGTAAATATCTGTATGGCTTCTTGCTGATTAGCTCTTAGCCCTGAATTATCAATTCCTGTAGCCCAAAATAGTTCGTTGGTGTCCATATTTTATCCTCTTATTGTACCTGTTATATTCATTTCTTCTTTCTTCTCTTCAGTATTATTCATACTACTATATTCAGTCATCATGTTTTGCAATAACGTCCATCCCATTGATAACGTATATTCTGGAGTAAATCCAAAATTTTGATTTGCAATTACAAGGATTTTGTTGAAGTCATAGATGTCACATATCTTTTCTCTGCGGCTATTAACCCCGTTTTTGTTTGTAGGCTCAACCTTTGGATTAAGTTGATAGATTTCAGAAAAGATTTATTACCCATGCGATATAGAGTTCCGATAAGTAGTGCCATGTAGTCATCTGATGTAGCTTCTTTCAATTCTTCGCCAACAATTGTATCTACTATGTATTTTACATCCGAACCATACTTACCAAAGAACTCAATAAAATCACTCATTCTTCCGTTCTCTATGCTATCTTGTAAGCCATCCAAATCTATTTTGGTTATCTTAGCTACATACGGATGAATTTGTATCATCTGTGCCATTGTAACTGGTCTAATTAGCCAGGCCTTATACTTAAAAGGCAATCGAAGTATATTCTCCGAATCCTGTAGTAAAAATTCCTCTATCGTTTGATTTTCCATAAATTAGTATTTAAAAATAAAGGGGAATATTCCTATCCCCCTCCACCTTTTTAATGATACGCAAATTTTTTTTTAGAATGCTGGACTAATCTGGAAAGAAGCTCCATAAACACGATGACGCATTACATTAAATGTAACGGTGAAAGGTTGTGGTTCTGTACTCTTACCTGCTGCACCTGACCATGAATAGGTTGGTTTAGCATTGAATAGCTCGACAGTGATAGTCTTTCCATCAGAGTTTTTGCCTGTAATTTTTACATATTTGTTTACTACGGTTTCCGATGCAGATGTACCAAATTTCAATTTATCTGGAGTTGTTCCTGCTGTTCCTGCGGTAAGTACTGCCGATGTTAAATCAGCAATAGTCTCTGCGGTTGCGGTAACCAATCCTAAAACTGCTTTTTTAGCAGAAGGTGTAGTTCTTACATTGTAAGTTTCTCCATCTTCTGTATAGTCGTTTGTAACTGATTCTTCTGGAATATCCAAACTAAAAGAACCTTGTTTTAATTGATCCGCAGTGATAGTTGTAAGCGTGGTCGGTACTGTTGACGAGCTTAAATCTACGTCTGCGTATTCAGCAGAGACGAACTCTACTATATTGATAACACCACTTGTTGCTGCCATAATTTTATTTATTAATAGTTAATTGTTCTTATTTTAAAAGTTGTGACAGTATAGTTGCTGTCTAAGTTATCTGTAAAAGGGTCAACGTTTTCATTAAAATTTATCTGTCCATTAGCCGCTTTAAATGCTTTTAGTTTAGTTTCAATAGAATTAGAGTAAGTTTCCACGCTAATCATATCCGCTATTCCAGCTATTTTTGGAAGATAGAGTAAAATTACTATATCATTCGTGCTGCTAATATACGTCTTTTTTATCGGAATATATGTCAATACAAAGCATTTTCCTGTTTCAGCATCTTTTTTTACCTCTTTATATATTGGAATAAGAAAAGAAGTTAGAGAAGTTTTTAGCTGATTGAGAACATCAAATATAGTATTGGTCATATAATTGCCGTTTTTATAATACTAAAGACATAATTTGTATCTGGTTTAAAGTAATCTAAAACCGTTCTGCCTCTTGCTTCTACCGTCCCTGCGTACGGTGCTGCTGCAAATACAATTCCAGCAAGTCCAAATTCAGGAATATGAGTACCATCTGGTAATTCTGATTTTCCAAGTACAAATTGTTCAAGAGCATTTTGAAAGTCTATAATTCCAAGTGCGGGGTCTTTTCCCGAAACTGAACTTACATCCCATCTTTTAATTTCCTCTCTATCCTTTAATACTACGACCCCAATTGATGATTCAAGTTCTCCTTTTATATTCATAAAAGTGTGTCCTGAACGAGCCTTAGCGGCAATCTCTTGACATATATCAAATAACGCATCTGTAAGTTTCCCTTCATCAAAAGCAACATCAGTTTTTTTATCGAGTTTGCTAACAATTTGTGGCATCGTCCATTTTTGCGTCATTGTACCCATATCTCGATATTCTTTGCAGTCGGGAAAATAGATACGATTACTCCTTTGCTTGCGTTACAAGTAACCTCTGCTCCTAACTTAAAATCAATCTTAGAATTTACCGGAACGAACATCTTATATTGAACTCTAACAAAAGAGCCAGCATAGTTTACTGATTCATTTCCCATCCTTAATTGATAATCAGCAAAGAACGGAGTATCAACCCCATCACTTATAGGGTCTCCATTTTCATTTAAAACAGGGTCTCCAGTTATGATTGATGGAAAGGAATATCTTACCATGAGCTTCCATTTACTACAATTCCAATATTAGGCTCGACATATATTATTCCAACCGAAGCTAAAATAGCCTTACCTTGATTGTAAAGATACGATCTTGATTCATTCGATGTAGTCTCGGATGTATATCCTTGCTTATAGTCTCCTGAAATCGCCTTATCAATCATTCCTAAAGCCATTGCAGCTTTATTGCTATCAGTACCTTCTACATTAATGTCATACAAACCCAATGCAAGAGTTGCTACCGTTGCATCGGGGTTATATGCCATATATGCTTGGATGTTAGTCATTATGCAGTTGCATCAGTGATTAATATACTCATTTGGTTCATCAAAGTAGGAACACAGATAGAAGATAATTCACTTTCAATGGTTACCTTACCTCTATCGCTACGAGTAGACAATAGTACGTGATTAACATCTTGATAAATTACATTTGAATCCGGTCTACGTTGTTCGTCAGATGGAGTCCACAAATATTGAGCGATTGTAGTCCCTACGTGAGCGGTAACACGACCATCAATAAATGCTGCTGTTGCGGCTGCTGCGGTTGTACCATCGGCATTATATTTAGATACCATAGTATCTTCAATAGTAATGGTAGGTAACATCATACCATCAACTAAAATTTTGTTTACAGCTTCCAAAGAAGGAGTACCCATATATTTAGTAGTAGTTGAGCCATCAGAGAAGTAACTTGTCATAGCTGCTTTCGTAGAAGCTTGAGCCTGCAACAACGACCATGTTTTACGGTTCATAGTGAAATTATCCACAATTACACCGTAAGTATTATACATTCTCCAATAAAGAGTTTTCAAATCTTCCAATCCGTTTGCAGTTGCAGCAGTAGCCCAAGTGATTCCAACATTAGATTTATCAATTCCCCAATCAATAGACATACCTAAACCCGATAAGTTGTCGGCTGCTAAAATTGTTGATGTACCGTTAGAAAATGCTTCAAAGAACAATTTATCTTGTGAGATAAGTGGACCTACTGACAACCTTTCGAAATAATTGAAAAGGAATTTAATCAGTTGCTGTGGTTGTACCATGTTATTAGCTATGCCACGTTCTAATTGACCAATTTTGGCAAATTCCTTTGCAGTGAAAGTAACTTTATTACCAAATGTAGGCATATCACCGTACATATCAAGAGGCTTTTCAGTCCCGATAATTGGCTTACCCGAATATGGGTCAATCAATGATGCCATTGGTACTCGTCCGTTCAATGCAGCAACCGCTTTCCACTCGCGAGTTTCAGAATATACATCTTCTGTGTACATAGGGAATTTAGGAGTCTTAAATGCTGGTGCTAATTCCCTCACAAAATCTTGGAATTGCGTAGGGTCTTGTATAAGTTCGTTAAATGAAATCATTTCAGTATGATAAGAGGGTTAAGAGCACTAACAGTTAAAGCGGAAATAGAATGAGGAATACGTGCCATTGGAACCCATTGGTCAATACATATAATGCACGTTACCGAAGTTCCGGCAATTATCTTAGTGGTATTACCCAATAAGCAATTAGCTGTATATTTTACAGCGGGAGTAGCTCCGGCAGCAGTGGCTTGGGTTATGATAGCTCCAGCAGCTACGCCTGTTACGGCAGCCCCAAAAGTAATCACATCATAAGCAGCACTAGTGGTATCAATAGCAGTAATAGCTACTGCATCTCCAGATACATAACCAAATTCACCTACTTTCAATAAGTGGTTTTTATTTACACGAGGAGCAGTGGTAGTTCCACCAGTAATGACGGTAGCGGCTTTAACCACATGAGCCATTTTCGTTGCGTAATCCAAATACATAGGAGCACCTTTTAATAGGTATCCACCGTTTTTAGCTGCATCCAATTCGGTTACATCCAATACACCACCACCTAAACCATCGGTACAAGCATTAAGCTCATCCCAAATCTTTGGATCAGGTGCGGGAGCGGTATTTTTTACAAAATAGGGCATAGTTTTTTATTTTTTAGTTGTTTTATCAGTCACAAAACTTTTTACTGCACTTGAAAAATCAGCGTCTAATTTACCAGCAGGAGCAGATGAACTCGAACTCGTTGCATAAGATTTAAGACCTCGACTAACCATTAATTGACGATACTTATCAGCAGCAGCATCAATTTCTGCGTTTGTAGCAGTGATTGGCAATGAGCTTTTAAGCATAGTTACTTCTAATGGGTCAAATCCTTTGGTCTTTGTTTCTACGTGGGCATCAAATTGAGCTTTTGCGGTAGTTTCTTTCGTAGTTTTAATATCACCCATGAGCAAGTCAAGTTTGTCTTGTATCGCTTTTAATTCAGGTGAAACCTCTGTTGCTGGCTTAGCTGGGTCAGTCGGTTTCCCTTTTGCTTCTGATCTTGTTTTATCAAGAAGAGCCTGCAAGCCTTTTACCTTACCTTCGTCTGCCAATTTCTTTAACTCGTCTGCGTTGTATTCTTCTATGCCCCTCGGTTTCGCTGTGAATGTTTTGGCTATACCAACCCACGCATCTAACGCCTCCACCGTTTCAAATTGAATACCCCCTGCGAGCTTTTCATCAATCCCCTCCGATTGGAGTTTACTGACTATTACTTCATTTTCAATCATAGTGTTTATTTAATTTATTGCAAATATAATTAATTCTTTATTTATAAAAGTATTTTTATAGTTAAAGATTGTTATTAATAAAAATAAACTACTTTTACTCGATAGATTCAAATTCTACTTTAAATTTATCGCCAATTTTTCTGAAGAAATAAAATTTATCATTTATGGATTCTTTTGCTATAATAGAGCCTGAATGAACATCATCTGGACAATCAAATATAAGAGTTATATTTCTTATTCCGACCTCCTCTTGTTCTTCTATTTTACCAATAATCATACTACACGTCATTTTTTCCATCTTTATTTATTTTTTATATTATTTTTAATTTACCCCTCCCTGATTCCTTACGTTCTCTGCCGCACTCGCAGTAGTTTTTAAGTTAGCCTCAACCTTAGCTTTAGCAGCAGCATCTGCCGCAACCTTAGCTTTTAATTTAGCTTCCGCAGCACTCTGTTTATTTAATTCATCCATAGTTTCAGGCGTATTAATAGTCAATATCCTAACCGCATTCTCAACGGATGTAATCCCTGCGCCAACAGCAACTGCAAGCATATTAACTGTTTCATCCACCGATGATGGTAATAGAGAGTTATAATTGAAACTAATATCCAAATCCTTCATTCCTGTAAGTTCGGGATATAGCTCAGTTGCCATATCTTTTACTATACTGATAATTCTTGAAATAAACTCATCGTGAATCTCACGTTTTTCTGCAACCTTAACAAAAGCCTGTAAGAATGTAAGTTTCATTGATTGAGTTGACAAGTTACCATTTTTCATATCGGTCATTAACTTATTGAGGTCAGGCCATGTAAAGCGATAAATATCATTCTCATTATTTTGCATTTCAAGCTTAATGGATTCAGGAGCAGATGTAACCTCTAAGTATTTCATGTCGGCTTGACCTGATTTACTTGCATCAAATCCACTCGCACCATCAATCTCGTATATTTTTACGGTTGCATTGTAAACTGGTTTTTTGGATAATTTACCATGAACCACTAATGCCGGGTTACCGATACGAACATTTACATCCGAGTGCATTGAGCGTGAATAGTCTTGAAGAGAAATCAAATCCTTTACGTATTCAAACTCCGAAGCATCTTGTTCGAGATAAGCGAACAATAGTTTTTTAGTCTGCATTGGGTTGTCGATATGCTCAATAAAAGTAACCCCTTCGTATCTATCAACTCCTAAATCAGTCCAAATTTCAATAGTTGGTACATTCATTCGTAATACTCCTTCTACTATCTTATCACGCTTATATTCAATCGTAACAGCATCAATTTTATTTGCATCATCCCGATGTCTATAAATCTTATATCCATCTTTAAAAGATAGTACCTTACCTCTTAGACTAACTCCATCATACATGAACTGTATTGCAGCCCTTGTTTCAATTCCACACATTCTTGTAGCTTTTTTAATTAGCGACATCATGCGTAAATCTTTATTCCAAATATCAGTAAATTTAGCAAACGCATCTTGAATAGCTTGGTCGTTTCTGTTTCTGTTCAATACCAAATCAATATCATTTCCATACAGGAAAGCCACCATGTTAGCGACTATTTGTTGTGGATACGGCAGGGCAAGTTTTGTTTGGCGGACTTTGACTGACTTCTTTTCAATCTTACCATCTGGAGCTTCTACATCCTCCATTACATAATAGTCCTCCTTATCTTGGTCTATATGTATCGGGTGATGATTCTCATAGAAACGAATATCCCTCGCAATTTGACCATAGGTTATACGGTTACAGTTCTTGCGTAGAATGGTTAACTGTTCTGAAAAGGATAGAGTTTTTATTTGCTCTATATCTAAATGATCTGGGAATACTGGAGGTAATCCCAATGATACTACTTCTTCACCATCCATATTATTTTCTTTTTAAAAGTTCTTTCATTTTTATATAGTTTCGTATAATCTTTTCAAATGCAATAATTTGATGCCAATCAGACATAGGTAGTGAACGAAACATCTCGCCACGTCTTTTCATTCGCTCCTCGTTGGTCATATATTTATCTGATTAATTCCTATCTCTATACTATCCCAATTACTCCTACCACTTTTAGACTCGACCGCCTTATTGTTAAATCCCATCTCGTCAGTAAACCTGCGCAGCATACTTAAAGAATCGGGAGCATCATCTTTTTGTTTTTCTACTTTTGCCAAATAAGTCAGTAATTGTTGTAATGCTCTATCATATTGACTTCCCGGCTTTACGTCGTTTCTAAATACACAATGATTCTTAATCCATGCACTATCGGTGAAGATACGAGTCTCTTTATTCGATGTTGTAAACTGCCATGTTACATTAGTTTCGACGTCCTTTGCAATCTCTAATGCAAATATACGTCCACCATTATTACTTTCAAAGCGCATGAGGTTAACGTTATTTTCGTCTAATACTCCCTTTAAAAGTGGAGATGTAACCTCAACAGGCTGATCCGTAAAAACCCAGTCGTAAATGTAATACAAATCTCCGTATTTCTTTGCAAAAGGAGCAGACAAATAATCATGTCCTTCATCAGCAACGTCACATACACCCAAATTTGAATCGTGTGAATCGATAGGCAATTTGCCATCATACCATTTTAAGTCATCATGGTCGAACAGTCTACCCTTAATGTCTATCGGTTCTTGTTGGTATTCTGCAAACCAAATCGGTTCGGCAATCTTATTTTTTACATCGAGGTAGTGTTCTGTACTTTGAACATCTTCACAAAAAGACTTATTCTTTTTATTGAGAGCCGACACCTTGATGATATTTTCTTTCTTATAATCGCCACGAGCCTCATTGATACCAATAATATCATTTGTTCTCCAACGTGTACCTACATCAATTTGGCAACATCCACGCTCTACACGTGAACCTCTTGCTGATTCTGACCATTCTATTGTCTTTTGATTTACGGACTCACTGAGGGCGTCTGTGATACCTCTATAAAGGTCATCCGATATATCAAGCATTGAAGCTCCGATACCGATAATAGTTCCACCCGTACCACCACCGAAATAACTACTTTGAGTTGCAGTTTCTAAAGCCCAAGTTTTAACGCCTTTTGTGCGTAATCGAACACCAAATAGCCCGTACCATTTGTCACTTTGCACCATTTCCCTAACATCCTTACTTAACTTTTCATATAGTGTGGATGTACAGGTATTTCGCATGATTGATTTATCAGGGAAATGACCTAACATAAATGCGCAAAACATTGATACGCAGTAACTTTTACCACTTCTCGGCGGAAGTGAGATAGCGACCCTGATTACTTCTTCATTCTTATATGAATCATAAACACGTTGTAAAATTACTGCTATATCTTTTAAAAAAGGTCGTCTTGAATAAAACTTATAATCCCAATACAGGCAATAAGACCAGAAATCACCGCTCTTAGTTCCCCTGCGAAGAAGTTCAATCTTTGCGGCAGCCCTCATTTCGAGTGAATGTCTATCGAGTATTGTTTGGTTTTCCATTTATTCAAAGCCAAGTAGTCGTGAATATTTTTCTAACATCTCTGTTAGTTTTTCTTCATTTTCTTTTATGGTATCAATGTCATTTTTAAACATATAATCACTATCCGAACCGCCAGAATAAAATATATTTCTTATGTCTTTTATAAATCCAATGCATTTTTCTCGCATCGCATTTGCATTATTAAACCTGTTTATAGATGACTGAATATCGTCTTGCATGTCAGGTATAATTTCAGATATAAGTTGACTATATCTCTCTTTGGTAAGTGATACCTTTACATTTTCTGATACGTAAAGGTCAACCGACTTATGGTCTAAACTGTTGTTAAAGACTATTTTATTTCCTTCCATGCTATTTATTTTCTTCTTCGGATATTATTTCGGAATTTTCTTCTTCATCAGGAATATCAACCACTACGGCAGTAATCGGTATCTCTTTAATTGACGATGAGCCAACAACGTGTCCATTCAACGCCTCAACAACCTCCTCTTCACCATCCACCTTAATCTTGAACCACTTTTTAAGTACTTCAATATCAACACAAGCATACATTTCACCGTATTGCTCATCTGCTTTTAGAGTATTAAAACTTTTAGGTTCTGCTGAATTACGTGAACCGTTTTTCTTGTCGGAATAGAATTTAACTGTTGTAGGTTTAAATCCTTTTTCTTTTGCAAGTTTTGCAAGTGAGAGTGATATGTCCATTTTATTTAGTGTTTAGTTAATTCTTCCATTAAATGAATCGCTATATCTATAGCCTCTGTTATGTCTTTTAGATTAGGCTGCGTAATATCTGCGCCCGTCCTCCATTCTTGATAATATTTTAGCTCTTTAACTGCCTCGCTTAGTGTCATTTCTTTTTAATTTTCACCTCTTTATAATCCACTTCAACCCCTACCATTTCAGCAAGTTCTTTATCTGTATATTTCGATAGTCCTGAATCAGTAATTTCCTTTTGCTCTGGATTAATATACCCGAGCATGCTAATCATCTTGTCCGCTATCGCCAGCTTGTCCGCAATCTCGAATTTCACACCGAATTTACCGAACTCAATTTTTTTAGCAGAAAGTCGCATTGGTTCGCTCCATTCGCTCGTATCTTTTAATCCGCTCATATCCGATTTAAAATAATCTACAAGTGATACGTCAAACATTTCAGCTAACTTGACAACCACGCTTTCTTTCGTTAAATTGCGCATTATCATGCGTTCTTTATATAGTTGATTAATGCGATCCACTACATATTTATTTGACAATAAAGTCATTGCCATATTATTTGCATCGTACGCACTCAAAGTTACTCCGTAAGCAGTGTTGTAGCTTTTTTCTATACCTTCCCCTGCAGCAATCATACGTGAAAATGTCTCTCGAACATCATCCAGCATAACCGTTTGCCGTGTGGGTTCAACTATTCGGAGTATTCCTTGTTCTGGAGATTCTTCTGGCATAAGTATAATTTTATCGTGCAAATATATACATTATTTTTTAATTTGAACACTAAGTAAATTTTTAAAAGCTTTTTGATACGCATCAGATGCTTCGATTCCAGTATAAAAATAACCTAAATACTTTGATTCTCCATTAACCCTAATTTTAGAAACACATTTTTTAGCATGCTTATCCCAAGAAACTCCTAGATATTGACTCGAAAAAGTATCTTCTAGTTTTCTAAAACAAGTAGATGTATTTCTCTATGAGTTACTATCTGCAAGTTACTAACCATATTATCAGTTTTACATCCGTTAATGTGGTCTATAACTATAATGTTACCATTAGGTATATGTCCTAAAAATGCTATCGCCACAAGGGCGTGAGCTTTTTCTGTGGTTGCAATACCGTTTTTACATAAACTACATTTTAAATATCCGTGGCTATCTATAGGTAGCTTTATAATTTTCTCATTATTGACTCTGTAACGTCCATACATTAAAGGAACAGTCCTTTTTAACCCTTTTACCCTGCCTAAATTACTAACTTGATAATACCCCTCGTAATTAGGGATATCTTTCCAAACTTCTATTTCTTCCATAATAAAAAATAGTCCCAAATTTCAGTAGGAAATTGCTGCTTCCTGACTTACTCTAAGGGACTTATAAATTAGTTTTACATGAAGCAACATGTATTTACAAATATAGTTATTATTTTTAGTCCTCGCAAGTTAGGCACCCATTATTTAAGATACTTTGTATTTCTTCCTTAAACTGCTCAAGACTTCTTATATCCATTCCATTTCCACCATTCCTCTTTAATTGAGCAAGAAACTCTAATTGTTCTTTGCTTAGCTTGTCCTTTCCAACTTTCATATCAAATCCATAAAGCCTTCCGGCAAAGTAGAAGATTAAATCAGTAGTTCCCTTTACAGTTCCCATAGCCTTCATTTGCCCCATCTTGATTTTCGATTGCAAATCACCTTCCTGCATGGTTAGGTTATTGCGGGTAGTAAAGCATAGGTAGCGTAGTTCTGGTTTTTCATTCCAAATCCAAGTAAAGCATTTCGCTTGCAATGTATCATGCTCTTTCATAATCTTTTAATTTTTTCCATTTATATCCGTATGCTGTTTTCTGTTTCCCAAATGTACAAGCAGAAACGTTTCTAAAATCTATTCCATTTGTGAGAAAGCAGGCGTCTTTAAGGTTGTTGAATATCTCTATATTATTAAGTTTATCAATCCTGACAATCATTCTTTCTCCTCGAATAGAAGCTCTCTTTATCAGTGCTAAATTACTGTCGTGTTCTGAGTTGTACCATATAATATCATTTGCCCTTTCTGTTTCACCATGAATGCATTTACATATACTTGTGGACAACCCCGATATTTTAAAATAAATCTCTGCCTCTTTTTCGGATGCAAATGTATATACTTTTTCTGTAATTATATCATACCCAACTATACCAACCTTTCCACTCCACCCTCTTGGTTTAAGTTCTGGCACTTTAACTCCACTGTTTTCAAAAGACCAAAAATAACCTCCAGCCCTTAGTCGCTTATTATTTACGCATGCAGATATTTCTGTTCTACAGATTTTAGTTTCCTTTTCAGCTTCTTTAATTGAATTAAAACTGCTTACTAACTCTCCATTATCAGAATATTTATATATTTTTTTCAGTAAAATATCCATCTTCCCATCAGCCCATGATTTTTTAGTCCCTATAGATAGAGATTTTTTCATTTCTTTTGAGTGTCCTATAAACCCCTCTCCTCCATTAGTTAGATTTACCAAATTTCCAGTTTTAATATCCCTTCTACCAAATTTGATAATAAGTTCATTTTCTAATTTGCAAGCTTCTTTCCAACTAATATTGTCTTTGTATATTTCAATTTTAAAACCGTTAAGCTTTGTATAGTTATTCCAAAATCTACTCCTACTATGTATTCTATTTGCCCTATTATATTTGCCTCCATCGTTATTATTACTTATTCCAACATAAAACACGTCATCAGTTGCAATATCTATATGTAAATATACGTAAGCATTATTGTCGGACTGAAGTTTGTCGTGAGGTTTCATAAGTTTTTAGGTATTGATTTTTCAAGTTCTTCTATTCTTAAATGTAACCTTTTAACGTTTTCAAATACCATGGAACTCGTTCCTGTACCATCCGAGAACTCCACAAATGTATCATATTTCTTATCGAAAGAAAATAAATTCAAGCATCCAAGTATTCTTCTCAACTCAGATATCTCAGCCTGCATTAAGGCGATTGATTCTACTAAATTACTCATAGTATTTCTTTTAAAAAGTGATGCACAAAAATCGGTTGACCAATAATATCAACTCCAATGTAGTAAGTCATTTTCATAATATCTTTAATTTTTGAGCTTCCTGTCAGGCTCTATCTGCTGAGCTAAAGAAGCAATTAAAATAGGCAGCACCGTCCTATTAATGTATGGTTTTAGGTTTTATTTATTCGCAGCGACCATCTTTACCTTTAACGCCGAGGATGCTTATCTTTGCAAAGTAAATCATTTAATTTGTAATTGCCAAATATTAGGATGTGTTATATAACACGTTTTGGTGGGCATGGGAAAAGTTTGGTCAAAAATTGCCGGATATTTTTTTGAGATTCAATATCTATTTAACTGATCATGCCTCATATCGTAAAACTCTTCATCGACAAAATCTACTTCTTCAAAATACTTGTTAGTGCTGCTATTAGCTCCATTCGCCTTTACAAACTCTCTGTATGACTTCTTTTTAAACATTGAAGGCTGATTACACCAGCGAGCCAAGTTTATATATGTCCCTCTATATGGGGATTCCTC
>Ga0302215_10000319_pt1 | contig 35995 bp, 35 predicted proteins | sample II_Fen_N3_1_FD_194580 | JGI IMG/M metagenome (GOLD analysis project Ga0302215, IMG submission 194580) | Peat permafrost microbial communities from Stordalen Mire near Abisko, Sweden - II_Fen_N3_1 | ecosystem: Environmental > Terrestrial > Soil > Wetlands > Permafrost | place: Sweden: Abisko... | reverse complement strand
TTGAAATGCAAGAACAAGAACAAGAACAAGGAAATATTTAGGGAGAGTAAAGCGCATTATATAATTATCAATGGTTAATTGTAAATGGTTAATGATAACTGATAACTGCCTAAAGCATTCCTTTGGTGAACGGTATAATCATTTTGTAGTTTAAAATGTTTAGGCTATTTTTGTATCACAAAACTACTAATAAATACCGATATGAAAGCAGCTTTATTGTTAAGAGTGTCCACTGAGCAACAGGATTTAGACAGCCAAAAGAATGATTTAAAGCCTATTGCAGAGGGTTTTGGGTATGATATACCAGATAGTTATATATTTGGTGAGCATATAACAGGTAAAGATGATATTAGAGTAAGTGAAAGAAAATCTATTACCAGATTGAAAGAAGCTTGTGCTACTGGTGAAATTAAGGCTATCTTCATTTATGAGGTGTCCAGACTAAGTAGAAGTAGTATTGATGGAAGATCCTTTGTTCGTGATTTTGTGGAAATGAAAATACCAATTTATTTTAAAGATAGAGGTATTTGGACACTTGACAGAACAACTTTAGAAGAAGATCCAACCACTAAAATGGTTGTGGGTATGTTCTTTGATTTTGCTGAACAAGAACTAAAAACTTTAAAAAGTAGGACTATGCGAGGTCGGAGAAATTCAGCTAGTAAAGGTTTAGCTACTGGTGGTTATATTAATTACGGCTACAAAAAGGATGTTGAAACAGGTAAAACAGTTATTGATGAAACAGAAGCACCATTTGTTTTAGATATGTTTGAAAAGTATTCTACAGGTAAATATAGCTTATCAGCCCTAACAAGATATGCTAATACATTAGGTTTTGATACCAGATATAAAAAAAATAGTACAAGCGGTACTTTTAAAAATGCAAGTGGTTTTTCTAAATCTACTGATAACATAAAATGGAATGTTGGAGTAATAAGTTCAATGCTTAAAAACAAGATTTATATCGGTGAAACATACTTTCAAGAAATAAAGAAAGAAGTACCTGCAATGGTAGATAAAGAAGTGTTTGATAAAGTACAACAAAAGCTTGTTTTAAACCCCAAATTCCTAGAAAAAACAAGAAATCACACCCACCTACTACAAAAGAAAGTTATTTGTGGACACTGTGGCAATTTGATGTCTGGGCATCTAGATACTAGTGGAAAATCTGGTAGTTATTTATGCACTAGTTATACAAGTACAAAAGAGAAATGTGGCAATACAACATTTAATTATTTTAGATTTGAAGCCTTGGTGTGGGATTTTATCAAAAATAATTCATTTGTATTTGCAAACTTGGACGAAGAAGAAAAAGCTAAGAAAATAACTGAACTAGAAGCTGAAAAACAACCTTTATTTGAAATAATATCACTTAGAGAAAGATATATACTAATTGAGAAGCAAAAGGTGGCTAATCTATTAGATGTAGTCAAACAGGGTATTTTTTCTATAAATGATATAGCTAAGGATAAAATAGCAATTGATAAGTCAATAAATGATTACGAAAGGGAAATATCCAAAGCTAGATCAAATATTTCATTAATAGATAATAGAATAGACCTAATTAAAAATTCTGATTTTTCAGCGGATTCAATAACTAAAATTGAATCTGATAGAGTTCAGATGAAAAAGGTGATTAATGATGTGGTAGACAATATTGTAGTTTACAAAATTGATAATAATTCAGTGGTTTTACAAGTAAATATGTATGACTATCCGGTGTATAATATCCTTTTAAATCAGAGAAGTAAACGAATCTTTAAATACTGGTTCATTGAAGATTTTGTTGCTACCTTTTTAAAAGGTAAAGATAGACCAGCAACACTAAAGGAATCAGATAATTTTTATTTCAGCAACCCTACAGACTTAGCTGGTTCTTCATACTGGGAATATTATGTATTTGATGAAATGTGTGCAATTTTAGAACATTCTGGTCTATATTCAGAATATTATCCAGCTGTTGAATATACTAATCCAAAAAGTAAAAAAACAGATGTAATTCCAGAAGATGAAACTGAGTTTAGAGAATATATGAGTACTAAATTTGGTACTGAGTTTGAAGATTAAAACTGAAAAGGCTACTAGAATAATATTGTAGCCTTTTTTATTTAAAAAAATCATTAACTTTGAGCCTTAATAACTAATCAATCAAATATTATGGACATAAAATTTAAAGACAATCCAATTACAATTAAAACTATTGAAGTTGATGGCAAGAAATTAACAAAGCAGTTGTTGCAACAGATTGAAATAGATGATTTGCATTTTTTAAAAAATGCTGAATATTATACATATAGAAAATTAATAAGAAAAGCAAAAGAAGAATTAAATGACTTTGAATTTACAGGGCAAATAGTAGGGTATGTTAATATGATATTAGATAAAGATATTGTTATTAAAAGTTTTTTCGAATTGCCAAATATTAATATTTCTGGATTGCGTACTGTTTTATTCATTAATTCATTTGGAGAACTTAGTAGAAGTTATGTCCATCAAAGTAAATTTGATATTTTATTGGGTGAAGTGGAACAAATATATATTTAACACTACTGAAACAAATTGATTTTATTCATTTATCAGCATTTTACTAATCAGTGAAATACTATTCAACATCTAAACCCTATGACATTATTAAACGCTATTTTACAGAATGACACTGTAAAAGTTCTTGTTTTGGATAATCAAAAATCATTTGTTGAATACTCAAATTTAATAACAGCAATAACTTCAATTGTTGCAATTTTATTAAGTGTATTTGGACTTTTTTATTCAGTATATTACAACAGAAAATCATTAAGACAATCTGAAGATTATAACCGAAAAACTTTAGAACAAACAATAAGGCATAATACACTATCAGTTGTACCAATATTGGCAATTAGTAAACGTTTAGTCAGTGAAACTAAAACTATTAATATTGAAATTGTAAATTGTGGACTTGGTACAGCAATAATTACTGAAATCTCTTTGATTTATAATGATATCACATATCTAAGAAATGATTTTAAACAGTTGTTAGTAAACAATAATATTAATTCAAATACAAATGCAAGGATACATTCTTTTACTGACAAATGTCCAATCTCATCAAATCAAAGAATACCTATATTTACTAGTGATATAGTAGAAGACTATAATTATCATAAAATTAATGATATTTTCAATAACACTAAAATCTCAGTTGATTATTTGACATTATATAATGAGAAGAGGAATCATACTGATTCCTTATGATAATTATAAATTTATGTACAAGTATATATAACAAAATATGTCCCACCCTCGAAAGCTGTTATACAAAAAAGCTACCTAGAATTATCTAAGTAGCTTTTTTTACTAATAAAATCAATTTATTACCGTCCAATAATTGATTGTCATTTTTCTTATAATTGAAAAACTTAATCCAAAACACGTATTTTACAGAGTCCTAGATTATTTTTCTTTGGTTTTTTTAGAGGTATGAGGCTTGAGTTTGGGCGGCAAATTAAGTTCATTCTTATTACTTCTAGTTGAAAATGGCTTATAAAATTCAGAAGAATAATTAAATGAATCTAATCCAGCTTTTAATTTATCCAGAACTTCTTGTGGATAATTATAATGAGGAAGATCATTATAATCTGCTAAATTTTTCATCATTTTTTTCTGTGATAAAAATACTTCAAATGCATCAATCGATTTGTAATTTTCATTATTAAAGAAATCAATTACTTTGGAGCTAATATCAACTTGTGAATCTAGATTGTCTGATATATCATTCAAATTTTTATATTCCTTTTCATCATTAACTCGAATATCTTTTACTTCCTCAATAGTCTCATCTTTTAATTCTGGTAGTAGTCTTTGTTCTTTAGCAATTAATAGAAAATTATCTGCATTATATATAAGAATTCTAATTCCTGTAATATCAAAGAATTCCTTAATTAATTCTTCTCTAGGTCTTATAGTTTTCCCTTTTTGAATTGTCCACCAATCCTCCTTTCTATCATCTGTAATAAAAATTAATGGATATTTTTTGTTTTTGGCATTATTAATCAGCTCTTTCCAAATTATTAGGTCACCATAAATGTGTCTTTGTCCTTTACTTTTTTTATTTATTTGGTCTTTATAACCTGGAGGGATTTCGTTTGAATACCGACTTTCTCCTTCTTTATAGATTTTCAACAAATCCTCTTTAGAGAATTCTTCACCCACTGAATTTTCAAATAAGTCAGTTAATTCATTCAAAACATCATCCTTGGATCGAAAATCCGGATGTTTTAATTTTTGTTCATTAAGTTCATTACTGAGATTTTCCAAAAAATCATTATGTAGCTTGATGATCTTTTCAATTACAATAGAAGGATGCTTCTTGTGTTTGTTAATTTGGCTTTTTAGGTACTTATCAAAGTTTTCTGGAAAAACTTCATATAATTCATCATACGAATTTTCAATACTATCAATAACTTCTAAACGATTGTTTTGATATTCAAATGCAGCTTGATATGGAAGAAATAATCTTTCCTTTATAGTCTTTAACGCATTCAAAAAGTCATCACGCGTTTTATCTGTATATCTGTATAAATTTAAAAGTGTATTTGCATCAAACGCAAAGATTCCTTTTTTCCAAGCTTCATTTATTTCATCTTTTGTTGGATTGTAAAATCCAATAAATTTCTTTTTCATATTTTATTAGTTCAGATTATTTGAAATATTTATAAGTGTTATGTCTTAATAATGACTTATGTATAATGAATTACAAATCTACAACTTTTTTTGTTCACTTAATTGTTTTCATTAAACAACCACCCCAAAAGGAGGTGGATTTTTAAATCAGAATAAATAATACTGCTTTAAATTGTGGAATTCAATTATGTTGTTTTTATTCGAGATTGGTTTTAGAATTCAGTAAATTGTGTTCACAACGACTACAAGTTTCAAGTAATTTTTTAAGTTTTATATTTTTATTAAACAACCTTCTTTTTCTCGAGTTTAATTTTTTATTTTGTAAAGCTAAAATTTCAGCTAATTTGGCGTGTTTATCAACGGCTAATTCCATTGTTATTGAAGCTTCCATAGCAATAGAGGATAAGATTTCTACTATTTCATCAAGTTGCTTCTTCTTTTTATTATCTTTTTGTATGTAAGTAGATACACTTATAATTGAATCTGAGATCGCCTTAATTTCATTTACGTAGGAAAATACAAAATCACTCCCCTTCTTACATTTATCATTAACTTTGTTCATTAACTCGACATTATCAGTATCAGCATCAACTATTTCTTTGAAATTGCTAAGTAAATCATCAATCTCTTTTAGTTGTATATCTATGTTAGATTTTACAGTAATAAGATATTTAATCCGTTCATCAAAAATTGATTTTATTGAATAATCAATAGTTATTATTTTGAGTAGTTTTAATGTTGATTCTGAATCTAATGTATCACTACTTAAAGTATTGTCGATAAGTGTATCAATGCTTGAAAGATCATTTTTACTTAGATTAAATAGATAAAAAATAATAGTTATAACTACAATTATAATTACTGAAAATTTGAATTCTATACCAGTCCAATTTTCTGCATAATAATTAAGAAATATTTTAGCTATCGATAAAATACTAACAAACAATAGACTCCCAAAGACGAAGCCAAATCTAAATTTATAAAATAAGGTATTAATAGTGCCATATATACAAATAATATATATTAATCCGAAAATCACTAAGGTAAGTATCGGATATTTAAAGCTATAAATGTCTATTTTGAAAATCCCGATACAGACAAATAAACTTAAAAGAATAATTGAACATACTAAAACCGTTATGTTGATATATTTTTTCAATGATTTAGAAACATCAATCAATTTGCCTTCCTTAAATTCATTTTTCTTCTTAACGAATAGCATATAAGAATAAATTGGAATCACAAAACAGAAAATCAGAAGCACAATAGCAGATAATACATTATTCAATTCAAATTTATTTATTGGGTCAAGATCAAGAAAGTATAAAATACTAGAAACTAATGCACCTAATAATACCCAATAATTCCAGCCTGGACTTGTATATTTAGCGGCTAATCTTTGTCTTTCTGAATACAGAATACTAAGCAATTCGTGTTTTTCCATTTCTAATATAAATTATTGTTTTTAGCATTAACTTGCAATATGTAAAGTTAATGTATTTTTTTAAACAAGAGTAAAGTTCGTGTTATTTTGTGGCTTTTTTTTAAAATACTTACCTAGAATTATCTAATCAACAATCACTTATTGATAGTTATATTAAATAGAGTGAAATTAAATGTTGGCTTAATTTGTTTGTTAATTGATTTATCCAAACTAACTTTTTTATGAGTTGTAGCAATCTTTTTTGAATATCTACAAACAGTAGGCGTTTTATCTTTGTATGCACCATATATAGCACATACAGTACCTATAAAAGTACATATAGAAATAAAATTACTATTTATAAATTCAAATATTATCATTACCTAATCATTAATCTACAAATGAAATAAATATTTGTTTAAGTAAAAGCTAATGGATGCCATTTTAATTGTAAACGCTATAATAGCTTTTGTATCTTACCAATACTTATTTTATTTGTATGTCTTCACTGTTTTGTGTTTGCGTATATTTTATTAAAATGTAAAAATAATCAAAACTAAAGCTTTAGATTTTAAAAATGCATATTTAACTACCTCCTGCGTATAAGTTGTAAAAATAATTTAAATACAATCAATTTTTCAAATAATAATATTTTTATTGTTATATCTAAATAAAAAAGGCTGTTAGATCACTCTATCAGCCTATTTTTATGAAAACAACGTTATGAATCTTGAAGCGTAAAACAATTACTGTTTAGTTATAAGTGAGATTTACACCAACTTAAACTTAACTATTACATCTACTCTCTTAAAACTTGTCCACCACCAACAATACTCTTATTTCTTAGACTTTCTTCAGAACTAAAAGTTGCTACAGTGAACGATATTTTGAAAACTTCTAAGAAAACCAATCCTAAAGAAAGTTGTCCGAAAGTGAAGTTATTGTTTGTAATTCCAAGATTGTTTCTGTAAATATCTGTACCATAAATCTTATTTGTGTTATAATTGATAAAGAAACGAAGTTTGTTATTATCCAGTGAAGCATCACCATAAAAATCAATCCCATAAGAAGCACTTCCAGCCCATTTTTCTGTACTTGTACCAAAAGCAGGAAGATCAGATGTACCTCTAACTATAAATCTAGAAATTAAGTTATAATGACTATCTCTTGAATGTATATACAAAAGTGGATATTCAAAATTTAAAACTGTATTTCCACCATAAGTCACAAGTCTTTGATAAGCTTCCTCATTTTTAGCAACTTGTGTACTATCATTATTATTACTTGAAATCATAGATCCCAAACTGACTCTTAGCATACCTAGATTACCACTAACTAATTCAGAATAGATTGAAGCGCTATTTGAACCAAAAGTGAATCCTGTATTACCAAGTGTTTTAAACTTCTGACCATTACCATTATAAATTATATCAAATAAAGCTTTAGACTTAATTACCCAAAAACCAGCATTTATCCAGCTGTAATTCAATAAGTCTTTTGTATAAGATAAATACAAAGAATCCTGTTTAATAGATTTGATTTTCAATACTTTTCTTAACGAGTCAACTTTTTCAAAATCGGATTTCCTTTTTTTCGAGTCAAGTAATTTTGAATCACTATTGGGATCTGAGTTGTCATAATACAAACTAATAATATCGGATATTACTTTTTGTATTTCAGTTTTTTCTTTTGTCAAGTAGTTATATTCAATTATATCTTGTGTTTTATAAACCTTTTCATTTTTTACAACAAGGTTGACTTTACTGTTTTCACTACTATTTACTGGGATGCTTGATTTTTGGTTTAACATTTTCAGTCCAGCTTGTGCATTCAAATCAATCACACATATAAGTGTTAGTATAGTTGTTAGTATTCGTTTTTGCATAATTTTAAATATTTAGAGTTATGTTACATAAAGTCGTTAAAGCTGATATAAGTTGCTGTAAGGACTACACTTAATTTTGTTTTCTATAAAATTTAAAAACAAAAAGAATACAAATAAGTTCTAATAAACCAAAAAAGCTACTTGGAATTAACCAAGCAGCTTTTATTTTATCTGGAATACCAGTCAAATTTATCATCATATTCAAATTCATAAACAAATCCGTATTCTTTGTATTTATTAATTATACTAGAATCTTTTAAAACCTGTATTCATATTTTTTTGTAATCCAATTTTAATACAATATCCATAATTTCACAGAAATAATTATTACCTCTATAATCTTCTTGAACATATACACCAGATAATACAATTTCATCTGGATTAGTCAATGTATTAAATTCAAAAGAATAAACAACTTTATCTATATCCATTTTTATATAGTGAGTTGATTTGTGATAATCCCACCGCTGAACATATTGTATCAATTCCATTTATTCAACAATAGTACAATCTTTATATTTATCCAGTGTCAGCAAATAAGTTTCAGCATTAACTTTAGTATTACCATCTGAAAAGTAAGTCGTAAAGTTTAGTTCTGGTGCTTCTGTTTGCATTGGAAGTACACTATCTGAGATATGAAGATAATCTGTTTGCATTGGTTGTAAACCTGCTTCTTTTGTGGCTTTATCTAGGTATGTTTTTACGTTGATATTAGCAGTTTTATTATCTCAGTCAATAGTAATATTGCTTACAACTATGTAAGCAGATTCTGTTACTACTCCGTTTAAAAAGTCGATTCTTTTAGTTAGTCCCATTTTGTTTATTCTTTTACTGGTTGTAATTGTGTTTGTGCTTGTTTTTGTAGGTTATTAATCAGTTTAGCAACTTGATTAAATGGTTGTGTACTTAGTGCATTCAATAGAATGTTTGCATCTTCAATACTTACTTTGAATTGTAGTTCTGTTTGTTCTTTCATCGTTAGTTTAGTTTGGTAATTAGGGTTTCTTTATTTGATCTGATTCATTCACCATTTTCATATAAAAAGATGAATGCAGTTTGGTTTATATTTACAAGGTGGACTTGTTTACTTATATAGTTGTTATTTTCAAAAGATGTAGTTGCTTTACAACCTAAACTGCTAATGTTACTTTCTATCTGGTTGACGTTTCAAAACAAAGCTATCTTTAAATCTGAAAAATCAAACACATTACAATACAAGCTCTTTTTACCTAGTAAGTACTTATATTTTATATCTTCCAGAATAAAACCCTGTTCACTGTATTGTCAAAACTTAGATTTATCTAATCATCTTTCTTTTACTTCGATTATTCCACCGTTTGAGCAGTCCAGATCGTGTTTAGAATATTGTTCTGTAGTTTCGGTTGCTGTTATTCCACCTAAAGCTAATATCTCTTTTACTCAATCTAGTGTTATTTCTTCTCTATTTGATCTCATATTATTACTTAAATAATTGTTCAATATAAAGTCTTTGTTTAGTTATCAGATTTTGCATTCTAAGTTGTTTTATCTGCTTATTTTTTAATCTGATAATCTTTTTCATTGTGATAAACTCTGCTATTTTAGCACCTAATCAAATGCAGAATAAAGCGAAGGCTGTAATAAAAATTGCTGTTGTCATTGTTGTTTTGTGATTTAAATGTTGTTTTGTTGATTGATTTTTATAGGCATAAGTGGAAAGAATCAAACTCTCGATTTCTTGGTTGAAAGCAGACGTGTTATCACTACACTACACTTATATTTTGTATTTAAAGTACTTATATTTAATGCTTTATTTATGATACAAAATTACAAAAATTAATTTATTAAAATTCTATAAGTGGAGCTATTTGTTAAAAATAATTCTGGTGATAATCTGAGGATTTAATTTATAAATATTGCTTTACTTGAAATGATTTTATAACCTTTAAATCTAACTCTATCTACTGTTTTGTCTACTTTCTCAACATTAAAATAGTGTTCAATATGAGAAGCAGCAGGTGCTTTTGTTATTCCTAATTTATTATAAACTTCTGCTATTAATAATTTAGCATCTGCATTACTAATTGTTGAACCAGTTTTTAAGTCATACGCTTTTAAAAGTTTAAATATCTTATTTGGTTCTGATAAATTGGACTTAGAAATTATAACTCGTTCTATATTACTTTTATGAAATGATAATCTTTCTAGTTCATCATAACCTAATACTTCAAAAGCTTTTACAACATCTTTGTCAAAGTCACAAGTGAATTTAAACACATCAGAACTTTCAATATATTCTTTGTATAACTCACATTTTTGTTTGAATGATAATTTATTTAGTCTTTCAACTTCTAATAATTCTAATTCCTCAGCTCAGGGTTTTACAATAGTGACAGCAGAAAATGAACCGCTTAATTCAGCTATTAAGTTAGCTTTTACTGAATAAGTATGTTGTAATTCAAAGTTTGCACAATCAATATTTAGAAGAATCTTTTCAAATTTAATATCCGGCTTACCATCTACTTCTTCAATGTTCAAATAGACACTGTTTAGTTTATCAATATCTAAGAAATCAATAAAAACAGTGTTTCTTTCTGCTAGTAATTCTTCTGCTTTTTTGATGTTTGATTGTGTGGCTATTTCAAATTGCTCTTTCGTTACATTCACATATCTGGATTGTTTATAAATCAAATCTATTGAATTATCTTTTATATCTCTAATTCTACCACCAATTTGCCCCAAAGTAGTACTAATATCTACTAAAGTATGTGCTTTTGAACCATCACACATCACATAAATTTTACCGCTTGGATCGAAAATATCACAGCCTTCAAAACAAGTAGAAGTATAAAAATTGATCTTCTTTACAGGGTCTAATGTTGATTCTATTTTATATCCAGATAGTTTAGCAGCATTCTTTTCATTGCTTTTAGAACATACTATTCTAACATCTTCTTTTCTCAAATTAAGTGATTTGGTTACTTTGTTTATAAAGTCCACCGAGTTACAAAATATGTGTGCATTATGTTCTTTGTTTAAAGTAGTTCTACAAATTGCAGCAGATTCATCTTCAATACTTTTTACATTTATATGTCTAACTTCTACTAATGGTAATTCATAAACTAATTCAAGTTCATCTAAATGTTTTATCTCATTAAACCACCATTCTCTTTTAATAGGTGTTGCAGTCATAAAGCACACTTTATTGAAGTTCTTCACCTCAGATAGTAGTAAATTCATTACCTCTTTTCTCAGTAAATACTGGTGAAATATAACTTGTCATTCATCAACAAGTAAAAAGTCATCATAAATATTCAAATTAGCCTTTGTGTACGCTTTTAATAGCTTACTTAGTCCGTCATAGGTAGAAACTATTTTTCGGGTTGTAGAGGTCTTTAAATACTCAACAATTGATGCTTGTGTCACACCTTCCTTAACTGTAAGCACATCTTTGTTATATCCTTCTTTATTGTTTACGACTTCTTTAAATGGCATTAGAATAATTATATCTTTATCAGAATCTAATGCTAGTGATGTGCCACCTATTCCGGTAACAGCTTTATTGAATACCGTGTTATACATTTGTTCTAAATTCATAATGTCAGAAAGGTAAACTTTTGAACCTTCTAATGCTCTTTTTTCAATTAATTCTGCTGAAACAGTGATTGTTCTTTTCATAGTTGATTTGTATTAAATTATTTGTGATTTTTGATTTAATCTATTTCTAATTTGTATTTTTTTATTCCCCCCAAAAAATCCAAAAAAATCTCTAGTACCTCGTTATAAGTTGGGGGAGTCGGATTTAAAAAATTAGGCGTATTTTAAACGCCTAATTTCCAAAAAATCAAATTAAACAGCATTCAAGGTAGTAACTCACGACAATTACTCTTTTTAAATTCTGATACAAAGTTACCGATATTAACTCACTAAAAATCTATAAAGTATGATATTTCTTAAACATAGTTGTGAGGTGTAATTGTAGCCTAAATTTCGGGATTTTAGAGGGCTGATTTTGGGATTTGGGGGTTGTGAAGCCTCTGGTGGCATTCCTTGCAGATACTTTGTAAGTTGGTTGGATCGTAGGCTTTATTTATTCGGGTTAAACCTTCATAATTCATAAAACTATCAATGTGATGTATATCTACAGCTGGGGTTACTTTTCCAGCTAATAAACAGACCTCACAAAGTGGATTGTCCATCATTTTAGCTAGCCTTAGTTTCTTTCATCTAGTGGTATTATAAATGGCTTGTCTTTCCTTTGTTTTATCAGATTTAATCCTCTGTTTCTGGGGTCGATTGATCGTTGGCATCTTCCAAATATATTTGATGTTTGTATAGTTCTTTTTGATCTTGTTTTATCTGGAAATTTACCATTTTAAGCTTGTAATCTATATATTCTAGTACTTGTTTTTCTTCTATTTCAGATAGATCTTCCATTACTTTCAAAAGTGTATTGTGAAAAATGTCTTCTGTAGTCTGGGACATTGAAAGCTTTTCTTTATCTTTTACATATTTAGATCAGAGTTTAGTATAATTTCTTGATATTATATTAGATACTTCTGTATTAATAATAATTGAACTGGTTTTTAAACTTCTGTTTTTGGGATTAGAATCTACAATAGGATTTAGTATTTTATCTAATTTATCTTCTGTAATATCTCAATATTTACAAGTTATTTCAATTCCATAATCAAATATGTATTGTAATAGTGTTTCTTTAGTTGGCTTTTGTTTCTTCATAGTATTTGTTTATTAATTCTTCATTTTTATCAAATCAGTCTTTCATTATCATTCTGACTAATTTTGCTTTATCTATTTGGGTTGCTTGGTGCATTACTTCTAAACTTTGATTTATATCATTGTCTAATCTTACTGTAATTCGGTTTTGCATTGAGGTTAATTTCATAGTTGTAATATGTTTTAGATTCACACAAAGGTATAAAATATCATTTAACAAAAAACTATTTTTTATAGAATATGTGAAACATTTAATTAAGATTATTATCTTTGTGAATCATCAAAAAATCTACATTATGAAATCAAATCAATCTTCTAAAAAATCGTATGTACTAGAAATAATTGGCGGTGTACTTTCAACGATATGTATATTTATGCTTATTTCATACTTCTTTGAATTTCACGATGGATTTTCTAATGATTACAATAAGTGGGGCGCATTTGGTAGTTACTTTGGCTCAATAACTGGATTACTTGCTTTTTTAGGTGTTTTGTACTCACTCATTCTCTCAAATAGAGCAACAGAAGAAGCAAAAAAAGAATCACAAATAAAGGAAGGAATAGCAAAAAAAGAAACTATAAGAAGGGAAGAAAGAGATTTGTTTTTTAAGTTACTAGAATTAGACAGAGATCTATTTAATAACGTAAAGTTTGTTGAATGTTTTAAAGAAGTAGGACATAAAAAAGAGAATATATATGGTGGGATAGAAGCATTTGAAAAATTTAGAATACAATTGAACAACACATTAATTGAATATATAATTTATGATTATATGTTTAAAATGAGTACTGATAAATTAAAAGATATTTTAAAATCTGAAAATCAATATTATGATTCAATCTTAAATATAAAATCTGACACATTGACAAAATTGAAATCTTTTGAACGATTTAATAACGGTTCTGATAGCTACTTAATAGAGAAAAAAAAATTATTTGCCGAATTATTGAAACAAGATATTAGTTCCATTTTCTCAAATAATGAAATTAAACCTAATTATTCTGATGAGCAATTATATAAATTCGATTCTGAATTCAATCCTATTCAGAATCTAAGCTCCAATGAAAGATATATTGCATTAAAATATGTTGGGGACATTTTAAATGAAGTTTATGGTCATATTTTGGAGCAATATATTCGGAACACTTACTATATTTTAAACACTTGCAATGATTTCAGCGAAGAGAAAAAGGGATATTATTTTAAATTATACAGAGCTCAATTGTCTAGAAGCGAAGCAATTGTTGTATTCATTGGAGCATTATCAAGTAAATCAAAAACAAATTTCGTAAAGTTGTTAAAATCAAGTGAGTTTTTAGATGTGATTCATTATAAAGATCTTTACCTACTAAATAATGAAGCTGGGGAAGGAAATGAGAAATCATTTATCAATTCTATGTTTGATGAATTTTTAAAAGAAAATCCAGAATAATTTTATTTGGCAGCCAACATTTAGGTTCATATTAGAAATGATTAAAACCAAATAATATGAAATGACAAATACCAAAGGATATTGAAAAAGACGCTACTGTTTATATGCAAGATGTATTATCAAAACTAGAAACTAGTGGAATACTAGAAGAAGTTGATAGTGCAGCACTAACTATGTTAGCCCGTAATTATTCAATGTTTATAAAAGCTTCTAAGCAATTAGAAAAAGATGGTTTAACTGTCGAAAGTGATAGAGGTAATATAGCACAACACCCATTAATTAAGGTGGCTAAAGATGCACAAACGCAAGCGATGAAAGTGATGTTAGAATTTGGACTAACTGCAAAGGCTAGAACCAAACTAATACAAAAAGATAATGAAAGCGATGAAGATTCACCGTTTGAACAATTTATAAAACAAGGTAAAGAAACGAGATAAATAAATTTAATATTATGGGAATATATTTTAAACGAGAAGATAAAATTGTTTTTCTTATAAGTATTGTATGTATAATATGGATTAGTTTATATAAATTACAATGGACAACAATTAGTTGTGGTTTGTTGTTTTATAATGCTGATATATGGGGTGATATAACTTATACCATTTTCACATCAATACTTGCTGCCGGTTTGTTTTATACCTTTACTATTTTTATTCCCAGAATATCGAGAATAAAAATGATGAAAAAAAATATGAAGTACTATTTAAAAGAAATTGATGAATTATCTATTTCAATAATTGAAAATATAAAAATAGGAAAGACCGGTAATTATTATACTTTAGAAAAATATAATGTTGAAGCTTTTAGTCAAAACAACCAAAATGTAAAAAATGATTTTATTACATATTATACAAATATAAAAAATAAAGATACTTTCTATGATAGAATTAATTATCAGAAATTGTATGTAAGCAATATTATTCTAAACTATTCAGATTTATTACCAGAAAAAATTGTAATTCTACTATCTGATTTTTGCAACATCTCGTTTAATACATTAAAAGAATACTCAAATATACAAAGTCAAATAGCATATGAACAATTCTTTATAACGTTCAATCTGTTAAACTCCGTTAGTAATGGATTTAAAGATTACTTTCAATATAAAAATGAAACTATATAATGAATATATAAATAAAGTCATTTCTGGAACTATAATAACAGGAAAAAATATTCAGTTAGCTTGTTCCAGATTTAAAAGTGATTTACAAAGAACTGATTTAGAATTTAGAGAAAATGAAGTAGATAGAGCTATCAACTTTATAAGCACATTAAAACACTTCACCGGAAAACATTCTGGTAAGCCTTTCATTCTGGAAGGTTGACAACAATTCATAATTGCCAATATTATCGGCTTCTACTGAAAAGAAACAGGAACACGAAGGTTTTCTAGTTCTTACATAGAAGTAAGCAGAAAACAAGGTAAAACGGCATTAGCAGCAGCATTATGTTTGTATTATCTAATCGCAGATAATGAAGATGGTGCAGAAGTATTACTTGCAGCCAACAGCAAAGAACAAGCAAAAATAGCCTTTGATATGTGTTCTAGTTTTGTAAAGGGTATTGATCCCAAAACAAAATATTTTATCCCTTATAGAGCAGATATAAAATTCAACCTCACAAACAGTAAACTTAAAGTATTAGCCGCTGATGATTCAAAATTAGACGGCTTTAATGCATCATTTGGTTTACTAGATGAATACCACGCAGCACCCACCAGCAAAGTTAGAGATGTAATAAAGTCTAGTATGGGAATGAGAAACAATCCTCATTTGTGTACAATAACCACTGCTGGCTTTAATAAGTCCTTACCCTGCTATCAACTCAGAACAGTAGCAATAGAAGTTTTAAATGCTGTAAAAACTGATGATGAAATGTTTATCGCTATCTTCTCTTTAGATGTTGAAGATGATTGGCAAGATGAAAAGAATTGAATTAAATGCGCACCTAATTTAGATGTTACTGTAACTACTAAATATATTAGGGGACAAGTTCAACAGGCTAAAAACAACCCATCAGAAGAAACTGGTGTAAAAACTAAAACACTAAATCTTTGGTGTGATTCTGAGAATGTTTGGCTACCAGATGAATATATTCTAAGAAGTAGTAAAAATATTGATCTGAATGATTTTAAAGGTGAAGCTTGTTATATAGGTGTCGATTTAGGGCAAACATCAGATTTAACGGCTGTTTCTTATCTAGTTGTAGTTGATAATAAATACTACTTCAAAACACATTACTACCTTCCAGAAGAAGCTTTAAGAATAAAGGCAAATAAAGAATTATATAAAGATTGAAAGCGAAAAGGGCAACTAACTGTAACGCCTGGCAATGTAACCGATTATGACTATATAACTAACGATTTGATGAAGTATTCACAGATTGTAAATATACAAGTAATTGGATATGATAGTTATAATTCTACTCAGTGAGCAATTGATGCTACTGCTAAAGGTTTACCGCTTGAAGTTTATTCTCAAACAATTGGAAACTTTAATAGACCAACTAAAGAAATAGAAAGACTGATATTATCTGATAAAGCAATTATTGATAACAATGAGATCAGCAGATTCTGCTTTAAAAATGTCGAATTAAAATCAGATCAAAACGGTAACACAAAACCAGTAAAATATATAGACAATAATAAAATTGATGGTGTAATTTCTATGATACAAGCTTTAGGTATGTATTTGCAAATTCCTCATTATTCAAACACAATTTAATAAAATACAAATGGCATTTAATGACTGATTTAAAAAGAAATCAACACCAGCACCTATAACAGAAAAAAGAAGCTTTTTTGATTCTTTGATGTATAATTCGCAAAGCGGTTATACTACAAATAAAGCTATGTTTCTACCTGCTGTTTATAGATGTGTAGAAGTGATTAGTGATTCTGTAGCACAATTACCTTTAGAACCTTATTTGATTGACAATAACGGTTATAAAACAAAGCATAAAACACACCCTACATACAGACTTTTAAACAGTGAACCGAACAATAAAATGAGCAGGTTTACTTTTATGAAAACACTAGTTCAAAGTGTTCTTTTAAGGGGTAATGCTTACGCCTATATAGAAAGAGATCGAAGCGGTAATGTTATAGCATTACAATTTATAGATAGTACGTGAGTAACAGTAGTTACAACAGATATACAAAATAATAAATTGATGTATTCAATTACTGGTTTTGATGCTTTAGTAGAGCCTATTAATATGATCCACATACTAAACTTTAGTTATGATGGTATTCGTGGAATAAGCACACTAGAACACGCAAGGCTAACACTTGGATTAGCTACAGATTCAGAAGCACACGCAGCTGGATTTTTTAAAGGTGGGGCTAATTTAGCAGGTGTTTTAAAAGTTCAAGGTTCACTACTTCCAGAACAAAAACAAGATTTAAAAGCATCTTGACAGTCTGCTTTTAATGCTTCTAGTGGAACACCTAACGGAATAGCTGTATTAGAAGGTAATATGGATTTTCAACCTATAACAGTTAGTCCTGTAGATGCACAACTTTTAGAAACCAGACAATTTAATGTTATTGATGTCTGTAGATTCTTTGGAGTTTCACCAATGAAATGTTTTGATCTTACACAAGCTAATTATGCAACTGTAGAAGCCACACAGTTAGCATTCCTCACAGATACACTTTCCCCTTTATTAGAAAAGATAGAACTGGAATTTGAACGCAAACTATACAAACCATCTGAACGAGATAGTATAGATGTTCGGTTTGATACTTCTGTTTTATTAAGAGCCGATAAAGTATCACAAGCAGAGTATTTTAATAAGCTTTTCCAAATTGGTGTAATGACAGTTAACGAAATTAGAAAGGAATTAGATTTACCCGCTATAGATAATGGTGATAATAGTTTTGTGCAAGTAAATACTATTACGCTGCAAAATGCAGTAAAAGAAACACAAATTGTAAATACACAAAAAAATGATGGAATTACGAAACAGTAGTTGAGAATTAAGAACTACAGAAAACAGCAGAACCGTAGAAGGGTATGCTTTAAAATTTAATAAAGAATCTAGGGATTTAGGGGGCTTTATTGAGGTTATAGAACCAGAAGCATTAGATGGTATTTTAGAACAATCTGATATACTTTGCTTATTAAATCACAGTGAAGATAGAGGTGTTTTGGCACGCTCTAAATTTGGTGCCGGTTCATTAAAATTAGAAGTTGATAATGTAGGATTGAAATACAGATTTGAAGCACCTAACACTTCTTTGGGTGATGAACTTTTAGAAGGGTTAAAACGTGGTGACATTACCACTTCAAGCTTTGCATTTACAATTGATAGTGATGTTTGGGAAAAAAGAAGTACAGGTTATCTAAGAAAGATTACAAAGTTCAAAGAATTGTTTGACGTTTCACCTGTTTACAAAGAAGCTTATCCAGACACTACAGTAGCACTTAGAAAAATGACTGACTTAAAAGCTGAAGATCTATCTGGATATTATGAAACCTTAAAAATGAAAATCAATTAATGAAGAACACATTAGAATTACTAGACGAAAAAGACCAATTAAAGAAACGAGCTACAGAATTAATTTCTGGTGCTGAAAATGAAGTTAGAAAATTGAATGATGTTGAGAATACAGAATTTGAAGCAATAACAATACAATTGGATCAAATAGATCAAGAGATCAGAAAGATCGAAGAAGATAATAAAAGAAACCTAAACAAAGTAACAACAACAAAACAAACAAATCAAACTATGGAAAATTTTTCATTATTGAAAGCTATTAATGATATAGCTAACAACCGTCAACTAGACGAAAGAGCACAAGAAGTAATTAATGCAGGTAAAGCTGAATTTCGTTTTGCTGGACAAAATGCTTCAGGGCAAATTATATTACCAATGGAAACCAGAGCAACAATTTCTGCAACATCAGTACCTTCTGGTCAAGCAGTAATAGCTGAAGATAAACTTGGAATTTTAGAACCTCTTAGATCAAATTTAGTAATGGTTCAAGCTGGAGCAACATATATGACTGGTTTAACTGGTAATGTGTCAATTCCTGCTTATTCTGGATCAAGTGTATTGTGAGCTGGTGAAACTGCTAGTGCAACAGATGGTGCTGGCATATTCTATGAAGTAACTTTAGAACCAAAAAGAATTACTGCTGAATTAAGTATTTCAAAACAATTTTTGATTCAAGATTCTTTAAGTGCAGAAGAAATGCTTAAAAGAGATATTATCAAAGCAATTTCAAACAAATTAGAAGCTACTATATTAGGTTCTGCTGCTGGTTCTACAACTCAACCTGCTGGACTATTAAACGGTGCAGTTGCTGATACTACAGATGTAAATTATGCTGAACTTGTATATATGGAAGCAGCTTTAGAATCTACTAATGTAAAAGGAAACAAAGTGTTTATTGTTTCACCTTCTGCTAAAGCTATCTTGAAAACAACTTTAAAAGCATCTGGTGTTGCAGCAGGTTTTTTAATGGAAGGAACAGAAATCAACGGTTATAATACTTTTACAACTTCTGCTGTACCTTCTAATGGTGTAATCTTTGGATGTTTTGAAGATTATGTTATTGGACAATGGGGTGGAATTGATTTGACTGTAGATCCTTATTCTTTGGCTTCACAAGGTAAAGTGAAATTAGTAATCAATGCTTATTTTGATGCTAAACCTCGTAGAGCTGAATCTTTCGTAAAAGCTATTTTAAAATAGTCTATAATATATGTATTTGACAATCGAACAAGCTAAAAAGCACTTGAATCTGGAAACAGAATTTATTGAAGATGATAGTTATATCACTTCATTAATTCAAGTGGCAGAAGCAGCGGTTGAATTACATATTAATCAAAAATTAGTTGATGTTGCTGCAATTAATGGCGAGGTTCTACCCTTGCCATTATTGCACGCAATGTTATTAATGGTTGGTAATTTATATGCAAATCGTGAATCTGTTTCAATGAATGGCAAAGCATCTGAAATACCATTTAATTATAGATATTTATTGGACTTCTACAAAAACTATTCAAACTAGATTATGATACCAGCGGGAACACTAAAGTACAAACTGATCTTTAAACAGATTATTGAAACACAAACAGAATCCGGATTTATCATTAAATCAAAGGTTGATTTATTTACTTGTAAAGCAGCTAAAGTAAAAGCTAAAAATAATTACGGTGAAGATGCTAAAGAGATGTTTAATAGTTCACAAATCGAATTTAAAGTTAGATATAACAAGCTAATAACAACAGACCTAACAATAGATTATAACTCTAATGAATATAAGATTGTAAGTGTTGATGAAAACAAATTCGATAATAGTTTAAATCTTGTACTTGAAAAAATAAACAATTAAATCCTATGGAAATACAATCAACACTAATAGACTATGATAAAGTATTTAGGTCAATTGAAGGGTTAACCGATATTGAAAAAGATCAAACTATCAAAGCTGGTTTAAGGGCTGCAACAAACGTATTTTTAAGGGCTGGAAGATCTAATTTGAGAGCTAGATTAAAAGGTAATAAAAACACTGGTAATATAAATAAATCATTTAGAAGTAAATTAAAGCGTAGTAAGTTGGGTGCAATAGGTGGTTTTAATCAACTAGGAATGCACGCTCATCTTTTAGATATGGGAACAGTAAACAGAACAACTAGAAGCGGTGCAAATCGTGGTCGAATGATAGCTAATAATTTCTGAACTGATGCAATAAATACTAATCAGAATACAGCAATATCTAAAGTGTATGAAGGTATTGAACGAGGGATTCAAAGAATAATAATGAGAGGATAAGATGATACAAGCTTTTACAAAATTCAGTATAACTACTGACATAAGAAAACTATTAATTGAAAATGTAGAACTACAATCTATTATCAACAGTAATATTTTTCCAATTTTAGCACCAGAAGGAACAACAGGTGATTTTATAATTTATTACCGTGACAAGTACGGCAAAGAATATACAAATTACGGAGTTTTCAACGAACACTGTACAGTTTGAATTGGTGCTGTTAGTGATAACTATGATAGATCGCAAAGAATTGCACAACTAATAAATGAAGCAATTGAAGGTAAACATAAAAACACTTCTGATTATGATTACGAATGCAGATTGCTAGATTCAACAGAAGATTTTGAAGATAAAAAATACATACAAATACTAGTATTTGAAATTAAATAACAACAAATAAAAATAAAATAATATGCCAACATCATATGACGTAAATACAGACTTAGTAAAAGGTAATAGTCTGTTATTGTATATCGGTTCAACTCCTTTAGCTTTTACAAAATCTAGTGATTTATCAATTAGCGCAGATGCAATTGATACTTCTAATAAAATGTCTGGAAACTTCAAAAGCTCTTTACAGGGTGTAATTTCTTGAACAGTATCTAGTGACTTTTTATATACAATGGTTGCAGGTGATGCAAACTTTGATACCTTAATGGGTGCAATGTTAGCAGGTAATGCAATTGATGTAGTTATTGGTACTACAACTGATTCTACAACTTTTGCAATGACAAAAGGATTATACAGCGGAAAAGCACACATTGCATCTTTATCTTTAAAAGCAGAAGGTGATGCTGTAGCATCTTGTTCTGTATCTTTAACAGGTTCTGGTGCTTTGACTAAAGTAACAGTATTATAAGATCAAAATTTAAAAGGCGGTGATTATACCGCCTTTTGTTTTTAAAATTCAAATTGATATGAATATAAAATTAAACATTAAAAGTATCATCAAATTTGAACAGTTTACTAATAAATCATTCAATGAAATAGACTATACAAATGCAGATGATTTATTAAAATTGATGTACTGTATAGTACTTTCAAACAATCCAGAGGTATTTACTTACGAAGAGTTTTTAGAGCTAATAAAGAGTAAGAAGATAAGTAAAACCATTTCGGATAAATTCAACAAAGAAATTAAATTGATTGAACTATTTTCAAATAAGGAAATCAAAGACGAAGTTGTAGAAGAACAACAACCAGAGAGGGAAAAGACATATATAAAAGATATTGCTGCAATACTAGTAGTGAATGCTGGACTAGATATAAATTTCGTAATGAATGAAATGAGTATAAACGATATTTCTTTATATATGGAAGCCTATAACAATAATGTGAAGCAACAAATGGAGAGTAGCAGATTATGAACATATCTAACACTATTACCTAGCCTAGATAGTAAAGTAAATTCACCAGTAAAACTTTATCCTTTCCCTTGGGAACTTGAAGCACAAGTTGAACAAGATAAAACAGAACTAAAAAGTATGGCTGATGAACTACCAGACATTTTTAAATCTAGTGCAGATCTAATTGAAAAAATAAACAAGCAAAAACAACAATAATATGGCAGGAAGATTAAGTTTCTCAGTAGCTATTAATCTACTGACAGAGAATTTTAAAAGGGGTTCTGGTGAAATAAAAAACGGACTTCGTAATATACAAATGCAAGCAATGACAATGTTTGCTGCACTTGGTGCCGGTTCTTTAGGTTTGGGTGAACTTGTATCTAATTTAATAGATGTTGCCAGACAAACGAATAGAACATCTACAGCATTAAAAAACGTTTCCGGTGATTGAGAAACTTATGGAAAGAACCAAAAGTTTTTAATTGCTCTTTCTCAAAAATACGGTTTATATGTAAATGACTTAGTAGGCAATTTTGCGAAGTTTACAGCAGCAGCTACTAATGCTAATATGTCTATGAAAGATCAACAACTTTTGTTTGAAAGTCTTTCAAGAGCATCAACAGGGTTTGGTTTATCAGCAGATGAAACTAACGGTGTGTTCCTGGCTGTTACTCAAATGATGGGTAAGGGTAAAATTCAAGCTGAAGAACTTCGTGGTCAATTAGGGGAAAGAATGCCTATTGCAATGCAAGCGATGGCAAGGGCAGCAGGTACAACTGTAGCGGGTCTGGATAAGATAATGAAAGCAGGTAAATTAATGAGTGCTGATGTATTACCAAAGTTTGCCAAAGCATTAAATGAAATGATGCCTAATGTCAACACTGATAATATTGAAACTTCATTCAACCGTTTAAAAAACTCATTCAAAGAATTAACCGACAAATTAAATGTAGGTGGTATTTATAAGAACTTACTAGATCAAACTGGACAGGGTTTTCAGTGGTTGATGAATAACTTTAAAACGGCTGGTAATGCTATTGTAAATATTGTTGCAAGTTTAATTATTGGTAAAGCTATTAATGCAATTATTACAAGTTATAGGACTTTAGAAGTAACTGCACTTAGATTTTACAAGAAACAGGCTTTAATGTCTGGTTTGGCATTTGATGAAATGGCATATAATGCCAATAAATTTAAAAACATTGCAACAGTAGCTTTTGCAAAAATTGGTGTTGCTTTAAAAGCAGCGTTTGCAACATTTGCTCCAATGCTAATTATTTCTGGATTAATTGCTATTTATCAACATTTCTCAGACTTAGCAGAGAAACAAAGAGAAATAAAAGCTATATGAACAGACTTTCAAAACGGTTATAAAAATGCTGGTAAAAATGATTCACAAGTTAGGGAACTTTCAACGCTTCAAAGCATAATCAAAGACACAACTAAATCTTTAGATGAAAGAAAAACAGCCTTAGAACAAATAAATAATATACTTGGTACTAATTATGAGTTTGATAAAAGCGGTTTAAAAATCAACGGTGATATTAATACAAAGATCTGTGAAAGAATAGGTTTACTAGAAAAACAAGCAGAACTAAGTTACTTAGTGAATGCAAAAATGAAAGCTGGTGATGCTTTATCTGAAAGTGCTAATAAAGTAAGTGAGGATGAAAAGCAACTAGTGATATGGAGTTCAAGAGCAGCAAATAAAGACAAAAAAGGTTTTATTCAAGTTGCAGATGAAGCATATCAATCTAAAGTCTGGAAAGACAAATTAGATGTTGATTTACAAGAGAAAAAAGCGAATGAAAAGGTTTATAATTCAGCATCAAATAAAGTAATAACAGTTACTACTGATATTGAAAAGATAACCGGAAAACCTAAAGCATACACTGCACCAGTTGATACAACTGATAAGAAAGCAAAGAAAACCGATTTACAAAAAGCTGAAGAAGATTACACAAAAACACTTACTGAACTAAATAATCAAAAATCTAACGGTGTAGTTACTGATAAAGAATACAACAGGGCTTTAGATGAATTGAATAAAGAAACCTACAAAAAAATAGGTGGACTGGTCAAAGATGGCAGTAAGAATAAGATTTTTAAAGATGTAAAGGCTGGGGTATTAAACCCAAAAGAAACCGAAATAGGCAAAGTTGAAAATGATTACAATGATGCTTTAGCAGATCTTACTTTAGAAAAGAAATTAGGTTTAAAAACCAGTGAAGAGTATGACAGTGCTTTAAAAAGTCTTATAAACTCCACGGTAAAAAACATCTTCTCAAATGATAAAATTGATGCAGCATCAAGTGAGTTTGCAAAAACCTTAATTGCAGCTAAAAAGACGCTGGATAAAAAGGATTATAGTTTACCTATAAAAGAAAAGGTAGATCACACTTTCGACTATAAAAAGAATGCTGTAGAGAAGCTACAGGATAAGAAAGATGTAAATGATAAATACTCTAGTGATCTGGTTGAAAAGCTCAAAAAGAATACCGGTGCAGATGATATTGAACAACAAATCAAAAACGCTAAAGGTGATCTAACAGCACTTAATGCAAAGTTTGGTTCTGACTTGGTAGGTTCAATTGCTGCACTTGATGAAGCACTTAAAAACACAACTAGTTTGTCAGATGCTTTAAAGCTTGCAGAAGTGAAGAAAGACATCAAAGACTTACAAAAGGAACTGAATAACGGTTTATATGATGGTGTAAAAAATATTGCTGGTAGTGCTAAAAATATGTATGAGGGTTTTAAAGCCGTATCTGACACTATTAGTAATGTAGATGCTTCTGGATTTGAAAAGTTTCTTTCAATCTGAGATGCACTAACAAATACTGTTGATGGTATTATGTCAGTTGTAAAAATGATTGAGAATCTAACAACAGTTACTACTGCTTTAGGATTAGCTAAACAAGCACAAGTAGGAATTGAAGCAGGTGTTTCAGCAGCTAAAATTGCAACTAATATTGCAGAAACAGCTTCTTATACCGGACTTATGGCAGCAGAAACAGCAGCAGCTTATGCTTTTATTCCTTTCGTTGGTGAAGGTCTGGCACTGGCTCAAATTGGAGCAATGCAAGGCGCAATATTAGCTGCAAGTATTCCAAAGTTTGCAAACGGTGGTATTGTACAAGGTGGTTCTATTTCTGGTGATAAAATCCTAGCTAGAGTAAACGCTGGTGAAATGATATTAAATCAAGGTCAACAAGGTAACTTATTTGCTCTATTAAATGGTCAAGGCTCTACAAATGGAACAAGTACCATTTCCGGTGGTGAGGTAGTGTTTAAACTTGAAGGTAGTGTTTTAAATGGAGTTTTAAAGAATTATAATAGTAAAAAAAGTAGAGTATAATGATTTACACAGGACAATTTAAAAGCATAAATAACACTTTATATCAAGTGGATATAAATGTAAATGATGGCAATAGTGGAACATCTGAGATAATTTTCTCATATGAACCATTTAAAATCGAATTAAATACAAATAGTACAATTTACGAGCCGTTGAAATTATCAAATGCAACTTGTACAATTATATCTGATAGTTACAATTTCAACCTTTATTCAGCAACTGCACAAGGTACTAAAATGACATTGAGAGATGTTGATAATAATATGATTAAATGAGTTGGTTATTTGACACCAAACATATATACACAAGGCTTTGAACAACTTTATGAGAGTATTGAATTAGAAGCAATAGATGGTTTGAGTACATTAGACAATTACAAATTTGAAACGGTTGATCTTGTAAACAGAAAGATAAAAAGCTTTGAAGATTTATTGATTCATATCATCAAAAAGTGTAATTGCTATTCTAAAATATACGTGAATGAAAACAACTATTTACCGGGCTTTGAAGATCAAAAAATCATAGATAAATTACTCGTAGCTGAGCAAAATTTCTTTGATGATAACGAAGCAATAACATACAAAGAAGTACTAACACAGCTTCTTCAATTCCTAAACTATACAATTGTAGCAGATGGTGATGAGGTTTATATATTGAACTATGATTATATAAAAGGTGGATTTGTAAACTATCATACCTATACTACTGCAAACAATTGGTTGAATTATTCAACTGGCTACACAACATTAAGTAATACAGTAGATGTTACAAATGAAAGTTTTAAATCGAATGGTGCTAGTATTGAATTAGCTGAGGTTTATAATCAAGTAAGCATTAAAACCAGTGTAAGCACAAATGATAGTTTGATACCAGAGTTTTTTTCTGATGATGATCTAACCAACATTACAAAAGTAACAGGAACAACAAACTGGTTTTCTTCTATTCCTAAAACTTATGGAAGTAAGAACTATGTGTTTAAATATTTCAAAAATGATAAATACAAAACATATAATAAAACTGGTGGTACTTGGTCTGAATTAACCGAACTTGATTATGATACAATATCAACTAAAGAGGGTGCATCCTTTGTAAGAATGGCAAACTATGAAAATAATGTAGCATTAAGTTCTTCTGTTAGTTTCTCTGATTATGTTTGTCTTTATAGGTCTGGATATGTTGCACCAACTGGCGCATTACCTTTACAAACTTGGCTTGACTGTACAAATAATGTTGTACTGAAATATTCATCAAGCAATGAGGGTAGTTATTTTTATGATGATTACTATTTAATAATTAGTGGCTCTGCTTATTGGGATTCAGCGGTTAATGTAGCTTATATAGATGAAAGTAAAAAAGCATCTACAGGTGATTATTATTTATCAACTTACGTATTATTATATGCAAAATTAAAGATCGGAAATAAATACTGGAACGGTTATCAAAAGTATTGAACTAATATTGAAATGACTTTCCCAATTAAGTTTGAATACAAAGATGGACATCTTTATAACAACTGGAAAAACATATTAAACGAAGTTGATACAACAGCATTTATAAATGAAGTTGGTAATAAAATAACCATTAAAAAGGCAGATATGTTATTCGGTGATATTGAGTTTTCATTATATGAACCATCTGAAATATATAAGGGTGGTACTTGTGGTGCTGTATGATTGAAAGATTTTGACATCAAGTTAGTTAAACCTACAAGTGAGAAAAAAGCGGAAACAGATACAGAATATAAAAACGTAATCAATACAGCGTTTGTAAATGAATTTTCTGATATGAATTTAAAAGTATGTAGTGATACAAATAAAGGATTGAATTATTCATCTGTTATTCAAAAAATAGGTACTGATTACACATACAATCAAAGTATCAAAACAAAGGCTTTAGGAATTGACCAGAAACAAGAATACAACATTATCCAGTCTTATGTGAATCAATATTCAACACCAGCTAAAAAACTAAATATAACACTGGCTAATATATTTAAACCGTATTCACTACTAACAATAAATAGTATTTTTCCAACTGAAAAATTCATAGTTGATGGTATGAGTATAGATGTAAAAAATGATACTAATCTATTGAATATAGTATCAAAGAAATAAACAGAAACAACAGTAAAACAATAATAAAATGGAATTTCAAAGTAAAAATATAGCCTTACAAAGAGGTTCAACAACTACTGCTATTAATAATTATAGTTCTGGTGGTTCTGGTTTAGTTTCAGCACCTTTGAATTATTTGCAATTAACCCAACAAACAAGCAATTTAATTACAAACGGAATTATACAGCTACCTACTTCTATAGGTGGTTTATTAGGTAGTGTTACAGGTGAAACAGCTAACTATTTTATTAATAGTAATGGTTGAATTTTTTCAAATGGTACTAAAAATATTGCTGGATTAGATAAAGATGGCAAGCTAAATATAGGTGGATTAGAGCTTGTAAGCGATTCTAAGAACATCAAACTAGATATTAATGCAGATGGTAATCTTTTGCTTAGCGGGTCAGAAATGACAAATAAACCAGTTATACAAAGTATCATTGATGGAGTATATCAAGACCTTTTAATTAACCCAAATGGGGGCAATGTATCAATTAATACAGAATATTCAGAGGGCTACCAACTTAATGTAAATGGAATAGTGAAAATAAAGGACTTAACCATTAACGGTGGTACTCATAACAATGTATTAGCTACAAATCCAGTTGATGGAAGTTTTACTTTGAATGGTCAACCTTTAGGAGCTAGAATATATAAAATTGATGAACTACTAAGCGGTACTTTTTCAAGTGAAGACATATCAAATAGTGTTAATGCTTATGTTGGTAAGAACTTACTACAAAGAGTAACAGCAATTGAAACAACAGGTTCACAACCTGCATTTAATGGTACTGGTTTTGTAAAGGTGAACGGTTCAACTATTAGTTATGATAATAATAGTTATTATGTTAATGGTAGTAATGTAATAAGTGCAACAGATGCCACAAATGCACAAAATGGTAGATTATTATTTGATGAGTATAATGGTGGTTTTAGGGGTAGTAGTACTTTATCTGTAGCCTATGCAGTTAATGCGGGCAGTTCAATTAATTCTGATAAACTTGGCGGTCAACTTGCAAGCTATTATTTGCCTTATAGAACATTTGGAAGTGCTGCAAATAGTAACACAGACCAATTCATAAATATGAATTGGAACAGATTTACAGGTGATGCAAATACTTTAGGGTTGTTAAACACAACAGGTGTTTATAATATTAGCAGTGCTAGTAATGTACCCTCATATTATGGCACATTGCTAGGCTTTTGGAATGGTGATATATCAACACAGTTATATTTAGGTTATAATGGTGATATGTCTTGGAGAAAGTCAATAGGTACATCTTACACAGGTAGTATTTGGCGAACTGTTTGGGATTCTGTAAATTTCAACCCTGCTAACTATTTACCATTAACAGGTGGTTTTTTAAGTGGTTTTTTAGATTCAAATGAGAAAATATCAACTAATAATTTGTTTTTAACTAGAAATTCTGCTATAGGAAACCAAATTTTAATAAATGCTAGTGGTGCAAATTATGGAGCAATTCAAACTATAAGTTCTAATTCTTGGGGGCTTGGTACTGGAACAGGTAATGTTGATAAAAATATTAATAATACTGCTTTGATATGGGATATAAACAAAAATGTAACTATAGGTGGAAATATTAAAATTGGTATTTCATTGTCCGATTCCCCAACAAGTTCACCATCTTGTTTTGATTCAGGTAGAAACTATTCGAACGGTAAAACAAAAGACAAATTAAAATTTAAGTTATATGATGAATATGGGTTTACAGTTGGCTCAGATGGTGATGTACAATATCATTCTAATGTTCAACATCAAACTTACATAGACAATAATCTTAAATCAACTATAACTTCAACTGGATTATATATTAACGGAGAGATTAAAACAAATGATAATAGTGTTATTCATTCGGGTAATATTGGAAGTCAAACAGTAAGTAATTTAATGAATAGTGGCGGTGGTGGTATTCAATCCAGTGTATTAGGGCAGGGCTATAACTATGCTGTTTGTGTTAGAGAACCATTGGGGCAAGGTGGTAATACAGCTGTTGAAGCAGCCCCTAGATTAGGCTTTCACTGGGGCGGATTGGTTGCAAGTAGTATATCAATTGGAACAAATGGTTCATTCTATTTGAACAATAATCCTGGGGGAAGTAGAGAAAATTTATACCTTAATAACTTATATGGTAGTTCTATTAATATGAGTGGTGATATATTTGGAGATATTTTCCACGGTAATGGTTCAGGTCTAAATAACGTTAATGCAAGCTATATAAATGGTATAGATAGTGGAAGAATTGTTTCTGGTGATAATGCAAGAGGTAGGTCAACTTATTTCACTGGACAAAATGCAAATACATCAGATTCAAATAATGCAAGTGGTTTTTATTGTGGTTCATCTGTTACAGGTATGCCATCGGGTGACTGGTGGAACTGGATGACTTGTGCGGGTGGTAGTTGGGGCGGTAGCGATGGTTATGCTTTTCAATTAGCAAATTCATTTTGGGGTGATGATTTAAGAGTTAGAAGAATGACATCAGGAACTTGGCACGATTGGCAATCTATTATTCATTCGGGTAACATAGCAAATCAAAATGTTGCAAACAGTGATACAGTTGACGGTGTACACATTTGGAGGGGTTCACTGGCAAGTTATAACGCATTAACTAAAGATGCTAATACAATGTACATAATAATATAATAATAAAACTATGGGAGATTTTAATACAGGGTCGATAAATAATATCGCAAATATAAAACTGGGAAATGTACAAGTAAATAATGTATTTATGGGTACACAGGGCATTTGGACAAATAAACTCAAATTTGATTACACAATAACACAGGAACTAACCTTTTTAGACCCATATGCAGAAGCTAAAGATTCGGGACAAATTCAAGGGATGAATAATACAATAGTCAAATGTATATCACAATCAAATGATAACTTTACACAATTAACAACAATCCCATATAGTACAACTAATTCATTAACTTATTACAACCCATTTACTACATTAACACAAAGTAATAGTTTCAGTGATATAATTTATAAATCTGATTTGAATAAATTCAAGTTAGTTACTAATCAGTTTCATAATTGGTATGCAGGTAGCACTATTCCAGTTGGAAGCGGTGCGGGCGTTGGGTCAGAAAGTTGGCACAATTTAGATGATACTAATCCACATTCAGTTGTAACCAATGGCGCATATAATGGAAGCATTATATTAAAAAATCAACCGCTTGACATTCCAATTGATTTAAAAATTAATGGTTACAAACAAGTAGATGCTTTACAAATAAACTATGATGCACCCATTCTAACAAATGGAGCTTTAATTATTAGAATGTGGATTAGAGTTGATGAAACAAGTAATGGTACATACTTTGGTTCAGATACTAGGTTTAGTTTTTATTCTTTAAATTGCAATTTAAGTGCTTATGACGATGCAGGTGTGTTTTTTGATTTTAACGAAAATAGAGAGATAATGTGGAATGATGGCACAGCTACTTACAGTGGTGGTAATGGTGTTTGTGAAATGATTTGGGTATGGAATTTTCCACCTAGTACAATGGGTTTTATGGATGCATTTGCAGAGTGTACAATTAATGCGGTTGTTGGAACTATTCTTAGTATATCATATAATAATACAACTATAACAGTTGATGAGGGTTATTTATCCAACGGTGTATATTTAAGTAATATATTTTTTGATACCAATGGGTTAACTGGTATGAACTGGGTAACTTTAGGTGGTGATAATATAATGCCAATTACAACAAGATTAAAGAACTACAAAGTAACATTGAATTATAACCTAACTGATGTATACGACTAATTAACAATTAAAACACAAAACAGAATGAATTTGAAAGAAACAAAATTGAACGTACAACTAGCAGTAGCTTGTGTATTAGTGTTGGCAGGGATATGCCTTTTATTTATGGGTTTTTGAGTAGTACCCATTGGAATTATACACAATAGTGTATTAGTAGCCTTTGGGGAAATATGCACCTTTGCAGGTGCTTTGTTTGGGGTAGATTACCACTATAAAAAGATTGGTAAATAAGTTGAAGTCTGTAGTCTTTGTTGATTACAGACTTTTTTTTACTTTTGTCAAAAAACAACAATATTATGAGTGTAGTAGATAAGTTTGATATTGACGATTGTATAGAAGAACCAGTATTAAGTTATATTGCTGGTATGGCAATGAGTCATTTTCCAGATGTTGATTTTGATGAAAATGGTAATCCTATGTTATATCAATCTTTTGAAACATTATACACATTTGTAAGAAGGTATAATAATCGGAAAATAGAATACAAATTTGAATACGAAGATTATTTTAATAGTGATAATGGGAAAGAAATTCAAAAGGTTTTGTTTGCGTTAAATATTGATTCTGAAAAGTTTTGGTATTTACTTTTATTTGTATATGATTTTACATATTGCACCTGTATAACAGGTAAATTAATTGGTAAAAGTCCAAAAGAACATTTGAAAAGTTTTATTAAAGGTATTGAAGATAATATTGATGATTTTGATCGCTTTACATTTAAAAATAAAACTGAAATAACTCTAACTGTTAAGGGAAATCATAGTGTAGTTATTGATAATCCAGTTGCAATTTATTATTTATTGTTTATGTGTAAAGATGGCTTATCAAATGTAGTAGATGGTAGCATAATGACTAGATCAAAAGTTTATATAGATCAAGAAAAAGAAGCTATTGTATCTTTACATATGTGTCTTTTTACAAAAATGATTATGTCCTGTTTAAATGAAAATATTCAAGGTAATCAACGTAAACAAAGAAAAGGTGATGTTGTATCATTTAATAAATTGGCGTTAATATCAAGGTTAATTCATTTTACAAGGATATTGATAAATAAAAAATTGCTAGATGGTGATGATGTTTTAAAACAGTGTTTGAAGAAATATAAAAAGACAGAAATAAAAAGAATGAATCTTGATTACTTTAATACATTTAATTGATGTATGGTAAGGGGGTAACGCAAAAGGTGGGTTTATTTTACCACTATATAGCTTTTCATATTGGCGTAATTTTGTCGTGTCAAAAGGAAATAATTTCTTTTGAAAATTTCAAAATTATATACAAATGAAAAAAACAATTTTTAGCCTAAGCGAATTAGGCAAAAGAATCGCCAAACTGGCAGGTAACAGAGATCAAGACCTTAAAATTGTGAAGTCAAAAAAAGCTTCGATGATTGATAATGGTCTGTTAATTCCAGCAATTATTGTTGATGCAATTGATGCAATCAATCAGGGTTTAGATGTGGTCGACTTTTGGACAAATGAACCAATTACAGAAGCTAATGCAGCAGATTATGTTGTTTTGGTTGATGCTGGTCATAGATTCAAAGCTCATATGGAACTACTGAGCGAGGGCGTTGGTTACGATAAGGAATTTTATTTAATGTATCCTTTGAATACCACAATGAGCATTGCAAAGATGCTAGCCGTTATCAATACCGTTACAAATCTTTGGAAAGGGAAAGATTTAGGAAATGGTGCAATGATGATTGTTAAAGAAAATCTACCGTTGCTAATTGCTATCTGTGAATTGACCAAAAGAGGTTATTCTTTGGATGCAGCAGTCAAATGGTTGACATTCCAAAACAAAATCAACAAAACTGTGTTGGCTAATGCAATGGATGGTAAGATCAACGATTGTTTGAGATTTACTACTGGCATTGAAAGAGGTCTACGATTGCGAGATGCTGCAAAAGTAACTTTGGATGAATCAGTTCTAAAAACAAGAATCCTTCCAGATTGGCTTATTACAAAGTATGACAATGCAGTTGATGCAAATAAAGTGTTGATTATCAAAACTCTTGAAGACTTCTTCAAATCATTGAAAAGATCAGATGCTAAACTGATTGAAGAAGCTAAAGGCAAGAGAGGTGAAACAACTAAGGAACAGGTTATTTATACCAAACTTGATGAGTTGTTCAATGCTTTTGTTGCTGAACAAAGTAAAGCAGAACAGGCTGCATAATTAGAAAACAAACCAAATCAGCTATCAGAAATGGTAGCTGATAAATTAAAAAAAATCAAAGCAAAATAACAAACAACATTATGGAAGGTAAAACAATTAAAGTAGTAGTTAGAGAAGTAGTAAGACGTGAAGCAGAACTGGTTATCGGTAAAGATATAACTGAACTTGATGCAAAGAAATTGTTGACAATCAGTCAAGATTGCGAAAGAGGTAGTAAAGAATATGATCTAATTAATAAATATTTAGTTAGTAATTCTACTGATTGTAATGATATTGATCCAGAAGATTCAGAAGATTATACAAGTATTGATATTGAATTAGAAGACTAATCAATAAATCAATCCAAATTTAAAAGGCTGTTACAATTATGTAGCAGCCTTTTTTGTTTGTAGTCCGTTATGTGTTGAATACAGCCACATTAAGTATAGAATTATTAAGTATATATTAAGTATATGGAAACCTTGTAATTCGCTGTGTCACAATAACTTAACTGTTTTCATACAAACTCGAGCGTATCATTTGAAAATTCCGACGTATCATTTGAGATTTTTTGCGTATCATTTGAAATTGTTATCACAATCAGTTGTTTTACTTGTAAAACATATTGACAATTAGGTGGTTAGACTTACTAGTCAACCCTCAAACCTATCTGTAGGGGGTATGGGGTCAAAATGTTATTAACTAATGGAGTAAACCTCACCCCTCCCTTCTTTACGCAAACAGTATTTTTTCAAAAATCGTAAACCTCAAAACCAGCATATTGAAGTCAAAAAAGCCAATTACAGGGTTAATGTAGTTGGCTTTTTTGTTTTAGGTAGTATTGAATTTGTATTATATATCTACAATAGGGTAGGAGCTAATAAAAAAGTTTAAAAAACATTTCGGTGTAACTCATTTATTTATAAGACATTACAAACTACTAAAAGATCGTTCCCTTGGTAGAAGGCAATTCATATTGGTAGATATCCCGTTTTACAGCCATTTTGATTGATTTGGCTAATGCTTTAAATATACCTTCAATTTTGTGATGTTCGTTATCGCCTTCGGCTTTAATGTTCAGATTCATTTTTGCAGCGTCGCTGAATGATTTGAAGAAATGGAGTACCATTTCGGTAGGTAAATCGCCCACATATTCGCGTTTAAATTCAGCATCGTACACTAACCAGGCACGTCCACCAAAGTCGAGAGCCACAGAGCACAAGCAGTCGTCCATGGGTAAATAGAACCCGTAACGTTCTACGCCACGTTTATTGCCCAATGCCTTGCCAAACGCTTCGCCTAACGCAATAGCAGTATCTTCGATGGTGTGATGCTCGTCTACTTCAAGATCGCCTTTCACCTGAATGGTCAAATCGGAACCGGAGTGTTTACCTATTTGTTCCAACATGTGGTCGAAAAATTTCAGTCCGGTGTTGATGTTGCATTTTCCGGAACCGTCTAAGTTCAGTTCGATAAGGATATCGGTTTCTTTGGTGGTACGTTTTACCGTGGCAGTGCGTTCACCTGCAAAGAGGAACTCGGTGATGCGGTTCCAGTCTGTAGTTTGCAATGCGCAGTAGGCTGTCAGTCCTTTTTCCTTCAATATCTCCTCGTCGGTGCTGATGAAAATAGCTTTGCAGCCCATGTTTTTGGCTAATTCAACATCAGTATAGCGGTCGCCAATAACAAATGAGCCTACTAAATCATATGCTTCGGTGAAATATTCGGTAAGCATGGCAGTACCCGGCTTGCGTGTTGGTAAATTATCTTCGGGGAAAGATATATCAATGAATATTTTATCGAAATGAATATCCTCGTTGGCAAGTGTCTTCAGAAAGCTAGCTTGTACCTGATCGAAGTTTTCCTGTGGATATACCGGTGTTCCCAAACCGTCTTGATTGGTAACCAATGCCCATTCGAAGTCGAGCTTTTTGCGGATAAAGTGCAGGTTACGCAATACGGCAGGCAGGTATTCAATCTGATCCACGCGGTCTACCTGAAAAGTTACCGGTGGCTCGATGATGATGGTGCCGTCGCGATCAATAAAAAGAACTTTCTTTTTTATAGTTGGGTCTTGTTGATTTGTCATTTTTGTAACTATGTATTTATTTTTTAAGAAACTCCAAACGCATAGGGGTAAACACATCCATTAGAATGCCGGCTTCGAGGCATAGCACGCCATGTGGTTTGTCGGGTTCGGTGTAAAAGCCGTCGCCTGTGTTGAGTATTTTCTTTTCACCGTTGATGTTTACTTCGAATGAGCCGCCTGCCACGTAAGTCGTTTGCGAATGAAAATGCTCGTGGACAT
>Ga0302215_10000318_pt1 | contig 36023 bp, 20 predicted proteins | sample II_Fen_N3_1_FD_194580 | JGI IMG/M metagenome (GOLD analysis project Ga0302215, IMG submission 194580) | Peat permafrost microbial communities from Stordalen Mire near Abisko, Sweden - II_Fen_N3_1 | ecosystem: Environmental > Terrestrial > Soil > Wetlands > Permafrost | place: Sweden: Abisko... | reverse complement strand
CACTGGTTGTAGGAATAATAACCCTTGGTATTTTCAGATTGTTCGATTTATTCGTACGTAAAAAAGAACGGTTGGCCATTATTGAGAAAATAGGTGAAAAATTTGACCCTTCGATGATTGAAAACAAGTTCTCGTTTCCAATGACCAATTCGGGTAACGGTGCTTTCGGTACGCTTAAGATTGCCTGTTTGTTATTGGGTATCGGAGCAGGATTGCTGATCGGATATTTTATTTGCCTGAACTCGATAGCCGGCTACAGCAATATGGAATTAAGAAACAGTGCGAACGAAATTTCAAGCGTAGTGTATGGCGCCTCTGTATTATTATTCGGGGGATTAGGTCTATTGGTCGCGTTTGTTATTGAAATGAAATATTTAAAAAAATGATTGGGAAAAGTTGTTCGGTCATTCTATCTATTATGCTCTGAGTTACGAATAAGTTTTTAAATTTCAATTGTATAGTACATGAAATTATAATGTTAATATCTTCACTTTATTTAAATGACATTGAATTCATTATTACAAAAGAATATTTAAAAACTTATTCACAACCCAAATAAGTTGAATCAATTTTAATAAATTCAATTAGGAATAAGAAAATTGCTGAAATTCAATTCATCATCAAGTATATTTTCTTCCTGAGTCATCAATATGTAAATTAATCATCTTTTGGATGAATCATTATTAAATCACTAAACAGCAATGGGTTGCTTTTTACAAGATGAAACCAATCTTACAGAATTTTATCATTCTATATTGTTTAAGTGGCTTGTTGACATTTGCCCATGCTCAATGCCGCTTTTATAATCCGCCAGTAAGGAACTATAATTCCACAACTGCCAGAGTTAACGACCTGGTTCACACAAAACTTGAGGTGAGGTTTGATATCCCGAATAAATACTTGTACGGAAAAGAATGGGTAACCCTTAAACCTCATTTCTATTCAACCGATTCTTTAGTACTCGATGCAAAAGGGATGGATATTCATAACGTATCATTATTTAAAAATAGCATATTAGTACCTTTAAAATACAGGTATGATAATTTATGTCTTGAAATAAAACTTGATAAAAGTTACAGATACGACGAATTATACACGATTTATATTGATTATACTTCTAAACCATCCGAACTAAAAGGCAGGAAGAAAAATGAAAAAGGATTGTATTTTATACACCCTGATGAGACTGATAGAACTAAACCCATTCAGATATGGACTGAGGGTGAAACTGAGAATTCATCAATCTGGTTTCCAACAATTGATAAACTAAATCAAAAGACTACTCAGGAAATATATATGACGGTCCCCGACCAATATGTTACATTATCCAATGGGAAACTTATATCTAAAAAGGTAAACAGTGACGGGACCCGAACAGATTTCTGGAAAATGGATGTTCCAAATTCGCCCTATTTATTTATGATGGCAGTAGGAGATTTTAAAATTTATAAAGATTCCTGGCGTGGCAAGGAAGTGAGTTATTATTTAGAACCCGGCTATGCTGCTTATGCAAAAGAGATTTTTGGCGAAACTCCGGAAGCAATTGAGTTTTTCTCAAAAACATTAGGTGTTGATTATCCCTGGGATAAATACGCTCAAATAGTGGTCAGGGATTATGTTAGCGGTGCAATGGAAAATACTTCTGCTACCATGCTGGGTGAACCAACCCAGGGCACCACGAAGGAATTAACAGACAGATATAATTTTACAGGTATCGAACATGAATTATTTCATCAATGGTTCGGAGATTATGTAACAACAGAAAGTTGGAGCAATCTAACTTTAAATGAATCAATGGCAGTATTTGGGGAATTTATCTGGCTGGAACATAAATATGGTAAAGATGCTGCTGATGCTTTTAACTTAAATGCTTTACAGTCTTATTTAAATAATACTGATGGTAGAAACAAAAACCTGGTACGCTTTGATTATGTCAATAAACAGGAGGTATTTGATGGAGTGACTTACCAAAAAGGAATTTGCATAGTAAACATGTTAAGAAATTTTTTGGGCAATGAAGCATTTTACAAAGGGTTAAATATATATCTTACTAATAATGCCTATAAATCAGCAGAGGTACATCAATTACGTCAGGCCTTTGAGGAGGCTAGCGGCTTAGATTTAAACTGGTTTTTTAATCAATGGTATTATGGTGCAGGTCATCCGGAAATTACAATTTTATATAAATGGAATGAAAAGACAAAATCACAAACTGTTTACCTGCAACAAACACAAAATGGAAAAGCATTTATTTTGCCTGTCACCATTGACTTTTATGTAGACAATAAAAAAGAACATCGACTGATTTGGATGACAACTAAATCAGATTCTTTGACATGTATATTTTCTAAAAAACCATTACTGGTCAATGTAGATCCCGATAAGATTCTTGTCGCTAAGAAGACTGACAATAAGTCATTAGATGAGTTTGCATTCCAATACTTCAATTTACCACTTTTCGTTGATCGTTACGAAGCACTGGTTGATGCAACCGGGAAGCAAGATGAAAAGGAAGGACAAAAAATTATAATTGCGGCTTTAAATGATAAATACTGGGAACTTCGGTTAAAAGCAATAAATTCGCTGGATATGACGAACGAAAAAATTTCCATTCGTTCTATTCCTGTATTAAAGGAACTGGCAGAAAAAGACGACAATAATCTTGTAAGAGCTTCCGCAATTTCTTTATTAGCGAAATTGAAAAGGGCAGACAATATATCACTCTTTGAGCTGTCGTTAAAAACGGAATCGTATGCAGTACAAGGAGCATCTTTAACAGCAATCGGACTTATTGACTCAATTAAAGGATTGAAATTAGCAAAACTGTACGAAAACGACAACAAAAAACAAATTTCAGATGCTATCCTGTTTTTATATACAACCTATGGCGGAAACGGGCAATGGAGTTACATATATGATTTGTTCAAATCGCTGATTCCGGCCAGACAATTTAATATTATTCAGGATTTTGCAAGATTAACCGGACGAATTGAAAATCCTGATTTTGCAAAGCAAGGTATAACTGCCATAAAAGAATTAGGCATTCAAGGTAAAAAATATGGATTGTCTGAAAAAATTATCGAATTGCTTTTCCTAATTAAAACACAAAGAGTAAAATTAAATGATGGAACAACGTTATTTGCAGAACAGTCAATATCACAAATAAATGATTTTAAAGAATGAAAATATTGTTGTATTACAAATACAACTTTTTGACAACCCAGGTTTGATTTTATTATTCTTTAAAATGGTTATCAACAAAGTGTCCAATGACTTCAAAATAATCACTTCACTACTTTGAAAAGTCTATGGATTCTTTATAACAATATACCAAAATGTAACTGCAACACTCTTTATAAACTTTTATATTTTACGAAATCAAACAGTGCAAAGAACGAAATTATTTATTTAAAAACAAAAAATTATGATGGACTTTATTAGCATTCCACTGGTTGTAGGAATAATAACCCTTGGTATTTTCAGATTGTTCGATTTATTCGTCCGTAAAAAAGAACGGTTGGCCATTATTGAGAAAATAGGTGAAAAATTTGAGCCTTCGATGATCGAAAACAAGTTTTCGTTTCCAATAGCCAATTCAGGGAACGGTGCATTCGGAACACTTAAGATTGCCTGTTTGTTATTGGGTATCGGAGCAGGATTGCTGATCGGATATTTTATTTGCCTGAACTCGATAGCCGGTTACAGCACTATGGATTTACAACACAATGCGAACGAAATTTCAGGTGTCGTGTACGGTGCTTCGGTATTGTTGTTTGGTGGATTGGGATTGCTGGTGGCCTTTGTTATTGAAATGAATTATTCAAAAAATAAAAAAGGAGAATAATGCTTTTCCAAATGAACAAACAGCCCGGAAGTTTCATTACTTTCGGGTTGCTATGTTTTATAGATATAACGTTTAATTTCACATTGTGACAATTATATGTAATTATTTATTAACTTTGTTGAACTATTTCACCAAATAGTATAAATCAACCTAATAATTCATACTTAAAATCAATCAAAATGAGGAACACAAATTTTTCAATGAAATCAATTCTATTATTTTCCATCCTGGTTTTATTATTTTCATCCTGTAGTAAAGAGGATGCTGTAAGTCCTGGCCCTGATTATGTAGGCACCTGGAGTGCTACTATGACTCAGGACGGAATACAGGTCAAAGACAATATGACGTTCACAAAAGATGGATTTACTGATTTAGCTCAGATTTATTCTTCAGCCACAAATACGTGGATTGATTTTATGAAAACAATCGGTACCATTTCAGTGACCGGATCAACTATGACAACTACATATACCGGCATTGGCGTTGCTACCGACCTCACAGGTACAATAACCATCTCTGCTGTCGGAAGCAGTAACTTTCAAAGTCTAATTACTGAAAATGGAATTCCACTGACTTTCAATTCGAAATATAGTGTAACCGGAAATAAAATGACAATCATGACTGATACCAATGGTGACGGTTTATATACGGGTACAAATGAAACAACTATTTATACAAAGCAATAAGTCTGTAATTGAATTCTTATTGTATTAATAAATTTAAACATCAACAGGCTGATTCCCTCGAAGGAATCAGCCTGTCTTTTTTTATTATTATGTCTGTTGCAACTTTAATAGCACTTCGACTTCTGAATTTTATTTCACCTGAATGCTTACACTGCTTTTCACTTCTGCCGATGAAGCAGCATTCCGCAAAATAAATTCTCCGGGTTCAACGGTCCATTGTTGAGTCCTGTCATTATAAAAGGCCAGGTCTTTTGCCTTCACTTCCAGTTCAACCGTTTGTGATTCTCCGGCTTTCAAATATACCTTTTTAAATGCTTTGAGTTCTTTTACCGGACGCATAACCGATGCTTTGGGTTGTGAGGCATATACCTGTACGGCTTCTGCCCCGGCTACTTTACCGGCGTTTTTAAGACTAAAGGATACTTTGATGGTTTCGTCGGCTGTATAGTTCTTTTTATCGGTTGCTATCTTTCCATATTCGAATGTGGTATACGACAATCCATAACCGAATGCAAACTGAGGAGCAATCTTTTTTGTGTCGAACCAGCGGTATCCCACCAGGATATCTTCCTTATAATACTCGTTGATGCTGTCGCCGGGGTAGGAGATAGTACCAAATGAATGGGCGGCATTATCTTCCAGTTTCTTTGGAAAAGAAAACGGTAATTTACCCGATGGATTAACAGTACCGGTCAGAACATTGGCAATGGCATTCCCACCTTCTGAACCCAGATACCACGATTGCAGGATAGCAGGGACATCCTTCACCCAGGGCATGGCAACAGCATTACCGCTTATCAGGATGACCGCCAGATTTTTATTTACTTTCAGGAGTCCTTCAATCAGCTTATCCTGACCGAAAGGCAAACCATACGATTTACGGTCACCGCCTTCAGCATCCTGAAAATGGTTTTTATTCAATCCACCAATAAAGTATACCACATCAGCATTTTTAGCAGCTGTAACGGCAGCTTTATATAATTCGTCAGTATTCAACTCGGATGGAGCTTCGCGGTCGTACATCGACTCCCCTGAAGCGTAACCCTGGCAATATACGACATGTCCTTTCCCGTAGGCTGCTATCAAACCATCGAGAGGAGAAACTTCGTATTTCACTTTAAGGGTTGATGATCCGCCCCCCTTGGTTACACTACGGGTAGCATTTTCACCCACAACGAGTATCTTCTGATATTTTCCGGCAGGAACAGGGAAAAATTGTTTCTCGTTTTTTAATAATACAATTCCTTCTTCAGCAACTTTTAAGGCTGTCTGACTGTGATCAGCACAAACAAACCTTCCGAATGGACGATTTTTCGACATAATGGTCCGGAAGATAAGACGTAAAACACGGGATGCTTTATCATCCAACACTTTGACAGGAACTTCTCCTTTTTTTACTAATTCAAGGAAAGGATTTGCCAGGTAATAGTCATTGTACCCAAACGTTGCGGTTGAACTCAACCCGTTGGTATAACTTCCCATTTCAATATCCAGTCCGTTTAAAGCTGCCTGTTTGGTATCGTGTACTCCACCCCAGTCGGAAACCACTGCACCATCAAATTTCCAGTCGGTCTTCAGAATCCTGTTCAACAATAAATCATTGTGACAGCAATGTTGACCCCTGAACTGATTGTAGGATCCCATAATCGACCATACTTGTCCTTCTTCCACAGCAGCCTTGAAAGCCGGCAGATAAATCTCGTGCAATGCCCGGTCGCTCAGGTTCACATTGATATGCCCACGCCATTCTTCCTGATTATTCAGCGCAAAGTGTTTCACACAGGCAGCCACACCGTTCTGCTGTACGCCCTGGATGTATGGTACCACCATCACTGAGGCTAAATATGGATCTTCACCCATATACTCAAAGTTACGGCCGTTCAAAGGAGTTCGGTATATGTTTACACCTGGTCCCAACAGAATATCTTTTTTACGGTAACGAGCTTCTTCGCCAATGGCCACTCCGTAAGCAAGTGAAAGGTCGGGATTAAAGGTTGCAGCCAGGCAGGTAAGGGACGGATAAGCTGTACATGAATCATTCGTCCACGCGGCAGCTCCCCAGGAATCCCACAATATTTCCTCACGAACACCGTGGGGTCCATCACTCATCCATATTTCGGGAATACCCAGACGGGGTACACCATGTGAACTGAATTTGGATTGTGCATGACACAGTGCCACTTTTTCTTCCGTGGTCATCAATGAAAGGGCACTGGATACCCGTTCTTCTAAAGTCTTTGTATTGTCTAAATAAATTGGTTTCATTCTTTGTGCATTCGTTTGAATCCCTGCTCCTATAATAAAGCAAAGTAAAAATGTTTTAAGTTTTCTCATTGTTGTAAAGTGATTTGTTGATTTGAGTGTAGAGTTATGTATATTTTTCCATTCTGAATAGCAATGGATTCAGATTTTTGTTTTGAGAGGTTATCAAGGCTCCAGTCCTTAGGCATTTTGAGACTATACCGGTAGGGAACAGTCGCTTTGAGGGTTACAGATTTTAATACCCCCTGATCCCACACAGCAGAAACTACGGCACCACCACGGACTTTTAACCCCTCGAAGTGTCCTGACTTCCACGCATCGGGTAAAGCCGGAAGCATTTCGATATACCCTGAATGACTTTGTACCAGCATTTCGGCTACAGCTGCAGCACCTCCAAAGTTACCATCAATCTGGAAAGGGGGATGTGCATCAAAAAGATTGGGATAAGTACCACCGCCCCTGTTGTAGCTTGCTTTTACCCCATCAGGATCAACATATTTCAGCAACTCGCGATACATCTTATAGGCATGGTTGCCATCCCCAAGACGTGCCCAGAGATTAATACGCCAGCCTTTCGACCAGCCTGTCGTTTCATCACCTTTTATCTCCAACGATTTACGGCACGCATTGGCGAGTTCGGGTGTTAATGCAGGTGTTATCTGAGATCCCGGAAACAGTCCGAATAAATGAGATTGATGCCGGTGTTGCGGATCCTGATCTTCCCAGTCGTAGTACCATTCCTGTAAATTTCCTTTCTTCCCTATCTGATACGAATGCATACGTGCCAAAGTGCTTTCGGCCTTTGTACGGAACTCCGCATCTATGTTTAAAAGCTTTGAAGCTTCTATGACCTGAATCAGGCAGGCACGAATCATAGCCAGATCGGCTGTCCCACCATAAAAGGTGGCACCCTGATATCCTGAAGGAGATATATATTTATTTTCGGGAGAAGTAGAAGGTGAAGTAATCAGTTTTCCTTCCTTATCTTCCACCATCCATTCGATGCAAAACTGAGCGGCACCCCGCATAATATCATATGCTTCGTTTTTCAGGAAGTTTCTATCCTGCGTAAACAGGAAATGTTCCCATAAATGGGTGCTTAACCAGGTTCCACCCATATTCCAGCAAGCCCATACAGGATCATCCTTGCCGAAGTTGCCTACAGGGTTGCTCATTGCCCAAATATCCGAATTATGACATTCCGCCCATCCGTTTACCCCATAAAATGTTTTGGCAGTTACTTTCCCGGTTATCGAGAGATTCTTAATAAAGCTGAGCAACGGGAGATGCATTTCCGACAGATTGGTATTTTCGGCCAGCCAGTAATTTTCCTCTGCATTGATATTGGTGGTATAATTGCTGCTCCAGGGTGGTTGTAAGTAGGGATTCCAGATTCCCTGCAGGTTGGCGGGAGCACCGAGAGTCCGCGAACTGCTGATTAACAGGTAACGCCCGTAATTAAAATACAATACTTCCAGATTTTTATCCTCTTCACCAGTTGCATACCTGATCAACCGTTCGTTGGTTGGAATGTTCGGAGCAGTTGACACCCCTAAATTTAAATTCACCCGGTTGTAAAAGAAATGATAATCCTTCAAATGGTTACTCTTTAATGTGTTGTATGATTTTTGATAAGCTTTCATCAGCTGACCGCTAGCTATTCTTTCATTATCTAATCCTTCGGTGGCTGGATTCTTATCAAATCCGTTAAAGCTGGTAGCCACTGAAACATATATAACTGCTTCTGTCCCTTTTGTCAATACCAACGAGCTGTCGGTTGAAGTGACTGTACCATCAGGGCTTTTTATTTTCACTCCTGTTGAGAAACGTGTTCCTCTTGTTTCATCAAATACTTTCTCAAAAGGATCAGTAACATTTAAACCCGGTTTAACTGTAACCTGGGCATATCCTTTTGCTTTTAATGTTTTGTCTTGCAAAGACACTTTATACTTCAAGAGACTGTTAAAGTTCACGGCAAAATTCAATCCCCCCTTTTTACTGCTGGTTAGTTTTATGACCATCAGGTTGTCGGGATGTGAGACAAAATATTCGCGCGTATATTTTACACCTTTAATTTCGTAACTCACTTTTGATACGGCATTTGAGATGTCCAGTTCACGGTAATACTTCTCAGGAGTACCGTTGTTTTTAAAAGTAAGAAAAAGTGTTCCAAGTGGTGCAAATGAATTAGAATTCGTTCCTTCAAGTTTACGGTTCAGTTGATCCGCCAGTTTGTAATCTTCATTTTTCAGGGCTTCCCTGATGGCCGGCAGGTTTTTATACCCTTCAGGGCTCATTGATGCATTAACAGGTTCACCGGTCCAAAGAGTGGCATCATTCAGGTATATTTTGTCGGAATTCACTCCGCCAAATACCGTTGCACCCATTTTCCCATTCCCCAGTACCAGGCTTTCTTCAAAATAGGTGGCAGGCTGATTGTACCACAATACATGGTTGGATTGGGCATGAATGTTACTTCCGGCTAAAACCAGTGAACAGATACCTACCAAAATACTTTTCTTCATTTTCTATAAATTTAAACAGTTACAGGAACTCTCAATATTTTATTACGATCCTGAATTATATGTGTTATTTATTATTTGCTTACTGACAACCGGTACAAACCTGCACCGTGCCTCTTAATCAACGGAGCGAACTCATTGTTGAATTTACCGAGGTTTTTATGGCTCCATAAATCGGTAACAGTAACCTTTCCTTTCAAACCAAGTTCTTTGAAATACACCGGTATTTTAGCAACATCAGCAGCTTTGGTACCATTGGGGTCCTGAGTAAAAATCATAAATTTCACCGATGCTCCATCGGGATGTTGAACACTTTCATCATCAATTGCTGCCAGTGCCGTGAATTGTGTATAACCTTCGGGAAGATCATATTCAATCAACGATATGGCATGTACTCCGATACCATCTGCATATATTTTGCCATCAACGGTTAATGCGTTTCCTGCAACCGATTTATTCAGGATGGCATTCTGCCAGCCGGAGGTAGCACTTTTCCAGTTAAGTGCTGAGAGCTTCATACTTCCGTTGGGTCCTGTCAGGATTGGATCTATCCAGTCGGCATGATCCCAACTGTTCCCGTTTCCACCATCGTTGACATACAGGTAAAGTTTCCTGGCGCCGGTTATATCTACTTTCACATTTGTGCTTTGCTGTTTGTTGGATAATGAAACGATATTACTTTTCCAAATTGCTTTGTTTTCATCAACAGGGTCGTTGTCCTGTGCATTGAACAGGGCCAGGTATTTATCTCCCGATTTTGTATCATCGGCCGTCCAGGCAATCAGATCATTCTTTCTGAAAAGCTGTTTGTTGTTTTTGCTGTATTTGTTGACATTCAGGACATCCCTGTTTGTCAAAAGAGATAAAGTAAACGGATCATTATCGGGTAAATTGCCACCAAACATAAGGGGTGAACGGAATATCGAGAATAAGGTCATCATGGTGTATTGTTCATCCGCAGTAAATTTTGTCATTCGGTTATCTCCATTTTCAGCCCTGATCCCAATGCGACCCATGGGAAGCATATCCGCATCCGGGAAATGACCGTCCCCAATGTAGGGCGACCAGCGGTCGCACACTTCAAAATGATCTTTTAATGGCGTCCAGCTATCCCAGAAGTCATTCACGATGCGCCACATGTTGGCATGGGTTTGAATATGGACAGCATTTGTAACAGGGGTTTCTCCGGGTGAAGTACTGAACACAATTTTTCTTCCGGTACGTAGTATCGCTTTATTTATCATTTCAACTTCCTCCAGATGATACGGTGCCGAGAGATCATCTACCTTGATAAAGTCGAGTCCCCATGATGCATACAGATCAAAAATAGAATTGTAATATTCCTGTGCTCCCGGTTTTTTGTAATCGACCGAATACATATCTCCCAACCATTTACAAAGACGGTCGGTATTATAAATGTCTGATGCATGCACCAAAGTACCCAAAACAGGTGTGTTTTTCTTTACGGCTTCTTTTGGTATTCCGCGCATGATGTGGATTCCGAATTTCAGCCCTTTGCTGTGGATATAAGCGGCCAGCGGTTTGAATCCTTTTCCGTTAACAGCCGATGGAAACCGTACCGGACTAGGCAATAACCGTCCGTATTCGTCCATTTCATAAATGGCATTTGTTTCGTTATAACCGTGTGCTTTATCATTCTCAATATACCAGCGGATATCTACTACAATGTATTCCCAACCGTAAGGTTTCATGTATTTCGCCATATAATCGGCATTGGCTTTCACTTCATTTTCAACAACAGTAGGACCAAAACAATCCCAGCTGTTCCACCCTAAGGGAGGAGTAGGTGCCCAGGCATCCAACTTCTGTGCAGATAAATAATAGCCGCTGACTGTGAAAATGAAAAGTAAAAAAGCAATCTTTGTTGTCAGATGATTCTTTTGAGGTGAAGCGTTTTTCATTCTTTCTAAATCCATGTAGTTAATTGATAATTATATAATTAGATCCGGTCAGGTACATTTCAAATTAAACATGCCTCAAACCGAATTGCAAATATACTTATTCCCTGTTAAAATATTTACCTGCTGAATATTATTTCCTTTTTACACTGTAAGTCCGCGTAATCTGTTTCTTTTCAGGCGACTTAAAAGGCTAATTAAGTCAACCGGCTTTATTTTATTTAATACTTTCATTGTAATGACTCGAATTTAAAATGAAAGATAATATGTAAATCACACATAACCAAATATATAAATTTCACACTGTATCTGTGTTGTTAAATTGTTTCTTAAGAATCATTCATTATGCGGGTGGAACAAAAGATGAAATGAAACAAATAATTAAAGTCTCTACCCAAATCTGTTAGCTATCTGAGTTGAAAAGATTGAAAGATTTGAGCATTGTGAATATGAATAAGAATGTTAGATCGTTTTTAGGAGACGATTGTAATTTACACCCTGGGGTCCTTGTTCTATAATATCCCATTCTTACTATCAGTTACTCTTTCCATACAGTGACACCGGGTGACTTCAGTATATCTTCACCCGTAATGATACCGGCATTTGCCGGTAAATCCAAAGTATATTCTTTTGAAGTATAATTCACTGCTATCCAATATCCATCCCGCCATTGAACATACACACCTTCAGGATAATTCTCGGTAGTTGCACCTGCCTGTTTATATACCTGTTGCAAAACATCACGTTCAAGTTGTCCATCAACGGTACTTACGCCGATATAAGTCACTGTTCCTTTTCCGATTTTATTTTTCACTACGGCTGCTTTTCCTTTATAAAACTGATCGCTATAATGGGCTGTTTCATTCTCAGGTTTGTTGGCAGTGATTATATCCGCCCACATATTCCATGAATAGCTTTTTGATCGGGATTCAATATTTCCTTTCATGGTAGGTAATAACTGATCAAAATCACTTATCGTAGCATCGATAAGCGGGTAGATGGGTCCTGCCCATCCCGAATTGAAGAGATGTCCCCAACGGTTCTTCACTCCGGTACGCATGGTCAGTACCAGGTTACCTCCCTGTTTCACATAATTCATCCATTTCTGAACCAAAGCCGAATCCACCATTTCATAAGCAGGTGCAATGACTACTTTATACGAAGATAGATCGTCATTTTCATATATAATATCGGTTGGTGCTCCGAAAGATTTGGCAGTTTCGAGGTAATTCTGGAAGAAATGCCTGGTGTCCCACTCATTGGTTTGTTTTTGACGTTCCAGGCTCCAGAAATTATCATAGTTCCACAGCAGGGCTGTTTTGCGTGCTTCAAGTTTAGCCGGATATACTGCTTTTGGATTGTATGCTTTTCGAAGTTCTTTCATTTCTCTCATGGTTTGTTCATACTCCTTTCCACCTTGCGAAAGAGTCACTCCATCAAGTTTCATTATCCCACCATGGTATTGCTCGGCACCGTAATTGATCTGGCGATAACGGTACGAACAGGCAAAAGAACATCCCGAAGCAAACGAATGGTACAACCACATACGTAAGGTCCCGGGCATTAATAATGAATTCGGACTACCCCAGTTGACCTGTCCCGGCTGAAGTTCCATCACACCAGTCACTCCTTTAAACGACCGTTGAAAATCGGGAGCAAACGACATGGCGCGGTTATCTCCTATCCTGAAGCCATTCTCCCCCAGGTTGGCAGATCCCCCATTCGGGTAAATTGTGTACGATGGAAAATCCAACTTCTTAGCCTTACGAATTTCCTCTTGAGGACTCCATCCTAAATAATTGGTCGTAATAAACTGTTTTGTTGATATAAGCGGGCGCAATGTTTCGGCCTGAACATCAAGAAAGGCTGCCTGAGTATCAGAAGTGAACCGTTTGAAATCAAGAATGGCATGGGGATTTGCTCCCCACCAACCCACTAAAGTTGTATTGACGGTTTTTATCTGATCAAAGCTACTATAGCCCTGACTCCAGAAAGGGGTTCCCCATGCCGAATTTAAATTGGCAATACTCACATATTTTTTAAGTAACCATTCCCTGAAAGTCTTTTGAGCTGCCGGACTGTAATCGGCTTTGGCTTCCGGTTCGTTGTCGAGTTGCCAACCCCATACCGTTTGATTTTTACCATACCGTTTCCCCAGTTCAGTGATGATGTTTACCGATAAACGCCGGTAATCATTATTTGAAATGGATTCCTGGGCACGGGTACCATGTTCTCCGCGCTGATAGCCGGCATCCATCAGATAAACATCCGGATACTTAATGCCCATCCATACCGGCATAATAGCCGTAGGTGTTCCCAGAATTACTTTAAGTTTGTACTTAGCTGCCAGATTAACCACTTCGTCCAACCATGCAAAATTATATTTTCCTTCTTCCGGCTCCAGATCTATCCAGGCAAATTCGGCAATGTGGATAAATTCAAAACCAAGCTCCGAGATGCGTTTTATATCCCTTTCCCATTCAGTTGGATTCCAATGTTCAGGGTAATAATATATGCCCATAGGCATTAATTCGTTCTTAGGGAAAAAGCGCTGTGCATTATTCTGTGCAAAAATTGTATGCACAGTGAAAATAAGCATAAGAGCAAGTAAATACTTCTTTATCATTGTTGATTATTATCTGTAAATTATGTAATTGCGAGTCTAAAGTATTTTATTTGCTTTTTTAATTATACCGGACATGCTTTGTTCTGGTAATCATTAATTACTTAAGAATTTATACATCAAAATCATTTTCTAATGACTCACTGTTTATTTTATGGGTTTATATTTGAAGTTTTTAAACTTCACACTCCCTTTCCCAATGGAGCAAAGACCGATCCGTACACTTAAAAATCCGCTCAACGAGTTATGATTCATCGATGAGACTTCAACCGAACTCTCAATTTTGTTCCAATTCAAACTATCAGAACTATAAAACATATCTACAGTACTTTCAATATTTTTGAGTTTGAGGAAAACATGTTTTTTAATCACATTTTTCTCAGTTGGGAATTGCCATCCACGAAGATTAGCCAGGATATTTTCGCTATCCGCTAAAATTCCCGAATAATAACTATTGTTATAAAAGAGGACTAATCCCCCAACAGCATTTCCTTCAATATCCATTTCTACTTCTGCTGTATAGGAATGATCTGAAGCAATACATAACAACGGGGAACAATTTCCAACTGAATTTCCTTTTCCTTTAATAACTAATGACTTATCAACGAAATGAAACCGTGTTGTATCGTATTCCTGAAAGAATTTCCATTGCTGGTTTAATCCTTTTCCGCTAAAGTCATCATTTAAAGAAAATACAACTTGTGAAACAACTCCCGTTGGTCGTTTTACAGGCTCATCTGTTTTGACCCCATCGGGTGTTTTATACCATCCGTCCTTCGTCCATTCCACAGGTTGAAGAAGTGTTTGACGACCCATATTATAATGTCCGTTTTCATATCCGTGAAACAATAACCACCAGCTTCCTTTTGTGTCTTCAAACAAAGTACCATGACCTTTCGACCACCATCTCTCAGAACTGCTTAGAGTTTTTACAATCGGATTGTAAGGTGAATTTTCCCACGGACCAAAAGGTGATTTTGAGCGTGCAGAAATGACCATATGACTGGTAGCAGGACCTGCAGTTCCTCCTTCGGCAACTGTCAGATAATAATAATCATTATGTTTTACAAGTTTTGGACCTTCCAGTGCGAAAAGCTCAATAGTCCAACTCCGAGGAATCGGCCAACCATTATAAGTATGTTTAAGTTCTCCTGCAACTGATAAACCGTCATCAGATAGCGGAACATAACTGCCACTGCTAAAATATAAATAACGGTTACCATTTTCATCTGTAATGTGACCAGGGTCAATTCCAACAACTTTTAATTCTATAGGGTCGCTCCAGGGACCATGAATCGAACCGGCATATACAACATAGTTCTTATCATTGGCGGGAAAATAAATATAATATTTGCTTTTATATTTCACTAAATCAGGAGCCCAGACCGAACCGATATATTTATGCAAGGCACTTGTTACAGGTGTCCAATTGATAAGATCTTTTGAATGCCAGATTAGTAAACCTGGATAGTATTCGAAAGAGGAATGAACGATGTAGTAATCCTTGCCATCACGTAATATACTGGGGTCCGGGTAATCGCCTGCAAATATCGGATTCATGAAATAACCATCTCCTTTTTTGTTGGTATTTATCTGATACTGTGCGTTCGCTAAAAAACAAAATTGAATGAGCAATGTAATTATAATAGTTCTTTTCATGTTTAAAATAGTTTGATTTGTCCAAATCAATCGTAATTATTAAATATAAATCAAAATAAGATAAGGGATATAATCAGAAAAATATTTTAAAATAATAATCATTGCGATCTGTGGACAATCACTTAGATTAAAATTAATAATTTGTGCAAAACAGTATAATCTGTGGACAAATTTTTTCTAAATATTAAAAAAAATAATCTGTGTAAATCCGTGTAATCTGTGGACAATCTTTTTCTTATTTTCTTTAATAAAATTTAATCTGTGTAAATCCGTGTAATCTGTGGACAATCTTTTCTTCAATCTCTTTATCTCTTCATCAGATTTAAAAAATACACATCGTTCTCCCGCAGATCAAGCACTTTTGTAAATGTTCCATCTCCCTTAACCTTTACCTCTTCACTTGCAACCGGCGAGCCGTTATTTTGTTTCTTTATCTGAGCTACCTGTTGTTTTGTCAGCTGATGGGGTTTATTCATCCCCAGGTAGGTAGAGTAGGCATCGTTTGCATGATAACCCACTTTGTATATTTCAAGGGTGTAGGTTCCTTTGGGAATTTTTGAAAGGCTCACAATTACTTTCCCTTTTGATTTTGCCGGTAAATCGCGTGAGTAGTACACCTGATTGTTTACCGAATCCCCAAGAGTATTTGTAAAATCCCATAACAGTACCTGAACATTTCCTTTATCGTCTTTGCAAACCCAGGATGTGGAATCGGTATTTGTCAGTTCCTTATTTCCAAGTTTATTCATAAACTGATACGAGTAAAAAGCAGGTTTGTTGATGCCCTGTGTATTTAACAGTCCAAATCCACCATGGAAAGGTGTAAAGCGTGGTCCAGCTTCTTCGAAAATATCGGTAAATACCCAATACGACATGGAGTTGGCTTTTTTGCCTACCTGTTTGATCTTTTGTAGAATATAGGCTGCCTCGTGATAGCTGTCGTGGATCGGATCGGAAGGTGTATACGAAGAACTCCATTCGGTATAATGTAGCTCTAAGTTTGGCATAGAAGAACCGGATATTTGTTTCCGGGAATTCAAAACATCCCCGCTCACTGCCATCGGATCTTTGCTCAATACAGTACCTGAATTTCCGTATTCATCAAGGAAACCTTGATTTACTCCATAAGAATGGGTGCTGATAAAATCAAGGGGAAGATTATTTTTCGTGCAAAAACTAATCATTTCAGGCACCCAGGCAGCTCCTGCGGTAGCTGGTCCGCCTACCTTATAGTCCGGGTTTACACTTTTAATAGCTTTCACCGAATACTGATAAAGTTTAAAATATTCCGCCTGGGTACCTGTCCAGAAACCGGGTGATAAATTAGGTTCATTCCATACCTCGAAATACCATGTTTTCACCTCATCAGTGCCATAGCGTTCGGTAAAATGTTCAGTGAGGTTACGAATGAAATCTTCCCATTTTTTATAATCTTTGGGTGGTGTAACATTCCCTCTCCACCAGAAGATAGTCTGACTACCGCTTGCCAGCGCTGAAGGCATAAATCCAAGTTCCACAAAAGGCTTGATGCCTATGCTTAACAGAAAATCAAATAATGGATCGATGTACTGGTAATTGTATTCAGGATTTCCATGATTATCTTCCTTGTACACAGCCATGTCATCACTCAGAAGACCGTGCATCCGGATGTATTTAAAACCGCATTCTTTCTTTACATAGGCCAGTTGTTGTTGCCAGTCTGCCCGTAACCCTTCATTGGCCCGTCCGGCTCCAACACACTCGTTAAACATGGTATTGAGGTTGCCTTTTACTTTATTGAAATCAACACTGATAACCCGTTCAGATAAATTGGGTTTATTGATCGGGTTGTTTTGTGCCGTTATGCTGCCTATAAACAGGCTTCCAAGAATGGCAATAAAGTGTTTTGTTTTCATTTGTTCTAATTTTAATTATATTCTTAGTTTTATTTATCAATCTTATAAATTCAATTTCTTAGTTCCCTTTTTTGATCTGTAGTTGTTTCCTCAGAACAATCCGAAAATGGGAATCAATTTGTAATTATATCTATTTCGGCATATCCTGCTACATCATCGCCCGAAGTGTTTTTCAACGCACTAAACTTTATAAAACGGGCTTTTTCGGATGCAAACTTTTTAATTTGCCACACCGGGTTATTTTTTATGTTAGAGAATTCCCCTTCGCTTACTAATTTCCATTCTTTGTTGTCTGAAGAAACATAGAACCGGTAATTGGAGATGATGCCTAAGCTCCATTTATTCTGATCCGGAAGGTATTTGAATCCACAAAGATTATAGTCATTCCCTAAATCGATGACCAGGTCGACAGGCAATTTTTTATCACCACTTTGATGCCATACCGTCGATAAGTTTCCATCTAAAATTGCATATGCTTTTTCATCAGCACTACTGATTACCTTCCAATCTTTCCTGCAAATGTCGAACTTTTCATGACCTACCGGACTTTTTTTCCTTGTAGATGGATCGTAAGCGATAGCCTTTACTTCTGCTTTACCTTGTGTTCGAACAGGACCGGAATATTTATTTGAATTCAGGGTCGGCTCACTACCATCCAATGTGTAGTAAAAGACTGGTCCTATATCATCTGTTGAGATGGTTATTTCACCGGTTTGGTTTCTGGCAAAAGAGGGAAGGTTCAGGAATACCGGTGCGTTATAAATTCCGATATTGGAAATGACAGGACAACTTTTTGAACCGGCAATATTAAATCGAACTTGTGTCGCCTTGACAGCCGGAAAACGAAGGATACGTTTATAACCGATTGTTGTTGCTTTTACCACTTCTTTCCATTTCCCATCGACAAGAGCCTCAACAGTAAAAGCTGTCACGCGTTGTCCCAAACGGATATATTCCTGTACCAGAAATCGGTTAAATATGGTTGGTTTGCCAAAATCCACTGTCAAAGAAGCTTTTGTAACGTTATCATCTGTAGCCCAGAATGTTTCATTATTACCGTCAATTGCCCTGTCTGCTCCAAACACATTCGAGTTTCCCCGGACATTCGAAGCCTTCACTTTTGTTTTTTCGGCTAGGTTAACAGCAAATGATTCTCTCACTGCCTTGCCAAATTCAATTGCTGCTTTTTCGTCGTTCGGATGAATTAAGCCATTGGGCATTATCGGGAAGTTCAGCAACATGGAACCGTTACGTCCGATAGAATTATAGTAAAGGTCCATTAATTGAGGAACCGTTTTTACTTTGCTATCTTCGTTCGGATGATAAAACCATTCGGGTCTGATGGATGTATTTACTTCCGCAGGGACCCACGAATTCCCAGTTTCCAAACCAAAATGCAACATATTCCAGGGTACTTCACCTGTGTTATTCAACAAACTCCAGTTCGTTTCGCCCACATAGCCCTCTTCAGTACCTACCCAACGCAAATCTCCCCGTTCACCCCCATCGTTCCAAATCACGCAATTGGGCTGTAATTTGTGGATTAATGCATACGTATTCTTCCAGTCATAATAGGTGGTGCGGTCGATTTTACGGGTTTCATTCGCTCCCCCATAATATCCATCTCCCCCGTTGGCCCCGTCGAACCACACTTCAAAAATTGGACCGTAGTTGGTGAGGAGTTCGGTAAGTTGATTCCGAAAGTAAGTAATGTATTCAGGTTTTCCATAATCCGGACTGTTCCTGTCCCAGGGTGACAAATAAATCCCTAATTTCAAGCCGTATTCTTTACAGGCATCTGCCATTTCGCGAACTACATCCCCCTTCCCGTTTTTCCAGGGAGCATTTTTTACTGAATACCCGGTATAGTTAGAAGGCCAGATACAAAAACCGCAGTGATGCTTTGCAGTAATTATGATTCCTTTCATACCTGCGTTTTTACAAATACGTGCCCATTGGCGACAGTCCAGTTCTTTGGGATTAAACAGGTTGATATCTTCATTCCCATATCCCCACGACTGATCTGTGTAGGTGTTTAATGAGAAATGAACAAAAGCATATGACTCCATATCCTGCCAACGCATCTGGTTTTCACTCGGAACCGGACCAAATGAGGGAGGTGCAAGTGGCTGAGCATAGTTAAAACAAATGGAACATATGGAAAGAATGATTCCGTACAAAAATTTCTTGATCATATTATTGTTTATTTAATTTCTGATAAAACTAAAAATACTTATTCCACTTTAATGGATATATCGCTTCCTTTAAGGGAGTCGGAAGAAACTGTTAATTTAATTTCTCCAGCTTGCTTATTGGATTGAACTAGAACCAAACAATATCCATTGAAAGCCATTCGCTGTGTTGCTTTATCCGGTTCATGACTGCTTGGATTTCCGTTTCCTGTACCAATTATCTTACCCGGTCCTTCAATTGAAAACTTCACCAGATTACCGGCCGTTGGTACAACCCTCCCTTTGTCATCCTTAATGGCTACCCTGATAACAGCCACATCGCATCCATCAGCTTTAAGCGTATTGCAATCGCTGCTCAAGGCTATTTTCGCAGGTGCTGTGGTAGTTTCCACAACATCTTTAGTTATCAGCTTTCCTGCTTTGTAACCCCGCGCTTCTAGTTTACCAGGTTTATATATAAGTGGCCAAATCAATTTGGTATAGGGGATTGCTTTTTGCTTTCCTATGCTAGTATCATTGAGGAACAATTCAACTTCTTCACAATTGGTATAACAATGCACTTTGATGCTGTCACCTTCTTTCCCCGGCCAATTCCAATGTGGAAAAATATGCACCACCGGTTCGTTTGTCCATGCTGCTTTGTAAGCATAATACCCATCTTTTGGGAAGCCACAGATATCCATAAACCCGAAATGCGATGTAACGCACGGCCATTGATATGGAGTAGGCTCACCACGATAGTCAAAGCCAGTCCATACAAACAAACCACCAAGGTAGGGATACCTGACAATATCCGCCCAGTCTTCGCCGGGTAATGGGCCCCATTCGGGTTGCCATAATGCAAGGTTTGAAACATAGCCTTTTCCCCAATCGTTCTGGTATTCTCCACGAGTTGAAATGAAACTGGTGGTTTCAGTACAAAACTCGATTCGCTGAGGATATTTTTCATGGTCTTTTACATATGCCAGTTCTTTGTCGCCGTAATTATAACCCACTACATCCAACACATCGCTATACCCACCTTCGTTTCTTCCATGATTCATGGCGGCAGTCACAGGGCGGGTAGGATCAATCTTATGAGTAGTTTGAACCATAGTCTCAAGTATCCTTGTTCCGGTTACCGTACCTTGAATCCTTTCTTCATTTTCCATGCTCCACATAAATATCGACGGATGGTTCCGATCCCGGTACAACATGGTAGTTAAATCATTTATCCCGTCTTCGCTACTCGACAACATACGGTTTTCATCCAGTACAAGCAACCCTATACGGTCACACATATCAAGCAGTTCGGGAGTGGGAGGATGGTGCGAACAACGATATCCATTACTTCCCATGGCTTTAAGCAGCTTTAATTTGTATTCGTTTATTTTATCGGGAAGAGCTACCCCTATTCCTGCAAAATCCTGATGGTTGCAAGTGCCTTTCACCGGATATAGTTTTCCATTTAGAAAGAATCCGTTGCGGTTGAACTCAATTGTTCTTACACCAAAAGTAGTTTCGTAAGTGTCGATGATATTCCCTTTTTCAGAAACTTCGGTCAGGACTTTGTAAAGAGTTGGTGTTTCGGGCGACCACAGCATTGGCCTTTGAATAGATGCTTTTTGAGCAACCTCAATTGTACTAAATGGTTCAATAACCTGAGATGAAGTTTTTGTGTCAAGTACGACTCCTTTATTATCGACAAACTTTGAAATAAGTGTAATATTTTTGACTGTTTTATATTCGTTTTTCAGTGTTGTTGTTAGACTTACTGAAGCTTTATCAGCAGAAACAGAAGGTATGGTGACATACGTACCAAACCGGTCAACATGGAGTCTGTCGGTCTTTCTAAGCCAAACATGCCGGTAAATTCCGCAGCCTTCATACCACCAACCTTCATACTCGGTAGCGTCAACCTTTACAAGAATAACATTTTTACCTTCATTGCCATAACGCAAAATATCAGTCAAATCATAGTTTGAAGGTGTGTAGCCACTTTGATGATTTCCAAGGAGCTGACCATTGACCCAAACGGTACTATTTCTGAAAATCCCATCAAACTCAATGGATATTTTTTTCCCTTTGTCTGTTTGCGGTATTTCAAATTCTTTTCTGTAAAAGCCTATACCACCGGGCAAATATCCGCTGACTGCTGGTGAGCTCCCAATAGAATTATCATTTATAAAAGTACCTTCTACGCACCAATCGTGGGGAAGATTTACTTCCTTCCAGTCATCGGATTTGAATGTAGCTGCTTTATCGACATCGGTATATGCAATGATGGCTTCTTTATTTGTTTCAACTTTCACATTTACATCTGTTAAGCCGCCATAACCGCACGCTTTCACCGCACGCTTAATTGCAATGTCGCCTTTATGAAATAACCAGGAAGAATCAAAATTATCTTTTGTTCTTCTTGATGGAGATATTTGTTGCAAACCTTCGGCTTGCGTATCGACAAGGTTCAACAACAGAATAAATGATAAACTACAAATTGGAAGCAATCTTTTAAACCATCTATTCATAATTTTACATTCAAAGTTCGTTATGTTTGGCATATACTAATAAATATCATTTGAGATATTTTTTTAAGTTTTCCGTTAACAATGAGTCAATTTATTATCCAATTTTTCTCTTATTTTAATTACTACCGCATTATCATTCTGAATAATCGTTGGATTTACTTTTACGCATGAATCCGTATATTGTTACCTCAAAAAATATGCTTGACTTCCAGATACTTCGTTATTATTATTTCACCTTAAACTTACTAGCACGCCTTACCTGTTGAATCATCCAAATTGATACACCTCAAAATTTATAGTAAAAAGCTTTCCACTTTTGATTGAATAAAATATGATTGTATGTACATTTAATTAAAATTAAAACCTATTGTAAAAAAATGCCTTTTTATCATTCAAATCAATCTTATTAAACAGTCAAGATACCCATTATATATTTTTCTTAACTGGGGCATTTATTGTTTTACTTTATTTCAATAAATTCCGGTTCATAAGGAGCAATTTTAAAATTACCTTCATAATTTTTGTCAAAGAGGATACTTCTTGCTTTTGCTTTCAATGGAATTACCTTCGGCTCTTCGCTTACATTCAGATATAAGAAGTGGTTTTTATCAATCTGCCGTGCCATTACGCCCATCGGAACTTCCGGTCCTTTTTTGATTTTCAACCGGTCAATAAGTTCATCAAGCAATGGATTAAGTATATTTCCATCAGCCGGCAGGCCAACATAAATGGCCCTTCCTTTACCATAATTGTTTGAAGTCATGATTGGATAATCTTTATCTAAACTGGTTATGCTTCCAATTACCTCAGCTCCTTTCGGTTCAATGACGTCGAACCTTGTTGACTCGGTATCAATGCCTTTCCCTTTATAGGTAAACTCAAGTTTTTTACCTTTGTATGCTTTACGGGATAATTCGTTGTAGTTCTCTGTTTCTTCAAAACCTGCCACCCGTATACCAAACACATCATTCAAACGACCCGGGTGAGTTGAAGCAAATACTTTTCCGGTTTCATCTACTACTGCCGAGTTGCTTGTCATGATAACCGTTCCGCCATTTTTTACAAAGTCGCGAATTTTAGTGGCGGTTGTTTCATCCATGACAGTTACACCCGGAACAATTAATAGTTTGAAATTCATAGTGCTTTTACCAATCTCTACAACCCGCGCATTCATATTCCGGTAGTAAAATAAATTAAAACAAGCCTGTAGTTGATTTTCCTGTTGTTCAGGGAAAGAACTGCTTGCTATCTGGCTCGGAAAAGAAAAGGCTAACCCTACTTCCGACTCAACTTTATATGGAAAATACTTTCCTATTTTTTTAAACTCGGTTGCTATTTTCTTGTATTCGTCGTACTTGCGGTTCGGTATACCGTCCCAATCGAGCATCCCTTCCAAATATTGTTCTTCTCCGGAATGCATACTTTGCCAGGTCCATCCGCAAACCATCTGGTTGCCATACATCAACGTGGCGTATGCCGACTTTCGTATTGAATTCGGTACTGCTGTCATGGTGGTAAATTCGCTGCACCAAAAGGGGTTTGTACTTTCAAACTGAATCCGTGAGATTCCGAACAAGGAATTCATCACACCCCAATTGGTCGTTAATGAATTCCCGGGATAAAACCCGCAACCCTCACGGGTCATTTTGCCCGAATAAGCAATCTCGGAATAGTCAAAATATTTCAGCGGACTGTAATACCAGGCATTTGTGTTAACCAAAGCGTTCGGTGCATTTGTATTTACCCTTTCAATTATTTTAAAAAGGAACTGATTGACTTCATCCGAAACAAAACTTCTGAAATCAAGCATCCTTTCAGGTACATCGTTGGTGTAAGCTGTAACAGGAAGTCCTATTTCTTCAAACTGATTAAATCTTCTTGACCAGCGTTGGGTAGCCCATGCTGTGTTTAAATTGTCAAGATTGGAATATTTATTCTTTAACCAAACGATGAACCTTTGTTTTGCTGTTTCCGAATAAGAAATCGGACCATCCCCGGATTCATTATCTACACCGAAAGCCAGCAAAGCCGGATGTTTCCCATACCGTTTTGTAATAGCATCAGCATAACGCAAGGCGTATTGTTGATACATCGGGTCACCGATATCTTCCATGTAACGATGGTTCGGATATTGTACATCCCCGTTTTTATCTACCACGTCTATTGATGGGTATTTATGGTGCAACCATATGGGTGCAGGCCGTACTGCTATATCCAGCACTACTTTAATTCCTGCCCCGTTCATCAGATCCATTACCTTATCAAACCACCCGAAGTTAAAATTCCCTTCAGAGGATTCGTAGCTGTCCCAGGCCAAATGCCCCATACGTACAGAAGTAAACCCGGCGGCCTTCATTAACTGAATGTCACTTTTTATTTTTTCAATATTTTTATCATCATGGGGATGATAGTTGGCTCCAACATACAATTCCTGAGCATCCATTACGAAACAAAAGAAGAAAGAAATTGCAATGAATACTATACTTTTAATCATACTTGTTTTCATTTAAATATCAAATTGCATTTTAAATAATTATCATTAAATCACCGGATTATTTAGTTGATAAAGTTAAAGCGTGCTGATTGATTCTCCATTTTATTTTGTGGCACTGGTATATATCACCACTCAGGGTTTACGGGACACACTGCGGGTTTTAAATAAAGGTATTACCTATACCGGGTTAACTAGAAGTCGCACCCCTAAGTAAATAATTATTTCACCTCGTACTTCACGCCGGAAATCTCTCCTTTTTCAACCTGATAATTTGACCCTTTTTTTGTAACAGTTACCTCCACCAGTTTATTATCAGCCGGAAGACAGACCAGTCCTTTATAAACCGGTTGGTCGCCATATACTTTTAATTCAATGCTCGACCAGTCGATCTTATCGGTTGATTGTGCCAGTTTAGCATGAGGAATGACTGCTCCATCACGTACCAGGATCACGCAAGGTATCTCAGCTGTTTCTATCAGGTTCCAGCCCTTATTATAAGTTTTGCCCGTCTGGTAATCGATCCATTTACCACCGGGGAGATATACCTGGCGGCTTTTGGTATTTTCCATTAAAGGTGCTACGTAGATATCCGAGCCGAACAGGTAGGCATCATCTACTGTCCATGCACCCGGATCGTTTGGAAATTCTAAAAATAAAGCACGTACCATTGGTAACCCTTTTTCGGTACATTCCTTAGCCTGTGCATAGACATACGGCATCAGTTTGTATTTCATTTCAGCCGATTCGCGGAATGCTTTCACAAAACTTTCATTGTATAACCAGGGTTCCTTGGGAGGTGCCCCATGTGCACGACTGTGGGATGTGAGGAAACCAAACGGTAACCAACGACGATACAGACTTTCGGGTGATGGTTTTACAAACCCACCGATATCATGGCTCCAGAACGAAAAACCACTCAATCCAAATGATAAACCGCCCCGTAATTCCGATTCCATGGCAACATCTTTGTTGGCAGCGTCACCACCCCAATGTAATGGATACCGTTGACTTCCTGCCCACGCACTGCGCGCCCAGATAATATTATCGCCGGTTGTTTGTTTTGTAATGTCAGCTACTGCTTTGTTATAGCGCAACGGATATAAATTGTGTTCGTACCATCCACCACGTCCGGAAGCATACATCCCTTCCAAAGGAGCAGCTTCACCAAAATCTACTTTGATAGCACCAACTCCCATTTTAAGGAGTCCAGCCAGTTTATCCTGATACCATTTTACTGTCACAGGATTCGAGAAATCGAGTACAGCATCTTCATAAGGCATTTCGCCTTTGCAGTTTTTAATTTCAAGGTTCTTGTCGATAATTTCAGGGAAGAATTTATTCTTCGGTGTGAAATAAGTCAGTTGCCAGAGTGAGATATGGAAACCATCCTTCTTCAAATCATTGATCATCTTTTGTGGATCGCTGAAGCGGGAAGGTGAGAATTTATAATCGCATTGCCAGTCGGTTTCAAACCATCCGGTATCGAAGTGGATCACATCAGCGGGTATTTTATTTTCGCGTAATTTAGCGGTCACTTCGTAGCCTTCCTTTTGTTCGAAATACGTGATACGGCTCATCCAGGTACCAAAACTCCATAGCGGAGGCATCGGAGCTTTACCGGTAATTTCGGTGTATTCGTTCAGGATATCTTTCGGTTCACCCACGAAAATAAATAAATCCAGTGCCTCATCACCCATAAAGAGTTTGTTGGCCCCCACATACGTATTTCCAAAATCACAGGTCACAGGTGCGGAAGTATGCATAAACATTCCGTACCCGCGGTTGCTCATAAAGAAAGGTATCGGTTTGTACATCTGATCGGTTTCAGGTCCCTGGGGGTCGGTAACAAACAGGTTGACTTTTTGTCCGCGTTTATCCAGTTTGGTAAATGATTCCCCACAGCCGAATATCTTTTCGTTGGGGGATAATGAAAATACCGGATTGATCTCACGGCTGTTATCCACTCCTTTTTTGATAAAGTTGAAAGGCAGTATTTTTACCTGCGACGAATCATTGTCTGCCCATCGCCAGGTATCGGTAAGGCGGTTCCCTTTGCCATCCATCAATACGATACGGAAAGGGTTTTCTTCAATCAGCAATTTTCCATAAGCGCTGGTGTAGCTGTATCCGGAAGTTGTTTTCGCATATTTCCACGAACTATCTTTGCCCGGTTCTTTTACCAGCATGGGCGAATCGAATGGCTTTGGCTCTACCGGGGTAGTCAGCATACGGATACGCAATGTCCTGGGGGTGATAAAGTCCACCTTAAAACTTAATTCAGGATTTTGTTGATAGGCAGGACCGGGAAAGTCAAGCATCAGTAGATCCTGCGGCAGGATAGTATTCACATCAAAAGCCTGTCGTGTATACAACGAACTGCGTTTCCAACTGATTTTCCCTTTTGCTGTTGCCGGATCGAACGAAGCCAGTTTATCGGCAAAGAAAAAGGTATTGTGAAAATCCTTAAAGTCAAGGCTCATATCCACCGGGTCACCCAGTAAACGCTTTTGTTGTGATTTAATCGGTTGCGCACAGCAAAAAACGAGTAACAGCAATGCAGGAATTAGTTGTTTTTTCATGATGTATATTTAAGTTCCCCAGTCCAAAAATGGAAATAGAGAGATTGGTTTTGATATATAGTTGGTAAAAATATTATTTATCCTTATTTTGTAGTTTACAATCATCCTTGTATTTCGTGGTTGTACGATACACTACTGATAATAATTAAAATCATTTCCCTTCAACAGCTAGAACCAAAGAGTTCCTTATTCCCCCTTTAGGGGTTAGGGGTCTATCATCTTCCGATGAACTCGCCACAGTGATCTTTACTTTCCCCTTTTCAACGATAAAAGCATGCTTTTCTACATCCCAGTACGCCAGGTCCTGCGCTTTCAACGGGATATTCACTGTTACGGTTTTTCCGGCAGGTATAAATACCCGTTTAAAACCTTTTAATTGTTTAATCGGACGTTCTACTTTCGAATCCGGATAGGATACATACAGTTGCACCACTTCTTCTCCATCCCGGTTGCCGGTATTCTTAACATCCACAGAAACAAGCAGTGAATCATTGAGTGCAGGGCCGGAAGTTTTAAGTCCGGAATAAGCAAAGGTCGTATAGCTTAATCCGAATCCAAAAGGATACAATGGTTTCCCTTTGAAATATTGATAGGTACGTCCGTGGCGGATATCATAATCCATCATGGGAGGAAGGTCGGTTATGCTTTTCACCCAGGTCTGAGTGGTACGTCCTGCCGGGTTCACCTTCCCGAAGATCACATCGGCAAGTCCATTCCCCAGCTCTTGACTATTGTTGGTCACATGCAGGATAGCCGGTACGTTTTCCTGCGACCAGTTGATGGCATACGGGAAATTACTTACCAGCACCATGATGGTTTTAGGATTGGCTTGTGTAACCACTTTCACCAGGTCTTCCTGTTCCAGGGTAATGGCTTTGCGGTCGACACCTTCACGGCCGTCACTGGGTACAGGCGAAACCATCCATCTGGGATCTGTCCCGTAAGGGTGGTTTCCCACACATACGATCGCCACATCCGCTTTCCGGGCAGCACTGGTTGCCTGATCCATGGCATCGGAAGCTGCATAAAAGACTTCCACTTCTCTCCCTACTGCATTTTTAATCCCTTGCAAAATAGTGACGGCATAGGGGGGTGTTCCGCTGTACCAGTCGAGGAGTACTTCATTCGCACGGGGTCCGATAACGGCGATCGATTTTATTTTTGTGAGGCTTAACGGTAATAATTTCGTTGAATTCTTCAGCAGTACCACCGACTTCGATGTTACCGTTCTTACAAAAGCCCTGATTTCGGGTTTTAACCAAGGTGCAACTGTATCGGTCACCCCGATATTCGTATACAGAATCTTTGTTTGGTCGGCATCCAACAATCCCAGACGCAGTGCCACGTAAAAATTTCCCCTGATGGCCGTATCGATGTCTTTTTCGGTAAGTAACCCTGTTTTTAATGCCTCGTAAACAGATGGTTTGAAGTCATCCAGAAACTGTCCGACTGTTGCTTTGACCACAGCTGCCGCACCTTCGGTTAGTGTGGGGAAAGCCTTGTGTGAATAGACCAATAACTTCAGGGCTCCACCATCGGTACAGATGATGCCGTTATTGCCCCATTCATCACGGGCAATGGTTTTAAGTATAGGATGGATAGTCATGGGAATCCCGTTCCACGAATTGTAGGAGGCCATAAAACCCCGCGATCCGCCTTCGGTAATCCCTTTGTAGAATGGAAAAGAATAGTATTCCCTGAACAGCCGTTCATCGAAGTTGGAAGATGTTGAATCACGTCCATCCTCGTTGCTGTTGGCCATAAAATGTTTCATAAGTGATGCCGATTTCCAGTATCTCGGATCATTGCCCTGCAATCCCTTTACAAAGGCAACGGTAAGCCGGGAACCCAGGAAGGCATCTTCACCATAACTTTCTTCGGTACGTCCCCAACGCGGGTCACGGGCCAGGTCGGCATTCGGTGCACGCATCACCATCCCGCCTTTATTCAGATTGGGGTTTTGAGTGTAAAAACGGATCTCCGTAGCTTCGATATCCGCCACCTTTTGCAACAGTTCGGGATCCCAGGTTTCACCCAGTCCGTACGATTGAGGAAATATGGTTGTCGGATATGTTTTAGGATTTATTTTGGTAGTAAAGTCTCCCCAATTGGCGGGACCTCCCAGCGCCATGCCGTGGAGTCCTTCGGAATGACCTGTATTTCGAATCCCCAGGCGCGGTACACCCAGGTTGGTCGACAGGGCATTTACTTTTTCGTCGATGGTCATCAACGACAGCAGGTTGTCGAGACGCTCGTTATCCGGGAGTGATGTATTCTGAAACGGGAAAGCAGTCTGTGCTGATAATTCGCCCTGTACAAGCAACAAAATAATTAGTATGCGGAAGGTTGTGATTTTCATAATTTGCATAGGTTGATTTACCCTGCAAAAATACGGATTATAAAATCATAAAAGCCTAACCGGATGTTTCAGAAAGGGGGTTAAAATGTACTTTTCAACGTAGTGAGGGTTTCACTCTATGTGAAGCCCTCACTAAATATGCACTGTTTTCTTCATTAACCAAATAAAACGCTTTCGTGTACTTCGTACGACGAAAGGTTTTTTGTACTAAACCTTAAAGCATACGAAGTATCTTTAAGCGTTTTACTTTTCACCTGAATTTCCGATACTTTTCTTCCAATCGCTGTTATTACAAGAATAAACATCATTATGCGATCAGTTCAATCACTCCTGAAATTAAAAATCGCTTTCTACAAACTTAGTAATATTTTTTTTCTATATTTTATTCCTTAAATACACTTTCTCGTTATCTTTGCAATCTGTTCAACAACTAGCAGGATTATGATTATAAAGCAAACCTTAAATTTCAAGAGATCAATAAGGCTTATTTAAAAAGCAGATTGCAACCGAACCAGAAGTTGGGTATTCCAATTGTAATAAAATGGAAAACAAAATGCAGGGATGAACTGTTACAGAGTTAACTGTTCTCCATTAACGTCTATGAACTAATTAAGCAAGAATATGAATAAGCAGTAATTCGTATCAATGATGGAATGCTGACATTAAATAAATTTCAGACTTTCATTAAATAGAATCTGTAACCCACTAATTAATAACATTATGATATCCGTACATCCACAATACATAAAAGATACCAATGGCAAGAAAACCTTTGTCATTTTACCCGCCAAAGAGTTTGACATCTTACTTCAAAAAATGGAAGAACAGGAAGATATACACCTCTACGACCAGGCTAGGGAGGAAGACGATGGCCAACGCGTTCCAATGGAAGAAGCTTTTAAAATGATTGAAGCCAAACGAAACAAAAAATAAAAATGACTTACAGCGTTAACTTCAAAAGACAGGCGCTTAAAGAGTTGGCCAAAATCAATGAGCCTTTTTACTTCCATATAAAACAAGCCATTTACACCCTTGCAGACAACCCACGCCCTCAAGGCTGCAAGAAACTTAAAGGTAGGGATGGTTACCGCATAAGAGTGGGCAATTATCGAATTATATACGATATTTTTGACATTGAACTAGTGGTGGATTTTATAGCCCTGGGACACAGAAAAGACATTTATGATTAAACAAAAATACCTTGCAGTTGCAGTGCATTTTTGTCTTTTGACAGGTATAATAATTTCTTCCCGCTAATAAACTCAGCTATATCAGGAAAAACAGGATGGTCTGTGATTTTGATTGTATTTTTAACTTTCGCCAGTTAAGTGTTTTTTTTTATTCTATATCTATTATTATTCAAAACTAAACATCCATCCGAAAGTGCTAGAATATTGAAGACGTCAATATCCGTGTTTAATTGATAAAGAATTGAGGGTAAGTATTTATCTTCAAATTTTTCTCCAAGAATTATCCCATCTAAAGATTCAAAAATTGAGCAGTAATCATTTTCATCTATCGTCAAATATCGAACTTCTCTCTCTGAAATCCAATCCTTTTGTTTCGTAAAGAATATCATTTTAGATTTTTTCTTATAACTTTTAAAATAGTTTCCCTTTGATTAAGTTCAATTTTACTTTTTGAAATAGTTGCTAATTCATAATGTAATTTAGGTTTATAGACTACATTTTTTAAAAAGGATTTAGTGTCTTTTAAATTATTTTCTTTGCAAAATGTCTCATAATCAATTCTTAAACAAACACCTTTATGATTATCTCCATATGTTGCCCACATACGAGATAAATTATAATTGTCTGAAAAGCAACAGATTTTAAATACGCTTTTTAGTATATGAAGAATTTCTTGTCTAAGATTCAAATAATTAACTGCACCTGTAATATCAATTGTGTTTGCAATTCCACTCTGAATAAGCAGTTTGTTTTCGACAAGATCATTAGTTTCTTTGAGTGAACTTAGTTTTAATTCTAAATTAGGTAGAATATGTTCAATTAATGTCTCACGCTTTGTAAAATGATAAAGATATTTTATTTCTTTATTATCCATAATCTTAATTGGGTATAAAATTAACAACCTTTTTCTTGTATATTTTAAAGCATGTTAATTACTTCTTTGTATTTATTTCGTTCAAGAATTACAGACATTACAGTAAATAATTCATTGATTGCTTAATTATTATAATCTTAATTAATTAAAATATACGATTCGGTAATTCATTTTACAATATAAATGCATTATCCCTTAATTTAGCAGCATTTATTCAATCAAGCTACGCCAAAATCCATATTATTTCTTCTATCAGTAATTATTGCAATCAATTAATTGCCATGTTTAAAACAAGTTCAACTGTTGAAAAATTGACCAATCAGCTTATAATGGAGTGTCTTAATTTATTTAGTTAAATTTCGCATAAAGATAATTACTTTATTATTGTTAACCTAATTATTCTTTAAATAGTTGAATTAGTTATCATCGATCTAAAATTAAAATCAATCACAAGACAAAATAAATCAAAACAATCATCCAATCGTTCTTTTCTGACTCTATCTTTGTACTTTCTGATTTTTTAAATGAAAAGTATATTTCAAATATCAATCTTTTATGAGAACAATCATTTCGCTGCTGTTCGTTTTGGGGCTTTATTCCCTTTGTTTCTCTTCTCTGCAGGCTGAGAAAAGGCAAATGGAATATCTGAATCGTGGACTTGTTGCCGTAAAAACCGATCATGGAGTCTTTCTAAGCTGGCGGTTTTTAGGGACGGAAACCAAAAGTACATCATTCAATATTTACAGGAACAATGATATTCTGTTGAATACTTACCCCTTATTTGAATCAACCAATTTCGTGGATAGCCTTGGCACGTTGACTGATACCTATACCGTAAAAACTTTAGTAAATAACAAGGAAGACAGAGATGAAAAAGTAATTTCAGTAACCCCCTGGGAGCAGCAATACAAAACGCTTCAGTTGAATCGTCCTGTTGGAGGAACTACACCTGATGGACTGACGTATTCGTATGTGGCGAATGATTGCAGTGTGGGTGATCTGGATGGTGATGGCGAGTATGAAATCGTACTTAAATGGGATCCGACCAATGCGAAGGACAATTCGCAGTCGGGGTATACCGGAGATGTCTATCTGGATGCTTATAAACTGAACGGAACACAACTCTGGAGAATTGATCTGGGGAAAAATATACGGGCGGGTGCCCATTATACCCAGTTTATGGTGTATGATTTTGATGGTGATGGCATCGCAGAGCTGATCTGCAAGACGGCTCCGGGCACCATTGACGGGAAAGGAAAACCTGTCATAATGAATAACGACTCTCCGGATGCAGATTACAGGACTTCCGGTGACACGGCAACGGGCAAAGGAAGAAAAGGAATAATCATTTCCGGATCCGAATACCTGACACTTTTCAGTGGCAGAACAGGGGAGGAGTTGAATACAATTGCCTATTATCCGCCCAGGGATGCAACGACTAAACAACTAACCCCCGAGCAACTAAAAAAAGAATGGGGTGATGACTACGGGAATCGCCAAGATCGGTTCCTGGCATGTGTGGCATATCTGGATGGTGTCCACCCCAGTGTGGTTATGTGCCGCGGATATTACACCCGGGCTGTTTTGGCTGCCTATGATGTGAAAGATAAGAAACTTGTTCAACGCTGGATCTACGATTCCGGGACTACCCCCGGAGTAGGTGCTTACGGACAGGGGAACCATAATTTAAGTGTGGCGGATGTGGATGGTGATGGCAAAGACGATATTATTTATGGTTCGTGTGCCATTGGTAGCAATGGAGAATTACTGTACCGTACCGGACTGGGTCATGGCGACGCCATGCATCTGTCCGATCTGGATCCCGACCGCCCGGGACTGGAGGTGTGGGAAGTGCATGAAAGTAAAGATGTAGCCTACGGGTATGAATTGCATGATGCCCGCACCGGGGAAATCCTATGGGGAAAATCAACCGGCGGGGATAACGGACGGGGGTTAGCGGCTGATATTGATCCCCGGTACCGTGGATTTGAAATGTGGAGCTCGTCGGGCAAAGGGACCTATACCTGCAAAGGGGTGAAAATCTCAGACAACAAACCAAGCGTTAATTTCAGGATCTACTGGGATGGTGATCTACAGGATGAATTATTGAACGGAACCTGTATCGATAAATGGACCGGTGATGGGACCATACGCATCATGAATTTCAGCAATGCCACGTCCATTAATGGAACAAAAGCCACTCCCTGCCTGAGTGCCGACCTGTTTGGCGACTGGCGGGAAGAAGTGATTTTGCCTTGTAAAACCGATTCAGGCAAATTGCTTATTTATACAACCATTCTTCCAACAACTCACCGGCTCTTTACACTAATGCACGATCCAATCTACCGGCTGGGTGTTGCCTGGCAGAACGCAGCATACAATCAACCCCCTTACCCTGGATTTTATATCGGCGATGGAGTGGAAAATATCCCCCAACCAAACATCATGACACCCCGGTATAATGCAGGAAAAATAAAACCATCGCACAGGTAAACCACCTGATCTGACAACCTCTTCGGCTCATTTTTAAATTGAAAGTTGTCAAATCGGCTCGTATATTAACAGTTTCTATTTCATTATTTCAGTCGAACTGATTATTTTTGTAAAATAGAGAAACACCAGCTAGCACCCTAAAATTCCCATATTCTCGGGAATACCCATGGAGCTTGGGACATCCCGTTTTTTCGGGACTACCGACTTCTTCCTATTCGCTACTTCTTCACTACCCATTCACTACCCATTCACTACCCATTTGGTTGCAAAATTCACATAAAATTCAGGTAATGCTTACATAATATATAGATAATACATATCTATATAAATATGTATTATCTATATATTATCTATGTTTTATCTAAGTATTATGTATGTATTATCAGTAAATGGGTAGTGAATGGGTAGTGAACCTTTACCGAAGGTAAAGAATTGAATTTAAAGGAGTGATTTAGTGAAAAACTACCATTGGAGATAGGGTAGTGCAAAAAAGGGATTTTCAAAAATAAGAGTTGCGGTAAAGAACCTGAAGAATGTAATGCAAAAATAAAACATTATTTCTTAATTGCAAAGAAAAAACGAGTGTTTTTTAAAGATTTTTTGATGCTTCCTGTTTTGATTTGTGATTCAAAAGGTGCAGGTTTCGAAGAAAGTCGAAACTGTGATAAATAGTCTGAACTGTGATTTATTTGATTTATTTGATGAAGATGATTAAGAATATATGAATCAAGAATATCAATTGAATCAAAAAAATCACAGTTCAGAAGTGATGGTATGTTGTCAAATTTTTATTTGCTCAGTACCTCAGTAATCGGGGTGCCGATACAACCGTTTGGCATTTGAATGTGCAATAAGGCGGCCAGGGTAGCCGAAATGTCGGTCATAAACGTGGTGCGGTTGGTGGAACCGTGTTCAATTTTCCAACCTGTAAATATCAGCGGGATGTGGGTGTCGTATGGATTCCAGACACTGTGGGTGGTTCCTTTTTTTGAATAGTAAGGTAGCCATCCCGGCATGGTAATCATTAGTACACTTCCGCTTCGCTGCCGGTTATACCCGTTTATCATCATTTCTTTGAGGGAGGAGGGTACAGAGGCCTCCGCTATTTTATCCTGATCGACTGCAAACTGAATGCCTTCCTGTCGTTGTAAAAAGTTGACCGTTGATGATTTGATCTTATCAAAGTCCAGTTTCAGGCTGTCGATGCGGTTTTTATTGAACGTAACCTGAAAATTGTCGATACTGAAAACCAAACGGCTGCTTGCAAACTGTTTGTCCAGGGTTTCTTCAAGCTCTGTTTCCAGGTCTTTGCCCAGAAATCCGGTAGGCATTTTGTTGGCTTTCATAAATCCTTCTGCATGTGCAGCCCCGTGGTCGGCAGTGAGAAACAACAGGTAGTTGCCTTTTCCTATTTTTTGATCCAGGAAGGTGAAGAAGCTGGACAGGTCCTTATCCAATCGCACGTACACATCTTCAATTTCTATTGCATTCGGTCCGACCAGGTGACCCGAATAATCGGTAGAGGCACAGTTTATCGACAGGAAATCGGTGGTTTTTTCCTGCCCCAGCTGATATCCTTCCACTGCTGCTTTTGCAAACTGCAAGGTCAGGGAATTTCCGAAAGGCATTTGGCGCAACGAGCCGTGATCCAATGAATAGGCTTTTTGAACATCATACGGAAAGACGGGCTTTTCGGCTCCCTTGAGCGTACCTTCCCATTCTACATTATCGGCCGTACTTTCGGTATATTGTTCAATGGGCAGGAGGGTATTCCAGCCTTTTGACAACAGTTTATCAATGGCTTTCGAATTGTTGAAATCAGTTACCCATTGGGGAAGAACGGGCATATAATAGCTGCTGGTTACAAATTTCCCGGATGCATCATCGATCCAGAATGCCCCGGTGGGATTATGTCCTGCCGGTAA
>Ga0302215_10000315_pt1 | contig 36140 bp, 44 predicted proteins | sample II_Fen_N3_1_FD_194580 | JGI IMG/M metagenome (GOLD analysis project Ga0302215, IMG submission 194580) | Peat permafrost microbial communities from Stordalen Mire near Abisko, Sweden - II_Fen_N3_1 | ecosystem: Environmental > Terrestrial > Soil > Wetlands > Permafrost | place: Sweden: Abisko... | reverse complement strand
AGGGTTTAATTAAAGACGCCGCCGATATTTATAGTTTAAAAAAATCGGACTTATTAAGCTTAGAACGTTTTGCTGAAAAAAAAGCGGACAATGTAATTGAGGCAATTAAGGCTCATAAAATTATTCCGCTTAATCGGTTTATTTATGCTCTGGGAATTCGTCACGTGGGTCAAGAAAGTGCTCAGTTTTTGGCTGATAAAGTGGCAACGGAATTTAAAATTACGGAATTAAGCCTCATTGATTTAGCCTTATTTTTTGCTAAAACCGATTTAGATACCTGGCAAGATTTAGATGATGTGGGTCCAGTAGTGGCTAAATCGTTACATGATTTTTGGAGTGATGAACATAATTTAAATTTACTTAAAAAATTAGAAGTGGCTGGAGTTCGAATAATAATAAGCACAAAAACTAGTGGTGGTATTTTAGATAATAAAACTTTTGTTCTAACGGGGACTTTAGAGTCTTTATCTCGTAGTGAAGCGAAATCTAAAATCATCGCTCTTGGTGGTAAAGTAAAAGATAGTGTGGTTCGAGAAACTGATTATTTGGTGGTTGGCAGTGATCCTGGCAGCAAGTTAGCTCAAGCTCAAAAATTAGGGGTTAAAGTCTTAGATGAAAATAACTTTTTGAAATTAATTTCATAAAAATATGGTGATAAAAATTAAAGACATTCGGGCTCAAGAAATTTTAGATAGTCGCGGCTGGCCAACCGTGGTAGCGACGGTTATTTTAGACAATGGACTAAGTGCTTCAGCAAGTGTGCCAACTGGTTCATCGGCTCGTAATTTTGAAGCCATTGAAAAGCGAGACGGAGATCGCGCTCGTTATTTTGGTCAAGGCGTTCAGTTGGCCCTTAAAAATATTGAAGAAAAAATTGCTCCCGCCCTGATTGGTTTATCACCACTTAAGCAAGCTGAGATTGATAAAATAATGATTGATTTAGATGGCACAGCTACTAAACAACAATTAGGCGCTAATACTATCTTGGCAGTGTCATTAGCGGTGGCTCGAGCCGCTGCCTTAGTTAATAAACAATCTCTGCATCAGTATTTAAATGAAACTTTTTTTGACAGTCTTAAAATGTCTGTACCAGCTCCGATTATTACGATGTTTAACGGTGGTTGTTATGGTGATACAAATTTAGATTTTGAAGAATATTTATTAGTTTTAAATGATAAAGCGGAAAATTTTCATAAAGATAAAAAATCCTTTGCTAAAATGTTACGCGCTGGCACAGAAATTTATCATTCTTTAGGTGGACTTTTAAATGAAGCTGGATATGATACTGATATTGGCTCAGAGGGTGGCTATGCGCCTGATATGGATTCAAGTATTCAAGCCTTAGAACTAATGATGGCCGCGACGCTGTCAGCTGGCTATGACAGCAAACAAGAGGTTCGCTTAGGTATCGATGTTGGCTCAGCCGCTCTTTATGATGAAGTTTCTAAACAGTATATTTTTTCTTTAGATAGCAATCATTTTACTAGCTCGAATTTAATTGGTTTGTATAATGAATGGTTACGTCGTTTTCCTTTAATCTATTTAGAAGACCCCGTTGCGCCAGATGATTCGGTAGCTTGGCAACAAGTGTCCGAAGAATTGGGCTCAAAATTAATTTTAGCCGGCGATGATGTTTTTGCGACGAACGTTGAACGCTTACGCCCGGCTTTAAAAGACGGCTTAGCTAATACGATTGTGATCATTCCGGGACAAGTTGGCACATTGACAGAAACCATAGAATGCCTTAAGTTAGCCAGACGACATAACTACAAAATTGTAATTAGCAGTCGTCGCGGCGAAACAAACGATGATTTTATTGCTGATTTAGCAGTAGCTTCAGCGGCCGATTATTTTAAAGGAGGAGCTCCGGTTCGTGGCGAACGAGTCGCTAAATGGAATCGCTTACTTGCTTTAGAAAATATTCTCTATGAACACAAATAATGAAGATTACCCAGACTCTAGCCGGTCTAAAACGGCGGCTCCTAAGCCGGTAGTTTTAGTATTGGTTGATTCCTGGGGCATTGCGCCTAAACATTCAGGCAATGTGTTTACTGATTTAAAACTTAAAACTTTTTCAGGTCTAGTCAAAAATTATCCCTTGGCATTACTTAGTACTCATAAGACCATAAAAGATCGTTATAATTTATTGGGGGCGGCCGGTTTGCTAACTAAAGCTATTTCTGAAGCTGGTTTATCTCAACTTAATTTAACTGAAAGTGAAAAGTTAACGGCGGCCTGGCACTATTTTAATGGGGAACGGGATTTAAGTTTGGAGAAAGAAACTTTAAAAGTAATTTCTTCAAAAACCGGATCTCGTCAGGAAGATTTTAACCAAGTTCTACCAGAGATTATTAAAATTGCTTTAAGTGATATTAAAAAAGGACATCACGATGTCTTGATTATTAGTTTGGCTAATCTAGATTTAGTCTCGGCTAGCGGTAATTTAGAAACTGCTAAACTAGCGGCCAAATTAATTGATAAGAATTTAGGTCGTTTAGTTGATACAGTTTTAAAACAACAAGGAGTCCTGATTATGACCGCTGCCTATGGTCACGCTGAATCAATGATTAATATGGCTACGGAATTGCCCCAATCAGGCATTACTAATAATCCGGTGCCCTTTATTATTGTAAGTCATGATTATCAAGGACGAACAATTGGTTTACCAGATACCTTAGGTGATGATTTAAGTTTAGTTGAGTCGGTTGGTACTTTAGAAAACGTGGCGCCAACCATTCTAAAAATATTAAATATTCCGCAGCCCGAAGAAATGACGGGCACTAGTTTAATTTAAAAAAAACGACCAGGCTAATAACCTGGTCGTTTTTTTAAAGTCATTTTAGAAAAATAAGAAACCAATTAAACTGACACCGCCACCGATTAGTGCTCCGATTAAAACTTGCATCGGGGTATGTCCAATCTGTTCTAATTGTTTAGGATAGGAATTATCTAAAAAATCATCTTCCTTTAAATCTTTAACTAAAACATTTAAAGTTTTGCCGTGTTGGCCTAAATAATTTCTTAAACCAATCGCGTCTGTAATTACGATGGTCATAAAGACTAAGGCCAAGGCAAATTCTGGACTGTAAAGTCCAATCTCTAATGCAATAATAGTCGCTAGTGAAACAACGGTGGCCGTATGCCCAGATGGCATATCGGAATAAGCAAATAAATCACGCCAATGTAATTTCTTTCTTTTAACTGTTTTAAGCAAAACTTTTGTGCCTTGAGCTAAACAAAAAGAAATGACGGGGTAGATAAAATAAGGTAAGACCATAAAATTTTAAATATCTAAGTTGGTTACTTTCTTAGCGTGAGTTTGAATAAAGTTTTTACGTGGTGCAACATTGTCACCCATTAACATATCAAAGATTTGGTCAGCTTTACCAGCGTCTTCGTTGGTCACTTGTTTAACAATCCGCTTAGCTGGGTCCATAGTAGTTTCCCATAATTGCTCCGCGTTCATTTCCCCTAAACCTTTGTAACGTTGAATATTGATTTTAACAATTTTCTTTTTGTCATCTTTAGTGTCGTCTTCTGTTTCTTCAACTTCAACAGTTTCAGTTTCGCCATCATCATTTTCTTCGACGATTTCTGTATCATCCGCCATGCCACCCATTTCCGCTACTAATCTAATCTTCTCTTCGTCACTATAAGCATAGTGAACGGTCGAACCTTTCTTAAGTTGATATAAAGGTGGTTGAGCAATATAAATATGGCCGCCTTCAATTAAGTGAGGGAAGTGACGGAAGAATAAAGTAAGTAGCAAGGTTCGAATATGAGCGCCATCGACATCGGCATCGGTCATGATGATAATGCGGTGGTATCTTAATTTATCAAGATCAAATTGATCATCGATATTAGTGCCCATGGCAATAACCAAATTTTTAATTTCGTTATTAGCTAGCATCTTATCAAGTCGAGCACGTTCAACGTTTAGAATTTTTCCACGTAAAGGTAGGATGGCTTGAAAACGACGATTACGTCCTTGTTTAGCACTACCGCCAGCGGAGTCTCCCTCAACGATATAAAGTTCACATTCTTCAGGATGACGGGAAGAACAATCAGCTAACTTACCAGGCAAAGTCATACCCTCTAAAGCACCCTTTCGTAAAATAGTAGCCCGAGCGGAACGAGCGGCTAGACGAGCTTGAGAAGATAAAACACATTTACCGATAATCGCTTCCGCTTCTTTTGGATGTTCTTCTAAAAAAGTATTAAAAGCTTCACCGAAAGTTTGTTCGACGTAAGTTTTCATTTCGGCATTACCGAGCTTACCTTTAGTCTGACCTTCAAATTGTGGGTCAGGTAACTTAACACTGATAATCACGGTTAGACCTTCACGAACATCATCACCAGTTAAATTTTCTTGTTTTTCTTTAAGTAAATTTTTATTGCGACCGTAGTTATTTAAAGTTCGAGTTAATGCGGTTCTAAAACCAACCATGTGCGTGCCGCCTTCAGGATTATGGATGTTATTAGCAAAGGCAATAGCGGTTTCATTGTATTCATCATTATACTGCAAAGCAATTTCCACCTTACAGTCATTTATATCTTTATCAATATAAAAAATCGTATCATGTTTATTGGTTTTTCCGCGGTGTAAAGATTTGACGTAAGATTTAATACCGCCTTCAAAGTGGAACTTATATTTTTTGGCTCGGTGACCATCACGTTCGTCACTAAGATTAACAGTGATACCTTTAGTAAGATAAGCTTGTTGTCTTAAACGATCTAAAATCTTGCCCCAATTATATTCGAGTTCCGTAAAAATTGTTGGGTCAGCTTGAAAAGTGATAGTCGTTCCGTTTTCCTTACTCTTGCCAACTTCTTTAACTGGAGCTTGAGGAATACCAATTTTAAATTCTTGCATGTAAGCCTTACCATCACGACGAACTTCCGCTTTTAGATAAGTACTTAAAGCATTAACCACGGACACACCCACTCCGTGTAAACCACCGGATACTTTATAACCACCACCACCGAATTTTCCACCGGCGTGTAATTTTGTTAAAACGGTTTCTAAAGCAGAAATACCCGTGGCTTTCATTTTATCAACCGGAATACCACGACCATTATCAGCCTCGGACACCATATTGTCCTTACCTAGGACAACCGAAATTTCCGTGGCGTAGCCTGCCATGGCTTCATCGATCGAGTTATCAACTACTTCCCAAATTAAATGATGTAAACCCGCTGAAGAGGTTGAACCGATATACATTCCAGGACGTTTTCGAACTGGATCAAGACCTTCTAAGACAGTAATTTCGTCAGCTCCGTAATTATTTTTTTTATCTTTTTCGCTCATAAACATAAAAAACGCCTAGAAACTAGGAGTATTTCAATTAATTTTAAAACCTTAATACTTGTATTATAGCAGTTAAAAATAGGTTTAGCAAACCAAAATTAGGGGATACTATTGACACAATTTACCGTACATTGTAGAATTTTATCTGTTAAGCAATTGGCAGTTTTAGAAGCAGGGCTTAACAATTAAAACGATCTTTTAAAAATTTAATTCGATGAAAAAAGTAGTTGTTTTATTAATTTTTTGTATAGCCCTAGCGACTATGACAATTGGTGCACAAAATAAGCCAACACCAATTAATTTAACTTTCAGCACGGTTTATCGCCAAATTTTAGAACTGAACAAAAATTTAAAAACAGTTCAGGTTGGTGATACCGTTTTGTTTCCCGCCCGTAATAGTTTTTCAGAAGTTGAATTCTGGGTAGCTAGTACCGCTTCGGGGGAAGACACCAATTATTTTTGTGAATTAACGGTTAAATATTTAGCCGGACAAATTGAAACTTTAGGAACTAAGAAGATTAAATCCGAAGCTGGCTATTCAAACAGTAGTTTAATGTTGGTTGTAGGAGTGATCTTGTTCTTTTTACTCATGAGCTCAGTTCATGGTAAAAGTTTTAAACATTTAAGACATTTAAGACATTGACTAAAATTAGCCCAGTTTTCCAAAAAGGAAGCTGGGTTTTTTATTGTCTATTGACATAAATCAGAATATGTGATAGACTATAAAAGTTAAATTCTGGAGTTCTGAAGGCGATAATGACCGACAGCAGTATTTAATAACAACGAACATTTAAAATTTAAAAAATGAGAAAAGTAGTTTTATGTTTCCTGGTTGCCCTGATTACTGTCAGTGCCAATTCTCAAATGCTAATTGATAAAAACTTTAATGAAGTTTACCAAAAAGCTTTGCAGCTTAATGCCGGTCGATTTGTTAATTTGAATAAGATTCAAATTGGTGACACCATTGTATTTCCAGCTCACACAGGTAGTGGCACGGAATTTTGGATCGCTGACGCACCAGCTAATGGCGTTAATGATTGCATTTGGCGTTTAACTAGCAGGTATCTAAAGGGCCAGCTTATTACCACTCCGGTAAAATTTACTGAACCAGTATGGTTTTTTAATCTGCCGATACCAGCTAAAGAAACTGCTTCATTCTGGTCATCGAATCTATTCTGGAAATTACTGATTGGAATTATGATTCTTTTGACCCTGGTGTATTTAGTATTCTTCCGTCGTTATATGAAAGACTCTGATATTGATGCTAATCCAGTTTTACCTGGAGGTTTGTCCAATGATGCTAGTCGCGCCATGCAACAAATTAATGGGATTACGGCCGGATTACAAATCGTCAAAGTAGAACGGGGTCGAATTTTTGGCACTAGTTCAAAAAAGGTAAAGATGAGTTTCTCGGACAAAGATCGTGAAGTAAGTTTAGTCTCTGGAGATAGTGCTTATCGGGTCACTGAATTTGATGGAAAAATTTCTTTTTACCGTCAACATTGCGGCAATTTAATTGCCCCAATTGCCAGTGGTCAATTTTCATTGCCGGATGATTGGGTTTTTGTCCCTAATACAGACACACAATCAACTTGGTCAGTCCCGGAAACTGCTGAAGAAGTGCTTACAAAAGAAGCTGAATCAAAATCGACTGATGTTTATCTTCATGATGAAGATTCGTCAATACTAAGTGGCTTGGATATCGCTAATATCTTAAAAAATATTGGTGAAATGAAGCTAAATTGCCCGATTTATATTTCGGTGGGTGATTTAAGTATTGAATTTTCAAAACCTGAGAGCAAATAATTTGCTTTAATAGTTTAACCCGTTTTTCTTAACAGAAAGACGGGTTATTTTTTTTATGGGGTTGACATAAATAGGTTATAAATTGTAATATCTTTGAATTAATATAGTTCGTTTCAAATTAAAAATATAGGAGATTTAAAAATGAAAAAATCAATTTTTACTTTAAAGTTTATTTCATTTATGATGTTGGTAGTTGGTTTTGTTTTAGCTTGTCTAAGTATTGCTTATGATGAACCAATTCTTGACACCATTGCCTGTTGTTGCCTGGCTTTATGTGTTCTTCCGTTTGTGTCCTTACAATTTTTTATGGCCGCTGGAATTCATGTTAATTATTTTAGTGATTTACCGGCTTTTATCAAATTAGTCTTTTTTATTATTCTATTTCCGTTCGCTAATCTGTGGCTCTTAACTTGGTCGAATGTCTTATGGCATTTTATACCACCTTATAACACCATGGATTTAGCTAGTAAGACCGAGTGCGTTAAAGTGTTGTTGATTTATTCAACGAGCCTTTCTTTCTTGCTCGGTGTTCCTGGCTTAATAATTAGATTTCTTAAGTTTAGAAAAAAGATTTTTGCCTAAAATAGGTAGCTAAAAAATCAAAGAAGGTTTATAAAAACCTTCTTTTTTTATAGCTAATCACACTTTTTTGGTTTTTATGCTATCATATAAAGGTAAAAAATAAGAAAAAATTTATGTCTAAAATTCTGGTTACTGGTGGGGCTGGGTTTATTGGCTCAACTTTAGTTGACCGTTTAATTAGTGAAGGGCACGAACTAATTGTGTTAGATAATTTAGTTTCGGGAAAACGTGATTATATAAATCCTAAAGCTAAATTATACGAACTAAATATTTGTGCGCCGGAAGTCAGTGAAGTTTTTAAAACGGAACAACCAGAAATGGTTTATCATTTAGCTGCTCAAATTGATGTGCGAATCTCCGTTTCAGATCCAGTTTTTGATAATCAGGTTAATGCCGTTGGCTCACTTAATATTTTAGAAAATTGTCGTTTAAATAATGTTAAAAAATTTATTTTTGTTTCAACCGGTGGCGCTATTTACGGTGAAGCCGAAGAAATTCCCACCACTGAAAGTGCCCCAACTTATCCGTTATCGCCTTATGGGATCCATAAATTAACCACTGAAAAATATTGTAATTTTTACCAAGAAGTTTATGGCTTAGATTATACTATTTTACGCTTTGCTAATGTTTACGGACCAAGACAATATAAAGGTGGGGAAGCTGGCGTGGTTTCGATTTTTATTGATCATGCCGTTTCCGGTAAAGAGTGTTTAATAAATGGCGATGGTACACAGACTCGGGATTATGTTTATGTTGATGATGTCGTAACCGCTTTATCTAAAGCTAAAGAAGTAAATTATCAAGGAGAAATTAATATTGGCTGTGCTAAAGAAATAAGTGTGTTGGATATTGTCGCGGCTATTAAAAATTCATTAGGTTCTGATTTTTCGCCTCAACATGTGCCCGCTAAACCGGGGGAACAACGTCGCAGTTGTTTGTCTTACGCTTTAGCAAATCAGATTTTAGCTTGGGAACCTAAAATCGATATCAATGAGGGGGTCAAACGAACCATTGAATGGACTAAAACTTTAAATTCTTAAATTATGAAAAAATTATTTATTGCTAATTGGAAAATGCAGCTGGACTATAATGGCAGCCTTGCCTTAGCTAAGTTGTATCAGAAAAATTTAAAGAAAGTAAAAAATGAAATTGTCATTGCGCCAGACTTTACAGCTTTAAGTGCGCTTAAAGAAATTTTAAAAAAATCCCCACTTAAATTAGGCGCTCAAGATTGTGCTTTTGGTTTAAAAGGGGCTTACACCGGCGAAGTTAGTGCTAAGTCACTTAAACAACTGGGAGTTAAATATGTTTTAATCGGTCACAGTGAAAGACGAGGTTATTTTAAAGAGGACTCAGGTTTACTTAAATTTAAAATAGCGGCCGCCTTAGAAAATGGATTAGTTCCAGTCTTATGTATTGGTGAAAATTTAACCGCTCATAAAACTAAAAAAGCTCATGCGGTTTTGCGTCGCCAGTTAGAAGAAGTTTTATTTGGCATGGATATTAGCAATGACAATTCTTTAGTAATTGCTTACGAGCCAATTTGGGCAATCGGCTCCGGTAAAGCGATGGCTTCAGCCGAAGTTGAGGCTAGTCATGTTTTTATTAAAGGCGTGCTAGCTGAACTGATTGGACAGATTCCTCGAGTCTTATATGGTGGTAGTGTCAGTGCTCAGAATGCTTTAGATCTTTTAGAATGGCCTAATATTGACGGGTTATTAGTTGGTGGAGCCAGCCTTAAGGTTGACGAATTTTCTAAAATCGTTAATGTTTAAGTTGAACTACTAATATATGCTAATTACAATCTCAGTTATTTTGGTCCTAATTGGCCTCATAATTATTGCGACGATTATTATCAAGAAGTTTCCCTCTTTGGCTATTTTAGATGTGGAAAATATTCCTGGACAAAAAGAAGCTAAATTTAAAGAGCAGATTATTCGAGCTCGACTGGAAAGAGATTTGTCTAGGTGGGGAAAAGTGTTTATTAAAATTGTGCACTTTATAAATTCAATTACTTCTGGTCCGCTCCATAAGGCTTACACTAAACTTAAAGATTTAAAAGATGTTTATCGCCGGAGTAAAAAATTAACTCTATCAGAACGCCGGGAACATATTAGAAATTTATTTAAAGTCGCCGAGGATGATTTAAAAGTTGATAATTTAGATGGAGCTGAATCAAGTTTAATCGAAATTATTAGTTTAGAGTCAAAAAATTTATCAGCTTTTATAAGTTTAGCTGACGTTTATGTTGAGGCTAAAAAATGGGCCGAAGCCCGTCAAACTTTAGGTTACGCTTTGAAGTTATGTAAGGTAGTTAATAAAGAACATTTTACAGGCGACATTACTTTGCAGAAAATTTATTTTTCTTTGTCTTTGGTTAATAAAAATTTAGAAGATTATACCGAGGCGCTTGATAATGTTCAGGAGGCTTTAGAATTTGAACCAAATAATCCTCGTTATTTAGATTTAACAATTGAACTAGCAGTTTTGTTAAATAAAAAAGACTTAGCTCTCGAAATGTTTGAACGACTTAAGGAGGTCAATCCTGATAATGCTAAATTGTCTGAAATATCTGAGGAAATTTCGGCCTTACCAGAGGATGTAAAGGCGGAGGATGAAACTATTTACTAATTGATTTAAATCATTTACTATTAGTGGCGTTGGAGTAAACAATTAAATAAGCCGTTTTAGCTCAGTTGGTAGAGCATCTCCATGGTAAGGAGAAGGTCCCGGGTCCGAATCCCGGAAACGGCTCATAAAAAAGAACCATTATTTGGTTCTTTTTGATTTTAGGAATAACTGCTATAGTAAGCAGTAACAGTATGACTCAACACGAAGCTTTAAACATCTTAAAATCAGGCCACAATGTCTTTTTAACCGGTTCGGCCGGATCAGGCAAGACTTTTTTATTGAACGAATTTATTACTTATTTAAAATCAGAAAATATTTTAGCTGGCGTTACCGCTAGCACGGGAATTGCCGCGACTCATATCAACGGTCGCACCATTCATTCCTGGTGTGGCATGGGGATTGAAGAAAGCATGAATCATCAAGTGCGAAATTCAATTACTAAAGGTGATTTGAAACAACGTCTTAAAAAATCACAAGTTTTAATTATTGATGAAATCTCAATGCTAAGTGCTAACCGTTTAGATTTAGTTGATAGCATCTGTCGCGTGGTTCGAAAAAGTGAACACCCTTTTGGCGGCTTACAAGTTGTGCTTAGTGGTGACTTTTTTCAGTTACCACCAGTTGCCCGTAACGGCGAAGACAGTCGCTTCGCTTTTGAATCAGAAGTTTGGTCAGGGATGAATTTAAAAATTTGTTACTTAGAAGAACAGCATCGTCATGAAGATAAAAAGTTTTTAGCTTTGCTTAATTCACTGCGGAGTCGAGAAAATTTAGACGTCGCTAAAAAATCATTAGCTTCAAGACTTAATAAAGAAATTAAATCAACTATTAAACCGACAAAATTATATACTCATAATTTTGATGTCGATACTTATAATAATTTAGAACTCAGTCGACTTAAAAGTGAGGGGAAGTCTTTTGAAATGCGAACCCAAGGTCTACAAACTTTAGTTGATAAATTAAAAAATGGTTGTTTAGCTCCGGAAACTTTAGAACTTAAATTGGGAGCGGTAGTGATGTTTGTAAAAAATAATTTTAAAGAATTTTACGTTAACGGTACGGTTGGTAAAGTGATTGGTTTTGATGATGATAGCGGTTACCCGCTAATTGAAACTTTTAAAGGTGATATTATCGAAGCTAAACGCGAGACTTGGCCGATTGAAGATAGTAGTGGTGTGCTCGCTTCAATTAGCCAGATACCGCTTCGGCTCGCTTGGGCGATTACGATTCATAAAAGTCAGGGTTTGAGTTTAGATTGTGCGGAGATTGATTTAAGTCGAACCTTCGAATATGGGATGGGCTATGTCGCTTTATCTCGGGTGCGATCACTCTCAGGTTTAAAATTACTGGGCTTGAATGATTTAGCTTTAGAAGTAAATGAAAAAATGATTGTGCTGGATGAAGAACTTAGATCTCGATCGATAAAGGATTTAACAGAATTTTTAGCGGGCACTAGTTACAAATTAAAGTTAGTTTAAAAAAAACCGATTTACTTTACGTTAATCGGTTTTTTATTTTTTATTATTTAGTTTGATGACTTAGTAAAGTCAGAACAAAAATACTTTGATCATCTTTAATCGCTAAGCCATAATCCGGTAATGATTCTTGCCCAAGTACAATCTCCATGCCTTTTTTATTTTTAGTTATGTAAAAAATACATTTTTGCTGAACAACCCCTAATTCGGTTTTGTTCGGCCAATTAATTACCAAAAAATTACGACCATCATAAGCCACCGCTTTTTTATAAATATTTTTTTCTCTAGTTCCGGCGTCATCTTTGGTTCTAAAAAAATATTTAAACGCTTCGTTTGAGTTTGCTCGTTCCGGAAAGGTGGGTCTTAAAATTTTTAACATTGATAAGACTTCTTTACTGGTCCTTAATCCCAAAGTATCTACACGTTTTAACATACAAACTTCGAATTCGAAATTTGCTCTAACGAGTAAATATTTAAATTGATCTTGTACCTTAATTGGGAGCAACCACGAGTCAGGATTATTCTTTAGGGTTTGACTGGAAAAAGGAATTGCCAGTTCGCCTGGTAAATTTGGATAAATTACTTGGGCTTCGGTCAGTGAAATAAAATGGTCTTTTAAAATGTTTTGAGCTTGTAAGCTGTTAACAGTTTGGGCATTTAGATAAGTCAGCCCTAAAATCAAAGAAATAAAGAAAGTGACAGTTCTCATGGTTATAAAGTTTTTTAAAGTTCGTACTAGTGATATCGATATTATTATACTAGGAGTATTTTAGGGAATAATCAAGCCTAAAAGAGGCCTGTAGGAGTATTTTTTGGTGTATTGACAAAATCATATAAATATGCTAAAATATAACTAATTCAATTGAGTTTCGGATGCATCAGCAACGAAGGCTCTTTAACAATAAAAAATAAACTAAAAATAGGAGACTCTATCATGATTAAAGAAAAAAGATTTATTTTGGCTTGGGGGGCATTTTTTGTGTCCCTACTCGTAGTTGCCACTTTTGTATTGTGGGTAATTTGTTATTTTGTAACAAAATTTAATTTATTTACTAAACCCGAACTGGTTTATTGGCTTTTACTGGCAGTACCTTTTGTTGTTTGGTATCTTAGATTAACAAATAGATTAGAAGTGTCACCAGAATTAAATGTTATTGGTGAATGGCAAAAAAGAAAAATGGAACCATTTAAACCTGGTTGGCATTTTCCCTTTAGGTATTTTGGTTTTTTTGAAGAAATAGCTGAAGTGCCAATGAATAAACAAACACTTTTTATTTTAAGCGGGCAGAGAGATGGTATCGAACAAGCGGTAGTTGATCAATACGTTTATGGCACAGCTTCTAATATGGAGCCAGGTACGGGTGATTTTATACGTTTGTTGTATCGGGTTGAAATTAAATGTATCGACTCTTTGGCAGCGACCTATAACGTTGATGACCCCTATGAGTATATCGCGGGGGTTATTGAATTAAATGTTGGTCTTTATGTTCATAAAAGTGATGGCGAGGAAATTATTGATAAGTTTACCAAAGAAACTCTGGATTCTATTATTAACATTAATATTCAGGAACAAATTTTAACGGACACAGGAATTAAATTAATTTCTTTTATTCCGGTAGATGTCATTAATACTCCGGAAGTCGAAGCTATCAGAAGAGAACTCGATCACGAAGAACGTCAAACAGCAATTAATAAGGCTAAAATAAAAAATGCCGTTCAAATTAAGGAAGGTGACGGAGAGCTTTTAAAAGTTACATTAGCTAATAAGGCCATCGAAGAAGATATTTCTAAAAAAGATGACCAAATTAGAACTAATGAAATTAAATCAATTAAAGACGCCACCGGTGTTAGCGGCGATGAAGCTTTAAAGTTTATTATTAAGGATAAGACTTTAGAAACGATCGCTGCGGCATCACAAACAGGTAACATTACTTATATCGATGATTCTAATAATGGCAACTTAAATCCAGCTGCTGCTATGGGATTTGCGATTAACGCAACTAATCAAAAAAAATCTTAAAAAATGAGAAGAAGAATTGTATTAAAAAATAGGGTTGGTGGTAATACTGCTAACACTGCTTCCACGGCTCCGGCTCCTAATACCAATGGAAATGTTGCTAATAATGCAACTAATAATGCAACTAATAATCCAACTGTTACTACAAATAAAATCTCGTTTGGCGAAGGCGTAATTAATTTTGTTAAAGGTGCGCTGGCTGGTTCAATCGCTTTTTTCCTTGCATATTGGATTTTATCTTTGTCTTATTTTGAAGTTGGTTATATTCTAAAATCAGTAATATCATTAATTTTTGCTTTTTTAGTTATTAAAGCATACGACAAAGCTTCTGGTGAAGTGCCAACTCCGATGAGTGGTGCAGTAGTTGCTTTCGTTCTGATTTTATTTACTCTTAGTTTGCTTAAGGGTTATAAAGAGAATGATAAAAAAATAACTGATATAGTGGTTATAGAATCAGGAACGCTTCATTCGGCTGGTGATGTTTGGTTTACAAATAAAATTTTTGAAACCGGATCCACGGTTGAAATCGAAGTCATTGGTAATAATGTAAAAATAGTTGATGGAAATACATTATTTCCAGGGACTCATAGGAAGTCAATTACCAGTAATGGAAAATTAGCTTTCATTGGAATGCACGGTCCATCTACTATTAAGGTAACTTATAAGTAGATACAAAAAATTAAAGGCGAGTTAAAAATAACTCGCCTTTTTGCTTTTTATAGGCTTTGTTGTATAATATAAATATAAAATATAATAAGTATTTATGAAAAAAATTATTCTAAGTAGCTTTTTTTTATTAGCCATTTTTTTTAGTGGTATTCAAATAGCTTCAGCGGCGAATTATGCTTGCCAATGTACTGCTACTGGAGTTCAAAGTATTACGGCTGATTGTAATGCTTGTAATGCTAAATGTACCCCAAATTCTTGTGTGATTGTGGCGGGCACTTCTGGTTCAGGGGTATCCGGTGCAGTCCTGCCTAACCCTCTAGGTACGACTAATATAAATACTTTTGCGGCTAGAATTATTTCTTATATTTTAGGTTTAGTTGGTACGGTTTCCTTATTATTATTTATTTACGGTGGTTTAACTTGGATGACTTCCGCTGGTAATTCAGCCGCAGTTACAAAGGGTAGGGATATTATAGTTTGGGCGGTTATTGGTATGGCAGTTGTCTTTACGTCTTACATTCTGGTCAAATTTGTTATTCAGGGTGTTCAGGGAACTTTTTAAGCCAGTTTCAAAAAATTTAAATTTTAAACCTCATTCTTAAAAAATGAGGTTTTTGTTTAGTTGACAATGGCTCGTAATTTATTTATAGTAGAGTAAGTTAATTGGGTCGATACCGAAGCGGTCAACCGGGACAGACTGTAAATCTGTTGGCCTTGCGCCTTCGCAGGTTCGAATCCTGCTCGGCCCACATAAAAAAACAGCTAATTTCAATTGGCTGTTTTTTTTATGTAGACATGAAAGGATTCGAAGTTTATGCCCGAATGGGTAAATCCTGCTCGGCCCACATAAAACGCACTAGATTTTTTATCTGGTGCTTTTTGTTATTTATTGATAAAATAAGGGTATGAAAATAATTGATCCTGACAATATGGGCCTTAGCTTTGCTAAAATTTTTGCCGTCGAATTAGTTTTGATGACAATCATTGTAGTGCTTATTTTAGTTTTATAAACTATGCCTGAATTACCCGAAGTCGAAACCGTTCGTCGCGATTTAGCGGCGAATTTGCTTGGCAAAAAAATAAAAAAAGTGACGGTTTTAAATCCAGGAACCGTCGGTAAAAATCCTGATGATTTTATTAAAAGTCTTTCAGGGTCTTTTTTTGTTAGTGTCAGTCGCCGCGGTAAATTACTGATTTTTAAATTAAAGAAAACCGATGCTTATTTACTGGTTCATTTAAAAATGACCGGTCAATTAATTTATTTATCCGATAAGTCCACTGTTTCTGGTGGCCATAGCCTATCTTCGCATTCTTTCGAAAAAGCCGTTGGCGGGGAATTACCCAATAAGTATACACGAGTAATTATTACTTTTGCTGATAAAAGCACTTTATTTTTTAATGATTTACGCAAGTTTGGTTACATGAAATTAGCTAATCAAACAGAGTTGGATGCTTTTATTTTAAAGAATTACGGACCAGAACCGCTGGACAAAAATTTTGTACTCGCTGATTTTATTACTGGTTTAAAAAAACGACACCGAAATATTAAGTCGGTTTTACTAGATCAGAAAATCGTGGCTGGGCTGGGCAATATTTATGTGGACGAGGTTTTGTTTGCCGCCGGCGTTAGACCGATGCGCTTAGCTTCCGAAATTACCAAGCCAGAAGCGACTAAAATATACCAGGAAATTATTAAAATTTTAACTTTAGCGATTTCTCATCGCGGCACTACTTTTAGTAATTATGTCGATAGCCAGGGGAAGCGAGGAAATTTTTCCACAATGCTTAAAGTCTATGGTCGAGCTAAAGAAAAATGCTTTAAGTGTTCTTCGGCTATTATTAAAACAAAAATTGCGGGTCGTGGGACTCATTATTGCCCCCATTGCCAAAAATAGTTAAATAGGCCTTAAACTTGACTCTTTGTTAAATATTAGATATTCTAAAGGAAGTAAAGATAATTAAAAGCTAAGTCACACGCCTTTCCCGTTACCTTGATCGGCGTCGTTTCAAAAAATGTTTTATGTCTAATGATAACATGATCAAGCTGGAGTGCACCGAATGCAAAAAGGTGAACTATTTCTCCAGAAAGAACAAGAAAACTCTAAAAGCTAGATTGGAAATGAAGAAACACTGCCCAACTTGCGGCAAGCACACTTTACATAAAGAAACCAAATAAGCGACTAATCATCCCGTCATTTTAGCGGGATGATTTTGTATTAATTTTTAAAACCATGCAAAATTCTCTTTCCAAGCCGTTCCTCGTCGCCTTGGTCCTTATCACGCTAGTAGCGTGCTATTTTGTTTTTCAGCCCTTTTTGACTATCATTGTGATTGCGGCTATTCTAGTTACCATTTTTTATAAGCCCTATGAAAAATTAGTTAAATTTTTAGGGGGACGGAAGAACCTGGCTGCTTTACTCATGTGTCTAATGCTTGTTGTTTTAATTATTATACCAACGGTTAAAGGCATTATTTATACAGCCGATAAATCAGTTCAAGCTTATACCGAAACGACGGAGTATTTTACTAATCATAATTTTTCCGATGTTTTACAAACACCATTTTTTGTTAAGTTGCATTTGGATGGAGTTAGTTTTGATAGTTATAATAATGATGTGATTAAAAATGTGGCCTTAGATTTTTTACAAAAATCTAGTAATTGGATGATTTCAGGCGTCACTGCCACTTTAATGGAAACCACTAATTTTATTATTTCGCTTTCGATGATAATTTTAACGATGTTTTTCTTCTTCGTAGATGGCAAAAAAATGCTAACTAACTTGATGTATTTATTACCGATTAAAGATATTTATACAAAAGAAATTTTTAATAAATTTCGGGAAATCAGTTATACCACGATGATTTCTACTTTTGTAGTGGCGATTGCTCAGGGGATTGTGGGCGCCATTGGTTTTGCCTTTATTGGTTTTCCCGTTTTCTTGGCCGGAGTTTTAGTGGCCTTATTATCACTGTTGCCTTACGTTGGTTCAATGATTTTTTATGTGCCGGTTGGTTTGTATTACATTCTTATGGGTCAAACTTGGCAAGGCATCTTTATTCTACTTTGGGGCTTTTTAATCATTGGAACAATCGATAATATTATTAGAGCTTGGATGCTTAAAGACAAGGCGCAAATTAATCCAATTTTTGTTGTCTTTGCGGTCTTAGGCGGAATTGTGATGTTTGGTTTTTGGGGGGTAGTTTTAGGCCCGTTAATTGTTTCCGTAACGGTAACTATTTTACATATTTATAGTTTAGAATTTGGTAAAGAATTAGACGCCGTATCTGAGACTACTCGAACCAAAATAATTAAACATAAGAAAAAATAATATGCAGGAGTTTAAAATTATTGGTCACATTGAATTACCCGAGAAAAAACTTAGACCCGAAGAATATCGCGAGTTGCTGGAAAATAAACTGGCGGAAATTAGTAGCGAAGTTAATGAGCAATTCGCTTATAAATTTTTAGATAAGAGTGGCAATATTTTAATGGCCGAGCATCCTGATTTAGTCGCTGATCAAAACTTTGTGGCTAACTTAGAAAGTGATTGGGCCAGTGCTCAATATAAAACCGTGAGTGAGTGGCAACAAGCTAAAGATAGAAATCCGGCCACGATTACTGAGATGGCCGTGACTTTAGTGTTTCATCGCTTACTTAAGGATCGTTTTATTGTAGCTCGAGCCTCAACTTTCGATGATTATAAATATGGTGTGGACAATGTTTTACTTGATAAAGAAACCGGAGCCGTCGTTTGTGGTTTTGATGAAGTTTTAGGGTTTACTGGCGATGATGGTGGAGAAAAGAAAAATGAAAAAATTAAAAAAACTTTAGCTCATGGCGGTACTTCTTTAAAATATGGTGCAACCATTATTGATGGTCAGATTAAGCGACAAGAATTAAAAAATATCCCGACTTTTTATTTGTCTTTGTCTAAAGAGGAACTAAGTAGTTTACTTAAAGATTTAAAGGCGGGCAATGAGCCAACGGAAAATGAAAAGAATTTAATTTTGAAGATGTTGTCGTCACTGGATAAACAATATAGTGAAGCTAAAACTATTGCGGTAAACGAAACCTTACAAGAAAATTTAGACAAGTTTGCCGAATCCCTAGAAGTTATAAAACAACAAATTAATAAAAATTAATTATAAATTTATGTTAGGCGAAAAAACCAAAAAAAATCTCGCTGATGCTTTTGCTGGCGAATCGATGGCTCGAAATAAATATGATTATTTTGCATCCGTAGCTCGTAAAGCGGGTTATGAACAAATTGCTAATTTTTTTACCGAAACCGCTTTAAATGAAAAGGAACATGCGAAACTTTGGGCTCAAAAATTAGAACTTATCAGTGACCTGCCAGCTAACCTAAAAGCAGCCTTTGCTGGGGAGTTATATGAAAATTCTGATATGTATCCTCGGATGGCCGTTGAAGCTCGTGAGGAGGGGCACAATGACATTGCTTTGTTATTCGACCGTGTGGGTGAGATAGAAAAACATCATGAGGCTAGATATCGTAAATTGTATACAAATTTAGAAACTGGTGAAGTCTTTAAAAAAATTGGTCCTAAACGTTGGAAATGTCTTAACTGTGGCCATATTTACGAAGGCGAAGAAGCTCCTTTAGTTTGTCCAACCTGTTCTCATCCTCAAGCTTTTTTTGAGCTTTTGGAAGAGAATTATTAAATATAATTATATGAGAGAAGGAAAAACTTACATTTGTCCTATTTGTGGAAATGAAGTAACATTTCAAAAAGATGGCGGCGGTGCAATTATTTGTTGCGGCCAAGAAATGATTGAAAAAGTTCAATAATATTTATAACAAAGATGCCCAGAAATGGGCATTTTTGTTATTGACTGAGCAGTTCTTTTAATTTATACTAGCTGAGTAAGCTTTGCGGGATTAGTATAACAGCAGTACGTTGGTTTCCAAAACCAATAGCGCAGGGGCGGCACCTGCATCCCGTGCCAATAAAAAATACGGTCATCTAGATCGTATTTTTTTATCAAGAAACTATTTTTAACTGCGTATTAGTAAATGTAGCCATTAAAATTAATCAATATGAAACCCAAAATATTAAAACAGATTTCGCTAGTAATAACCTTATTTGCCACTATGATTGGTTTGTCGGCTTGTAGTAGCCAAACTACTAATACCAGTAATACTGCTTCTAGTACTTCTGTAAATTATAATCAGACTAATAATACTAATAAAAATAATCAAATAGCTGGTCCCCAAACACGGCAAAGCTAATTAAATCTCTAAACCGTGGTATAATTTAAGCATGAAGGGTTTTAAGATTAATCTCTCTAAATTAAATAATTAAATTTAAGTATCTGACTGATGCTATTTTTTGTTAACCAAAATATTAAATAATAAAAGTAGTATGGCAACTTTAGAGTTTGTAAGACAATTTCGTTTTGGTGCTTATGCTATTTTTGATTTATCGATTGCCTTTTTAGGTGTCTGTCTATTGTCACCACTACTATCAAAATTATTTTTAAAAATTGGTCTCTACATCCCGAGACATAATTGGTTATTTTTAACTCTCCCGATTGGAATTTTAGTTCACCTTTTAATGGGGCTGATGACGCCGATGACGGAAAACTTTTTTAGTTGGCCTGGCGAGTTGTGGCTCAAAATAGTAATCCTGATTTTATTATTTTTCGGCCTTAAGGGCATAAAAATAATAAAACCAAAAAAGTAATAAAAAAAGGGCCATTTGGTCCTTTTTTGTTTGGGTTTAGAATTGTTTAATAAAACAATTCTTTTATATTATCTAACTCCACGATTGTAATTGGTTTTTTATTTTCGTCAATTCGGCAAAAATTTTTCAAACCATCATCTTTACTTCTGACAACAACATGAAAGTGGACGTGATCGACAGTTTGACCGGCCACTACTCCTTCGTTTAAAAAAATATTAAAACCTTCAGGGCTCAATTTTTCTTTAATCTTGTTAACAGTCATCGCAATCAGATGCATTAAATCTTGCATTTCTTCTGGTTCCATTTGAGTGATTGAAGTAATGTGTCGCCTGGGAATGGCTAATAAACTCATTTTACCCATCGGAAAGTAATTAGCCACAACGCGGCTGAGTGGTGATTCGAGAATAACTAAAGCAGTATCCACCTCACCGTTACAAAATTTACATTTTTTGTTCATGATTTAGGCCTCCTTATTTTATTTAATGTTAATGTTCGTCAAATTATTTTAGTATTTTTGTGATATTTTGTCAATATTATTCGGTTGACAAAAAAACACCTTTATGCTAGATTAAACAAATAAAAATGGACTTTGACAAAAATAATTTTTTTTAAGATTGTTGAATTTTCTGGGATTCTTTAAAGTATTCGAGAAAATTCAGTAATCACCTAAAAATTATTAATCATGGAAACAATTTTTTATCTCGTAATTTCGCTGCTATTTGCGACTCTTTCATTTTTGGTTTTGTATTCTAGTCCATATTCTGAAATTAGAATATTTTACTGGTTAATGTTTTACATTAGCATGTCAGTGGTGGCCGTAATTTGGCTTAACTTCTTCTTCCCGGAAATGCCTTGGGATGGAACGATTAGTGGACTTAGTTTAAGTTTAAGTTTTAGGGGGAAATTTTGTTTAGCTTCTTGGGTAGCCTCAGGATTTTTCTTTTGGGTTTATCTAAGACACAAAGACAGTGATTTTTCTTTGGATAAAATTACTAAGCTATTTAGTAAAATTGTGACGATTGCTTTTCTGGCTTTGATTGTCGTTGTTAGCCTGGGTTCTTGGGGAATAAAATTAGCCGCTGAGAATAAAACGGTGGTAGTTCTTAGTCAGGATATTCCTCAATTTGATAACGAGGTAAGTAGTGTAATCGAGGCCAACACGGTAATTCCAGTTGGCGGTTCGCTCTGCGGCACGCTTGGTATTACTAAACAATCGGCTCGGAAACTTGCCAAGCTAAACAATTTAAAATATTACTATCGAGGTAATAAATTAATAGTTTTGGTTCATCCGGGAAGTGAATTTATGCGAATTGGTATCTTTTGGATGCCAGTTAAAAAACAAATAAAAAAGTAGTACCATGAAAAAATGTAAAAGAGTCACGGAAGAAAATTTACCCACTATTTTAGGACACATTAAAAACTGGTTATCCGGTAAAGAATTTATTCATGTTACATCTGTTTATCGGGCTAAAACTTTGAAGAAGGCTAACCAGTTATTTAATGGGCGCAACAATCAAAGTGTTTCAGTTTCTCCAATAGATGTTAATTTTATTGTGGCTAAGGCCAAGATTGAAAACAATTTTCTTTTTCCTAAACCTTTTATCACGATTCGTAATCACACCAGTACTCACATTATTGATGTGGACGATCAGATCAAAATAACCGGCAACCAGGTCGTTTTATTTAAAGGTAAATATTGTGAACAGCCTCCCTCAGTTGAGTTTTGGGAGATTAAATAATCATTAATAAGTAAAGGCAGTTCAAAACGGACTGCCTTTTTTATTTTATTTAGGGCTTGAAATATGGTATTATAAAGTATAGAAAACTTAAAGAAACTAAATAATAATTTTATGATGTTAGAAAACAAAGTAGCGATTGTGACGGGAGCTGCCAAGGGAATTGGTCGCGGCATCGCGTTAGCCCTCGCTCAAGAAGGTGCTAAAGTTGTGGTTAGTGATTTAAATGATGCTGATTGTATTGAAGTTGTTGCTGAAATTGAAAAATTAGGCGGAGAAGGGATTGCAGTTAAATGTGATGTGTCTATCAAATCTGATGTTGATGAATTAATCTCAGCGGCGATGACTAAATTTGGTCAGCTAGATATCATGGCTAATAACGCTGGTATCTATCCATTTGTCCCTTTTGAAAATATGACCGAAGAGGGCTGGGATAAAGTAATGGCGGTTAATTTAAAAAGTGTTTTTTTAACTAGCCAAGCCGCTTCAAAAGTCATGAAACCAGGATCAAAGATTGTAAACATTTCATCCATTGCGGCCTTTGTTGGTTTTGGTGGCTTAGTTCATTACTGTGCTTCAAAAGGTGGTGTAAACGGTATGATTCGTCCGCTAGCCTTAGAGTTAGCCGCTAAGAAGATTAATGTAAATAACGTCGCCCCAGGCGCCATTGAAACCCCAGGTGCTTCTGGTGGAACTGAAGAAATGAAAAAAGGTACAATTGCCATGATTCCCGCTGGCCGCATGGGTCAACCAGAAGATATTGCTAATGCGGTGGTATTTTTAGCATCAGACAAGGCTGATTATATCACTGGGCAGACTTTGGTGGTTGATGGGGGATATATACTTAGATAAATTTAGATTAGATATAAAGAAAAACAGTCCTGAGAGGGGCTGTTTTTATTTAAATTGTATACCAATTTAAAATTTTAATTACATTTTTGATAGATATAAAAATATATGACATTTATAGTTTTATGATACAATAAAGATATATGATCAAATTCCTACCAAACATAATCCCCGTCGACCCAAAAGTAATCTTCTGTGGCATTTCCGCTGGTCGAGAGTCTTTAATGATGCAACATTATTATTCTAGTCCCCGTAATAAATTCTGGCGCGTTTTGCATGAAGTGGCGTTTACGGAAAGACAGATCAAAACTAGCCCTGACCCAATAATTAGAGAGGCTAATTATGAATATTTAAAATCTAAAAAAATTGGTTTAACTGATTTAATTAAATCCGGTGAAGAAGTGGCCAGCCCCGAAGATGTTGATAACTTAACTAACTTAGTTAAAGAGTTTAAACCCAAAGTTTTAGCCTTTAACGGCAAGAAAGTGGCTGAATTATATTTTGGTAAAAAAGTTGAGCTAGGTGAGCAATCAGAAAAAATTGGTAAAACAAAAATATTTGTCTTAGCTTCAAGCTCTAATTCGGCTAGCGGCTTTTGGAATAAGAGACACTGGCGAGAAGTTAGTAATTTAATTAAAAAATAATTTTATGTCACACGAAATTGAAGCTGACTACGTTGATGATTATTATAACGAAGAAAGACAATGTAAAGTTTGCACTAGTTTTGAAGCTGGCTATTGCCGTGAAGCTCAAACTGAAGTGCCAGCAACCGCTCATTGTGATTTCTTTCAATCATTAGATTAAATTATATGATTAATCAGGCTATTTTAAATCGTCGCAGTGTCAGACAATATAGTGACAAAGCAGTTTCTCAGGAACTGATTAATGAGATTATTAAAGCTGCTCAATTTGCTCCAACGGCTATTAATAACCGGGCTTGGGAATTTTTAGTGATTGAAGATGAGCTTACTAAAGATAAACTTTATAAAACAATGGATCATCGAAGTCGGCAAGAAGCCGTAACTGAAGCGCCGGTAGTTTTAATTCCATTAATGAATAGTCAAAAGTCAGTTTTGCCAGTTCAAGATTTATCTCTTGCCATTCAAAATATTTTTATTCAAGTCACTGAATTGGGCCTAGGTTCTTTTTGGAAAAATATTTCAGCTCAGGAGGCTAAAGATATTAAAACCGCTTTTGCGATTCCGGAACATTTTACTATCTTGGCAGTTTTGCCAATTGGCTACCCCGCTAAAGAAGTGGTAGCTCATACGGATGAAGAATTTGATGACGCAAAAATCCATTGGGGTAAGTGGTAAAAATTAATATATTAAATCTATGCCATTTGAATTTAATTCTAATTTTGAACAAATTTCTAGCCGCCGTGAAAAGCTGGAACAAGAAATTGCCAACTTTAAACAAAAGGTCACTGAAAAATTTCCTGAAGAGGAACAGGCTAAAATCTTGGAAGCTTTGGAGTTTATGCTCAAGATTCATTTACCGCAAAAAGATCGCGCTGATGGTCGACCGTTTGCGAGTCATCCTTTAGCCGTAGCCGAGAAAGTGATGGATTTAAGTAATAATCCTGAGTTAGTAATTTCGGCCTTAATTCACGACAGCGTTGAAGATCAACCCGATTATATTTTTGTTGAACGGGTGAACCGAAAACATTTTGGTCAGAATTCGCTACACTTTGAGATTGACGAAACCGCTAAAGAAAAGTATCATGACATTTTTGTCAGTTGGAGCTTTAAAGAAATTAAAGATCGCTTCGGTGACCAGATCAAATATTATATCGAAAACATGACTAATCATGATTTTGATTCTTTGGCCGAAAGTTTGTTACTGGAAGGCGACCGGAAGCAGGCGTTTACGGATAAGTTATACGCAGAACATGTTGAAAATATTATAAATGATCCTGATTTATTTATTTTGAAATTAGCCGATTTATCGACTAACATAAATCTCCACTCACTTGATCCAAATGGGACTAAGTATCAAAGACTAAAAAGAAAATATAAGTCAGTTATCGAAGCTATTCTTATCAAGCTTCAAAACATCTCGAGCGATCACCCACTTTTTAATAAAAAAGATGAAGTTATTACTGATTTAAATGAAATTTATTTAGAGCAGTATAGTAATTAAATAAGTTATGCAATTAGCCGATCCAAAATACTTACCGAAAGCTAAAGGGAAGAGTAAGGTAAAAAAAGTTAAAGTCACGTTGGCAGTGACGTCTTTCCCAAAACCGATTAATAAAATCGAAACTCGACCAATGAAAAAAAAGAAATCACCTTTTGGTGATCATTACGTTTGGGCTAAATAATTATGAATATTTTTTATATTGTTGGGCCACTCATAATTATCAATCTAATTGCTTTTGTAATTATGTGGGCGGATAAGATAAAATCCGCTAAACCCGGAGCAACTCGGGTTTCTGAAGGGATGTTATTTTTTATGGCCACTATCTTTGCTAGTTTTGGCGTTTACGCCGGCATGTTTACCTTTCGTCATAAAACTCAGAAGTGGTATTTTCTAATCGGCATTCCACTACTGATGGTTGAAAATCTGGCCACGGCCTATTTAGTTTATATATATTTTACTAGTTAAAAAAATAGCACCAAACGGTGCTATTTTTTAAATTAAATATTTTTACTGAGTTCGTTGATTAATTTAGTAGTTTCTTCTAGTTTTTTTATTTTAGAAGTTGGCACTAAATCTTCACCAAACAATTCAATGCGATCAATACCCTCGGTTAACTTAGTGTTGCCACCCCGAGCCAGGACTACGTAACTAACTCGAGCATCACTGTCATCGGACTCACGGCTAATTAAGCCAATCTTTTCCATCGGGATTAACAAGCGAGTGATCCCGGAGGCGGTGAAGCCTAGTTTGTCTGCTAAGTCAGTGCGACGCATTTTATTATCTGGGTTTTGGCTTAAATGATACATGATAATGAATTCATTTAAACTGATACCATTTAGATTGCTATCTAGACGGCGGCTTAATTTAGTTTGGAATTTAGTCATCTCTAAAAAGAAATTAACGGTTGAATTTATGTTTGTCATATTTTTATAGTTATTGATTAATGTTTGACTAATCAAGTATATATCAAATAAATCCAGATGTCAAGGCCCTAGTTTCGGGGCGGGGCACTGATGGCTCAAGTTCTAAAAAATGATATAATAAAATTATAATTAATTATATTTATGAAAATTCCCAAAATATTTATTTATTTGTCATATTTGGCCGGCCTACTGACTATTTTGCTTAGTTGGCAAGGGATTACTAATCCAAATACTTATAAACTGGAAACCTTAAATTGGGCCACTCAGGCGATTGGTCAGGATTATATCAATTTGTTTATTGCTGTACCACTCCTGTTTATTAGTGCTTATCTGACCAAACAAGGATCATTTAAAGCTTTTTTAGTTTGGCTAGGTCTTTTATTGTATTTAGTTTATTCTTATATTATTTATGCTTTCTTTATTCACTTTAGCCCTTTATTTTTAGTTTATGTAGCCGCTTTAAGTTTATCTTTTTATAGTTTACTAGGGGCTTTGGTGAATATAAATTACTCAGAGATAACTGGTATTTTTAAAAATATTAAAGTAAAAGCAGTTAGTATTTTTTTAGTTATAATCGCTGGTATATTTTATTTTTTATGGTTATCGGAAATTATTAATGCTTTAGTAAATAAACAAGTCCCCGCTAGTTTGCTGGGCACAGGTTTAATAACTAATCCAGTCCATGTTCTAGATTTAGCTTTTTTATTACCAGGGGTGCTAATTGTTTCTCAGTTGTTACGTCAGCGAAAGATTTTAGGTTTAATTCTGGCCGTTCCAATTATGTTATTTTTAGTTGTTATGGGTTTAGCCATAATTTCAATCATGATTTTAATGGCCCCTAATTTTTACAGCACCTTACCCCAAGAACTAATGATTTTCCTTATTGTTTTGCTTAACTTGTTTTTTATTGGTCGTTATTTTAAAAAACTTAATTCTGTGTTAGTATCTGTTAAATAAGCTTAAAGATATGACTCAAATTATAATAGACGCCTTACTCGATACCACTAAAATGATCCCCTTATTGTTGGTTATTTATATTGGGATTGAGTTAATTGAATATAAATTTGGCAGTTTAATCCGCCAAAAAGTTCAGCAAGCGGGTCACGCTGGTCCATTAATTGGCGCGATTGCTGGCACTTTTCCTCAATGTGGCTTTTCGGTAGTCACAGCGGCTTTGTATACTCAAAAATTAGTGACGATTGGTACTTTTTTGGCGGTGTTACTGTCGACTTCCGATGAAGCCTTGCCCGTTATCTTAGCTCAGCCTGATAAAATTCATTTAATTTGGCCTCTCCTTATTACTAAAATAATCATCGCTTTAATTGCGGGTTATGCCGTAGATTTTTTATTTCGCAAATCTAACGCCAGAACCTTAGCTCATATTAGTAATTACGCTAAAGGAGCCGATGAAAGCGGTCATCATCATGAAAGCGTAGCCGAAGAGCCAGCTTGTTGTGGACACTCAACTTCGTCATCGGCTAAAAAATTTAATTACCAAGAAATTATTTGGCATCCAATTAAACATACCGCTAAGATTTTTTTATTTATTTTTTTAGTGACGGTGGCAATTAATGCTTTAATTTTTTATGTGGGTGCGGATAAATTTGCTGCTTTATTATTAGGGCACACTTTCTGGCAACCCGTTATTGCGGCGCTAGTTGGTTTAATTCCTAATTGCGCAGCTTCAGTCGCCATCACTCAATTTTATTTAAATGGCGCGATTTCTTATGGCGCGGTGATTGCTGGACTATCTGCTAGTGGCGGTTTAGGAATTTTAGTTTTATTTAAAGAAGATAAAGATAAAAAAGATATCTTTAAAGTGGTTGGTTTACTGTTTGGAATCAGTGTGATTTCCGGATTACTTATTCAATATTTATTTTAATTAGTATGAGAAACAAAGAAGCAATTTTAGATTACATAAATAGTCATACAAATGTTTACGTCGACGGACTTCATGGTTTAAGTCATTGGGAACGGGTAGAAAAAATTGGGGAATTTTTAACGCAGTTAAACGGAGCTGATTTTGAAGTCGTTAAAATTTTTGCTTACACTCATGACCTCGGGCGTTTAAATGATGGCGACGATCCAGAGCACGGTCTAAGAAGTGCTAAGATTGTTGAAGACTTATATAACCAGCAGTTAATTATTATTAGTCCTGAGCAGTATCAAAAATTAATTTACGCTTGTTCTAATCATGCCATTACTTTAGCTCTTAGTGATGATTTAACCATTCAAACTTGTTGGGATGCGGATCGCTTAGATTTATGGCGGGCCGGAATTGAGCCTAATTTAAAATTTTTGTATACTAGTGACGCTAAAAAGTCCGAAACTATTATTTGGGCTAAAAATTTATCCCTGGGTTTATCTTTTTAACATGTATTATTTATATATTTTAAAATGTGCTGACGATACTTTATATACAGGAATTACTACTGATTTAAAGCGTCGCCTTAAAGAACATAACAGCTCATCTTTAGGTGCTAAATATACAGCGGCTCGGCGTCCGGTAGAAATGGTTTACACGCAAGAGTTTGGTGACCGGTCGAGTGCTTCGAAGCAAGAACACCTTATAAAAAGTCTCAGCCGCACTGATAAATTAAAATTAATCTAAACTATGTTTACTTTCTTAAAGAATTTTTTTCGTTTTTCCGGTTCGATTTTGCGGGGCCTAAGAGATCCAGAGTTTCGGAGTTTAGTATTTTTTGTTTTAGTAATTTTAATTATTGGCACGATTTTTTATCACCATTTTGAAGGTTGGCGCTGGTTGGATTCTTTTTATTTTAGTTCCATCTCTTTAACAACTGTCGGTTATGGTGACTTAGCTCCAAAAACGGATATTGGAAAAATTTTTACTATTATTTATATCTTTTCCGGAGTGGGCGTAATTTTAGGGTTTTTAAATACGGTGGCTAAACATGCTAGTGAGAATAAGACTGATTTAACAAAATCACTATCTCGGTATCGACCGAGTTTAACTAAAAAAACAGTTCGTCGTTAAATAAAAAACCCTTCACTTGAAGGGTTTTTAATTAATCTTGATTATTTTATATTTGATTACCCGATCATCTAAGTTTACTTCAATCTCGTCGCCAATTTTCCGACCGATTAAAGCTGAGCCTAAAGGGGAATGATGAGAAATAACACCAGCGGTTGGGTTGGTTTCTTCTGAGCCTAAAATTTGATATTCCTTTTCACGGCCGTCACGGCTTAAAGTGACAAAATTACCAATCTGCACAATTTCATTATTTTTATCGTGTCGAATAATTATGGCATTTTTGAGGAGATCTTGAATATCTAAAACTCTTTGGTTGATACCGCGCAGACGTCCTTTGGCGATTTGGTAGCCCACGTTCTCAGAAAAATCACCCATTAAGGCTAAACGTTTAACTTCTTCGGCTTCCCGAGGGCGATTAACGTTGATTAGTCGGTCTACTTTCTTAGTAAGCTCATCAAATTTAGCCTGCGTAATGTAGGGGTCAGTTTTAAGATGGGTATATTTGTCGGCTTTTCTGATGGGGACTCGCATAGTTATTTAAGTATAGGTTAAAATGATAATTTATCAAAGTCGGCGTCGATTTCTATATTTTACGTAAAAATGTTAAAATAAGTTTATAATATGTTGAAAAATAAGATTATCTATTGCCCCATAATTTTGTTGGTTATTTTTGTGGTTTATTTATATATAGCCAACGCTTTTATTTATTACCGAATTAGTCGCGGTTATTTCACTTTACCTCATCGTCACAGTTCATATTCTATGATTAATAATCAAAATTTAGCTACCACTACCTACGTGGCCATTGGCGACAGTTTAACGGCGGGCACTGGAGCCAAAACTTATGAGGAAAGTTATCCTTATTTATTGGCGACTAAAATGTCAGCGGCGGGAGCCAATATTGATTTTAAAAATTTTTCGACTCCGGGTTTTAAAACAGTGGATGTGATTAATGTTTTGCTTGATCCAGCGATTAAGGCTCAACCAGATGTAGTTACTTTGCTAATTGGGGTAAATGATATTCATAATCATGTGGGGCGAGACCAATTTAAGAAAAATTATGAGATCATTTTAAATCGCTTAACCACGGAGACGAAAGCGAAAATTTATTTGATTAATATCCCCTACATTGGTTCTAATACAGCCATCGTACCGCCACTAGATTATTATTTTAGCACTGAAACGGATACTTATAATAAAATTATCAAAGAGTTAGCGACGGAATACAACTTAACTTATATTGATTTAAATACCCCAACTAAAAATTTATTTAAAACCGATGGCCCGCATTATGCCACCGATTCATTTCACCCCTCAGCTTATGGATATGAGCTGTGGGCCAATTTAATCTATGATCGTTTTAATCACTAACCCACTTTGGCAAACTTATATTTTTTCAGCCTTGCTACTCTTGGCTTTAATTATATCACTGCGTAAGCGTTCGGACTCAGAGTTTTTTCCGATTTCAGTTTCTCAAGAACTTAAAGGTCTAGCTATTTTAACCATTGTCTTTGCTCATGTGGCCTATGCTTTAGTTAGCGATTCAAGTTTTTTAAACCCTTTATCGACGATGGCGGGAGTAGGCGTTAATTTATTTTTATTATTATCTGGTTATGGTCTAGTAATTAGCGCCATAAAAAAACCACTATCCATTGGTCAGTTCTATAAGCGTCGCTTATTTAATCTTTATGTGCCATTTTGGATTTGTCTGATTATTTTTTTCGCTTTAGATTATTATTTGTTACATTTAAACTATGGTTTAGTTTATATGCTTAAGTCTTTTTTAGGTCTCTTTACTCACGCCGACTTATATTTAGATGTTAATGCTCCATTTTGGTATTTCTCTTGGATTGTCATGTATTATTTAATGTTCCCTTTATTATTTATCAAACGGGCCCCTTGGCTATCGGCTATTTTTGTTTATGTGGTTACCTTTGCGATTATTCAATCGCAACCCCATTTTTTAGACCAGGTTATTCATTTGTATCGCGTTCATTTAATCGCGTTTCCTTTAGGCATGTTGCTCGGGTACTTGCTTAGTAACTCGGCGGCTTGGCTGAAGACTAAGGAGTTTTTAAGTGGAGCGGGGAATCTTCAAAAGACATTAAGAATCGGAACCGGGATAGCTCTGCTGGCCGCGATTTTTTACTTTGCTAAAAATTCGGGCGTGGGTCAGTTAGCGATTATTGAAGAGAGTGTCAGTATTATCACCTGCTTACTGATAATTGCTTTATTTTTAATTAAACGATTTGAAATTAAAACTTTTTATTGGTTTGGTATTTTCTCTTATGAAATTTATATGTTTCATTGGCCGCTGATGTATCGTTATGATTTTCTATTTAGATATTTACCGGCTTGGTTGGCTCTAGCTTTGTATTTAGCGGTTTTCGTGGCCTTAGGTTGGCTACTTAAGACTTTTATTGATTATATTACCAAAATATCAGCTAAAAAAAGCCAAATTAGTTAGTGTTGACAAATAGTTTGTTTATTGTTATAGTTAAGCCCTAAAAGTTCATTGTATGATAAAAAAAAGCGCGGATGCCTTTATGGAAAAATTGTCGTCTGTTTTTGATTTCAAAAATTTTTATACCAAAGAGGCCTGTCTTGTTGAGGCGGCTATTTTAGAAACTGACCAAAAATTAAATAAAAAATATGCTTTAGTGCGTGTTTTTATTGATTTGACTGGTAAAGATCAACCCTATGTTATTTTTATAAATAACAAAAAAGGACTGGTCTTTATTGATCTGGTTAGTTGTTTAGAACCGGTAGAAAAAATTATTGAGAAACATCAAACCTTTTTCCCCGAACAACCATATTTTGGAACGGGGACTTTAAAGGCTCAAGGCAAAGACATTTTTTTAGGAGAAGGACAGGTTGCTGATTTAGCGTCCACAATTTTGTGGGCCATAGATTCAGAAACTAATCTAAGCCCGAAAATCGGGCTAGAAACAGTAACAGAATTTTTGGACCCCAGTTGTTAAAGCTGGGGTCCGTTTTTTTAACTATTTATATTTTTATATAAAAAATTTATGAGTGAAAATTTTTACGGGGGATTAAACAATTTAATAAAACCTAAAAAAGAAGAGAGTCCACTTAAAAATCCAGAGAATTTAATTGCCTTAGCTCTAAGATTACAAAACGTTTACAGTAAACGTCCCGATATCACGAAGTTTAAAGGAGCGATGGCGGACACTAAGTTTGCTGATGAATATTCAGTTGAAAAAATTAAAGAAGAAGGCGATTGGGTGGATGATACCCGTTTAAAAATCGAAGAACATAATCGGGAGAAGGGGCAGGAAATGTTTGATCATTTTGAAGAAAATTTTGCTTTTGCCGAAGCGGCTCAAGCGATGATGACTGATCGCTTAAATGTTTGGTTGCCTGATTTTAAAACCATCATGACTTCTGATTATGATGATCTTAAGGTTGGTATTGATATGGTGATTAAACATAAAGATGGTGGTTATTTTGGAACAGCGTTTGATGCAACGGTTTCCAGTAACCCAGATAGGATAAATGAAAAGTTAACTAAAAATTGGGATAATAATGTGTCTAAAGGCTCTTTGCCGGTGGTTAAATATTTTCAAGATCCTGATACGGGTGAAAAAAAACGACTGATTGTGCCTAAATTTATTCTTGGAGCTTCAGCTAATGATGTTAATGAGATGGCTAAAGCTTATTTAAGCGGTACTGAGCAGTCTTTAGATAATCATCCTTTTAGAAAGATGATGCTTGAACAAATCAGGACTCAGTTAAATGGTGTTTTGGATTTTTATGAAGACCGTAAAGATGATAGTCGTTATAGTTTTGCTTATCGCCAGTATATCCGAGTTAAAGAAATGATTGATGGTGCCGAAAAACAATTAGATGAATCAAAGATTATTGATCGTTTGGACTATCATGAGTATTCTAAAAATAGTTTAGCCCTCCAGTTGATTAATGATTTTTTGGATAAAAATAAACAAACGGATTAATATAAAATATCGCCAAGTTCTGGCGATATTTTTTTTAAAATTATGGTATAATTATTTTAATAATAACTCTTTAATTTTTGAAAAATGGAAAACAATCTTTTTATCCAGATAAGTGCTTTGTTGGCTGTGACGGTTTCTATCGCTTTTATTATTCGTTTCTTAAAACAACCCTTGTTGGTTTCTTACATGATTGCCGGGATTGTCTGCGGCCCCTTATTCTTCAATTTGTTAAGCGGCGAAGATCATCTTTATGAAGCTTTCTCTAATTTTGGCGTTGTGTTGCTTCTATTTATTGTTGGCTTAGAATTAAATTTTTCGTATTTAAAAAAAATTGGTAAAACCTCTTTAGTGGTCGGGCTATTTCAGTTTGTTTTAAATTTTTCTTTGATTTTTGCCGTGGCTAATTTTTATCTCAATTTAAGTTTAGTTGGATCAATTTTCTTAGCTCTAGCTTCTTGTTTTTCGAGCACGATTGTTATTTTAAAATTATTAAATGATAAACGGGAAGAGGAGTCGGTTTATGGCCGTTACACTATTGGGTTGATGTTGATTCAGGATATTATTTCTATTGGGATTCTGTTTTGTTTGAGTGTCTTTTATTCAAGCGAGTCGGTTAGCTTAGGTTTTAACGATCTAATTAAAGCCTTGTCGATTATTGCTTTTATAGTTTTAAGTTATAAATTTGCTTTGCCAAAGATATTGGACCGCATTGCTTCGTCAGGTGAGTTTCTGTTTGTCTTTACGGTGGCGTGGTGCTTTGGAGTGGCGTCGCTCATGGTTTTAACTGGCTTATCAATTGAACTCGGAGCGATTGTTGCTGGACTTACTTTAGGAACTTCTAAATATCAACCAGAAATAATTAGCCGTATTAAGCCACTGCGAGATTTCTTTATTATTATCTTTTTTATTATTTTAGGCAGTTTAGCAGATTTTCGTGATGTCCATTCAATTTTAATTCCAGCTTTGATTTTATCGGCCTTTGTAATCGTGATTAAACCCCTTGTTTTATATTTGGTGTTTCGAACCATGAATTTTACGCGTCGAAATAGTTTTTTTCCCGCTTTAACTTCAGTGCCACTTAGTGAGTTCGGTTTTATTATTTTGCTAGCCGCTATTAAGTCTGGTTATTTAAGTGGCCCGGAATTATCTATTTTTACCATTGCGACAATTGTGACGATTTTTGTTTCGTCATATTTAGTCAGTTATAATCTAAAAATTTATAATTTTTTGTCGCCAGTTTTTAAACTTTTTGGTCGCGATAAATATATTCAAAGAGAAAACCCTAAAGAAAACTTTACGGCGATGATTTTTGGTTATCATCGAACAGGCTGGAAAATTGGTAACGCCCTAAAAGATATGGGGATGAGTTTTGCGGCGGTAGATTTCAATCCAGAAAATGTCACTCGTTTAACGGATCATGATATTCGAGCCTTCTTTGGTGACATGGCTGACGTGGAGTTTTTAAAAGCTTTACCGTTAGAAAAAACTAAATTTATTATTTCCACAAATCATTCACCAGAAGATCAATTGGTCTTAATTAATTATATCCGCTCAAAAAATAAAAAAGTGACTATTATTGCTACTTTGTATAATAAAAAATATCTAGATAAATTGTATTTAGCGGGTGCTGATTATGTGATGCTACCGCATTTACTTAGCGGCACTTGGATGGCAGCCTTAATTGCTAAAGGAGCCTTGTCTCATAGAAAATCTTTAGAGAAACTTCGTAAAATTCAAGTTCATGAGCTAGAAGGCAGTTTAGATCATCACCAGATTCATAAAGCAGTTAACTTTTATTAGATTTGGTGAGTCTTGCCCGTTTGGCCTATTATTGGTATAATCAGCGTTTAAGAGAGTTTTTTACTAAAGATTATTGGCTATGAAAATTCATTCAATTGAAACTTTTGGCACACATGAAGGCCCTGGTATTCGCTTGGTAATTTTTTTACAAGGTTGTAATTTAAACTGTGCTTACTGTCATAATCCAGACACTATCAATTTGGCCGGGGGACGGGAAATGAGTATTCCAAATATTATCGCTTTGTTAGACGAACAAAAACCCTATTTTAGTAATGGTGGTGGGTTAACTATTTCCGGGGGCGAGCCAACTTTACAGGCCAAGGAACTTATTAAGTTATTTACTAAAGTTAAACAGGCAGGTTATCACACCGCTCTAGATACTAATGGTACTATCCTAAGTGAAGACGTCAAAGAACTTTTAACTTTAACTGACCTCGCTTTAATTGATTTAAAACATTTTGATAACACCTGGCATAGAAAATTGACCGGGCAAAGTAATAAAACAATTTTTAAAACGATTGAGTTTCGGGAGCAGAGTCAAAAAACTTTTTGGATCAGATATGTTTTGGTGCCTGGTTGGACTGATCAGATAGAATCTCTAGAACTGATGGCCAAGTATTTAAGTCAATTTAAATATTTAGAATATTTAGAGATTTTGCCTTATCACAATTTAGGGGTTCATAAGTATCAAGAATTAGATTTGGAATATCGCTTAAAAGATGTGCTGCCAGCGACAACTGCCGATCTTAAAAAAACCGTTAAGATTTTAACTAAATATTTGCCAAAAAAAATGATTCGATGTTAGTTTTATAGTGCCCCATCGGCCATTAAGTTGTATACTGTAATAGTCATAAATTTAATTTTGTTTATAAAAAATAATATACTAAAAAAGTTTCTTATGCCTAATTTAGATTCTATTTTCAAACCAAATTCTGTAGCGATTGTTGGGGCTTCAACTAAGATTGGAAGTGTTGGCAACGCGATTGTTAAAAATTTAATTCAAGGCTTTGCTGGTCATGTTTATCCGGTTAATCCTAAAACTGACGAATTAGATGGTTTAAAATGCTATAAGTCACTAACTGCTATTGGCGCTGCCATTGATTTAATGGTGATTGTTGTGCCAGCGGCAATTGTGCCAGCTATTTTAGAAGAAGGTGGTGCATTAGGTATTAAAGGGGCAATTATTATTTCGGCGGGTTTTAAAGAGGCTGGAAATATTGAACTGGAAAATTCGATTAAAGACATTTGTGCTAAATATGATATTGCTTTGATTGGTCCTAATTGTTTAGGGATTATTAATCCGTCAGTTAAGCTTAATGCTTCTTTTGCCGCTTTTCCACCAGCCGTTGGTAACGTTGCTTTCATTTCTCAAAGTGGCGCTCTGTGTACCGCTATTTTAGATTGTGCCACTAGCATGGGCATTGGCTTTTCTAAATTTATTAGTGTCGGTAATAAAGCTGTGTTAGATGAGGCTGATATTTTAGATTATTTAAAAAAAGATGATGATACTGATGTCGTCGCAATGTATGC